>Ga0126373_10002761_pt1 | contig 12986 bp, 9 predicted proteins | sample PanSoiMetPlot_11_FD_92545 | JGI IMG/M metagenome (GOLD analysis project Ga0126373, IMG submission 92545) | Tropical forest soil microbial communities from Panama - MetaG Plot_11 | ecosystem: Environmental > Terrestrial > Soil > Tropical forest > Bulk soil | place: Panama | collected 2016-02-17
CTCGTGCTCGCCGTTTTGCGGGCCTTTACTTCGCAGCACTACTTCATGGGAGCAGTAACGGTCTGCTATGGATTCGCGATCGGCTGGTTTGTGGGATGGATGGCGAAGCGAAGGCAGACAAGTCCATAGCGGACGCCATGGCCGCCGCAGTCCGTCTCGCAAGCTAAACGGCCTACAGCGAGGATTCAAGTCTGGTTTGCCTCAGAAGGAGGGGGGCAGTGACTGCGGCCGGTCCGCACCCGGAGGGCGCAGTCAGTTATTCAACGATCGAGTGGACCGACCGCTGCTTTGACCCAATCGAGCCTAGCCGCGGGGATGAGGCCGTAATTATAGAAGTTGATGCCGTCAGCGCCCGCCGAGATAGCGGCGCTGGCCCGATCCTTGAGATCCTCGCGGCTTCGAACCTCGGGATAGAACACGCGTAAGCCGGCGGCGAGGAATTTATCGCGTCCCAGTGTCTTGCGACTAGCCGCGACGAGCTCCATCACTTCGTCTGCCGTCATTGTGTAGGCACACAGTATGGCGCCGTCTGCAACTTTGCCGAGGGCGATTGGATCGCAACCGTCGAGCCAGCTGTTTTTGAAGTCAATGAACACTATTTTGGTGGTTGGATTTGCTCGCTCGCGAATCTCGGCGACCAGACTGGTGACCGGCTCGAAGCGCCACATGAGGTAGTCATAGAGCTCCGGATAAGGCCGGAACGTGTCGAGGCCTTCAGCTGGGAAGTTGGCGAAGCGCGGTGCGGGTGTCGCGCGCTCACACGTCTCGGCGATCCATTTGCGCACGGTCCGCCTTGCCGCGGTGCCGTCGACGCCAGCGTTCTTAGATCGGGTGAGGCATGAGGGGCAGAAGCAAAGTGAGAGCAGAAATTCATCCTCGGGCATCAAGCCCACGCCGTCTTTCTCATGGTGGTATTCGTGAGCGAAGCTCATGAAGGATGCGCTCTCGAGCTCTACCAAATCCGGTTGATAGGTACGGGTCATGTCCTCGACCAGGGTCGTCGCGTAGACGCGGGCGCTAGGATGCGAAGGGCAAAGACTATAATAGTTGGGATCGTCGAACGCGTTGCGCGTCACGGCGTCGGGATGCAGCATGCCAAGCCGCGTATTGTGTAGGCAGACGGTCCAGCACGAGACGCTCAAGGCACCATGGTCGCGGCGACGTATGAGCTCGGCAAGCACGTCGCCGCCCGTCCTGACCACCTCCGCGATCTGTGGCCGGATGGGAACAGCGTCCCACCGGGCGGGTGTCGGTTGGAAATAAATGGTACCGTCCTCGGGAAAATAGGTCTTGCGATGGGGGCTGCGCGGCTGCAGGAAGCGGCCAGCGTGATAGGATGTTGCAAGGCTGATGCAGTTAAGCCCAGCGCGATCGCGAAGGTCGTACAAGGTCGCGTCATAACCGAGATCCTGGATATCCCAGGCATAGGTCCACATTGACAGATGCATGGCTCTCTTGAACCTCCCGGCCTAGAAGTCGCCCAGCGTGATTTCGGCGGTGAGCAGTGCGTTGCCGGCTGTGAGCCCGCCGTCGACGACCAGGGTCGCACCATTGATGAATGATGCCGCGTCGGAGGCGAGAAACGCGATCGTCCGGGCGACTTCAATCGGCTCGGCGACACGGCCAAGCGGATACCACTTGCGCAACCGCTCGAACACTCCTGGGTTCTTGCGCACCCGGGCGTCCCAGATCGGGGTGCGCACTGTGCCCGGGCAAACGAGATTGGTGCGGATATTGTGGCCGCCGAACTCCACAGCGAGGGCCTTGGTATAGTTCTCAAGACCCGCCTTCGCGGCACTGTAGGCCGGATTGCCGAGTGCCAGAACCGCGTTGACCGACCCGACATTCACGATCGCACCCCGGCCCGCCGCAATCATACCGCCGCGCACAGCCTCTACCATGATATAGGCACCCGTGAGATTGCCGTCGATCTCGCCGCGCCATGCCTCAAGCGTACATCCTTCAAGCCGCTCTGCCGTCGTGAACCCGGCATTGTTCACAAGGATGGTCGGCGGGCCCGCTGCGGCGATCGCCGGTTCGAGTGCTGCGGCCACCTGAGCCGCGTCGGTGATATCGGCTGCCATCGGGTGTAGGCGATGACCGGAGCCCGCGACCAGCGCCCGGAGCGCATCGGCCTTGCGATCGCAGGCGATGATCGTGGCGCCCAATTCCGCGAGCAACGCGCACACCGCGGTTCCGATGCCTCCTGCCGCACCCGTGACCAGAGCTGTCCTGCCGACGAAGTTGATCACGCTGCCACCTCCCGGGGCTCATGGGTCGGCATCCGCCGCGACCTGCCGTGCATTGACCGCCAAGGCGGCCGTTTTGGCTCGAGCCGCCCACCAGGGTCGCTGTCGGATCGCCGCCGGCGCCAACTATAGAACGTCGCCGACTGGTTGCGAGTGCGAAAGCACGCCCTGCTCCCTTGCTTGCGACATGGTAGGCCATGTGAGATAGTTGCAGGTAGTTCTAGAAAAATTTGTGTAATCAGCACATTGGAGCAAGCAATGGCCGCCAGCATCAAGGTTCTCCTGGTCGGCGTCGGCAATATGGGTCTTTCGCACGCTCTCGCTTATCGGGCGATCGACGGGTTTGAGATCGTCGGGCTCATGAGTCGCAGCATCCGCGGTCGCAACGATCTGCCGGCGGAGCTCGCGGAACTGCCGCGCTACGAGGATTTCGACCAGGCGCTGAAGACAGCAAAGCCGGATGCGGTTTCGATCAATACCTGGCCTGACACCCATGCCGACTACGCCCTTAAGTCGCTGGCGGCCGGTTGCCACGTGTTCATGGAAAAGCCGATCGCGACCAATGTGGCGGACGCAGAGAGGATCGTCCGCGCTGCACAGCAGCATAAGCGCAAGCTGGTCATTGGCTACATCCTGCGCGTTCATCCCTCCTGGGCAAAATTTGTTGAGGTGGCGCGCACCCTGGGTAAACCGCTTGCCATGCGCATGAACCTTAACCAGCAGAGCAACGGCCCGGCGTGGAATTGGCACAAGAACCTGATGCAATCTCTCTCGCCGATCGTCGATTGCGGCGTACACTATGTCGATATCATGTGCCAGATGACGGGAGCACGGCCAGTCCGCGTTCACGGGATCGGAGCACATTTGAGCAATGAAGTGAAGGTTTACAATTACGGTCATTTGCATGTCGTCTTCGATGACGGTTCGGTTGGCTGGTACGAGGCCGGCTGGGGACCGATGATGAGCGAAGTCGCTTATTTCGTGAAGGACGTCGTCGGCCCGAAGGGCTCGGTCAGCATCGTCATGCCGCAGGAGGGCAATGCGGAGGCAAAACAGGACGGTGTGTCGACCTCGGCGGATATCGACACACATACCAAGACCAACGCCATTAAGATCCATCATGCCGACATTGACAAGAACAACCAGTTCGTCCGACGCGACGAATGGATCAATTTCGCCGACGAGCCCGATCACCAGGAGCTTTGCAATCGAGAGCAGGCTTATTTCCTCCAAGCGATCCGCGAGGACCTCGACCTGTCGGACTCGATGATGGACGCGATCAACAGCCTCAGAATCGTGCTGGCCGCCGACGAGAGCATACGCACCGGCCAGGCCGTGCAGTTGTGACCGGTTGGTCAGACAACGAAGTTGGGGCGCGATCGGGCGTGAGCGGCAATCGGCGACAACAACGTCCGGCAAAGCTCATTGTCGATAGCGCCAGCAAGGTCTATCAGACTAAGACGGGTGCCGTGCCCGCGCTTGAAGATTTCCATATGGTCGCCCATGAGGGCGAACTCGTCTGCGTCATCGGGCCAAGCGGTTGCGGTAAGTCGACGTTGCTGTGGTCGATGGCGGGCCTACACGCGCTGTCGCGAGGGCGCATTCTGTTGGACGAGAAACCAGTCGTCGAGCCCGACCCGCAGATCGGTATGGTATTCCAGGACGCCAATCTTTTGCCGTGGCGCACGCTCCAGCGCAACATCGAATTGCCCTTCGAGTTTAAGCGGCGCAAACCGCGCGACTATCGCCAGCGTATCGACGCCTTGCTCGCCAGGGTCGGACTCGAAGGTTTTCGCGACAAATACCCGCGAGAGCTCTCGGGTGGCATGCAGCAGCGCGCCTCGATCGTGCGCAGCCTCTCCTTCGACCCGACTGTGCTATTGATGGACGAACCATTCGGCGCCCTCGATGCGTTTACTCGCGACGAGATGAACCTGCTCATCCAGGAAATCTGGATGGAGACCGGCAAGACGATTGTATTCGTGACGCACAATATTGCGGAGGCGATCTTCCTTGCCGACCGCATCATGGTGATGACTCCACGTCCAGGTCGGCTGTCACGCGTCTACGACATCGACTTTCCGCGGCCGCGGCCGATCGCACTGACCACCACCCCGGAATTCGTGGCCCTGGTGGCGGATATCAAGGCGTCGATCGACCACGGAACCAGAGCCGCACGGGGCCAATAGGAGCCGACGCCATGGTTGATAGTCAGCTTCGCGACTCGATTCCGACCTTCGAAAAGCGACCTGCCTCCGAGGCGGCGGAGGTCGACCTGTCCAATTGGGCCGCCCTGACATCAGGCAGCGGCATTCGCACCTGGGCGGAGGTGACCGCGATTGGCCTCGTCGCCGTGGTCATCATTGGGGGAACGGAAGTCCTTTTGCGGGTGTTCGAAGTTCCGCAATACATCATGCCGACGCCGAGCCAGATCGCAATGGCGCTGTTCACGGATTTCAGGTTCATTGCGCCGCATGTCGTTATCACGCTGACAGAGCTCGCGATCGGCTTTGCCATTGGGGCCAGTGTCGGTCTGGTTCTGGCTGCAGTGATCACCCAATTTCCATTCGTCGAAAAGATCGTGACGCCTTACATCCTGCTGCTCGTCACCACACCGATGCTGGCTCTGGTGCCGCTGTTGATCCTGCGCTTTGGCTTTGGCATGGAGCCCCGCATCATCGCGGTGGCGCTCGCGGTCGGTCCGATGGTCATGATTAACGCTGCCACCGGCTTTCGCCGCGTCGATCTGGCGAAGATCGCGCTCGCGCGCTCATTCGGCGCCACGACCCCGCAAATTTTTCTGAAGATCCGCGTCCCCATGGCTGTGCCGATGATCATCGTAGGGCTCATGGTTGGCTCGATTTTCGGCCTTCTCACCGCTGTGGGGGCAGAAATGGTCGGCGGCTCAGCCGGGCTCGGCAACCGGCTTGCATACTATTCCTCGCTCATTCACATGCCGCAGTTCTTCGCCTGCATTCTGATTCTGGCAGTGATCGGTATCAGCATCTACGTATTCTTCTTTTGGGCGGGCAAGCGATGGGCGAGCTGGGAAGCATAGGGGCCGTGCGAATCCAGGATCGTCGTCGCATTCGGATGTTGCCGAACGAGGCCATAGCCAATACGAAAGCATGGGGCTGCGTCAACGCGCGCCCGACGGAATTGGCCCGCTTCCATGAGCCAAGACGTAACAGGGAGGATAAAAATGAATTGCGACCCAGCGAATCTCGGTGGCACGTCCGCGTCGATCAACCGGCGCCGATTCCTGTTAGCGACCGGTGGCGCCATCGTCGTCGGAACGGGCCTTGGCAGCGAAGCCAGGAAGGCGGCGGCGGCCGCAAGGGCAGTCCGCTGGGTGTCGCCGCGCGGCACCATTGAGGTCCTCGACGACTATCCTTATTGGGTCGCCAAGAAATTCGGCTGGTTTGGTGACATCGAAACGACGCTCGAGCCTGGTCCACTCGACGCGACCGCGACGGTAAAGCTGGTGGATCGCGGTCAATCCGACATGGGCTTTCCATCGCCCGGCGTGTTCTCGCTCGGTCTCGAGCAGGGCATCAAGATCGTCTCGGTGTGGGAGATGGGTGCCACCGACGTGTTCGACTTCGCCTTCCCCAAGGGAAAGGCCGTTTCCAGCCTCAAACAACTTGAGGGCAAAACGATTGTCATCGGCAGCGCCGGTTGGCGCGCGATTGTCGATCCGATGTTCGCGCAGGCCGGTATCGATCCCGCTTCGATCCAATACGCGGAAGCGGGCAATAGTTGGGGTCAGGTGCTCGCCCAGGGCAAGGGCGATGCGGCGTTGAGCTGGGAAGGATTGCGCGCGCAATGGAAGGGACAGGGTCTCGACTTCGACTATTTGCTCGGCCGCTCATTCTCGAAGTTCCCGGCCAACACCTTCGTCATCCGTCGTGCGGATTTTGAGGATGCCGCGAAGAAAGAACTGTATGAGTCTTATCTGCGTGGCTGGGCCATGGGTCTGGAATTCGGTTATCAGAATCCGCGGGCGGCGACCCACATCGTGATGACGCAATTCCCCGGCCTGCAGCTCTCGCCTGAGGTCGCGACCGAGTCGATGATGGAACTCGCAAACGTGTTCCGCGGCGATTTCGCCAAACGGCAGGGCTGGGGCTGGCATGATCTTGAGGCTTGGGGGCTGTTCTTCAAGACCATCAAGGACATCAAGCAGATTACTATCGACATCAAGGTCGAGGACGTCATCCGTAACGACTACGTTGCGGCGGCGAATAATTTCGATAAGGCGAAGGTTAAGGCTGCGGCGGATGCTTACGCTCTCCCAGACGCCTACAAAGCTGTCGACGTCGAGGCCTTGCGCAAGCGCGTTTGAGAGCGTGTCGCCGTCGAGAATTGTGCGTAGCGGTCGTGCGCGCAGCCCTGACCTCACAAGGATCGACCAGCGCAGATCCGGTAGGTGTTGGCCCATGGCCGCAACCGCTCAAGCGCCGCACTCGCGGCAAGCACGTCGGCGTCGCCATAGCGGCGCCCAATGATCTGCATGCCGATCGGCAGATTATCGCTGCTTAGTCCGGCGGGGATCGAGATCGCCGGATGGCCCGTGAAATTTATCAGGTAGGTCAGGCACCAGCCGATAAGCGGATCGACCGGTTCGCCGTTGATCTCTTTCGGGCCTTTGGTATTGCCGTCACTGGCATTGTCGACCGGGAGACAGGCGAGCGTCGGCGTGATCAATAGATCATATTTGTCGAAGACACTTTGAATGGCATCGTAGATTTCGGTGCGCGCCACCTGATCCTGATACAAATCCAACGCCGACATCCGGTAGCCGACCTCCACCCAATGCAAATATTCGGGGGGAAAATCGTCGCGGTGGCGCCCCAGCAAGTCAACCCCGGCGGCCTTGAAGCCTTCGAGTGCCTGGACGTTGAGCGGCATAATGAGCCGCGTCCAAAGATCGCTGAGCTCGCGCTGCGATCGCTTGATGCCGACCTTCGCCTCCTCGACATAGGCGCCGGCCGCCTCAAAGGCGCGTACGGCATCGCTAACGACTGTAGAAACCTGAGGGTCGACGGGAAACACGTCGAAATTCGGACTATAGGCGATCTTCCACCCGCGGATGGATCGACGCGTTGCGGCGACGAAATCGACTTTCTCCTCGATGCTATAGGGGTCCTGCGCGCTGTATCCGGAGAGCACGTCAAGGGCTAGCGCGGCGTCTTCGACGGTGCGGGTGATCGGCCCCTCGGCGATGAAGGGAGTGTCGCTGCCGAAGGCATTGGGGCGCATCGCCACGGGAATGCGTCCGAAGGAGGCTTTGAAGCCGCATACGCCGCACCACGACGCTGGAATGCGGATCGAGCCGCCGCCGTCGGTTCCCTCGGTGAGGGGTAACAACCCATCGGCAACCGCCGCCGCACTGCCGCCCGATGAGCCACCGGTATTCTTGGCAGGATTGAAGGGATTTCGCGACGGCCCAAACAAATAATTATCGCAAGTACCGCGTAACCCCATGACTGGGCTGTTGGTCTTGCCAACGATGATGGCGCCACCGCGCTCAACGCGCTCGGCGAAAGTGCAATAGAACTGCGTGACGTGGTTCTTGAGTGCACGAATGCCGCCAAAGGTGCTTGGCCAGCCCGGCTTGAAATCGAACAGATCCTTGATGGCAACCGGCACGCCATGAAGCGGCCCAATGGTCGACCCGCGCATTATCGCGTCTTCGGCCTGTTTGGCGGCCTCCCGGGCGTCATCGAAACCCAAATAAATCAGCGCATTCAGACTGGGATTTCGGGCCTCGATGCGCGCGATTGCCGCCTCTAAGGCTTCGACGGGTGATATGTCTCGGCGCCGAATGTGCAGCGCCAGCTCCGTCGCGGTCATATACGCGAATTCATCGGTGGTCATCGTTTTTCCTCCCTGTTCGAAAGCCGAGTAGCAAGGTGGCTCGGCGCTTTCGTGCCCTGCTGGTGGACCCGAGAGTGCTTCGCTGCCCGACCGGCGCAAATGTGAAGCGGCGGAACTCCTCACCGCTGTGAGCGCTACGTGACCCCTGGGTCGCTACAGCCAATCTCATTGTGCTCCTCTCAAGCACATATGTCTCGCCGGTCGCGCTGGAAACTGGCTGAGCTTTCCCGGTGCCCTAGGTGTCGGCTTCGTCCATTCGTTCTCAAGCGACGATCGCAGGGACGCGTTGCTCTCGGGTGCGTTCCCTGCAATCGGAACTGAGCCTTTATCAGCGCCGACAATCAATTGTTGTCATTCGCAAATTGGAGGAGGCGATCGGAATCGAACCCACGACATAGGGAGCTAGGGACGGTCTTTGATGCAGATCCATTAGTCTCTTTGCCTCAATAGCTTATGATGCCCGTGTCGCGTTCACGCAGATGCGCGGGAGTCCGCAAACACTTCAAAGCGTGCGACGGACATTTCGGCTGTGAGACTGTACTTTGCGGACGACACCACCTTCTCGGAGCTCCCATGAAGATTACCAATGTCCGTGCGCACATGTTGGAAGCCCGGCTTTCCCAACCCTTCGCCTATTCACGCGCGTGGTACTCCACTCGGACGGCGCTGATCGTGGAAATCGAGACCGACCAGGGCCTCGTCGGATGGGGTGAATGCTATGGACCCGCCCGAATCAACTGTGCCGTCATCGAGAGCATCCGCCCCTTTCTTCTTCAACAGGACGCTTTGCGGATCGAATGGCTTTGGCACGAAATCTACGCTCGCTTCCGCGACCACGGACAAAAGGGTGCAATCATCCAAGGGCTAAGCGGGATCGATATCGCATTATGGGATCTGAAGGGCAAATATTTCGGACAACCGGTGCATCGCTTGCTCGGCGGGCCGATGCGTAACCAAGTGGACGCCTATGCGACCGGGCTTTACCGCCGCAACGCTGGCAATCCGGAGATCTATCTGTCAGAGGAGGCGCGCCGCTACCGCGACGAAGGATTCAAGGCCGTCAAGCTCAAGGTGGGCTTCGGGATCAGCGATGACGTGCGTACGACCCGCGCGGTGCGGACGGCGATCGGCTCCGATGTCGGGCTCATGATCGATGCTAACCACGCCTACGACGCTCGAGCAGCCATCAAGCTCGGGCGACAAATCGAAGAGCTCGATATCGGCTGGTTTGAGGAGCCGGTGCCGCCGGAAGATCTTGCAGGCTACCGGGAGACCAAGGCGGCGCTGAAGATTCCCATCGCCGGCGGCGAATGTGAATTCACGCGGTTCGGCTTTCGTGAAATCTTGGCGACACGTGCGATCGATATCGTGCAACCCGATACCTGCTCGGCAGGTGGCTTATCGGAATGCAAGAAGATTGCCGACATGGCGGCCGCTTACGGTATTCGCTATGTACCGCACGTCTGGGGAACGGGTATCGCGCTTGCGGCCGCGCTGCAGTTGCTCGCGGTCTTGCCGCCCCTTACGCCGCCATCGCTGAAGCCGATAGAACCGATTCTTGAATTCGATCGCACCGAGCATCCAATCCGCCAGTCGTTGCTCGTGGAAGCCATTGAGCACCAGAACGGAGCAGTCGCTATCCCCGAGGGACCGGGTCTGGGCGTCGAGGTCAATCGCGAGGCGCTGAGGCAATATCGTATCAGCGAGGCGGAAGGATCATGATCAGCACCCCGCGGCGTTCTCCGTGATCCGCAAAATGCTATCCGACAAATCCACGGACGCCTCATCACGCCCCCAAATCTGGATTTCTCACACGCGCCGCCAGTCGGAAATACACATCCGGTCCTCAGCTGTTGCGATCGCCAGAAGATCTCGCCCCAGGTTTGCCGCGCTCAATGGCGAACACCTCTACCGCCGTTGAGCGTCCACGCAACTTCGTTCTGCCGAGCGCCTCGATTTGCAGATCGGCGCCGGGGCGTATACGGCTCAAGAGGTCGGCTGAGACGAGTAGCGGCCGACCGACCGACTTGCAATGCTCCTGGAGTCGCTGCGTTACGTTTAACGTGTCGCCGAAATAAGCTATTTGGCGGCGCGAATTTCCGCATTCGCTGATGACCACCGGGCCCGCATGCAGGGCCCCGAACTCGCGTTGATAGGAGTGAGCCATTTCTGCAATCCTATCTTCAATCGCAAAGAAGCACTCAAAACAGCGCCCCGTCGAAACCTGGGCAGTGAGCGGCCACGTCACAATGACCTCATCCCCGACATAGGCATGCACCTCACCGGCATACGCGACGATGGGCTCATCGATGTCGAAAAAGAACCGAGTAAGCAACTCCTGCATCCGCACCTCGCCTAGAGCTTCAGCTAACGACGTCGAACCGGCGAGGTCTAGAAACATCAGCACGCGCTCCTCCCGCGTGGGGTGGCGGTACCTTCCGAGAATGATGTTGAGCAGCACGCGGCCGCCAATGAGTCTCGTCAGCTCGAAGACCGCGGCGAAGAGCACCGACATGGCGAAGGCGATCACGACAATTCGAGGCAGTTCGTCAACTAGCCAAGTCGACTCGAGCCGTTGGTCATAGAGCACCATCTGCAAGACCGCCGCGACAGTCGAGACCGCGGCCGCCATGACCACGGCTCGTAAGACGATTTCGGCGACCAACGGCCATTTCCTCAACCAGCCTACCCCGCGCGAACTGAAATACAGATGGGCGCCCCACCCCGTCGCAGCGATGCCGATTCCGTGCAAGCCGCTGCGCACATAGTTGAGGATGCTGCCCTCGCTCGGATTGTCTGCGAGGTAACGGTAGGCTAGCCCGACGCTAAGACCCGTAATGACGATCATGATCGTCGGGGTTGAAAGACGCCGCATAGTGGCTCCATTTGCCCGGTTTCCGCTGGCGCTTCCGCATCACGGGCGAGTGCCCATATCATGCAACGGATCGTCGATGAGACTGATGGCAGCCTCCGCCCCGTGATGGCGACCTCCCACCTCGCGAGATCTGGCGCACAAAAGAGGCGTGCGAAACAATCTCCCTCAAAGCACCTACGCAACGGCGAGTCATCGCCGGGCTCAGCAATACCGTGAGGGACAACTGGCCTCTCCACCGTGAAGATTGCCGGGGATATTCTCGGGACTTCACGCGGCGGTCGTGCGTGGCATGTGCATCCCAGCCGGTCAACTTTCCTCGAATTGCTCGAGATCTGCAACATCCTGGCGGCGCTGCTTCGCCCGCCGATCGTAGCTCGCCTGGTTCTTAGTGCAGACGAGGCTGTAAGGCCGCCCGCGGCGATCGGTCGTGACGTCCAGGTCGCATCGCGCGTTCCGGATCGTTTGCTCCAAATGCCCGCGGGCCACTTCGGCCGCCTTGAACATCCACGTCCTGCGTACAGAATCGGTGAGAAAGTCAGCAAGCTCCGTGCAATCGGCGCATCGGCATCCGAGCTTGCTCGTCCGCCTCCAGTCTTTCGGTGCCTCAAGAGGCTGGACGACGCGAGCGCGGAGGTGATCGACGCACACGCGGCGTAAGAGCTGAACCGCTGCCCCGCGCTTGATCGCCTCCACTCCGGCGAGTTGCCGCAGTGCCGGGACCAGCACCGCATCCAGGCCGTAAGTCTTGGGCCAGGCCAGCACATGGCTTGCGGCGCCCCCCGCCAAGGTTTCGTCCACGGCCTCAAGCGCGGTGATGAGATCAACCACGAAGCTTGACTTGACGCCTGGCGCGCGTTGCTGCCATGAGGCGCGCGGTTCAGCGTGCGCAGGGTCTCCAGGCAGCGCGTCAACCAGCGCCCTGGCAGCACCGCGGAGGGAGACCTTGCCATTGGGGAAGGCCACAACGGCTCGCGCCAGGAGATCGCCGCACGCCTCGAGCGAATTCAAGGCGTTGGCAGCCACGATGCGTTCCAGAAGGGCTGCCGTCTCGTCTGGCCCGAACATTTGCAGCGCGCCGAGGGCGGCCTCGTTGTCGCGCCTGGCGTGGCGGCCACCGGCAATGACGGTCTCCAGGAACGCGCGGATACGTTCGCTATCCTCAAGCCGCGTCAGTAGCGCCAGCGTCTGCGCGATCTCGCTTGGGCCCTCGGTGTCGTCCAGCCACCATTCGGGCGCCGGCCACGTCGACAGCATATGCCCGGCGAGCTCGTGCGCCTCATGCCACACAGCCGAATTCCGATCCTCGCCGTCCGCAACCCAGCGCTCAGTCAGATCGCGGAGATAGGGCAGCGTCGCTGAACGGCCCGCTTGGTTGAGCACAGCGAGAAAGCGGTCGCGCGGCCAGACCACGAGGGCGGCCCGCCGGTACGTGCGCTCGAACGAGGCACCTTCATTACCGGTCGCCTCGTGAAACTCCTCCTCGTCGGGGTCCATGTCGTCCAAGGCGTCGGGCGGGCAGAGCTCTGCCTCCTCGACGGGAAGCGCACCCAACGCCGAAGACGTGCCGTCGGGCCGCCGCCATTCGGACAGCCCCGCGTCGCGCTCGCAGACCTCGCCCGCCTCGAACTCGTCGTCGATCGACCACCGGCTGTGGCGCGACCCGTAACCGCCGGCATATTCGGCGGTTCCGCTCTCCTCGATCGATACGAGCGCCAGATGAAGGTCGCACCCAGCCTGCGGCGCCGCGGCCACGAGCACGTTCGCCACGGCGGCGTCGGCTCCCTTCAACTTGTCGAATCCGAGTTCGGCTACCCTATAGGCGTGCTCCAATGGATAGATCAGCTTTTCAGGCGCCTCCTGGTCCCCTCCTCGCTTGGCGCCAGCCCACGCCCCAAGCAGCGCCGTGACGCGCACCTGCTCAGCCGCATAGCTCGGCGGCTCGGGCTTGGGCCCTTTCCCTTTGCGCAAAAGGTTGTAGACCA
>Ga0126373_10002762_pt1 | contig 12982 bp, 8 predicted proteins | sample PanSoiMetPlot_11_FD_92545 | JGI IMG/M metagenome (GOLD analysis project Ga0126373, IMG submission 92545) | Tropical forest soil microbial communities from Panama - MetaG Plot_11 | ecosystem: Environmental > Terrestrial > Soil > Tropical forest > Bulk soil | place: Panama | collected 2016-02-17
AGGTTCTTCGCGATGTTCTCGTTGGCCTGATCGTCGTAGTTTGTCGTGCCGTCCGAGTTCTTTTTGAGAAGCCCCTGGTAACGCTCACCCCAATCGTCTTCGTATTCGCGGTTGTCGTGATTGCCGGCTTCGGAGATTCCGACTTTGAAAAAGTCCGGATACCGGAACATGGCGTCCGCGGCGGCGAAACCGCCGCCGGAATGGCCGTAAATACCGGCGCGATCGATATCTATATATGGATAACGTGCGGCCAATTCCTTCATGGCTGCGACCTGATCGGGAAGGGTATTATCTCCCATATTGCCGTAATAAGCGTCGTGGAATTTCTTGGAACGAGTGGGGTTTCCCATGCCATCGATCTCCACGACGACAAAGCCGAGTTCCGCGAGAGCCTGCGCATCGCCGCGCGCCGCCGAAAAACTGCGGCTGCCAACGCTGCCTGCCTGCGGGCCGGGATAGATGTGGTTCACGATCGGATATTTCTTCGAAGGATCCAGATTCGTCGGCACGAACATCAGCCCGTAGAGATCGGTTTTGCCGTCACGGGCTTTCACAATGATGCGCACGGGGGGCTTCCACCCCACGGCTTGGAGTTTCGAGATATCCGCTTTCTCCAGGTTGGCGGCTAATTTGCCAGAACTGTCGCGGACGACGGCAACCGGAGGCGTGTCGGGCGTCGAGTATGAATCGACGAAGTATGCGCCATCCGGGGAAAAGGAGATGTCGTGGTTCGCGTTCTCAGGCGTGAGTAGCTCCAGACCCTTGCCGTCGAAGCCGACGCGGTAGAGGTACGAGAAATAAGGATCGCCCTTTTCACGACCAGCCCCGAGAAACCATATGAGGCGACGGGTTTCGTCGACCCGAAGGACTTGGCGGACAATCCATTCGCCGGATGTCACCGCGCCCTTGATCTGCCCTGTTTTCCAGTCGCCGAGATAAAGATGGCCCCATCCGCTCCGCTCCGAATACCAGAGGAATTCGTTGGAACCATAGAGCACCTGCCAGTTGACCCTGCCGTCGCCCGACTCGAACTGTGTGGCGGAAGATTCTTCATTGATCTCGCGAACCTCGCCGGTCGCAGCGTCGGCCTCCCGCAGGCGCTCCTGTTTGTGATCGCGAGAAGTCGAGACGAACGCTAGCTTTGAGGCGTCCGGACTCCACTGAACGTCGGCCCATTCACCACCCCGACAGGCCACATCATCGCAGAGAGTGGAGCGATGCTCGTCCGGCGTGATTTTGAGCCGCGTCACGGTTTTCGACTCGACATCGATCACCACGCGCTGAATGGTGGTGACGACGTCGTCACCCGGCAGAGGATATTTCCACGCTTCGAGCTTCGGGTGCCCAACCTGCGTGTTGACCAGATACATGTCGCCGACACCCCGCTGGTCCTGCTGGAAAGTTGCGATTCTTTTTGAGTCCGGAGACCAGAGAATGATGGGACGATCGCTTTTGGTCCAGCCCGCATTATCGGTCGCGTAGCCGAAGTCTTTTACGCCGTCTTTCGTGAGCTGTGCCTCCTGCCCGCTGGCGACATCGCGAACCCAAAGGTTGTAATCGCGAATGAATGCGATTTTTTTCTTATCCGGTGACTGAGCCGGGTTGGGGCCGCCGCGACCACCGCCACGCCCTCCCCGACCGGTATTCCCCACGACCCGGTCTGACTCCACCGCGCATCTATACTCGGACAGCGCGCATTTCCAGACCTTTCCCGCCGCGCTGAAGGAAACCCAGGAATGGTCGTCCGCAAGCGTAATCTCCTGGAAAGGGAGCCTGTCCGGTTCGTATTTCGCCTTGGCCGCAGTGGATAGGGCGGCTGCGAGTCTGGCGTGATCGAATGCAGGCGCACGCGCTCCCTTTTCCGGATCAACCAGGATAAATTCCGCTCCATTTTCGCGCGTGACGCGATACCAGAATTTCCCTCCAGCCAACCAATTCGGACGAACTCCCGCGCCATAAACGAGTGGCGTCGTGTTGTACGTCATGAACTGCTCGGCATGCGCGTAATCAGCCGAGGTCAGGGCCCTTTTGGCCTGTTGGGCGCAAAGCGTCGCCGTAACAATGAGAGCGAGCGGCAGAAGGGGGCGCATTCGTCCGAGTTTAGCGCTCCTGCCGCGGCTGCGCGGGTCGCAGGCTTCTTATGCAGATTTTACGGGAATGTAACGTTCGGGCCGCTATCATGAAGGACATTCCAGTAATTCTCAGGGAGCAATTCATGAAATTGAAACACGCTTTGCCAGCGTTCGTATTATGTTGCGCGCCGATTTTCGCTCAGACCGGTGGCGTGGCCGCGATTTCGGGGACCGTCAAGGATCCTACCGGGTCCGTCGTTCCGAACGCCAAGGTCGTGATCGAGAGCGGGGCGCAGGGGCAGGTCCGTTCGATTGAGACGAACGGCGCGGGCGTCTTTTCGGCGCCGGCTCTGACGCCCGGGTCCGGATACAGCATCAGGGTCAACGCGCCGGGATTCGCGCCGAACGAAGTGAAGGACATTGATCTGCAGGTGGGGCAGAATCTGAACCTGAACATTTCCCTGACAGTGGCGCAGGCGGCGACTGAAGTGGAGGTCTCGTCGGCGGCGGAACTGATCGACGACACGAAGAGCGATGTTTCGACCACGGTTGGCCAACAACAGATTAACGATCTGCCGATCAATGGCCGGCGGGTCGACTCGTTCGTGCTCTTGACGCCGGGCGTGACCAACGACGCCACATTCGGTCTGCTTTCGTTCCGGGGCGTCGCGGGAAACAACTCGTTCCTGATCGACGGTAACGACAATACCGAGCAGTTCTATGACGAGAACGCCGGACGCACGCGCATCCAGTCGCAGATTTCGCAGGACGCGGTGCAGGAGTTCAAAGTCGTTTCCGAGGATTACTCGGCGGAATACGGACGAGCGATGGGCGGGGTTGTCAACACCGTGACCAAGAGCGGTTCGAATCAATTCCACGGTACCGGCTTCTATTACTTCCGCAGCACCGGTTTTGATGCCCGCGATCCTTTCGCTTCATTCAATCCTTCCGAAAAGCGCGTCGAGGGCGGCGCGACGGTGGGCGGCAAGATCATCAAAGACAAACTGTTCTATCTGATTAATTTCGACCTGACGTATCGCAACTTCCCGTTGGTCGACAGCTACGTACAGGCTGGCGTTGTGGATCCCGTGGCGCAAACATGGATCGGTTGCGGCGCGCCGGCGACTCCGGCGCAGTGCGCGGCGATCAACGCATTGCTGCCTCGCTTCTACGGGCAGATTCCGCGAACCTACGACAACGATTTGGGATTTGGCAAGCTCGATTACCACATGTCCGACCGAAACACGTTCACGGCGGAATTCAATTTCCTGCGGTGGTGGTCGCCAAACGGAATTCAAACCGGGCTTTCTTCCACGAGCGGAGCCGGGATTAACGGTAATGGTAACGATTCGGTTCGCGTCCGCAACGCAAAACTTCAGTGGACATCGGTTCCGACGAGCAGCTTCGTAAATACCTTCCGCTTTGGGTGGGATACCGATCGCCAGGCCGACTCGTTCAATCAGGCATCACTGGGCGACGGCCTGGGCTACCTTAATGTTTCGGTGGGCGGGGTTCAGCTTGGGCCAGCCAACTACCTGCCTCGGGTGGAGCCAAGCGAGACTCGTTACGAATTCTCTGACGATGCCAACTGGGTGAGAGGCAACCACAGCTTCAAGTTCGGATTCGGAGCCTTCAACACCGAAGACTACAATTACTACATCAGCAATCAATACGGCTCATATACCTACAACACCCCAACCCAGTTCGCGCAGGATTACAGCAACCCGATCGCCGGTAAAAACTGGAACACGTTTTCGCAGACATTCGGGAATCCGGTGGCCGACTATACGATCAACGAGTTCTCATGGTATGCGCTCGATCAGTGGAAGGTAAAGCCGAGGCTGACCGTTAACATTGGCGTCCGCTGGGATAAATCGCTCAGCTTAAAATTCCCGGTGGTGAACCCCGACTGGCCTCAGACGGGATATATCAATACCCCGAACACCAATTTCTCTCCGCGCATCGGCGCCACGTATAACGTAGATGACAAAACGGTGATCCGCGCCGGATTCGGGCTGTTCTATGCGCGACTTCTCGGCGGACTCATCGACAACCTGTGGACCACGAACGGGCTCTATCAGAACTCGCAATCGCTCAGTTCGACCAATTCGACACAGCAAGCCGCCGGCCCCGCTTTCCCCAATGCTCTGAGCGCCCCGGTTACCGGCGTGAATATTGCGGCCACGACGATTCAGTTCGCAGACCCGAAGCTGAAGACGGCATATTCATCGCAGGCGAACCTCACGATCGAGCGGCAACTTGGCAAAGATATGGTATTGACGGGGTCTTTCATCACCAGCCGCGGTATTCACCTGCTGGGCACGTACGATCTGAATGCCCCCTACCCATCCAACACCTACACCTACACGATCACGGATACATCCGGAAATCCGGTGAGCACGTTTACAACGCCGATCTATCAGAATCCGAGGCCGAATACCAAATACGGAGCGGTCCTCGAAAATACGAACGGCGTGGATTCGTCCTACAACGGACTGGCCATTACGTTCGAGAAGCGCTTTTCGCATGGTTTTCAGTCGCTTGCGTCTTACACGTGGTCACATGAAATCGATGACGGGCAGGGCGCGGGAACGAACGCGATCTTCTTCAGCAGCGCAACCACGACCTACAACGGCGCCAACGCGTTCGAGCGGGGAAGCGGCTCGCTCGATCAGCGTCACCGTTTGGTGTATTCGTTTATCTGGGCACCCACGTTCACGCATGCAAACAACGGATTCGCGAAATACCTCATCAACAACTGGCAGCTTTCGGGTATTACCACGCTGGCTGCCGGGCGTCCGGCTGGCAGCCCTACCGTTCGCATTGTAAGCGCCGGTCCCTCGGGCCTGCTGAACAACAACCTTGTTGGCTTCACGAATAGTCGTGTGCCGTTTCTGCCAGTCAACAGCATCTACACGCCTGCCTCGTATCGAGCGGACCTTCGGCTGACGAAGGTGCTTCCGTTCGATGTGCATGACCGCGTCGTTCAACTGAACCTGAACTTCGAGGTTTTCAACGTCAGCAACTCCTGGTCGCCCACGAGCGTCGCGACTCAGCAATACACGGCGACCAAGGGCGTGCTGACGCCAACTCCGACAGCGTGGGGCTTCGGCACCGCGGATGGCGGCTTCCCCGACGGAACGCAGGCGCGGCGTTTGCAAATCAGCGCTCGTGTGGTGTTCTGAGGGTCGAGCGGAGGTGACACGGAAAGAGGCGGGCGTTTCGGCGCCCGCCTTCTTCATTTCGCCCGCGCTCAGTTGAGCTTCGCGAGTTCTTTTCTGTACAGCTTATTTTGGGGAAATTCGTGGGCGAGCCATTCCAGCTTTTCGCGAGCTTGCTCAGGCTCGTGGGCCCGCAAATCGGCCAGGGCCAGAAGAAGGCGCGCGTACGGGCGCAGGTAATGGCCCTTCTCAGCAGTAATCCGAAGCTTTTCGACTCCGGTGCGGCGATCGGTTTCAGCGCCGGTTGCGTGGAGAATCCATCGAACCGGGGCGGCCTTGAGACTCAGCAGGTAATTTTCGATCCCTTGCGCAATGTACGCATCGTAGTACTCCGGATACCGACCCAGAAGCTGACCTGCGAGCGCCCGGCTTTGTTTCACCTCCGAGAGCGCCGCAAAATTGCGCTTTTCGATAAGCGCCAGGTAGTCGGAATGCAGACCGAGTCTGAGGACGGAGGCGAATAGCGCGTTCGGGTCGTCAGGATGGGCGCGCAATTCAGCATCGGCGAGATGCTTACTCTTTTCGAGGGCGGCTTCAAAGAGCGTTTTGGTCTTTGGGTCGGCGTCGAGTTTGTGAAAGTCAAGGAAGTTGTCGTCGTTGGTCCAGAACTCCGAACTCAGGAGGTTCAGGCGGTCGAATTCGGAAAACAGGTACGCGGCGGCGTCCGAGACGGGGCCCAATGGGTCCGACGGCGCTTTGCGCTCGTATTCCGCGAACGTTTTATGGGCGTCGTCGAACTGGAGATTGTACATCTGGCGGTAACCCTCATCGAGAAGGGGTGCGCCGCAGAGGGTTCCGGCCGGCAGCAGAATGATGGCTGTTAGCCTGAGAAATCTACGAATGATAAAAGCCATCATATTCGATCTGGGACGTGTGATTGTGCCGTTCGATTTCAGCCGGGGATATGCGCAACTGGCCGAACTGGGCGGCATTCCGGCGGGCGACGTGCCGAGGCGCATCGGACAAACCGATCTGGTGCAGCGCTTCGAATGCGGCAAGATCGCGCCTGAAGACTTCGTAAGAGACCTCGCAAACTATTTGAACATCGATGTTGATCACGACCGGTTCTGCGAGATCTGGAACTCGATTTTTCTGCCGGAGACGCTTATCTCCGAGGATCTTCTAATCGCCCTGAAAGAACACCACCGTCTGGTGTTGCTTTCCAACACGAATCGTATCCATTTCGAAGGCATTTTGACGAATTATCCACTGCTTCGCCAATTTGACGAGTTTGTCCTGTCTTATCGGGTCGGATTCATGAAACCCGCGCCGGAGATTTACCGCGCCGCCATAAAAGCTGCGCAGTGTCGCCCTGAGGAATGCTTCTTCACCGATGACATCGCCGAGTACGTGGAAGGAGCCAGACGGGAAGGAATTGATGCCGTGCAGTTTTATTCCGCGGCGCAGATCGAAGCGGAACTCCGGCGGCGTGGCGTCGAGTGGACCGCGGTTAGCTGAGCAGCCCGCCGTGTCCCAGGCTGGCGAGTTCCCAGGTCGAAACGCGGTAGCGCGCAAGCATAGGAGGCATCAGCAAGTCGATAACGTTCGGCTTGAGCGAGCGAAAACAGCCGGGAGCGGAAACTACAGGCACGTCGTCTTTGTAACCCATTAACAGAAGATTTCCGGGCTCAACCGGTACGAGAAAGCGCTCGATCTGGCAGTTGATCTTCGCCATGGCGCGCCCGACTGCGTCCGCCGGGCCGGCCGGGGCGGTCGTTGACGCCACAAGAATGGCGGCCGGGGCCTAACGCAGAAATTGCTGGATGCCGCGAGACACATGCTCTTCGTATTCAAGAACCGAAAGCGCAAGGTGGCTCCGCACGCCAAAACGTTCGAGTTTCTGGCGAATTACGGACTCAAACAGAGTGCGGGCGCGATCGCCGTTGATCGGGTCGGTGTATAGCACGGCGACGGAAGCTTGCCGGGCCGGCCGCGCTTGCATGATCGGTCCGCGCTGGCGCAGCATATCCAGAGCCCCGTCAAAGTCGGATTTTGCTACGGCGAATGGAGCGCTCTTAATCGAAGCGATTCGTTGCCCGGCGGTCGCGAAGCTGAAGTTCAACGAACTGGCGATCACGAGACTCGAAGTGCAGTTGACTTGCCGGAGCAGATCATCGTCAACCAGAACACAGCAGTTTTCGGTGGCCAGAAGGTTCGCGCGGCCGCCAGGAGCCAACTGAATCTCGTAGCAGCCGCAGGCCATCTCACCGGCGATTCCGCAGACCGCTTCATCTTCGGAGACTTCGTCTTCATCGAGTTCGGCTACCCAGATCTGTCCTAGTCCCTCCGACTGAAGAATTCGAATATCTTCTTCGCGAAGGATATGCCCCTTGGCGAGGAGTTTCTTCCCCCCGGGCCGAAAAATCGCAGAAGAAAGAATTCGTCCCGCAGACTGCTGAACATCAATCGTCTGAGCTTTCATCCCGTGGGTCCCCCAGTTGGAATCGGCGTCGGAGTGCGATTCAGCACTCACGAGGCCTATATTACGACAAATAAAAACATACTGTAGGGAAAAATGGAAAAATTCTCGCCGATTTCTATCGGTTTTCTACGTATAGGCGTCAGCTAGCGAGAATCTCAGCGGGCGCGGGAGCGGCGGGAGCCTCCGCGGGCGGCATTTCGCGCTTATATTTGCACCCACTCGCGGGGCATTGAAAAAAGGCCCCGGATTTCAGATATTTCTCGACAAGGTAGGAATTTCCGCAATCCGGACAGCGCTCCGCAACAGGGCGAGACCATGCGACGAAATTGCAATCGGGATAGCGGCTGCAGCCATAGAAGGTCTTGCCGCGCTTCGACCGGCGCTCCACGACCTCGCCCTCCGAGCACTCCGGACACTTCACGCCGATGGTCTTCTGCTTGACGAATTTGCATGCGGGGTAGTTGCTGCAGGCGGTGAACTCGCCGAAGCGGCCGTATTTCTGGACCAGATTGTTGCCGCATTGCGGGCATTTTTCGTCGAGTATTACGTCGGGCTTCTTTTGCGAGCCGCCAATCTGTTTGGTGGTCTTGCAATCGGGATAGCCTGAGCACGCGAAGAAGGTTCCGAAGCGCCCCTTCTTCAATACCATGGGCCTTCCGCAGTTCTGGCAGTACTCCTCGTCGCCCTGCTCCGAGAGGTCGGCGCCGTCGAGATCGGGGAGGTCCACCGTCAATTCGCGGGTGTACGTACATTCGGGGTAGCCCGTGCACGCAAGAAAGCTTCCGTGTTTACCCCACTTGATCACCAGGGGCTTGCCGCACTTGTCGCACGTCAAATCGGTTGGTTTTTCCATCCGTTTGATGTTCGTCATGTTGGTTTCGGCATTCTCGAGGTCTCTCGTGAAACGCTCGTAGAATTCGCCCATCGCGTCGCGCCAATCGAGTTTGCCTTCCTCGATTTCGTCGAGCTCTTCCTCCATGCGCGCGGTGTAACGCACATCGAAGATGTCATTGAAGCTTTCGAGAAGCAGGTCGGTCACGACCATGCCGAGTTCGGTCGGACGGAACTTGCCGCCTTCCTTGGTAACGTATTCGCGTTCCTGAATGGTGGAAAGAATGGAAGCGTAGGTCGAGGGTCTCCCGACGCCATCGGCTTCGAGCTTCTTGACCAGCGTGGCCTCGGTGTAGCGCGGAGGCGGTTCCGTAAAGTGCTGTTCGGGTTTGAGGACCCGGAGCTTCAGATCTTCGCCTTCGTCCAGCTTCGGCAGCTTGTGCCTGAGTTCCTCGTCGTCTTCGTCTTTCTGGTCTTTTCCTTCTTCATAGACCTTCAGGAATCCATCGAACTTAAGAACCGAACCCGTGGCGCGGAAGGTGTAGTCGACCGAGCTCTTTCCGGGGGCGATCGTATCGATGGTTGTCTGGTCGAGAAGAGCAGGATTCATCTGGGAAGCGATGAAGCGCATCCAGATCAGCCGGTACAGTTTGAGCTGGTCCTCGGCGAGGAATGGCGCAACATCATCGGGCGTGCGCATTGCGGACGTCGGGCGGATGGCCTCGTGCGCGTCCTGAGCATCTTTCTTGGATTTGTAAACATTGGCTGAGCCGGGAAGGTATTCGGCCCCGTAACGCGACTCGATAAAACCACGCACCTCCGTGAGGGCTTCCTCGCCGACGCGGGTCGAATCGGTTCGCATATAAGTAATGAGGCCGACCAACCCCTCCTTTCCCAGTTCGACGCCCTCATAAAGCTGCTGGGCCAGCATCATGGTGCGCTTCACGCTGAACCGGAGCTTGCGGGATGAATCCTGCTGTAGAGTCGAGGTGATAAAAGGCGCGACGGGATTCCGCTTCTTCTCCTTTACTGCGACGGAGCGAACGGTGAAGTGAGCGCCTTCCAGATCCCCGAGGATCGCGTTCGCCGTCGCTTCATCCGGGATTTCCGGCGCCTCAGCGCCCTTCCGAAACAGACGGGCGTCAAAAGCGGGCGGCTTCTTCGCGGCCAGATTGGCATCGAGCGTCCAGTATTCCTGCTTGACGAACGCGCGGATCTCGCGTTCCCGGTCCACAATAACTCGAACGGCCACCGTCTGGACGCGCCCGGCGGACAGGCCGCGGCGCACCTTGTCCCACAAAAGCGGGGAGATCTTGTACCCGACGAGACGATCGAGAACGCGGCGCGCCTGTTGCGCATCCACGAGGTTGACGTTGACCAGCGCAGGCTTTTCGAAAGCTTTCTGGATGGAACTTTTGGTGATTTCGTTGAACATGACCCGGAAGATCCGGGGATCGCCGTCTTTTGCGGCCTTCTTGGGAGTGAGTTCCTCCTGAAGATGCCAGCAAATGGCTTCGCCTTCGCGGTCCGGGTCGGCTGCGAGATAGATATCGTCGACCTTTTTGGCGGCGTCTTTCAGCTCCTGGATGAGCTTCTTCTTGCCTTCGATCACCTCATACTTCGGGCGGAACCCGTTCTCGACATCAACGGCAAGATCGCGCTTGGGCAGGTCTTTGATGTGCCCCAGTGACGCCTTGACGACGTAATTCCGTCCGAGGTACTTGTTGATCGTTTTCGCTTTCGCCGGTGACTCGACGATAACCAGAGCTTTTGCCATATGCCAACTGCTTTCTCAGAGTAAACCACGCGTCCCCGCTGTCCGGATCGCCCGGGTGGGCTGGGGACCGCGAGGCTACCACACTTTAACAAAGTTCCTTCCGGCCTGCTGCCGAACGAGCCCCATGATCTCAAGCTCGAAAAGCGCCGCAATAATCTCAGAAGGCGACGTCTCCTCCATGGTTTCGACCAAAGCGTCAAGGTGCGTGGCCGCGTCCGTTTTCAATCTTTGGAGGATGCCCCGAGCGGGGGCGCTCAGTGGCCCCGATTCGGTTGATACAGATGCGGATGGAATGGCGGCCGATTCAATCGAATCGCCAAGTGATTGATTCAAAATGCGTTGTCGATCTTCATCGATCAACCGCCGCTGCTCCGGCTGCGGCAGTTCCACTACGATGTCATTCCAGTCCTGTACCAGCTTGGCTCCCTGCTTGATGAGCAGATTGGGCCCCCAACTCATTTTCGAGGTGATGTTACCGGGGACGGCAAAGACCTCGCGCCCCTGCTCGATCGCGAGGCGAGCGGTAATCGATGAACCGCTGTACTGCGCGCCCTCTACGACAAGCAATCCGCAGCTCATGCCGCTGATGATGCGGTTGCGGATGGGAAAATTCTGTGGAAATGCAGTTGCGCCCATCGGGAATTCGGAGAGGATGAGGCCTTTCGATACCATTTCCGCGGCGAGCTTTTTGTTTTCCGACGGGTAGACAATATCCACGCCGCAGCCCAGGACGGCGATGGTGGACCCTCCTGACGAGAGGCAGGCTCGATGCGCGGCGGTGTCGATGCCACGCGCCATCCCCGAGACAATGGTGACGCCCGCCCGCGCAAGGTCGCCGGAGAGGCGTTCGGCCGCGGCGACGCCGTAGGGCGTGGGACGACGGGTCCCTACAACTCCGATGCAGATGGAGAAAAGTAGCTCAAGACGGCCGCGGGCGAAGAGCACGGCGGGCGGATCGTAGATGCGCCGAAGCGGGGCGGGATAACGCGGGTCCGACTGCACGATGAGGGCGGCTCCAGCTTTCAGCATGAGTTCACGTTGACTGGCCGCATCTTCAAAGCTGCAACCACTGGACACGGAGCGCGCGAGACCGCCTGAGAGTCCGGCGCCTTCGAGTTCGCTGGCCGAAGCGCGGAAGATTGCCTGCGGGGTTCGGAAGCGCTCGATCAACTGGTTGGCGCGGCGCGTTCCCAGTCCGGGAACGAGGCGAAGAGCAAGCCAGTGGAGTTCATCTTCCGCCGAGAGGGTGGGTGCGGGAGTCGACATGCTTAAAATAGTTGGCGCAAGCGCGCCTTATTCTCATGAAAAAAGAGGCCGACTGGTTCGACGGGCGCGAACCGCAGCTTATTTACATTGCGAAGCGTCTGCGTGAGGCGCAGCGACTGGAAGAGGTTTTGGACGCCTCGGGCGTGGACTACAGCGTCGAAGCCGATGAATATCAGGGCGGGGTCATTTTCCGCCGTACGCGGATCGGGGCTTTCTTTTACGTTCGGCCCGAAGACCAGGAACGCGCGATCGTGGTGATGAAAGAGGGCGGTTTTCCGCCTTCGGCGGGCCAGGCTGGCCGATAGAGACGGTCGCAGGCGGCGCTTCCGGTATCTGGCTTACAATAGGTAGCGGAGGCCATTCCTTTTTCAAATGGGTCCGCTGGGTCCGCAAGAGATCGTCGTCATTTTCATCCTGGCCCTGCTGCTGTTCGGTCCAAAGAGGCTGCCCGAACTCGGCAGGACTGTGGCGAAGGCGATGAAAGAGTTCCGCAAAGCGCAGAGCGAACTGAAGTCCACGTTTGACCGCGAGATGCAGAACCTGGAGCGGGAGGTCAATATGAAAGAACTGACCGCTACCAACTACCAGTCCGACAGCTATACCTACGATTACTCCTCTTACGACGCGTCGTATTACGACGGGTCGTATGAATCCACAGTAAACACAACTTCGACAGCCGGCGCATCCGCAACTTTGGGCGCCGGGACAACGGCTCCGCTTCAGATCGAAGCGGCGGCCGGTTCAATCGCGAGCGGCCATCTGGAAGATGGGCACTCGGGGAGCGCCTCAACCCCCACACCTGCCGCGAACGGACATTCAGAACCTGGTCATCCTCCGGTTCCCCACGAGCCGGTGAGGGTGCCCGCCGAACAGCCGGCAAACAGCTAAAGACGGTCAATGGCATTTCCCGACGAGCCTCGGGAGGGCGTACCCTCCCAAGGCGAACCTGCGCATCAAAGCGAATACGCCGAACCCATCCATGTGGGTGGCGAAGTGATCACCGACACGCCTCACGCACCAGCCAGTGAGACGCATTCTTATGCGGACGATTGGTCCTCTTCGTACAGCCAGCCGGGCAATGCCGTTACCGTAGCGCCTCCGCCGCCGTCGAGACCGCCGCAGCCGCCACCACCTCCCGAACCTCCTGACGAAGACGAGGACGAAGAGGAAGGCATGGCGCGGATGAGTTTCCTCGAGCATCTGGAGGAACTCCGGTCGCGTCTGCTGAAAGCTCTGGGAGGAATGGGCGTCGCCTTTGCGATCTGCCTCTGCCTGGGGCACCAACTTTGGGACATTATCCGGAAACCCGCGAAGACCGCGCTGGAAAACATGCATCAGCCACCCGATCTGGTTCTGATCAACCCGATGGACTCATTCCAGATCATCTGGATGA
>Ga0126373_10002763_pt1 | contig 12981 bp, 10 predicted proteins | sample PanSoiMetPlot_11_FD_92545 | JGI IMG/M metagenome (GOLD analysis project Ga0126373, IMG submission 92545) | Tropical forest soil microbial communities from Panama - MetaG Plot_11 | ecosystem: Environmental > Terrestrial > Soil > Tropical forest > Bulk soil | place: Panama | collected 2016-02-17
GCGCGCCGTCGGCGGAAGTGGGCAACGCGGCAGAGCCGGGCAACCCGGCAGGCAGCGGTGGCCAGCTGACCGGCGCGTCCAGGTCGAGCGGCTCGTCGGGCGGCGGGTCAGCGGGCGGCGCGTCTGGCCGTGGCTCGTCGGGCGACGGGTCAGCGGGCGGTGCGGCGGGCCGCGGTTCAGCGGGCGGGAGCCGGTCGCCACGATCGGGTGGGTTGCCGGGCCGTGGGTCATCGGTCGGGTCGTCGGGCCGTGGGCCATCGGTCGGGGGCGAAGTGGATGGCAGCGTGCCAAGCAGCAGGCCGAGCATGACGTACGCGCGCAGGTAGTCGAGGCCGCCGGAACTGCCGGCTGTCTTCATAGCACGGGCGATCGCGGTGATACGGGCCATCGCGGCGGCAGCCGTCACGGCGGGTAGCGCAGAGCCGGCCAGCATGGCCGTGCCGTCGGCGTCTGGGTAGAGGACGACCTTGGCGTGCCGTTCGGCGTGCTGCCGGCGATTATCGGCGCCGTCGGGATCGGCGGCTATCACGGCCCTGCGCACCGCGGCGCGCAGCTGTGCGGTGGTCTGCCGGTGGGCCACGGCCAGCACGCGCTCCTCAACGGCGCGGGCGGTCTCGTCGGGCAGGGGGGCAGTGGCCTCGGCGATAATCCGCGCCCCAGCCAAGTCGATCTGTCCGTCGGTCAGCGCGGCCGCGGTGACCGGCAGCTGCCAGCGCAAGCGGGTGGCTAGAGCGGTCCAGTCCATGGCCGTGGGCTGCGACATAGTCAGCGCCAGCGCGACCTCGGCGCCCGCCTCGGGCAACACCTGGCGGGGCCTGCCCGCATCGTCGGCGCGCTCGCGGCGGATCGCCGTGCGGGAGGCGATCTCGGCAACCGTGGACAGCTCCTGTGCCTGGGCCCAGGCGGCCAGCCGCCGGTACCCGAGGGCCACGTCGGGCAGTTCGTCGTCGGAGCAATCGCCGATACCTGTCGACGCCAGCCACGCGGCGAGTCCAGCTCCGGTCGGGAGCAGCGCCGCCACGCGACCCGGAACCTCGACCGGTGGCTCCGGACTCGCGGCCAGCGCTTCCTGCTCCGCCGCGAACACGGCTTCCTGATCATCGGCCGTACCGCAGTCGATGCCCAGTCGGGTCATCAGCCCAGCCAGGTCAAAATCGACCACCAAGCACGTAGGGCTGCTCCCGGGAGGCACGACAGGGGGCGAGGCAGGGTCGTCGGGCATCGCTTCACCTCCGCCGCCATTGTCGAACTCTTTCGACAATGCTATCGATTGGCTCTGACATTCTTCACAGCAAGGCGATCACCTGATCGGTCGGACGCCACTCGGGAAGCGCTGGTCGCCAAATCACCGCATTCCGGTCGCATTTACGGGCATGCTGAGAGCGTGAGGTCACAGAGGCTCGTTTGGCGCCCGCCGCCCGGCTGGCCGGAAGCGCCCCCTGGCTGGCAGCCGCCGCCAGGCTGGAGCCCACCGCCCGACTGGCCCGTGGCGCCGTCCGACTGGCAGTTTTGGGTCCCGGTGTTGCCCCAGCAGCCCCGCCCGGCCGCTCCCGTTCAGTACAGCGAGCCCAGCAAGCGCGACCTGAAGCTCGAGACCTGGCTGGTCATGGTGGCGACGCTGACTCCGTGGCTGATTAGCGCGGTGGTCGTGCTGGGCAGTCACCTGGCCACCGGCAGGAGCCTGAATCCGCTGCCCACCTTTGACCGTCACCAGCCGGCGGTCAACATCGTCCTTGGCCTCATCAGCTATGTCCCGACCGCGGTCATGGTGCCGCTGACCTTGCTGCTGCTCGCCAGGACCGGGCAGCGGCCGAGAGACCTCGGCCTCACCAGAGCCAGTTGGTCGGACATCGGCACGGCGGTAGGGCTCGCCGTGGCAGCGCTGGCCGCGGAGTTCGCGCTTGCGATCATTCTGTCGCCGATCGCGCACTCCAAGCTCGCCAACAGCACGGGACCGCTGCACGTCCCGACCTACTACATCGTGTTCGGACTCAGCCAGTCACTGCTGACCTCGATCGCCGAGGAGACGGCCCTGAACGGCTACCTGATCACCCGGCTCGACCAGCTTGGCTGGTCGCCCGCCTCGGCGTTCTGGCTGAGCCTCGCGCTGCGCACCAGCTATCACGCTTACTACGGCATCGGCCTGATCTTCACGCTGCCGTTCGGCTACTTCGTCACCCGGTCGTTCCAGAAGCACCGCAAGCTCAGCAGGCCGATTCTCGCGCACTTCCTGTATGACTCGACAGTGTTCCTTGTCGCGATCCTCGCGGGCTAAAGCGCGATCCTCCGCGGGCTAAGGCCCGACTCTTGCGGGCTAACGCCCGTCGAGCAGCGGCGCCGCCGGGTTGGGCCGCGCCGGGCCGGGGGAACCCGTCTGCCGTCGGCGCCGCCAGGCGATGCCCGACAGCGCTTCCAAGACGACGCGGTTGGCCAGGAACGCGGTGACCTCGGCGTGATCGAACGGCGGCGCCACCTCGACCAGGTCGATCCCGGCGAGCGGCAGCTCCATGGCAATCCGGCGGACGGCGTCGAGAAGCTGCCGGGCCGTGAGGCCGCCCGGCTCGGGCGTGCCCGTGCCCGGCGCCATGCCCGGATCCACCACGTCAATGTCGACCGACAGAAACACGCCGTCACACTCGTCGGTGGCGATCGCGAATGCCTCGGTCAAGCAGTCATCCAGGCCTCGCGCCACCACCTCGGTCATCTCGAAACTGCGCATCCGCTGCAGCGCCATCCAGTCCAGCGTCTCTGGTTCCGGCCAGTATCCGCGCAGCCCTACCTGCAGGAACCTGTCGCCGCGCACAGCGCCCGATTCGATCAGGCGGCGCATCGGCGTGCCGTGCCCGAGCAGAGCACCGAACTGGGTGTTCCCGGTGTCGGCGTGCGCGTCGAAGTGGATCACAGACACCCGGCCCCAGCCCACGTGCCTGGCGACGCCGGTGGCATCGGGCAGCGCGATGGTGTGATCGCCGCCGAGGATGACCGGGATGGCGCCGGAGTGGCACGCCAGGTACACCGCATCCTCGAGCCGGCGGAGCGAGGACTCCGCATCGCCGGACGGCATTTCCACGTCGCCGGCATCGGTGACGGTCAGCTCGGCCAGCGGGTCGACGCCGAGCGCCAGGTGCGGACGCGAGCCGTCGTGCGGGAGGTAGTCGGTGAACCGGATAGCCTGCGGGCCGAACCGCGCACCCGGTCGGTGGGAGGTGCCGCCGTCGAACGGCGCGCCGATGATCACGATGTCGCTGCCGCGCAAGGTTTCCGGCTCGCCTAGGTCAGCACGCGGCACCCCGAGGAACGTGGCGTCCGGGCCGTACATATTGCCGAGTCGGCTCATAATCCCTTCCCTACCTCGGCCTCGCGTTTACCGGCCAGACGGGAAGCGGTAGCGAGACTGACATATCGCCATGAGAGCCTAGAGGAGAACGAGCATCGGGCAGAGGCGGACGCTTGACGCAGACAGTCGGATCGCTAGGTGGTGCCTACCTCGATGATCCGCGCCGGCGGATCGCGCTGCCCGGAGTGCTGAACCTCCGGGACGTCGGGGGCTACCCGGTCGACGGCGGTGGCTCGGTCCGCTGGCGGACTCTGTTCCGGTCGGATGCCCTGCACCGGCTTGACGCTTCGGGCGTGGCCACGCTCACAGGCCTGGGCATCAAGACCGTCGTTGATCTGCGTACCCAGGCCGAGGCGGACATCGCGCCGAGCCCGGTACGTGGCCGGGTGATCCACCTGCCGCTGCTGCCGGACCTGCAAGCGCTGCCCGTGCCGACGTCGCCGGAGCCGCCGGGCAGCGGGCTAGACCTGAGCACCATCTACCGGTATTTCGTCGACGTCTGCGGCGCCAACATCGCGGCCGCGGTCGCAGAGCTCACCAGTGGCGACGCGTTCCCCGCACTCGTGCACTGCACCGCCGGCAAGGACCGGACCGGCGTGGTCATCGCGCTCATCCTGGCCGTGCTGGGTGTTCCGGACGAGATCATCGCTGCCGACTACGCGCTGAGCGCCAGATACCTCAATCCGGAACAGACCCCAGTGATCGGCCAGCTTCAGGCCAGTACCGGTCTCGGCGAGGAGCTGACCGGCGCGCTGCTCGCCAGCCCGCCTGAGCTGATCCTCGGTGTGCTCGACCGGGTGCGGGCTGCGGCCGGGTCAGAGGAGGGCTATCTGCGCGCGCACGGGCTGACCGCTGAGGCCCTGACGAGCCTGCGGTCCGCGCTGATCGTCTAACGTCGGGGGATGACCCTCGACGCGCTGGACCGGCAGATCATCGCCGCTCTGCTCGGCGACGCGAGGGCAACCTATGCCGAGGTCGGCGCGCAGGTGGGGCTGTCCGCGCCGGCAGTCAAGCGCCGGGTGGACAGGCTGCGTGCCTCGGGCGCCATTACAGGATTCTCTGCTCAGGTCGATCCCGCGGCGCTGGGCTGGACCACCGAGGCCTATGTCGAGCTGTTCTGCCGGGGACGCACGTCACCACGCGACATCGCCGCCGCGGTGGCCAAGCACCCAGAGGTTGTCGATGCCTGCACGGTGACCGGCGAGGCGGACGCGCTGCTGCAGATCAGAGCCGCTGACGTCCGCCACTTCGAGCAGGTCGTCGAGCGGATCGGGGCCGAGCCATTTGTCGTCCGGACACGCAGCGTGATCGTACTGTCGCGCCTCGTTCACCGTCCGGACGCGCCGACGGTACCGCCAGACCGAACGTCGCCGGGACCCGAGTAGTTGGGCCCCAGAATTACTCGTCTCGGACGTTTCACCCCTGGGGTTCGACTACAGTCATGGCCCATGACCGAGCCTTTTAGCGAGCCCCCGCCTCGCGACCGGCGCATGACCACCGGCGAGTTCCGCGCCACGCCAGACGTCTCCGCGAGCACGGCACAGTTCCAGGCGTTCGCGGCCGACAAGGGCGAGCAGACCGGCCAATGGGCAGCGACCGCGCATTCACGGAACCCGACGCGGCTCGCGCTGCTGATCCTGGCCGTGGTTGCTGTGGTAGTGATCATCGCAGTCCTTGCCGTAACCCTTTAATTCTGGGGGAACGGGCTCGGCACGGCCAGCCGCCGCTTCCTAGCAGGCGGCATGCTTGGATTAGCTGGTGCCTGACAGCGCGGCGGAGCGGCCGCCGGTAGCGGCCGCCGAGGAACGGCACAAGCTCACCGCTATCGAGGGCTTGGCGGCGCTGTCCCTGGACGCGCTGTCGTCGGTGGCCTATGGCCCGCAGGCCATCATCATCGTGCTCGCGACAGCCGGGCTCGCTGCGATCGAGCGCTACACGCTGCCGGTCACGCTCGCGATCGTGCTGCTACTCGCCGTGCTGGTGATCTCCTACCGTCAGGTGATCGAGGCGTTCCCCACCGGCGGGGGCGCTTACGCGGTAGCGAAGGCTCACCTCGGTGTTCAGCCCAGCCTGGTGGCCGCCGCCTCGCTGGTCGTCGACTATGTCCTCAACGCGGCTGTCGGCGTGTCGGCGGGAGTCGAGGCCCTCACCTCGGCGTTCCACGGCCTCTATCCGGAGCGGGTGTGGCTGTGCCTGGTCGTCCTCGCCTTCATCACGGGGGCGAATCTGTGGGGTGTGGCCGAGTCCGCACGGCTATTCATCGCTCCGACGGTGTTGTTCATCGCCGGCATCTTCACGGTCATCATCGCCGGCCTCATCAGGACGCACCCGCTTCCTTTTCCGCAGGGCTCGGTTTCCTCGACTCCTGCCACGGTGGGCATCCTGTTGTTGCTGCGGGCGTTCGCGTCGGGATGCTCGGCGCTGACCGGGGTGGAGGCGATCGCTAACGCGGTCCCGGAGTTCAAGGTGCCGCGATTCCGTCGGGCCCAGCACACCGAGATGGGACTGGGCGTCATCCTCGGCTTGATGCTGATCGGCATCGCCGTAGTGGCGCAGAAGTACGACGCTAAGCCGTCGCGGACGGTCACGTCGCTCGCCCAGCTCACCCAGGGCGCCATCGGTCACAACGCGCTGTTCTTCGCCATCCAGCTGATTACCACGGTGCTGCTGGCGCTGGCCGCGAATACCTCGTTCGGCGGCCTGCCCGTGCTGGCGTCGCTGCTCGCGACGGACAACTTCCTGCCGCACCTGTTCTTCCTCAAGGCCGCGCGCCAGGTGCACCGCTACGGCGTCATCGTGCTCGCCGTCGCGGCTGCATTGCTGCTGATCGTCTCCCGCGGCGACACCCAAGCACTGGTTCCGTTGTTCGCGATCGGTGTGTTCGTCGGCTTCACCCTGTCTCAGATTGGCATGGTCAGGCACTGGCACAAGCAGGGCGGTTCAGGCTGGCTGGGCCGCGCGATCGTCAACGGTGTCGGCGCGGTGTTCACTACGGCCGCCCTGGTGATCGAGTTGGTCAGCAAGTTCACGGAGGGTGCCTGGCTGGTCGTCATCGTCGTCCCGGCGCTCGTGGCGATGTTCAGCCGCATCCACACGATCTATGCCCGGCTGGGATCCGCGCTCCAGATCGGCCAGATACCGGCGGCGCCCCAGCGGCGCACCGCGCTCGTCGTCGTCCCTGTCGGCACCATGTCACGGCTGGTGCGGGAGGCAATCTCCGCCGCGCTATCGCTCGGCGACGAGGTCATCGCCGTCAACGTCTGTTACGACGACGACCCAGACGACGAGGGGCTCAGCGCGCGGCTGCACGAGGATTGGGACCGGTGGCACCCCGATGTTCGGCTCGTGACGCTGCACACCAGCCATCGCTCGCTGGGCCCGCCGATCGTCGGATACCTCACCGAACTTGAGCGGACCAACCGGCAGGACCAGCTCGTGGTGCTCATCCCGGAGGTGCAGGCCGCCCGCCCCTGGCGGCGGATCCTGCACAACCAGCGGGGCTTCGTGCTCGAGCAGGCCATCCAGCGTGGCGCGCCGAACGTGGTGATCTGTCGGCTCCGCTACCGCCTCGACCTGATCTCGTCGGCGTCCGGCTGATACCGGTAGCCCATGCCGGGCTCGGTCAGCAGCCAGCGGGGACGGGCCGGGTCGGGCTCCAGCTTGCGGCGCAGCTGCGCCATGTACAGGCGCAGGTTCCCTGTTGCGTCGGCATACCCGGGTCCCCACACTGCCGACAGCAGCTGCTGGCGGCTCAGCAGCTTGCCGGGGTTACGCAGCAGCACCTCGAGCAGATGCCACTCGGTCGGCGTCAGCCGGATGTCCTCATCACCCCGGATCACCCGCCGGGCCGCCAGATCGACGACGAGGTTGCCCAGCTTGATCTGCGGGGTGTCGTTATCGGCCGACACACGGCGAGTGACCGCCCGCATCCGGGCGAGCAGCTCGTCCATGCCGAACGGCTTGGTGACGTAGTCGTCGGCGCCGGCGTCGAGCGCCTCGACCTTGTCGGTACTGTCGGTCCGGCCGGACAGCACGATGATCGGCGCCTCGGTCCAGCCGCGCAGGCCGTGGATGACCTCGACGCCGTCCATGTCTGGCAGGCCCAGGTCAAGGATGACCAGGTCGGGCGGGTGCTTAGCGGCGAGTTCCAGCGCCTCACCGGCCGAAGCGGCCGCGTGCACCTCGTACTGCCGCACCCTCAGGTTGATCCGTAGCGCACGGACGATCTGCGGTTCGTCGTCGATGACCAGGACCGATGTCACGGTGTGACAGTATCCAGGTCCGGGTCAGGGCCGATCATCGTAGTCGGCGCGGCAGGCAGGGCCAGGGTCATCGTGAGACCGCCGCCAGGCGTCTCGTCCGGCTCGAGTGTGCCGCCCATCGCCTCGGTCAGCCCGCGGGACAGCGCAAGGCCGAGTCCGACTCCGGTGGTGTTATCGGTGTCCCCCATCCGCTGGAACGGGACGAACATGTCGGTCCACTGGTTCTCGGGCACGCCAGGCCCCCAGTCGATGATCTTGAGCTCGACCCGGTCATGCAGGGTGCTGCCGGTCAGCGCTGGCGGGGTGTCCTCCGGCGAGTACCGCAGCGCGTTGGCGATCAGGTTGGAGATCACGCGCTCCAGGATTCCCGGGTCCACCGCAACCTCGGGCAGATCGTCTGGAATGTTCACGGCGACAGCACGGGCTCGCGGTCCGAGGTCGTCCAGCGACCGCGCGACGATCTCCGACAGGTCGGCCGGGCGCGGGAACACGGCCAGCGCGCCGGCCTGCAGCCTGCTCATATCGAGCAGGTTGTCGACCAGCCGGGCGAGCTTGTCGAGCGACTCGTCAGCGGTCGCGAGTAGTTCGTCGTGGTCCTGCTGATCCCACTCAATGTCACGCGAACGGAGGCTGGTGACGGCGGCTTTCGCCGAGGCGAGCGGAGTCCGCAGGTCATGGCTCACGGCGGCCAGGAGCGCAGTACGGACCCGATCCGCCTCGGCGATCGGCCGGGCGGCCTCGGCGGCGGCGGCCAGCCGGCCCTGCTCCAGCGCGGTGGCCGCGTAAGCGGCGAAGGCGCCGAGAACGGGCCGGTCGGAAGCCGGGAGCGCCCGGCCGCGCAGGGCCAGCACGAGATCGTCGCTAACCGGCACCTCAACGTCGGCCTCTTCGGGACGGCCCACAGCGGGCTCGCCCGACACCCCGGCTGCGACCCAGCCCCAGCTGGTCCTCGGTTGGTCAGCCGGCCGCTCGAGGAGCGTCACCGAGTCCATGCCGAAGGCCTCGCGCACCCGGTCCAGCACGGCCTCCAGGGCACGCTGGCCGCGCAGCACGCTGCCGGCGGTGGTCGTGAGCAGCTCGGACTCAGCGCCGGCCCTGGCGGCCTGCTTCGTGCGTTTGGCTGCCATGTCCACGATCGAGCTCACGACGAGCCCCACCGCAGCGAAGATGACGAGCGCCAGCGCGTTGTTGGTCTGCGCGATGGTGAACTGATAGAGGGGCGGGGTGAAGTAGTAGTTGAGCAGCAGGAAGCCGGCTACCGCGGCGAGCAGCGCCGGGATGAACCCCCCGACCAGCGCGACCGTGATGACCCCGGCGAGGAAGACCAGCACGTCGCTGGTGAGATTGATGGATCCGCGAACGTTGGCCAGCACCACCGTGAGCAACGGCATCAGCACGGCCGCGACGACATACCCGGCGACCTGGCGCTGCAACGGAAGTCCGCCGTGCACCCTCGGCAGGCCGCGGCCACGGCCCGCGTAGGAGTGAGTCACGATGTGGACGTCGATGTCGCCGGACTCGCGGACCGTCCGCATGCTGACGCCCGGCCCGGTGAGCAGGGAGGCGAGCCAGCCGCGCCGGCTCGCGCCGAGCACAAGCTGCGTCGCGTTCTCAGCCCGCGCGAACGTCAGCAGCGCGTCGGGCACGTCGTCGCCGACCACCTGGTGGTAGGTCCCACCGAGCGACTCGGTCAGTCGCCGCTGATTGGCCAGCGTCGCCGGGTCAGCGCCGGTCAGGCCGTCCGACCTGGTCACGTGCAGGGCCAGGAGGTCGCCGCCGGCCGTCCGGGCCGCGATCCGCGCCGCACGCCGGATCAGCGTCTCGCCCTCCGGGCCGCCTGTCAGCGCGACGACGACACGCTCACGGGCTTCCCACGTGCCGCGGATGTCGTGCGCATGCCGATAGCGCTGCAGGCCCTCGTCGACCTTGTCGGCGAGCCAGAGCAGCGCCAGCTCGCGCAGGGCGGACAGGTTGCCGATCCGGAAATAGTTGGTCAGCGCCGCGTCGATCTTCTCGGCCTTATAGATGTTCCCGTGGGCCATCCGGCGGCGCAATGCCTCGGCGGTCATGTCGATGAGCTCGACCTGATCGGCGGCCCTGACCACCGCGTCCGGCACGGTCTCCCGCTGCGGCACACCGGTGATCTTCTCGACCACGTCGTTGAGCGACTCGAGGTGCTGGATGTTCACGTTGGAGATCACGTCGATGCCGGCGTCCAGCAGCTCCTGCACGTCCTGCCACCGCTTCTCGTAGCGCGAGCCCGGCACGTTGGTGTGCGCGAACTCGTCAACGAGCGCCACGTCCGGGTGCCTGGCCAGCACCGCGTCGGTGTCCATCTCCTCGAAGGATGTGCCGCGGTAGGGCACTTGCTTGCGCGGGACGACCTCCAGGTCACCGATCTGTTCGGCGGTGTGCGGGCGACCGTGCGTCTCGACGAAGGCGACGACTACGTCCGTGCCCCGGTCGCGGCGGCGGTGTCCCTCGTTGAGCATGGCAAACGTCTTGCCGACGCCCGCCGCCGAGCCGAGGTAGATCCTCAGCTGGCCACGGCCGCCCGGCGGCCGGGCGGCCGCCCGGACATCGCCCAGACTCTCAGAGCTCATGACATCCCCTGGTTTGAGGTTATCGTCACGGCTGATAGCGGTAGCCCATGCCGGGCTCGGTCAGCAGGTGCTGTGGCCTGGGCGGGTCATCCTCGAGCTTGCGCCGCAGCCCAGCCATGTGGAACCGCAAGTAGTGAGTGCTCGACTCGGCGCCTGGGCCCCAAAGCTGTGACAGGAGCCGGCTGGCCGGGACCAGCTGGCCTGGTGAGCGGAGCAGCACCTCGAGCATCCGCCATTCGGTCCTGGTCAGGCGCACAGGCTCGGCCTGCTCGGTGCTGTCATCGACACGCCTCAGTGCCTCATGGGAGGCCAAATCGATGCTGCAGCGGCCGATCGTGAACACGTGGCGGCTGGAGGGCTGGGCATCTCGCCGCAGCAGTGCCCGGAGCCTGGCGAGCAGTTCCTCCATCGCGAACGGCTTCGTGACGTAATCGTCGGCGCCCGCGTCCAGGGCGCCGATCTTGTCGCCAGATCCGCCCCGGCCGGACAGGACGAGGACCGGGACGCCGGTCCAGGCGCGCAGCCGCCGGATGATCTCGGTGCCGTCCAGGTCCGGCAGGCCGAGGTCGAGCAGCACGGCGTCCGGCGGGCGCCGTGCCGCCTCAGCGAGCGCGGCCCGGCCGTCGGGCGAGCTGGCGACCTGGTAGCCGCGGGCGCGGAGGGTGATCTCCAGCGCCCGGAGCAGGCCAGGCTCGTCCTCGACGACCAGGACGCGCTCCACTTCAGGCTGGGTACTTGTCATCGGGCTTGGCTCAGACCGGATACTTCTTGTCGAGCGCGATGTTCAGCGTCAGCACGTTGACCACGGGCTCGCCGAGGATGCCGAGTGTGCGGCCGGTCGTGTTCTGACTCACCAGTGCTTGCAGCTGATCTGCGCTAATGTGCCGGGCCGCCGCGACCCGGTCCACCTGGATGGCGGCATAGGCAGGGGAGATGTCCGGGTCCAGGCCCGACGCTGACGCGGTCACGGCGTCCGGCGGGATCTTGGAGACCGACACGTGGTCGAACGCTGCTATCTGCCTCTGCCGCTGCTTGATCATCGCGATCAACTTGGGGTTGGTCGGGCCGAGGTTGGACGCGGCCGAGAACAGCGGGTTGCAGCCGTAGTCATTGCTCGCGCCGCTCGTGGCCGCGGACGGCCTGGGCTGGAAGTACTGCACCAGCGGGTTGCCCTTGGCGTCGACGAACTCCTGGCAGAGCAGGCTCGAGCCCACAGTGCGGCCCTTGTAGCTCACCAGCGAGCCGTTTGCCTGGTGGTGGAACAAGCCCTGCGCCAGCCCCCACATGGCCACCGGGTAGATGATCCCGGTGATCACCGTGAATACCAGCAGCAGGCGCAGGCCCGCGAGATGCTGCCGGACAAAACTCGGAAGGCGGTTCATTGTCAGATCACCCGAATCCAGGAATGTTCATGATGATGAGGTCGATCAGCTTGATCCCGATAAACGGGATGATCAGGCCGCCGACGCCGTAGATCCACAGGTTCCTGCGGAGCATGGCTGCGGCGGAGGACGGCCTGTACCGGACGCCCCGCAGCGCCAGCGGGATCAGCGCGATGATGATCAGCGCGTTGAAGATGATCGCCGACGTGATCGCCGACTTCGGGCTGTGCAGGCCCAGGATGTTCAGATGTCCGAGCGCGGGGATCACACTCGAGAACATCGCCGGGATGATCGCGAAGTACTTCGCGACATCGTTGGTGATGGAGAACGTTGTGAGCGCGCCACGGGTGATCAGCAACTGCTTGCCGATCTCCACGATCTCGATGAGCTTGGTGGGATTGGAGTCCAGGTCCACCATGTTCCCGGCCTCCTTGGCGGCCGAGGTCCCGGTGTTCATGGCCACGCCAACGTCCGCCTGGGCGAGCGCAGGAGCATCGTTGGTGCCGTCTCCGGTCATTGCGACCAGTCGGCCGCCCTCCTGCTCCTTCTTGATCAGCGCCATCTTGTCCTCCGGCGTCGCCTCCGCGAGGAAGTCGTCCACGCCGGACTCATCCGCGATCGCCTTGGCGGTCAGCGGGTTGTCGCCGGTGATCATGACGGTGCGGATGCCCATCCTGCGCATCTCCGCGAATCGCTCGGAGATGCCCTCCTTGACGATGTCCTTGAGGTAGATGACGCCGAGCGCCTTGGCGGTGCCGTTCAGCCGCTCTGCCACCACCAGCGGGGTTCCGCCGACCGCGGAGATGCCGTCGACCATGCCACCGAGCTCGTGCGGGGGACTGCCGCCGTTGTCGCGCACCCACTGCGCGACCGACGACGCCGCGCCCTTACGCACCTGGCGCCCTCCGGCCAGGTCGATGCCGCTCATCCTGGTCTGCGCGGTGAACTCGACGAACTCGGCACCCCGGAGCTCGCCCTCGTGGCGCTCGCGGAGGTTGTACTTGTCCTTCGCGAGCACCGCGATGGACCGGCCCTCGGGCGTGTAGTCCGCCATGCTGGACAGCTGCGCCGCGTCCGCAAGCTGCTCTGCCGTCACGCCATCCACTGGCATGAAGTCGGTCGCTTGGCGGTTGCCGATCGTGATCGTGCCGGTCTTGTCCAGCAGCAGCGTGTTGACGTCGCCCGCCGCCTCGACCGCCCGCCCGGACATGGCCAGCACGTTGCGCTGCACCAGCCGGTCCATACCGGCGATGCCGATCGCCGACAGCAGCGCCCCGATGGTGGTGGGAATCAGCGCGACCAGCAGGGCGACGAGGACGACCAGGGTCTGCGGCGCGTTGGAATAGAAGGCCAGCGGCTGCAGCGTGACGACCGCCAGCATGAAGATGATCGTCAGC
>Ga0126373_10002764_pt1 | contig 12979 bp, 9 predicted proteins | sample PanSoiMetPlot_11_FD_92545 | JGI IMG/M metagenome (GOLD analysis project Ga0126373, IMG submission 92545) | Tropical forest soil microbial communities from Panama - MetaG Plot_11 | ecosystem: Environmental > Terrestrial > Soil > Tropical forest > Bulk soil | place: Panama | collected 2016-02-17
CACTGCGTCCGTGCCGGCCTCCAGCGTGTGGCTGCCCGCTGGCTCCTGGCGCAGGTCCGGGCCCTGGCGCGCGCGGGCAGTCCCGGCCGCTCCGACCCCGGCACCGGGAGTCCGGGCCGCGACGTCGCCGGCGTCCGGCGTCCGGGTCGTTCCGGCTCCGGCATCAGGAGTCCGGCCAGCCGCGACGTCGCCGGCGTCCGCCACCGGCTCGCCTCGCAGGACAGTCGCCCGGCGCGCAGTCGTGGCGAAGCCCGGTGACCACAGCAGCGCCTCTTTCAGGTTGCGGCCGAGCGCGACGAATTCCACCTCCCAGCCCGCCGGGATCAGCGCGTGCGCCAGGCCGGGAGCAGCCTTGACGCATACCCGCGGCACCTGGTCGGCCAGTGCGAAGCACCAGCTCAGCGGCGGATCCGAGTCGCCAGCCCGCAGCCGTCGGCCACCGGCCCGGCGAGCCGGGTCGATGAAGGCAGCCGGGATTCCCGTCCGCTTCAGATCGCGCACATCGCTGCAGACGGGCAATACCGCGCCGAAGGCGCCATAGACGGCGGCGTTCCTGGTCGCGAACTGAAGGTTGTCAAAATCAGCGTCGACTGCAAGCACTCGTTCCGCGGCTGTGGCCAGCGCCGTTAGGTCGCCGCCGATGCCGCAGCACAGGTCCGCGACGAGGGCCAGGCCCGCGAAGCGACGGGCGCTGTGGGCCGCGGCCTGCTCGCCGGAGGCCTGTTCCAACCCGTCCCTGGTGAAGAACATCTCATTGGCCTTGCTGAACTTCTCCCGTGCGGCGATCCTGAGCGCCTGCTGGGTGAGGGCGGCGGCGACCAGGTCAGCTGGGTACCGGCCGCGGAGCTCGGTGCCAAGGCGGAGAGCCTGATCAGGCGTCACGTCGATGCCGCGAAGCTGGTCAAGCAGCTCCTCGCCCGCGGGCGTCAGCAACTGGGCGGCCTGGCTCACCGGCCCATCATCGCGGCCAGGCCGGGAGTACCGCACGCCGGGCCGCCGGCCGTTGGCGCACGTTCATTAGGACGTCCTACTATCTAGGGCATGAGTCACGACTTTCCTGCGTTCGCCCTGTCAGAAGAGCACGAGGCCCTCCGCGAGTCGGTGCGTGCCCTGGCAGAGGAGAAGATCGCTCCGCACGCCGCCAAGGTCGATCAGGCCGCTGAGTTCCCGCAGGAAGCTCATGACGCTCTGGTCAAGGCCGACCTGCACGCCGTGCACATCCCGGAGGAGTACGGCGGCGCTGGCGCCGACGCGCTCGCCACCGTAATCGTGATCGAGGAGGTGGCGCGCGCCTGTGCGTCGTCCTCGCTGATCCCCGCGGTGAACAAGCTAGGCACCGTACCGCTGCTGCTCTCCGCCTCCGATGAGGTCAAGCGGCAGTTCCTGCCGCCGGTCGCGAGCGGTGCAGCCATGTTCTCCTACGCGCTCTCGGAGCCGGAGGCGGGGTCCGATGCTGCCGCGATGAAGACGCGGGCGGTTCGTGACGGCGACAGCTACGTCCTGAACGGCACCAAACGCTGGATCACCAACGCCGGAGTGTCCCAGTACTACACAGTCATGGCTGTCACCGACCCGTCGGCGGGGGCCAACGGCATCTCGGCGTTCGTCGTGGACAAGGCCGACGAGGGTTTCAGTTTTGGCGCGCTTGAGCACAAGCTGGGCATCAAGGGCTCACCGACCCGGGAGCTGTACTTCGACAACTGCCGGATTCCGGCCGACCGGATCATCGGAGCCGAGGGCACGGGCTTCAAGACCGCGCTCGCCACGCTTGACCACACCCGGATCACGATCGCCGCCCAGGCCCTCGGCATCGCGCAGGGCGCGCTCGACTACGCGACCGGTTACGTCAAGGAGCGCAAGCAGTTCGGCAAGGCAATTGCCGAGTTCCAGGGCCTGCAGTTCATGCTGGCGGACATGGCAATGAAGGTCGAGGCCGCCCGGCAGCTCACCTATGCTGCCGCGGCGAAGTCTGAGCGCGCCATGCAGGGGGAGCGGGCCGCTGACCTGACGTTCATCTCCTCGGCGTGCAAGTGCTTCGCCTCGGACGTGGCGATGGATGTCACCACGGACGCGGTCCAGTTGCTGGGAGGTTACGGGTATGTCAGCGATTACCCAGTCGAGCGGATGATGCGAGACGCGAAGATCACCCAGATCTACGAGGGAACGAACCAGATCCAGCGAATGGTGATGGCCCGCCAGCTGCTTAAGTAGTGAGGCTGGCTACCTGACCTGCTGTTTCTCGGGTCAGCGGTGGAAGCTGGCCATTTCTCGTGTCTTGGTTGGCCAATTGATGCAGGTTATTGCGGCCAGTGTCTAGATTATGACTGATATCTTCGGCTATAGGTGTTGATTAGGCCAGGGTGGACCTGTAAACCTAAGGTAGCGGGCTTCTGCTTAGGGGCCGGGCGGATCGTCGCATTCGCAGTTACTTCATGCGGCCAGCGGTGCTGTTGTCCGCTCGGATGGGGATGAGGATGCGATTGAGGACGAAGCTGGGCGCTAGCCTGGTCGCGGTCGCGGTCGCGGGGATAGCGATCGGCATGAGCGGGGCTGCCGGCGCAACCACTGCGGCACCCGACGGTACCTGGGGACCGGTGCAGGAGATACCGGGGCTTGCGGCCCTGACACAGACTTCAGGCTGGCATAACCCGAGTAATGTCCGGGCGGTCGGCTGCAGCACGCTGGGCAACTGCGTGGCCGTCGGCGACTACGGCTCGCCCGCCACTGGCGCTACGGTGTTGTTCGTCGCGGCCGAAGTAAACGGGACCTGGGGCAACGCGCAGCCCCTCGCTGGCCTGCCCGCCGTGGCCCTCGACACTGCCCCCACCCTCACGAACGTCTCGTGTGGCACGCCTGACTTCTGCACCGCCGTCGGCACCTACTACGACACCGACAATATTCCGCACGTCTTCGCGGTCACGGAGACGGGCGGTACCTGGGGCACACCGACCGTTCTAGCGGCGTCCGGGCTGGGCATCGTGCAATCGTTCGGCTTTAGCGGCTTGTCGTGCCCGGCAGCAGGCGAGTGCACCCTCGTTGGTGCCTACACTCTCACGGGGGCTACCCCGGTCCCGTTCACCGCCGACGAGTCCGCTGGCAACTGGGGGGCGCTGCAGCCACTGGCTGACCTGGCGAGCCTGGACCAGCCCTCCCCGCTGGCCGTGACGGGCGGCCTGACCTCGCTGTCTTGCGGGGCACCAGGTGACTGCACGGCAGGAGGCAGCTACCAGTACGGTACGGTGCAGCAGCCGTTCATCGTGAGCGAGTCCAGCCACACATGGGGCGAGCCTGAGCCAATCCCCGGCATAGCCGAGGTGAGTTCCAGCGGGCAGGGCAACAATGGCCGGGGAAACCAGGTCACCTCGGTTTCCTGCCCCGACGCCAGCGACTGCGCCGTCGTCGGCACGTTCTTCCCGGAGCTCAATTCGCCCGGCCTCTTCTTCACCCTCGATGAGGGCGGCGGCGCGTGGGGCCAGGCGAAGGCGCTCAGCATCCCGTCGGCGGACTCCGGCAACGCCGCCTCGACTGCCTTCGTCTCCTGCCGCTCGGCGGGCAACTGCGTCATCGCCGCAACGGCGGCGAACGATTCGGCCGCGGCGTCGAGCGAGGTAGTAACCGCGACCGAGTCCAGCAGCGGCGCCTGGGGTGCCGCCACGGCCATTCCGGGGGTCTCGGCGGCCGATGAGCCCTTCGCCACCGGCCTGGACTGCGTGCCGGCCGGGGACTGCACCGTCCTTGGGGTCCGGTTCCCGGGCGGGATGGACCCGAATGAGATCTTCACCGCCACGAGCATGGACGGTGGCGCCATGGGCGCCGCGCAGCAGGTGGCTTCATCGGGCGACGTCGGACCGCTTCACGTCAATCTGGCCTGCCCGCAGAATGGCCACTGCACCGTCACGTACAACGGGCTCAACGCCACAGTCGGGGTCGTCGGGACCTACAGCGGGATCACCGCGCCGCAAATGGTCACCGAAGCGACTCCTGCCACGGTGACGCTGACCGCGTCTGGGCCGAAGATGATCTACGGCGCTGAGCAGTCCGCGCCGCTCACCGCAACGGTGTCCTCCCCGGACGGTGGTGCGCCGACCGGGACCGTCACCGTGACCGGCGCCGGCGGCGGCACCCTGTGCACGATCGTCATCTCGAGCGGCACTGGTAGCTGCTCGCTCACGGCGACGCAGCTTCCCGTCGGCACCAGCACGCTGACGGCTGCGTATGGCGGCGACGCCACCTACCTGCCGGCGAGCGGGACGAGCACCGTCACCGTCGCCCAGGCGGCGACGGTGACTCACCTTGCGTTCACGCCGCGGAATATCACCTTCACGGGCGCGGCCACGAGGCTGGCCGTCACCGGCAGCGTGTCGTCCACGGCGGGTACGCCTAACGGCCGGGTGACGGTTCGCGTTGACGGCACGGCTGTGTCCGGGTGCACCAAAGTGCCGTTCACCGGGACGGTCTCCTGTAAGGGGACGACGGCGATCCTGGCCGGCGGCAAGCACCTGGTGACCTTGGCGTACTCGGGTGGAGGTGACTTCGCGGCGTCCACGTCGGTGCCGCTTCCGCTGACGGTCGCTAAGCGGGGCACGACAACCACGCTCGCCCTGGCGAAGGGGAGAGTCACCTACCGGCACGAGAGCGCCGAGAAGCTCACCGCTTCGGTCAGCCGCGCCGGCCGCGTCTACCCGACGGGCAAGGTAGCGGTCCGGATCGGCGGCACGACTATCTGCAGGATCAGCCTCAACAAGGGCACGGGCAGCTGCCGGCTGGCCAACACCCGCCTGCGCGCCGGCAAGTACAAGGTTGTTGCCCTGTACAGCGGCGACGTCAACTACCACCGGTCCGACTCAGGGAAGAAGACCTTGAAGGTCGGCGCGTAGCCACCGGCTCGCCAGCGGACAACTCATTCCACCACGAGGCGGGAGTCCTGCAACCTAGCAGCGTCCTGGCCAGGCGGGGCGCCGAACATTCGGCGGTACTCGCGGGTGAACTGCGACGCGCTGGTGTACCCCACGGCGTGCCCGGCACCCGCGACATCCGCCGGGTTGGCAAGCAGCCGGATGCGGGCCCGCTGCAGGCGAATCTGTTTCTGGTACTGAACCGGGCTCATCGAGGTGGCGGCGCGGAAGTGCCGGTTGAGCGAGGGAACGCTCAGGCTAACCTCGGCGGCCACGTCCTCCACGCGGATCACCTCGTCGTAGTGGTCCTTAATCCAGGCGATTGCACGGGCGACGACGGCGACGCGGCCGTCGGCCAGGCCGACCTGCCGGACCAGGCCGCCCTGCGGCCCGGTCAGCAGCCGCCAGTGGATCTCCCGCCTCACCGATGAGGCAAGCACTCGCGCGTCGTCCGGACAGCCGACCAGTTTCAGCAGGCGGACCAATGCGTCGATCAGATCCGGCGTCGCGTCGCTAACTGAAATCGCCGGGCCGTCTGGCGCCGCCTGGGCGGGCAGGTGCGACTCAAGTAGCAGCTGGGCGATTGTGGGCGGGTCGAGCGGCAGGCTGCAGCCGATGAACGGCTCGATGTCGCTCGCGGCGGTGATGTGCGAGGTGAGGGGGAGGTCGACGGTGACGACAAGGAACTGCCCAGCCGCGTAGTCGAATGCGCGGTCGCCCAGGACGGAGCGTTTAGCCCCCTGCGCGACCAGGGACACGACGGGTTCCGCAACGTTGCCGAGCGGGGCGGTCGTCCGCGTCGTCGAGAAGACCTTCATCCCACCGACCTGCCGGGGCCGTGGGTTGCCGGCCGCTAGCCACGCGATGCGATCTCTCAGTTCGGCCAGAGCGGACATGACACCAATCAATCATGTGCCCTGTGGTCAGAGGATCATCGGCGCAGCTATGAGCGGATCGTGCAAGAGCGAGAGCGGATCAGGCTAGGCCGAGTGACTTCGTCACGGTGGGATGGAACTGACCCGGAAACTGATGTGTGCAGGGAGCACCATGTCACTGACCGCTTACGTAACGCTCGGCCGCAGCGGCCTGCGCGTCAGCCCGTTCACGCTAGGCACGATGACCTTCGGCGACGACCTGGGCTGGGGTAGCAACGCAGAAGAGTCCGCGCGGATCCTAGCCGCCTACCTGGACCAGGGCGGCAACTCAGTCGACACGGCAAACGTATATACCAACGGCCATTCTGAGGTGATCATCGGCGAGTACCTGGCCAGCCGTCCAGGAATGCGCGACCGCATCGTGCTCGGCACCAAGTTCTTCTGGAACCTCCACCTTGGCGATCCCAACGGGGGCGGCCCAAGTCGCAAGGCCGTCATCCAGCAGCTGGAGAACTCGCTGCGTCGGCTGCGGACCGACTACGTCGACATCTACTGGCTGCACAACTTCGACCCGATGACACCGGCCGAGGAGACCCTGCGCGTCCTAGACGATCTCGTCACCGCCGGCAAAGTCCGCTACGTCGGGTTCTCCGACACCCCAGCCTGGGCCACGGCCAAGGCGGCGACCATCGCTCGCTTCCGCGGCTGGGCACCCATCATCGCCATGCAGCTGGAGTACTCCCTGCTGGAGCGCACCTCGGAGGGCGAGCTCATCCCGATGGCCCAGGCGATGGGCATGGGGGTGCTGCCGTGGAGCCCGCTGAAGTCCGGATTCCTGTCGGGCAAGTACTCCAGCCGGGCGACAGGAAACGTCGACACCACCCGCGGAGCCCTCGTCGGCGCCCCGCGTCAGGAGGACTACCTGGTGATCGACGCGGTCAACGAGATCGCCGATGAGATCGGTGCCAGCCCGGCGGCCGTCGCGCTCGCCTGGGTCAAGGGGCGGCCAGGGATCACCTCCACGCTCATCGGCGCCCGGCGGATGGACCAGCTCGAAGCTAACCTCAGCGCGCTCGACCTCACCCTCAGCCCCGAGCACGAGGCGCGCCTGACCGAGGTATCCGTACCCCGGCTCAACTTCCCTGCCGAGAACAATGCGGCTCTCGCCCGGCTCGCCCAGAACGGCGGAACCACCGTCGACGGCGTTTCCACTCCGCCGCCACCGCGACTCGTCCAGGGCGGACGCGTTTACTGATGCCGCCCAGGTCAGCGGTTCGCGGGCACGGGCGGGTGAGGCGACTCCTGCACCCGCGCGATTTCCACGGGTCGGCACTGTAGCGAGACGGCAGCGTCGCGGTGCTGGCTGGCCGGGGCCAGGCGACCGGGGCGCGTAGCCGGTCAGCTCTCCGTCTAGCACGAGGCTCAGTGGAGGGCCGCGGCGACGAGCGTCAGTACGAACGCCGCGATGATGATTGCCACGCGTGCGTAGTGCAGGAGTTCCCAGCGCTGCTGCTGCTCGCGCCAGTCGTCGGGGTGCTCGTCGGCCGTCCAGGTGGCAGAGCGGTTGGCGATCGGCACGAGCAGGGTGACCGACATGACGACGCTCACAACGAGCAGCGCGGCGGCCGCGATGGCGGCACCAGCTGCCGGCGCGCCCCAGGTGGCGGCGGCTAGCCCGGCCGTGAGGATCAGCGATCCGATGTACCAGAACGGCATTACGCGTCCGAGGACGCGCGCGCCATCGGCCTGGGCTTGGATCGACGACCCGACAGGCAGCCGCAGCAGGATCGGGTTGACGAAAACCGCGACGGCGAACTCGACGCCGACCATGATGCCGACGACAGTCGCGGTGATGACGGCGAGTGCGATGAGCATGATACTCCTTAGGTTAGCCGTGCTAGACTAGCGTTGCTAGATTATCTAGCAGTGCTAACTTAGTTCGCCACAGGGCGGAACGCAAGGGGATAAACCATGGTCGAGTCCGGCCCCCGCGCACGGCGCGTGGCCGAGCGCAGGCAGCAGATCCTGACCGCGGCACGGTCTGTGGCCGAGGCAGAAGGCTGGTCCGCCGTCACGTCGCGGCGTCTCGCCGACGCGATCGGTTACACGCAGCCCGTGCTGTACACGCACTTCCCGGGCGGGAAGGCGGAGATCATGCGCACGGTGGCGCTTGCGGGATTCGCCGAGCTGTCAGCGGCAACGCGGGCGGCGATGGGGCGCAAGACTGGCGCACGGGCGATTGCGGCGGTGGCCGACGTCTATCTAGGCTTCGCAGCGGCACACCCGTCGCTCTATGAGGCGATGTTCCAGCTGCAGATCGATGCGCGCTTCGCGCAAGATGACGCCGAGGAGGAGCTGCGCTCCGGCTTCACAGCGCTGGCCGCCGCTCTCGGCGATGCCGGTGACGGGACGGCGACCGAGGTGTTCTGGAGCGCGCTGCACGGCATGAGCCTGCTCGAGCGCGCCGGACGGATGCGGCCCGAGCACCGGCCTAACCGGATTGCCGAGCTCGCTGAACGCTTCGGCGGGTGACGGCCGGACGGACTTCCGGACGAACGATTGCGAAGCCCTCGTCCAACGCGGCTAGGCGCCGCCCGCGGCAGCGGGGACAGCCCGCCTGAAGGCGCAAGCAGAGTCGGCCGGGCCAGCGGGACAAGGCCGATCAGACAGCTGCGTCTTCGCCGGCCGTTGCGCCGCCGTGCAGCCCCGCTGCTACGCTGAACGGCCGCCAATCGTGACAGAAGCCGATGGCAGGTCACAAGCCTGCTTCTTCCCGCTCGCCGGGTAAGCCTGCAAGGAGAGCCAGTGGTGAGATCGCGCCGGGATGTCGTGGTCGTAGGCGGTGGTCACAACGGCCTGGTGGCTGCCGCGTACCTGGCCAGGGACGGCCTGGACGTCCTCGTCTGCGAGCGGCGGGATGTCGTTGGTGGCGCAGCGGTAAGTGAGCGGCCCTTCGGACCCGATTACCTGGTGACGTCGCTGTCGTACGTTGTGTCGCTGCTGCCGCAAGACATCGTCGCCGACCTGCGGCTGACCAATCACGGCTATCACGTGTTCCCGCAAGGGCCGTACTTCGCGCCGCGAGCCGACGGGAGGTACCTCCGGCTCCCGGACGATCCAGCCGAGCGCGCAAAAGAGATCAGCAAGTACTCCACCGCAGACGCCGCTGCCTACCGGGCCTACGAGTCGCACCTGCAGAAGATCGGACAGGTTCTCGGGCCGATGCTGGACGAGATCCCGCCGCGGCTTGGCTCCCGACGGCCAGCGGACCTCGCCCGGCAGGGAATGCTGCTACGGCACCTGCGGAAGCTGGACGCGCGCGGTGCGGTCGACGTAACCCGGCTGCTCACCGGCAGCGTCGCCGACCTGCTGGACCGGTATTTCGAGTCAGACGCGCTGCGCGGCGTGCTCTCGGTGTCCGGCGTAATCGGGACCTGGGCAGGTCCGAGGTCGCCAGGCACCGCCTACGTGATCTTGCATCACCACATCGGCGACACCGACGGGCACGCGGGCGCGTGGGGCTTCCCGCGCGGCGGGATGGGCGGAGTGACCCAGGCACTGGCTGCTGCGGCGCGCTCGTTCGGGGCGGAAATTCGCGTCGGCGCCCCGGTGGCCAAGATCCGGACCGCGGCCGGGGGCAGTGCGGCAGGCCGCAGGGTCACCGGGGTGACACTGGCCTCGGGCGAGGAGATTGATGCGGGAACGATTATCACGACCGTGCACCCGAAGATCGCGTTTCTCGAGCTCGTTGACGCCGCGGACCTGCCAGCGCCGTTCCTGGCCGACATCCGCGGCTGGCAGACTCGCAGCGGCACGGTGAAGATCAACCTCGCGCTCGACCGGCTGCCGGTGTTCGCCAGCCATCCGGAATTCGACCCGCAGGTACACGGCGGCACGATCGTGCTCGCCGAGAGCCTGGACGACATCGAGAACGCGTTCCAGGAGGCAGTGTCGGGCAAGCCGTCGGACCTGCCATTCGCTGATGTCTGCATCCCGAGCGTGTTCGACGACACGCTAGCCCCGCCCGGGCGGCACGTGATGTCGCTGTTCACGCAGTGGGTGCCGTCCCAGTACGCCGACTCACCGGATCAGGCCGAACTCGAAGGCTATGCGGACCGCGTGATCGCCCGGATGGAAGCGATAGCGCCGGGGTTTACCAGCTCGGTCCTGCACCGGCAGGTGATCGGGCCGGGCCAGATGCAGCAGGAGTACGGGCTTGTCGGCGGCAACATCTTCCACGGTGAACTGAGCCTCGGGCAGATGTTCCACGCCCGGCCGGCGGCCGGCTACGCCGACCTGCGTACCCCGGTCCGCGGCCTGTACCAGGCAGGCTCAGCAACCCATGGCGGCGGCGGAGTAACTGGCATCCCTGGCCGCAACGTCGTAAGGCAAGTGCGCGCGGACAATCGAGCTGATCGCTGGCGCCGGCGCCTTGCTGGCAGGCCGCCGGCTCGCGACGCCTGACGTTCAGATAGTGCCCGCAGTCTCCGGGCTGAAGCCCGGGCAGACCCGACCGTCCGAGCCGCTTCTGTAAGCAACGCTAATACCGGCGGGAACGCGGCTAGGCGGTGCCGCTGCCGCCGGCCGGGCGCGGCATGCCGTAGACGGCCCGGGCAGTGTCGGCAAGGATGGCGGCTTGTTCCGGCTTGCTGAGGCTGGCGGTAAGCGCCAACGCCCTTGTCACCACGTCCCGGTATGTGGCCTGGAGCGTGCTGACCGGCCAGTCAGAGCCAAACATCAGCCGTTGCGGCCCGAAAGCCTCGAGCGCCAGGTCGAAATACGGTCGCAGGCGTTCAGCGGGCGCCTCTCCGAGGATGCCGGACAGCTTGCAGACGGTATTGGGCAGCGCGGCCAGTGCGGCAAATGACGCGGCCCATGCTTGATCGGGCACGGTGTTTGCGGACGGTAGTGGGCTCGCGGTGACGTCGACATTGCCGAGATGGTCGAGAACGAAGATCAGTTCAGGTATGTCGGCGGCCGCCTGTCCGGCGCGTGTCAGCTGACCAGGGCGCAGGACGAGATCAAAAGTCAGTCCGGCAGCCGCGAGTGCTGCCAGGCCGCGCCTGACATCACGGCGCGCGAGCCAGTCGGGATCGGGCTCGGTGAGCAGCGGATGGCGGACGCCAGCCAGGAACTCACCGCCAGGCGCGGAGCGCAGTTCCGCAAGCGCGTCGCCGACGCCAGGCCGCGTCAGGTCTGTCCAGCCGACGACTGCGGCGACGAGCGGGCCGGTGCGCGCAAGAGCGAGCAGTTCCGGAGTCTCTGTCGGCTCGGTGACGGTCTGTACAACCACGGTTGCCGTCACGCCAGCGTCGGCGGCGACTCGTGCGAGGTCAGCAACGGCGAACTTCCGGCGCAACGGCGCAAGTGCCTCGTCAGTGTCTAGCCACGGCTGCGCCCGGACGGCTGGATCCCAGACATGGTGGTGCGCATCGACGATCGGAATGCGCGCGAGTTCTCCGGCGGCCACCAGCCGACTTTAGGACAGGAGGCGAGGCCTGGGCACTCAGGCAGCAGCAATCGGCCTGCATGCGTACTTGAGCAGTCGCCGCGTGATCGCGCCGGTCGCCTCACTGGTCAGTTGCTGATGCGGCAAGCGCCGGCTGTTCGTAGCGTCATCAGTGCGGCAGTTGCTGCTGACGGCTAGATGCCTAGGTCGTCCAGTTCGCGATGCAGGTCCGCTCGCGGCCCCGAGTAGACGGCGGTGGTGTGCTCTTGCTGCCCTGCTGCGGTCGGATCGGCCGACGTGCCCGCCGGGGCTGTGCCAGCCGGCAATGCGCTCGTCGTGCCCGTGCCAGAACTGGCCGAGAGGACGCTTTCGCGGTTGCCACTGGCTGCGCCTTCGGCTTGCGCGCAGCACTGCGGTCCCGGAAGAGCCAGCCGCCGGCAAGTCCGCCTACCAGGCCGCCGATGTGGGCCTGATAGCCGACGCCGGCCTTCGGCAACAGCACGGTGAACTGGTAAGCGAAGCACAGCGCCATTACTGCGCCGATCATGATGTCGATGCCGCGCCGGTCGAAGAAGCCCCGGACCAGGATGTAGCCGAGATAGCCGAAGACCACGCCGCTTGCCCCTACGGCGATCGTGCCGGGGTCGCCAAAGAGCCAGGCGGCCAGCCCGCTGGTGACGATGACCAGTCCAGTCAGCGAGAGGAAACGGCCCACTCCCCGGTAGGCGGCTAGGAACCCGAAGATGAACAGCGGGCCGGAGTTGGATTCGATATGGGTAAAGCTCACATGCAAGAAGGGCGCCGTCAGCAGGTAGGGCAGGCTGTGCACGTCGCGCGGCCTGATTCCGTAGCTGTTGGTCAGGCCGTAGTGATCGGCAACGTTGGCTAGCTGGACAAGCCACAAGATTGCCAGGATGCCCACCATGACGAACAAAGCCTTACGGGCTTCGGCCACCAGGGATTCGGCACCGTCGGTACCGAGAGTCCATACCCGGTTCTTGGAATCGCTCATAATCTCCCCGTCCCCGCTGCCCTTCGCGCCCACGCCCGACGGCATGGCCGATACTGCCTCACAAGCTAGCCGCTCGCCAGACGTGCGCGGAAGGTTCGGCAAACCGAGCACGCGACTGGCTGGCCAGCAAAACGCCGCAAACTGCCGCGCATTGCGGCGCGATACGCCCAGCGCCCGGCGCGTCGCTCCCGGTGAGCGCGCCTGGGGCAATGATCACAGCCTCGGGTCGCTACGGCGAGTAATTGTTACCTTACCTATGGTCAAGCCGTGATCTGCCCGACATCAATTACGGGTTTCGAGCGCAGCTTTTTCGGCGGAAACGCTTGGTAGTGGTGTGCAGTTCTGGCAACGTGGTGCCGCGACGGTCATGGGCCGAAACCCGCCCAGCCGTCGTGCGACTCGCTGCCCTGTACCGCAGCGGTACCGCGCGCCGAGCGCTCTGCCCGGCAGCGCATGGCCGACGGAAGGACCGCTTTGTCACAGCATCGGAGGCGTCCTAACCCCGGGCGTCCTAATGCCGGGCGGCCTACTGCCGGGCGTCCTACTGCCGGGCGTCCTACTGCGCAGCCGACTGCCGGGCGTCCTACTGCGAGGCGCCCGAATGCCAGGCGCCCGAGGCGCAGGCGAGTGGGCGTCTTCATGGCTACCGCAGCCGCCGCAACTGTGACAGTGACCGCCATTGCTCTGCTGGTAATCACTGAACAGCCCCTTCCAGGTTCGGACCCGCTGGGTGCCGCCGTTGCGCAGG
>Ga0126373_10002765_pt1 | contig 12978 bp, 9 predicted proteins | sample PanSoiMetPlot_11_FD_92545 | JGI IMG/M metagenome (GOLD analysis project Ga0126373, IMG submission 92545) | Tropical forest soil microbial communities from Panama - MetaG Plot_11 | ecosystem: Environmental > Terrestrial > Soil > Tropical forest > Bulk soil | place: Panama | collected 2016-02-17
ATGCGCTGGGGGGCCACGGCGGCTGGGATGTCGGTAACTGACTGGCGATGAGCTTGATGATGGCCACCTTCGTCGCTGTGGTCGCCGCCGTGGCGATCTGGTTACCGCGAAGCTCACCGGGCGATTCCGCCCTCGGCCGCTGAAGCGCTCGTCTCCAGCGGCAGGGCGGACGAGCTGCTCGCCGCCCGCGCGGCCGCTGTGGTGGTCACCGATGCGACATTTTCCCGCGTGTTGCCGGGCGCACCGTGGTGGGTGCCGGAGGTGGCAGCCTACCAGCCTGGTGAGTTTTACCGGCGGGAACTGCCGCCGTTGCGCGCGGTGCTGGACGGCATCGCCGGGCTGGGATGCTGGTGGTCGACGGCTATGCCGATCTCGATCCCGGTGGCAGACCTGGCCGGGACGCACACCCTACACCGAGTTCGGCGTCCCAGTGATCAGCGTGGCCAAGTCGGCGTTCGGCCCGGCCACGCACGCCGTACCGGTGCTGCGGCGCACGGCTGCGCGTCCGCTGTATGTCACTGCCACCGGGATGCCCCGGGCCGACGCCGCGGAACTACTTCAGCTCATGGCTGGTCGGTTCTGGGTACCCGACACGCTGCGCCGCGCGGATCAGCTCGCCCGCACAGGCCCGCCAGCAGTTACCCGGAAGGGCGACCACCCCCGCTGATACGCGCGCGGTATGCGGCATAGACGGACGTTTGGTTAGGAACCACCGGTACCAATAGGGAGGGACCGGCGTCGTCGCCGGAAACCCCCTCCTTACCTGTTGCCCGCGGTACTCACAAGGGGCGACACTGCTCTTAAGACCTGAAAGGGGTGGCTTCATGGGAGGAACTGAGGCTGAGGAAGTAAGTGCGGCGAGCGGCCAGATGGGCGAGAATGCCAATGAAGATAGGTCGACGGAGGTACCTATATCTCGTGGGTTAGTGGCAGCTGAAACGCCGGGGATGGATAGAATCAAGTTCTTCAGTGATGCGGTGTTTGCCATTGCGATAACGCTCTTAATACTCAACATAGCACTTCCGGCTGGAACGGTAGAAAGCAATCTTGGGCATAAGCTGAATACTATATGGCCCGCCTATGGGGCTTTTGCTTTCACTTTCCTTCTCATCGGCCTCCGATGGTTCACTCACCTCATCCAATTTACTTACATCCGCTATTGGGATTATACGCTTCTGGGGCTAAACCTGGCGCTTCTATTCGTGGTTGCTTTCCTTCCCTTCGCGGCGAGGGTGCTCGCGGCCTACCCGAGTTCTCGATCTGCGAGCGTCCTATACGCGGGAAGTATGGCTGTTGCCGGGCTTATCTCAACCTTGCTATGGGGGCACGCTTGGCGGGCCGGCCTGCTTGACGATTTTCCTGAACAGGATCGTTATCTGTGCTGGAACCTGTTGCTGAGATGGGTAGCTCTTCCCGTTTTCTTCGGAATTGCTATCATTCTCGTCTTGGTTACGAATCTATGGTCTGCTCGAATAATCGCGCTGGTTACTCCGGTTGTACAAATATGTATTGCATTCCATGCGAGGCTGCGCGGCCACACTGACGTGGGTCTCAACCGGGAACGGCCTGCTCGAAAAGGCGGATGAAGTTCTCGCCCATGACTCCCTCGAGGTCATCCTGACTAAAGCCGGACGACTTGAGATGTTCCGCGATCAGGTGGACGTCCGTCTCGCTCCGAAACCCGGCCAGCGTGCCAGGAACGCCATTAATATCAGTGCCGAGGCATAGGTGTGCCGCGCCGACCAAATCAGCAATGTGGCACGCATGGCGAGTCAACGCGTCGAAGTCGATAGGACCATGACCCTTGTAACGATAGGGCCAGAGACCTACGAGTCCGCCCGTTTCAGCTATCGCAACGATCTCGTTATCGTCAAGAAAGCGTTCGAAATCTTCGATTCTCCGCGCCCCACTATGCGTAGCGACAATAGGACTCCGGGTATATCTAGCTACGTCATGAAGCGTCGCAGAATCTGAGTGAGACACATCAATAGTGATTCCAAGGGCATTCATTCGTTCGACCACCGCATAGCCGAACTTGGTAAGACCGCGCGATCGGCGGCGTTGGATTCCAGGTATTCCCATATAGCTCTGCCAAGGAAGACGCGTCGTACCGATCTGATTATTTCGTAGGTGGACCGGTACCAGAACCCTCACACCACTCTGAAACAGCTCATCCAAGCGGCTGAGATTCATGGCAATCCCGTCACCACCTTCTAGTCCGAGGATTACGGAAATGCGCCCCGACTCGAATGCCTTCCTGACTTGGACGGCGGACATTGCCACCTCTACGTGCGCACCTTCTGCCTCGTCTCGGATCCTGCTCAGCTGCTCTTGGATCGCTCGCCAGGGCGGTCGTCCCCACCAAGCTGTGGCCACCCTGTCGCCCACAGCGTTCGCCACGACCACGTCGACCCCTGCCGCTGAGAGCTGATTAAGAAGGAAGGGCGGAGGCACCGTACGACGGATGGCCCAGCGATACAACGATGACGCAAAGGGTGGCAGATAGTCCAGGGTGTGAACATGAGTGTCGACTACTATTCCGGCCTGAAAGCGCGCTTCGTTCATTCGTATATCTCCGGACATCGAGCAGTCTCCAGCGTCTTGGGAACCAGCTCCCGGCCAGCGGCTGGACCCGCTCACCAAGGGTCACAGACGGCTACGTTCCGCAAGTCTCTCCGCCGTCGTGGACACGATCTTAGCGTCAATCCACCGGGGGAATTCGGGTGATCGTTTCCGAGTGCCGGGCTGCTGAAGCTGATCTTGGTGCTCGTATGGGCGTAGGCGCTACCCACCGCTCACTGGCTGTGCGGCTTGTTCGTGCGACGATTCCTGCCCTGGAACACAGCACCCGCCGACCTGCGGGCCTGGGCGCAGCCACCCCTGCCCGGCAGCTGACAGCGGCACAGTCACGCTCACCACGGCGTCGCCGATATCAGCGGGTCACGCCGACTGTCGGCATGCCGACCCACGCGAATTCCGAACACCTACCCAGCGGCAGCGACCCGGACAGTTTGGCGCTGGGCTGCGATGCCATCCGCTGCCCCATAGTGTTGAAGAGCGGCGGCGGGCGCGTGCACCGCCGGGTCACAAACCAGCGCCTGGCCGCCGTTCGGCTACGTCGTGGTCTTTGCCGCCCTCACAGCCTCACCTAGCGCCCCGCGCCTACTACGACCGCCGCAGGGCCGACGCCAACCGGCACGCAGCCGCCCAGCGCAACCTGTTCGGCCGCCTCCTTGGCTGCCTGCACCACTGCCTGGCCATCGGCAAGGAATACGACGAAACCACCGCATTCCGAGTCCCGCCGAGAAACTTCCCCAGGCAGCTTGACCACTTAACCGCATCGGATGTCTACATCTCTCTGGCCATATCTCCAGCTGCTCGTCACGGATAGAATTGTTGATCATGGCAGCGACGCGCATTGACTGGGTTGCAGAGCACTGTCAGCTGCTCCGGTCGATCTCGGCGGAGTTCAAGGACACGCTGCCGTTCCGCGGGCTCACCGTCGGAACCGGCATTCACCTGGAGGCCAAGACGGTCGCTCTCCTCTTGACCTTGCGCGACGGCGGAGCGCGCCTGGTCTCGACCGGCAACCTGAACACGACACAGCCTGACGCGCTGGAAGCGCTGACGGCCGAGGGCGTCACGGTGATCGGGGGCCCGACGAAGGACAGGGACCTGCACAGCCGCTACCTCGACGAGGTGATCGCAGCCCGGCCGGACCTCATCCTGGACAACGGCGGCGACCTGTTCGCCAGGTTCCTTGACGGGCCCTACGCCGGCCTGCGCGGGGGAACGGAGGAGACAACGTCCGGCCGGATGCGCCTGGAGCCGCTACGCGACCGCCTGAAGTTGCCGATCTTGGTCATCAACGACAGCCCGATCAAGCAGTTCGCCGAGAACGAGCACGCCGTTGGCCAGAGCGCGCTCGAGTCCTACCTGCGGCTGACCAACCGCGTGACCAACGGCGAGAGGGTCACGGTCTTTGGTTACGGCGCGTGCGGGCGCGGAGTCGCGGCCAATTTCCGCGGCGCCTGCGCACGGGTGACGGTGGTAGACATCAACCCCGTCACCCGGCTGCGAGCGCATCTGGATGGCTTCAGCACACCCCCGCGTGACCAGGCCATCACCAGCGCCGATGTCATCATCACGGTCACCGGCGCGAGCGGTGTGCTGACGGCTGGCGACCTGCCGCTGCTGCGTGACGGCGTCATCTTGGCCAACGCGGGGCACTTCCCGCTCGAAATCGAGGTCGAGGCCATCGTCGGCTCTCCCGACGTGGTCGGTGTCCGTGAGTACGCCGACGACCTCGTGACGCTTGAGCTCAACGACGGCCGGCGCATCCACCTGATCTCGCGCGGGCACATGTTCAACCTCGCCGGCCCGCGCCCGATGGGCAACTCGATCGAGTCGATGGACCTCGGCTTTGCGCTGCAAGCGCGGTGCCTGGAGGCCGTCGCCAACGGCAGCGTGGACTCCAGCAGCTGCGTCGTCCCCGTCCCGGCCAAGATCGACGCCGCTGTAGCCAACAGCTACCTCGATCGGAAGTACCCGGCAGCGCCGAAGGCATAGCTCCATCTGATACGCAGTAAGACCGAAGCGTCCCGCCCCGCGTGCAGTGCAGGGCTGGGTCTCCGCCCTCTCGGGCACCGAGACATGTGGTGAAGGACAGGGCGTCTTGGCTGTGGCGACCTATTCGGTGCTGAGGCCACGGCCTGGACCGGCGAAACGTCAGTTTGGCTTATTGGTCGCCAGCCAGGAACTCTTCAAGGTGATGCTTACCGATCAGCCTGCGCCGTCCTGCCTTCACTGAGCGGAGCTGGCCGGTGCGCAGCAGGTCGTGGACGAGTTCTCTGGAGACGCCCAGCAAGTCAGCGGCCTCCTCGGGGCTGTAGGCAAGCCGCTCAGCGAGGGCGTTACGCTCGAAGATCTCGCGAAGGAGCACAAGCAGCTCGGTCCGCGCATCGCTGGCGAGCAGCCGCGCTGCCGCGCTCAGTTCAACTTGGTTGGCGGCTTCTGGCACTCCCATCTCACTCCCCTGCCTCCAACATGCCTTGGCAATCTGCGGCTTTGTGGCCAACCGTGAGATTCTCGATTGGGCCGGGACCCTTTGCTAGGAGGTTCGCGGCTTCGAGCAGGCTCACCGATCTTCACTCCCCGCGCTCGGGCTCCAGGCCCTCCGCCTGGTAGTTGTGCTCGTGCCAGTCCTCCAGCTGCCTCTCGCCCCGCCCGGGGTCTTCCTGGCCCTCGGCCACCCACTCGGCATGGGAGGCTGACGGCCCGCGCGTTCGCCGTGCCCCCGCGTCGGCCTCCGCCTGGCCCTCCTGGACCGCCCCCGGGCGCTGCTCATCGACCTCCAGGACCTGGCGCTCGGCCTCGGGCTGCCGCTCGGGGGTGGCGTAGTCGGTGGTCACGTCGATGTGGATGTCGTACGGCTCCCGGTACGGGTTGATGATCTCCCGGGCTTTCGCCTCCGCGTCCTCCTTGGAGTAGGCCAGCGCCCGGGGGATGGTGAACGCCGGCACCTGCCGGGACGACTGCCAGCCCCCAGCGGACCGCCAGACCTGCGCCGTGACTTGCCAGGGCTTGTCCGGGTCCTCCGGTACCCCGACCCCAGGCGCTGGGGGGACAGCCTGAGCTGCGTGGGCTTCCTCGGCCTGCCGGGGGTCTCCAGGACCTGGTCATCGCGGGCATGCAGCCACTGGCGGCAGTACGTGTACATGTTCGTGGCGCCGGACTGGTAGAAGTCGTCCAGGAACGTGGTGATCGTCTTCGTGGTCTCGGGGTCGCTGGTCTTCCCGAACCCCTCGGGGTCCAGCTCCAGCAGCGCGGTGAGGGCCGCCGAACGGTCCAGCGGGTTGCGTGCCATGTTGGTCATCTCCCCAGGTGAATGGGTCTGTGGATCATCGTCTGCGTCGTCCTGATGTCTGTGCTCAAAGGCCCGTCCGGTCGTGCTCCTCCGGCCGGCCGATCGTGATTCCCGGAGCCCTGTCCAGGGCCCTCGTGCGGTAGGCCACGGCGTGGTAGATGATCACGCCGGTGATCAGCCCGAAGAAGGTGATGAACAGCACGATCGCGGGTCCCACGGCCTCGCCGAGGCTGCCGCCCGGGGTACTGAAGACCTGGCTCATTCCGCCATCTCTGTGTCTCGCAGTTCCCGGATGAGGTCTTCGGTCTCTGCCTGCTGGCAGCCGTCGCACGGTTCCCGGGTCCGGGCGCGCTCGATGCCGTCCCGGGCGCGCGGGCCGCGTGGGACTCCTTCCCCCGCGGCGTCCGCAAGCTGGGCCTCACCGCGGATTGTGATGGCGCGTAGGCCCGGGACGCGGGCCGCGCGCATCGCGAAGATCGCTACGGATGCCGGGAACGGCGTCCGCCCGTCCTAGATCCGTAGCATCCCGACTTTCCGTACTTCGGCACGGCCGCTCGTGGTCTCGGTGGTCGTCAGCGGGCTCACCGAGTTAGACGCCGTCGCTGACGCAGGGCCAGGCGTGACGGGAGAACGTTACGGTATCGGCCGCTGCGTATTCTGGCTGCGCCCGCCCGGCGGCTTCGGCCGATCGACAGGTACAGCACTGGTAGCACGAACAGGTTCAGCAGGGTCGAGGTGGCCAGCCCGCCGAGGATCACGATCGCCATCGGGTACTCGATCTCTTGGCCGGGCCGGTTGCCGTAAAGGACCAGCGGGACCAGCGCCAGCGCGGTGGCCAGCGCGGTCATCATGATCGGGGAGAGCCGCTCGCTGGCGCCGCGGATCACCAGTCGCGGCCCGAACGGCTCGCCTTCGGCCTGTTCCAGGTGGCGGAAGTGGCTGATCAACAGGATGCCGTTGCGGGCGGCGATGCCGAGCACAGTGAAGAAGCCGACTAGCGCGCCGAGGGTGATCGTGCCCAGCCCGCCCCACGCCGCGAGCACGCCGCCGACCAGCGCCGTGGGCAAGGTCAAGAACAACAGGAAGGACAGCCGCCAGCTGCCGAAGGCGGCTTGCAGCAGAAGCAGGATGATCAGCGCGGCGGCCAGCCCTTCGATCAGCAGCCGCCGCTGCGCGGCGGCCCGCTCGGTCGCCTCGCCCACCAGGGTGTACCGGTAGCCGCCCGGGAAGCGGAACTGCGCCAGCGCCGACTTGACCGCGCTGGTCACTGAGCCCAGGGCGCGGCCGCTGAGGTTGGCATCCACCTCGGTGTAACGCTGGCCGTTTTCTCGCAGCACCTGGCTCGGGGACGGCTGCACGGTGACCGACGCGACCGTGCCGAGGGCGACGTGCCCGCCGCTGGGCGTGTCGATCTGGAGCCGCCGGAGGCTGGCGAGGTTCTGCCGGGTGCTGGGGGTGCTCCAGGCGGCGACCGTGGTGAGCACCCCGCTGGAGGAGATCTCCGACATCGGCTCGCTGGCCATCATGACCGCGGCCGCCCGCCGGATCGCGCCGGGCGTCAGCCCGTAGCGGCGGGCGGCCGCCAGGTTGACCTGGACGTCGATCTGGGGGATGAACTCCAGCGCGGCCGGGTGGACGTCGGTCAGTCCCGGAACCCGGGCCAGGACCGCGGCGAGCTGGTTGCCCAGCGCGCCGAGCTCGCGCACGTCGGTGCCGTAGACGCGGACCACGATGTCGTCGGTGGTGCCGTTGGTGAGCACCTCGTCGATCCGCTCGTGCAGGTAGGTCTGGACATCGCTGAAGGCGCCAGGGTGAGAGGATGCGACCGCCCGGACCTGGGCCAGGACCTTCGGGTAGTCCGCACGGGGTGACAGGCTGAGCCAGCTTTCTGAGAAGTTCACCCCGTTGATCTCCTCGCCCAGCGGCGCGGTGCCGATGTGGCTGCCGACATCGGCCACGCCGGGGATCGCGAGAAGCTCGTGCTGCAGCAGGGCCACCTGGCGGTCCATGTCGCCAAGCGAGGTGTCCGGCTTGGTGACGAAGTGCACGAGGAAGTCGGGCTCCTTGAAGTCGGGGAACAGGTCCTGGCCGATCCGCGGGTAGACCACGATCGCCGCGGCGATCGCGACCGGGACGGCCGCGAATGCCCACCACGGGGAGCGCAGGGCCGGCCTCAGCGCCCGGGCGTAGCCGCGCTTGAGCACCCGCATCAGCGGCGGGTCGCCCGGCGCGAGCCGCGCGCCGCCCAGCAGGATCAGGCCGAGCGCCGGCGTGACCGTCAGCGCGACCAGCATCGAGGCGAGCACGGCCAGCCCGTAGGCCAGAGCGAGCGGCTCGAAGAACGCGCCGATCAGGCCGCCGGCCAGCATCACCGGGATCACCGCGACGATGTTGATCAAGGTGGCGTAGAAGATGGCCACCCGCACCTCGAGGGAGGCGGCCAGCACCAGCCGCAGCGGGGTCATCGGCTTGCCCTGGGCGCGCCAGGCGCGCAGCCGCCGGACGATGTTCTCCATCCCGATGATGGCGTCGTCGACGACCACCCCGACCGCGACCGCGAGCCCGGCCAGCACCATCGTGTTGATCGTCGACCCGGCCAGCGCCAGCACGATCGCCGCGGTGGCCAGCGACAGCGGGATCGCAAGCAGGCTCACCAGTGCCGCCCGCCCCTGGAACAGGAACGCGAGCAGCACGAACACGACCAGGATGCAGCCGAGGAGCACCGACAGGCCGAGGTTACCGATAGCGGTCTGGATGAACGCGGCCTGCCGGAAGATGCGGGAGTCCACGTGGATGCCGCGCAGGCCGGGCGCCAGGGCGGCCAGCGCCTGGTCGACGCCGCTGGTTACCTGCAGCGTGTTCGCGCCGGGGAACTTTTCCACCACCATCATCAGGCCGCGGCCGCCGTCCACCACCGCGTCCCCGGTCGGTGTCGGATAGCCCCAGGCCACTGTGGCCACCTGGCCGATCGTGATCAGCTTGCCGTTGCCGGTTTCCAGCGGCACCTGGGCCATCTGGGCAGGGATATGGATCGGCTGGATGTTGGCGACGTCCAGCTGCTGCGTCGGGCTCTCGATGAAGCCGAGCGCGCCGACCGCCGAGCCGGTGGTGAAGCCGAGTTCGCCGGCGTCGACGGCGTCGGCGGCGGTGGCCATTAGCTCGTCCAGCGTAACCCCGTGCGCCCGCATCAGCGCCGGATCACCCTGGACCATGATCTGCCGCGGGTTGGCCCCCCAGATGGCCGCGTTCGCGACGCCGGGCACGCCCATCAGCTTGGGCCTGATGACCCACTGCGCGACCGTGGACAGCTCAAGGGGGGAGAGCGTCGTCGAGGTGAAGCCGATCTGCATGACCCGGCTGGTCGCGGACACGATCGGGTACATCTGCGGCGGATCGCACCAGGTCGGCAGCGTCGGCGCGGTGGTCCGCAGCCGCTCCTGGACCAGCTGCCGGGCGTGCAGCAGGATCGTGCCGGACCGGAAGTACAGGTAGATCGCCGACAGCTGCGGCTCGGAGTAGGACTGCACGTCATCGACGCCGGGCACGCCCTGCAGCGCGGCCTCGAGCGGGACGGTGGTGAGCGACTCGACCTCCTGCGGCGACAGGCCCAGGCAGGTGGTCTGGATCTCCACCGAGACCGGCGCGAACTCAGGGAACACGTCCAGCTTCTGGTGCCCGAGCACCTGCACGCCGAAGAACATCAGCCCGGCGGCCAGTCCGGCCACCAGGTACCGGAACCGCAGGCTGCAGCCGACTAGCCAGCGCATCGCCGCCCCGCGGCCGTCTTGCTCATGTCTGCGTCCCGACACCGTCTTGGACGCCGAGCAGTTCCTCGCCGCCGACCGTGACCACGCTGGCGCCCGGCGCGAGCCCGGTCAGGTAGATCTGGTTGCCCTGGATGCTCGCGACGCTGACGGTCGCCAGCGTGTAGGTGAGCGGCCCGGTCACCGTGTAGATCACGGTGCTGCCGTCGGGCTGGTAGAGCAGGGCGGAATACGGGACCACGGTCTGGCCCCGGCCGGCCGGCGCGGCCACGGCGGTCTGGATGCTGGTCCGCTGCGCGCCCAGCGGGGTCAGCACCACGCTGAGCGCGCCGTGAGGTCCCGACCTTTCCAGCTGGCCAGGCGGCGGCTGCCCGCCGGTGGCGGAGGTGCCGCCGCACCCGGCCAGGGCTGCCACCGCCATGACGATCGGCAGCGCCGCGCTGCGGCTAAAGCGATACACGGGCGCGCCCCCTTCCTAGGGAACCGGGTTTTCCGGCCGGGCGGTCGAGTGCGGCACCACGGGGACCTTCGGCTCCTCCCGCGGCTGCGGCACGCTCGGCGGCCCGGGGAGGTCCTCCTGCTCGGTGTCCCCCGCTCGCGCAGTGTCCCCGGCCTGCGCAGTGTCCCCGGCCGGCTCGGGGGCGCGGGCCGGGCCGAACCACAGGCAGGCCGCCGGCAGGACGAGCGTGTTCAGCAGCGTCGCCGCGATCAGGCCGGCGAGGATCACCGGGGCGGCGGCGTGCAGCAGTTCGTTCCCGGCGGCATCGCCGATCACGATGAACGGCAGCAGCGCCACCGCGGACACCGCGGCGGCCGTGATGGCAGGACCGCTGGCGTCGGCGGCCGCGGCCACCAGCCGGCCGGGTGTCAGCTGCCCGCCGTCGGCCAGGTGAGCGCGGCGGATCGCCACGGTAACCCGGAACGCTTGGTGGATCGCGACGGCGAGCACCCCTAGCAGCCCGGCCATGGCGGCGAGCGAGTCCCGCGTGCTGAGCGCGAACGCGGTGAGCACGCCGACGGCGACAGGAACCGGCAGCGCGGCCAGCACCAGCAGCGCCAGCCGCCAGCTGCCGGTCGCGGCTTGGGCGAGCAGCAGGACGCCGAGCAACGCTGCGATCACGTAGCTGGCCAGCCGCGCGCCGGATACCGCCTGGTTCCCTGGCGCGCCTTGGACCGCGGCGTAGTAGCTGAGCGGGAAGGAGATCCCGCGCAGCCCGGCGGCTACCGCGGTCCTGGCCGAACTCAGGCTGCGGCCGGACAGCCGGGCGGTCACGTCCACGTACGGGGACATCGCCTCATGCGTGATGTCGGCTGGCTCGGCCGCGACGCCGACCCGGGCAAGCGAGCTCAGCCGGGCGTGCCCGCCGTTCACCGTGTCGAGCAGCAGGTCGCTCACGCTCGTCAGGCCGCTGCGCACCGCCGGCGTCCCCTGCACGACCACGTCGAAGACCTTCTGCTGCTCGAAGAAGTTGCCCACGGTCAGGCCGGACAGCAGGGTGGCCGCCTCGCGGCGGATGTCTCCGGGCTTGACGCCGTTCCTGGTCGCGGCCGTCAGGTTGACCGCGACGTTCAGCGTCGGCTGATCGACCGGCAGCCGCATACGCGGCGGGCCCAGCCCGCTGATCCGCGACATGACCGCCTCGACCTGCCGCCCCAGCCGGGCAAGCTCGCCATAGTCGGACCCGTAGAGCCGGACAGTGAGGGCACCGGGCGCCGCGGCCAGGACGCCGCCCATGCTGTCAGACTCGTAGGTGCTGACCGTGCCGGCCACCCCGGGCATGCCGTCGGCATCGCTCGCACCTGGCCGACCGCGTTGTCGTAGGCGGAGCCGGGCTTGATCGTCACCCAGATCTCGGCCGAGTTGGTGCTGACGATCTGGTCGGACGAGACCGCCCGGCCCACGGTGGCCGCAACGTCGCCGACCGCGGGCAGCGCGGCCAATTCCTTCGAGGTCCGCGCCGCCAGCCGGTCAAGCTCCGGCAGCGACGTGCCGGGCGCACCGGTCCAGCGGATCACCAGGTTCCGGTCCTGGAACTGCGGCTGGCCGGGGTGCATGGCCGACAGCGCCCCTAGAGCGCCCAGCCCGGCCAGGCACAACGCGGCCGCGACCCAGCGCGGCGCCCGCAGCACCCGGCGCAGCGCGGCCCGGTACGCCGGGCCCAGCGCCTGGCGGCCCGCCGGTCCGCGCTGGCGGCCCCCGCCGAGCAGCAGGGCTGCCAATGCGGGCGTGACTGTCAGCGCGACCACCATCGAGGCCGCCACCGCGAGCATGAACGTCAGCACCATCGGCCGCAGGAAGCTGCCGGTCAGCCCGGAGGCGAGGGCCACCGGGGCGGCCGCCGCCAGCACCGCCAGCGCCGCGGCGCACATCGGGTCGCGCGGTTCGCCGCAGGCCGCGATGGCGAGGCTGGCACCGGACGGGCGGCTGTCGTTCTGCGTTTCGGCTCGCCGCCGGGTGGCTAGGCGGTGCGCGGTCCCCGCGCCCTCGGCGGCCACGACTGCGAGCGCCAGCAGCAGGCCGAGCGTGACCAGCATGTTGAACGTGTACCCGAGCAGGTACAGCACCCAGGTGCCAGTAAGCAGCGACGTTCCAGTTGCGATCAGCGCGATTGCGGCCAGCCGCAGGCTCAGCAGCAGCGCGATCAGCGCCAGCGCGGCGAGTATCGCCGCGGCGATCAGCGCCACGCTGAGGTTGTGCAGCGCGCTGTCGATGTAGCTGGCGGGCCGGAACAGCGAAGTATCGACCTGCACCCCGGCCAGGCCGGGCTGGAGTTGCGCCAGCGCCTGGTTCAGCCCGTCAGTTACTGTCGGCACGCTGGCCGACGGCAGCTTCTCCACCACGAGCACCAGCCCGGGCTGGCCGCGTACCAGGGCGTCTCCGATCAGCGGCTGGTGACCGACCACGATGTCGGTGATACTGCCGAGCGGCACCGGCTGCGGGCCCGTCGTCTCGGCCACCGGGACCTGGCCCAGGTTGGCGGACGTGCCGAACGGCAGCACGGGCTGGATCGTGAGGCGCTGGTTCGGGCCTTCGAGCAAGCCGCCGGTGCCGGGCGTGGACCCCTCCAGGTAGCTCAGCGGCGAGACCAGCTGCGAGTTCCCGGCGGTCTCGATGATCTGCGCCAGCGTGATGTGATGCGCGGCCAGCCGGGCCGGGTCGACAAGCACCTGGAGCTGGCGGTCCGCCTCGCCGAAGGTGGACACGTCGGCGACGCCGGGCACGCCGAGCAGCCGCGGCACGATCGTCCACCGGGCCAGCACCGACAGGTCGATCAGGCTGAGCTGGCGCGAGGTCAGCCCGACGAGCATCACGTTGCCAGTGGACGACACCGGCTGCAGCAGGACCGG
>Ga0126373_10002766_pt1 | contig 12978 bp, 11 predicted proteins | sample PanSoiMetPlot_11_FD_92545 | JGI IMG/M metagenome (GOLD analysis project Ga0126373, IMG submission 92545) | Tropical forest soil microbial communities from Panama - MetaG Plot_11 | ecosystem: Environmental > Terrestrial > Soil > Tropical forest > Bulk soil | place: Panama | collected 2016-02-17
CTGGCGCCGCTCCCCACCGGCGCCGAGGGGCGTTAGCTCAATGGCAGAGCAGCGGACTTTTAATCCGTGGGTTCAGGGTTCGAGCCCCTGGCGCCCCACCTGCGAAAACGTGGCTTGTTGATCTTCGCGCGTGGGACGAGTGACTCGTCCCACGAAACACCGTCTACCTTGCCTGCGGGTAAGGCATTCAGTCACGGAAAGTGACGGCCACAGGCCTGGCGGTGCTGCCGCCACAGCGACCGGGCACCGAACCGGCTGGTGGCCGTCAAACGCCGATTCGGCGGCCTGGCCACGGTCCGGGGGTGATCCTGTGCCTGCTAGGTCGGCCGGGCCAGCATCTCCGGGCGATCACTAATGGTGCTCGCGGACCTTCTTCACCTCATCTGACATGAGCCGGGCAACGACCGCGGCCTGAGTTGCCGGATCCAAGGCGTCAAGCTGGTCATGAATCACCGTCGACGCAGACGACCTGGGCTTCTGGGAGGACAAGGCGGGCGTGCGAGTCGACCAGCCCCTGGCGCGGACGACTGGAGGCGCTGGACGAGGCTCTTGGTCACGTAAGCACCGGCCGGGACGCCTCGAACCCCACGATGGCGGCACCGACGGCCGCAGATCTCGGACCGAGCTCGGCTTGAAGGATGGGGAGACCGCGGGCGGCGTCGCACCAGACATGATCCCGGGCGGCAGCGACCCCGAGGTCCCAGAAGGGACCGGGAGCACTGCCGAGGCCGCCGCCGACCACGACGACGTCCGGGTCGAGCAGGTTCACGAGCAGACCGAGGCCGATGCCGAAGGCACGGGCGGTCTCCCTCACCGCTCGCGTGGCGGCCTCTTCTTCGCCGTAGGCCGCCAGGACCGCTTCAGTTGTGGCACCGATGCCACCCAGCTTGAGGTAGCGGGTGAGCATCGCCGGGCCGGAGGCGATCTCCTCGAGCACCCACTTGTGCCGAACACCATCTGTCTCCCACTCGGCCGCCACCGAGTTCCCGAGCTGGATGGCGGCACCGCGGGCGCCCCGGTACACGACGCCGTTGAGCATGAGGGCGTAACTGATGCCGGTGCCGACGCTCACGTAGCAGAACGACCGGAGGCCACGGCCCCGCCCGCGCACCGCCTCTCCCCTTGCGCCCGCCCGCACGTCTGACTCGACCACGACTGGGGCGATTCGCTCGAGCCGCCGCCGCCATTCGTCGCCGTCCAGGCCGGGGACGACCGCATGGCTGAGGATTCGGCCGTCGAGCCCGATCAGCTCCGGGACGGCAACGCCGATACCGGCCACCTCGATCCGTTCACGCCTGGCGAGCCCGAGCGCCTGCTCGACGAGCCGCTCCGCTGCCCGCCAGATCTCCTCAGCGTCCTGCTTGGGGGTGGGGGCGGCCTCGAAAAACTCCAGGGCGCCCGTGCGGCCGCGAGTCAGGGTGACCGCTAGCTTGGTGCCGCCTACGTCGATACCGAGGGAACCCCAGTGGAGGCCAGCAGGCCGGCTTCCCGCCTGGCCGCGCTTGGGCCCCGCCACCTTCGTATCGGCCTGCTCGAAACGAAACCCGGTCACCTCACGCCCCTGCCGGGCCGCTAGCTCGCTCGCTAGCAGCTGGATCGGGAGGATCTCGAGCACGGCGAGCTGGGCGGGCTCGAGCGCCGGCAGGCGGACAACGGCCAGGTGGTCAGCCGGCTCCGCGTCAGCTGTGGTGACTAGGAGCACGTCTGTACCGGCGGCGGCCACGTCGTGGGCGAGACGGACCTCCCGGTCGGCGCCGATCACTACGAGGATGAGGCCGTCCCCCAGAGCTTCCATGGGGCCATGGAGGTACTGACGGAGGGGATGAGAGGAGGTCGGCACGGCGGCGGCTTCCCGCAGCACGAGGGCGCCTTCGCTGGCGGCGGCGGAGTGAGCGCCGCTTCCCACGCAGTCCACTGCCCGAGGCACCCCCAGCCGATCGGCGAGCTGGCTGACGATCGCCGCCGACCCGGCCAGGATGCCTTCAACGGTGTCCGGCAGCGCCTCCCACCCGTCGTCCGGCCGGCCGACGAGGGCTTCGGTCACACCACCGAGCGCCTGGATGGCCGCCGTGTACCCGAGGGTATACACGGCGCTGTCCTCTAGCAGTCCGAGGGGCACCACGCTGTCGGCGAGGGCCGCCACCGGCGATACTGGGTCGTTCGTGATCACGAGGCGCGGCAGTCTGTCGGCGGTCGATATCGCCTCCAGTGTCTCGGTGCTCGTACCTCCCTGGCTGACCACTATGACCGAGTCGACGATGGCGGCAGACACGGCGGCGTGTAGCTCGTCGGCCGCCAGGGCGAGGGCTCGCTGTCCACCGTCGAGCAAACCTGGCAGCACGGCTGACAGGGCGTAGGTGCTCGCCCCCATGCCGGTAAGTGCCAGGCAGTGGCTTCTCCACGGCTCGAGATCGAGCTGCCCGAGGGCGGCCGCTACGACGGCGCCGGACTGGCGAAGGTTGCGGCCCTGGGCGGCAATGGCGTCGCGGAACCTCATCGATAGTCGGGCGCCACGGCGAACAGCGTGCCCACCTCCCGCGAGGTCATGTTGAAAAGCTCGTAGCTCGTGCCTGCCGGGGCGTAGAAGCCGTCACCGTGGGCGAGCTCGAACCAGCGCTCACCGCTGAGGCCCACGTGGTCGGTGAGAAGGACGTGGAGCGGCCCTCTGAGAACGTGGAGGGACAGGTCGCCGCCGTGGACCCGCGGTCCTGTCCGTCCGCCAGGACGGAGCTCGACTCGACCGGCGTGCAGGTGCTCCGTGCTCAGGTAGAGGCCCGCGAGGGCGCTGCCATCACTTCCGGCGACCTCCCACAGGAGGTCGCCGTCGCCCCGGGCGACTCGCATCGTGGCCGCCTTGTCACGCTCCTGCTTGCGTTCCGGCCAACCGCCGACCCAGCGTTCATCGAGATAGCGCGACTCGCTCAGCATCTCCTTCGTCCGGGCGTAGGCGCTCGAGGCCCCGGCGGCCGGCGGCGGCGCGAAGAACTCGACCACCCTGAGCGGTGCGGGTCCGTAGCTGAAAGCGTGATGCCACGTGTCCCGCCGGAACGACACCGCCTCGCCAGCGGCCAACCGATGGACCTCGCCGATCTCCGGGTTGGCGATCACGAGATTGCCTTCGAGCACGTAGAGGAGCTCGTCGGCGGCAAAGATCGTCCGGAAGTCGTCCGAGTGACGGAAGGCCCCGCCCGGAGGCAAGCCGAAGACCAGATGGTGGATGCGCTCATTGGACACATAGATCCAGTCGGCCACCTCGCCCGCCTCGGCATCGCCCCACAGGTGAAGGGCGGTCTGGTCGGCGCGGATGGGTGTCGCCCCGGCGTAGCTGGGCCGAGGCGATGGAGTCACCCGGGTACGAGAGCCAGGACCGGGAGCTTGCGGCTCCTCGGTTGCGGCGGTGTCGTCGGGCATCGGGCTCCTTAGAACTGCTCGTCGACCGGCCGCGTACGGTCGTGGACGTGGCCTTCACGGCGGGGCGGCGCCGGAGGCGGTGCCATGGCCGGGAAGTCCGAGCCGACTGTGACGGCCGTGCCGGTGCGGGCAGCCTCCCGCGCCGCCGCCAACACGTCGATCAGGTGCAGGTCCTGGCCGAGCTCCTGCAGCGGCGGGCGGCCGTCCCGGACAGCGAAGACGAGCTCGCGCAACCCGTCGGTCCACCGCCACGTCTCGTCGGCCGGCTCGACGAGCTGCCAGCTTCCCTCGTCGTTGCGCCAGACCTCGTAACCGGCGGGTGCCCAGTCGTCGCCGAGGAGGTTGATCGTCCCGGTCGTGCCGTACAGCTCCATGGCAGTGCGACGGTAGTGCTGGATGGCGTGGCTGGCGACGACAGAAGAGAGGGCGCCGTCGCGGTGACGAAGCACGAGGTGGATGGTGTCCGGATCCGGGTCGGCCATCGTCATGTCGCCCACCACCCGGGGCCGCACGGCCGTGCTCTCGGCCGCCAGCACCTCGCCGACCGGGCCGAGCAGGGCGGTGAGCGTCTTGAGGTTGTAGACCGCCAGGTCGCCGAGCGGTCCAACGCCGCTCTCGTGGTACCAGCGGGCCCAGGTGGAGCCCGGGTTGCCGTACAGCGCCCGCGCCGAGTGCACCGTCCCGATCTCGTTGCCGCCGACCAGGCGCCACAGCTCCTGGACGGTCGGCGACAGGAGCACGAACGGAGCCGCCATGGCGTACAGACCTCGGTCGGCCGCCAGCCCGACCACGGTCTCGGCTTCGGCACGGGTGATGCCAAGGGGTTTCTCGACGAGCACGTGCTTGCCGGCTTCGAGGGCCGCCACGGCGATCTCGGCGTGGCTGCTCGGAGGTGTGAGGATGGTGACCACATCGACGTCGGATTCGATCACGGCGGCGGCGTCGGGCACGATCTGTGCCCCCGGCCGCCGGCGCATGATCTCCGGCCAGGCCTCCTGGCGGCGCCCGGAGATGGGGCCCTGCCAGGCGAGCCCGCGGGCCACAAGGTCGTCGAGGGCTCGCAGATAGGCCCAGACGACCGAGCCGCTGCCGACGAACCCGACTCCCACAGACCGTCCGTTCATCTGACTAGGAGAACCAGAAGTACTTGAACTCGAAGTTCCTGAGGGCTGCTCCCGTCTGGGCCGGCAGCACCCCTTGCAGCTTGGGCGAGTGTGAGTCAATCACGGGGTTGAAGTAGGGGATGATGTACCCGCCCTGGTTGTAGTCGATCTGCATCATCTCCTGCACGACCGGGGTCACAGCCGACTGCGTCGTGATCGCCTGAGCCTTGGCGTACAGGCTGTTGTAGTGGGCCTCGTCGAAGTGGTTCTCGTTGTACGGTGACGTCGGGAGGAACGCATCGGTCGCCTGCAGCATGTAGGGCGAGTAGAAGTAGAAGTCCTGGGCGAAGGTCCACTTGAGGTAGTTGGGCCCGTAGAACTCCGACGTCGGCACCGTCTGCAGGACCACGTCGACGTTGGCCGCTTTCGCCTGCTGGACCAGGACCGTGGCCGCCGACACCGCTCCCTGCTGGATGGGCGAGGTGACGAGGGTGACCTTCAAGTTCTCGTGGCCAGCCGCCTTGAGCAGGAACTTGGCTTTGGGGATGTCCTGCACCCGCTGGGGGAGCGACTTGTCGTAGGCCGGGTCGAAGGGCGAGGTGACGTCGTTGCCGAGGAGGCCGTGGCCACCGAATACGAGCTCGCGCATCTGCGGGCGGTCGACGATGAGCCGCATGGCCTGGCGGACGCGGACGTCGCTGAAGGGCGCTTGATCGCATCGCATCGTGAAGGGAGTGATCCCGCCGGCGTTCGAGTACACGACCACCTGGCCGCCGTTCTTGACCGTGGGCACGGAGGCGATCTCGATGGCGCCGATGGCGTCCTCCCCTTTTGAGAGGAGGGCGTTCGTGAGGCTCGTCTCGTCGGCGTAGTCGGTGATGACGACCTCGTTGACGTACGGCAGGCCCGTCTCCCAGTAGTTCGGGTTGCGCTTGAAAGTGCTCGTCACGCCGGGCGTGAAGGAGACGTACGCGAAGGGACCCGTGCCGACGGGATGCTTCAGGTCGAAGTCCGTCGGCATGATCGGCAGGTTGTAGTTCTGGATCATCTGCGGGAAGGCCGAGTATGGCGTCTTGAAGGGGATGCGCACGGTGTACCGGTCGAGCATCTTGACCCCGGCGAGGTCCAGCGGCACGAGGAGGGCGGCTGTCGGGGCCGGCGACTTCGGGTTGAGGCACTGCTGCAGGGTGAAGATGACGTCGTCGGCTCCGAGGGTCTTGCCGTTGTGGAAGGTGATGCCCTTCTTCACTCGGATGGTCCACTCCGTGGCGTTGGAGTTCGGCACCATCTCCTCGGCGAGCTGCAATCGCAGCTGGGCCTTGCTGTCGAAGGCGATGAGGGAGTTGAAGAGCTGGGGTGACCGGGCGAGGTCGGGTGGGGTCACCTGGGCGAGGGGATCGAGCGTGTCTGTGCTGGCGCCCCCCGTGAGGCCGACTCGCAGAGTGCCCCCCCGAATCGGCTTGCTCGACGAGGCCGGCGTGGCCGTCGTCGATGAGGAGGAGCTGCAGGCCCCGAGGAGCCCCCCGGCGCCGAGCACGGCCGCTCCGGTACCGAGGGCACCAAGGAACTCCCTCCGGGACCGGACGCCCGGGGCGTTCCCTTCAAGCGTGTCTTCCATCGATGTCTGCCTCTTCTGCTGAAGCTGGTTGTGGGCGAATGATCCAACCTCGCGGCGGCGATAAGGGGCCGGCACGCAGCGGCCGCGCCGGCCCTGGACGGCAGGTCAGGTGGGGGCGGCGCGCCTCCCCTTCCAGAGGAGATAGGGAGCCGTGGCCGCCTCCTCATCGCTCAGTTGCAAAGGCAGGTGGACGCGCTCGCCCCGGCCGGCAGAGATGTAGGCGGCGTACACCACTTCGAGGGCGACTCGGCCGTCCGCCCCGGTCTCGAGCGGCTCGGACCCGGTGCGCAGGCAGTCGACGAAGTGCTGTATCTCCTGCGGCATGCCGTAGTTCCAAGACTCCTCGAACATGGCGAAGCTCCAGCCCTTCGTGTCACCCGCCTTCTCGACGGCGTACCCGTAGCCCTCCTCGCTGTAGGCGACGATCGAGGAGCCGCGGAGCAGGTCGACGTAGGCGACCCCGCCGTCTCCCACGATCTCGACGAGGTCGTTCATCCCCCCGGGTCGTGCCCAGCTCGTCTCGATGAGCCCGAGCCGGTCTCCCGCCAGGTGGAGGACTGCGAGGGCGTGGTCATCGAGGTCGGTGCGCCCGCCGTGCACGAGCGTGCCGAGGGTCGCCGAGACGGACTCGACGTCGGGCTTGCCGTACATGAACCGGATGAGCTCGATGCCGTGGCAGCCCATGTCCATCATGACGCCGCCACCCGCCCTCGCCCCCTGCCAGAACCACTCCGAGTGGGGTCCGAAGTGCTGCTCGCCGTGCCGGATCTGGAAGACCCGGCCAAAGGCGCCCTCCTCCATGAGCTGTTTCGCTCGCACGTACTTGGGGGCGAAGCAGAGCTGCTCGGCATACATGAGCCGGACACCGGCCCGGTCGGTGGCGGCGATCATGACGTCGGCCTCCGCTAGCGTCCGGCCGAGCGGTTTCTCACAGATAACATGCTTGCCGGCGGCAGCGGCCTCTACCACGACCTGGCAGTGCGTGTCGTTCGGCGAGGCCACGAGCACGACGTCGACGTCCCGGCGCTCGAGCAACTGGCGGTAGTCGCCATAGGCGTCCTTGATGCCATGCCGCGCCGCCAGGGTGACGGCGCTCTCGGTCGTCCGTCCGGCCACAGCGACGGCATGGGCACCCTGCACCTCCGCCAGCGACGCGAGGTGGGTGTCCGCGATGAAGCCTGAGCCGACGACTCCGACGCCGACGGCGTCCGAGGGCAGGCGGTCCCGAGGCGTCACTATCCCTCGACCTCCAGCAACGGCCGGTAGAGCGCGGCGCGGAACCGGTACCGGTCTCCCCGGTAGATCGTGGCGCTCAGCTCGACCACTCGGTCGGAGGCGGCATAGGCGGTCTGCACCGTCTTCAGGACCGCCCCGCCCACCTCAAGCCCGAGATGCTTGGCGGTCTCCCGGTCGGCCTCCGCCGCCTCAACGGCGTACTCGGCCCGGACGGGAAGGACCCCTGCCCGCTCGAGCTCTCCGTAGAGCGATGCCGTCGTGAAGTCGACGTATACCAGCCCGGGGGCCAGCGAGAGGGGTACCCGGCTCTCGTCACAGGCAACCGGGATGCCGTCGAGGCAGCGGATACGGCGCAACTCGAAGAGCTCGCTCCCCGGCGCAACGCCGAAGCTCTCGGCCTCGTTGAGAGTTGCCTCCCGGCGCCCCGAGTGCAGCACCCGGGCACTCGGCTCGAGCCCGCGGATGCGAGCGGTCTCGCTGAAGGACCGCAAGGCATTCGGCGGCTCGCCGAGCACCCCGGTGGCGACGAACCAACCCCGGCCCTGCGACGACTCAAGCACGCCTTCATCCACGAGGGTGGCGAGCGCCTTCCGCAGGGTGACCCTGCTAACACCGAGCCCGGCGCACAGCCTCCGCTCGGACGGGAGGCGGGCGCCCGGTTGCAGACCGCCGCCGGACGTCTGCTCGACGATGAGCCGCGCGATCTGCACGTACAAGGGCGTCGCGACCGCATGGTCTACGGCGGCCCGAGCGGACACCATTTCACCATCGTTACGGGCGGAGGCTATACCCGTCAATACCACTGGTATTCGTTAATTACGATCGTGGAAACCACTGGTATAGCCCCTAGGCGTTGCGCTCACTAGAGCGGGCCGCGGCCAGCAAGTGCGGCACGATCATCCAGGACTTCGCCAACGTCGTCCAGCTAGCGGCTCCAGCATGACGATGCACTGCAGGGCCACGTCCTGTATGTGATCGTGTGCTCGGCGGGACCCGCTGGCCAGGGTCGGCCACCTCGTCCAGCTGGCGCAAGACCAGGACTGGCCTGTCCAGATCAGCGCGACCCACCGGCTCTGTCGTTCATCGACGTCCCGAAGCTGGAAGCCCAAACGGGCCGCCCGGTCCGCAGTGGCGGGCAGGTAGGTTGCTCGGTTGTCGGTGTGCATATAACCCGATCATGGCGTCCGCCAGAACATCGCTCGGTGGCATCAGGTGGCTGCCGGGTGGGAGTGGTCTTGGAGGTGGCCGTATGTGATCAGACGAGCTTGACACCGATCTTGAAGGTGATGATGCGGTAGAACAGCACCGCCCGACGGTGCCCGGCGATGTGATCCGTCTTGGTGCGGGGTGGTGATCAGGGCGCGTGCTGCCGGTGGACTTGTTGACATGGCCGAAGGCAGGGCAGGCGGCAGAGACTCCGAAGGAGAACGGTGATGGCAGGACGACTGTCAGGCAAGATCGCTCTCGTTACCGGCGCCGGGTCGGGCATAGGTCGCGCGGTCTGCCAGCGATTCGCCGAGGAGGGCGCCGAAGTGATCGTGACCTCCCGCACAGCCAGCCACGGCCAAGCGACAGCCGACCTGGTTGCCACGATCACCGGCGGGCAGCCGCAGGTACACGCGCTTGATGTCAGCGATCGGAGTCAAGTCGCTGCGGTCGTCGCTACGGTCGCCGACCGATACGGGCGCATCGACGTACTGTCCAATAACGGCGGCATTGACCTGGCCGGGGGACCGGACGTCGAGCACACCTCGGATGAGGAGTGGGAGTCGGTGCTGCGCGTGAATGCGACCGGGTTGTTCCTGATCTGCCGGGCCGCGGTCCGTTATATGAGGGCTGGAGGGTCGATCGTGAACATTGCATCGATCAACTCGCTGGTAGCCTGGCCGAACAATGCCGCTTACACCGCATCCAAGGGCGCCGCGCTTCAGTTCACCCGGGCGCTCGCTCTTGACGTGGCGGCCCGGGGAATACGGGCAAATTGCGTTTGCCCTGGCGTCGTCGACACGCCTTTGACGGATTCCTTTCTGGCTGCTGCTCCCGATCCTAAGGCGCTGCTGGCTGAGTATCAGAATGTCGCTCCGCTCGGGCGGCTTGGCACGCCCTGGGAAATCGCCAACTGCGTACTCTTCCTGGCGTCAGACGAGGCTTCATTCGTTACAGGTTCGGCGCTCGTCGTGGACGGCGGCACCACAGCAATGGCATGAGCAGGCCCTGGATGCCCGGTTCGAAGGGAGCATGGATGACGATCTATATCGAATTTGTGAGTCGCAGGCCAGGAGTCTCGCTGGAAGGGCTTCCAGGCAATTGTGGGATCCGCTCACCGGAACTGGACTACTGTCTACGCATAAGACCGGCTGGTACTGAAAATTGCCAAGGCACAGCCCTCCAGGTCCCCAAGGTCGCGTCGACCGGGCGGGACCAGGGCGCACCGCTGGCCATCCGGATGGTCTACCGGTTGCATCTATCGGACAGGCTCGGCTTCGCTCAGCTCAGCCATGCCCCGCTGAAGTCGTAGTTGCCGAGCGACCATCCGGTTTTCGACGGGATCAGGCCGTGCACGTTCGACCGATAGGCGTCCACGACGCCGAAGAAGGCGTAGCCCAGGTACCCACCCTCGTTCCATTCCATTGTCTGCATCTCGTGAATGATGTCGGTCCGCTTGGAGATGTCCGGCTCGGCCTCGGCCTGACGGTACAGCGAGGCGTAACGCGGGTTGTACCAGTGAGTGTCGTTATAGGGCGAGGATTTGAGCATGCTCTGCGCCACCTGCGTCAAGTAGGGGACGCCGGTCCAGGTGTCCTGGCTGAATGGGCGGTGCAGGTACGTGGGGCCGTAGAAGGTGTTGGTCGGCAAGTTCTGCACCTTGACTGTGACGCCCGCCTGCTTTGCCTGCGTGGCGAAGACCGTGGCGCCTTCCACGAAGCCATTGGCGACCGGGCCAGTGACCAGGGTGACCGTCAGGTTGCTTTGCCCGGCCGCCTTGAGCAGGTGCTTAGCCTGGCCTATGTCCTGCTCGCGCTGGGGCAGCGAGTGGTTATAGGCAGGGTCATAGATCGCGAAGAGATCGTTGCAAAGCTGCCCGTATCCACCGAGCGAGAGCTCAATCAGCTGCTTGCGGTCTGCGATCAGCCGCATGGCCTGGCGGACCCGCACGTCGTTGAACGGAGACGTGTCGACTTGCATAGTGATCGGATTGAACAGGCCGGTGTTGCGCGCGATCAGCAGTTCGACGCCCGATGATCCCCGCAGCCCACCGACGAGACTGGGTGGTATCTGGTCGATCACGTCGACCTGCCCGCTCTGGACCGCGTTCACCCGGGCGGTCACGTCGGGAAAATCGGTGATCGTGAGCTCGTCGATGTAAGGCCGGGGGTGGTTCCAGTAATTTTCGTTGCGTACGAAGACGCTCTGCTGCCCGGGCGTGAAGCTCTTGAACTTGAACGGCCCAGTGCCCACTGGGTGGTGCGGGTCATAGTCAACAGGGACGATGAGGTAGAACCAGTCCCGCAGCGTGTCGGTGAAGCTGAAGTACGGCTGGTGCGCCGGGATCGTGACCGTATAGGTGTCCGCCTTCCGCATGCTGGCCAGGTCGAGCAGGGCGAGGCCAGAGGCTCCCTGGAACGGGCTCTTCGGGTTCCAGATCCTTTGGAGCGTGTAGATGACGTCGTCGGCCGTGAGTTCCTTGCCGTTGTGGAAGGTGATGCCCTTCTTCACGCGGATGGTCCACTGGGTCGCGGAGGCATTCGGCGTCACCTCGTCCGCGAGGTAGTAGTGGGGCTGGAAGTTGGCGTCGGATCCGACCAGCTGGTCGTAGAGGGACAGGACACGGCACCAGTCCGGATAGGCCACCGCTCCGTTGGCGTCGACCGTGTCCGCCGACGAGCCGCCGTCGATGCCCGCGGTCAGAGATCCTCCCCGGCGGGGCTGCCCCGTGGTTGACGGCGAGGACTGCGTCCCAGAACTCCCGCACGCCGCTAGCCCGAGCGCAGCGGCCACGCCGCCGCCCGCACGCAAGGCGTCCCGCCGGCTAATCATGTTCCTGCTCCGGCTACCGTCTGCTGATGTTCTAGTCCCCTCCATGGCTCCATTCCCTTCCTCTGCGCCTTGCCGCAATTGCGCAGTGCTGCCTCGTGATCACCAGACTTCGCCGCCGAGATCCTCGTAAAGGCCGCCGTCGACGATGGTCGCCACCTCGTTGAACCTGTCGTGGTCGGCGATGACCTTTGGAGTCTGGAACTCCCCGCTCCACCGCTGCAGCACCGAGGCATCCTTGATCTTCCAGATCGTCATGTAGGGCGGCTTGGGGCCCAGCCGCCACGTGCGGCCGATGTTCAGCACAAGCTCGTCCTCAGGGTGCTCGCGGGACCATCGCTCGGACTCGCTGGCCACCACCTGCTGGAATCGCTCCTGAGTCACGCCCGGCTTCGGCTCGATGAACTCGATGTAGTACAACCTGTCCTCCTTTGTCAGCTGGGTCGCAGATCGGCTGGAAGCTCTGGGAGCCCGGTAGGAAACCCCCCAGGGGGCGGCTCCACGGCAGCCCAGCCCGCGTGCCGAAATCCCGCGGTCATACCGCCGTCGCAAACGAACACGGCCCCGGTAACGTACGAGGCATCGTCGGACGCGAGGAAGGCGTGAACGGCGGCGATCTCCTCCGGCCGGGCTGGACGGTCGAGCGGGACATGCGAGCGGTACTTCGACCACTGGGCCGGATGGCTGATGATGCTGCGGGTTGCCCGGGTGGCGACCCAGCCAGGCGCAACGCCATTCACGCGGACCCCAATCGGCGCAAGATCGACTGCGAGCGACCGGGTCAGAGCCGCGAGCCCGCCCTTGGAGACGTTGTAGGTCACCTGGTATTCCTCGCCCATGAACGAAGCCGTGGACAAGGTATTGACGATGGCGCCGCCCCGGCCGCGCATTGCCCGGGCGGCGGCGACCGACATGCAGAACGCGCCGCGCACGTGAACGGCGAGCATCCGGTCGAGATGCTCGACTGGCGTGACCAGTACCTCCTCGAGGTAGCCCGTCCCGGCATTGTTGACGAGCACGTCAAGATTTCCGTATTGACTGAGAGCTAGCTCGATGGCGCGTTCTGCGGTATGAGGGTCGGCGATGTCGGCTACCAGCTCGCACACGCGATGTCCGTCGTCTCGCAGGCCCGAGCCAGCCCGGGCGAGGTCGCCGGCATCCTCTTCGATTGCGATGATCACTAAGCTGGCGCCCTCAGCAGCCAAGCGCTGGGCGGCGGCCAGGCCGATGCCACTGCTCGCTCCGGTGATGATGGCGGACTTGCCGGCGAAGCGAGTCATGATCGCTCCTGTCGCTTGGGGCGGGCAGCGACGAAGGTAACAACCTTCCAGCCGGCGGCTGTCGGGCTATGAGGCACGGGCCGCTGCGCTGCCTAGGGTGTCCTCCGATTCCGGTGCACTGCGCGTTGGTTCTGGCCATCAGCCGAACCAGGATTCTTGAACCCGAAGTGGTGAGATTATTAACTTATGAAGTTCTGCTGTCAAGGGCCGTTGAGGGCGAGTCCGAGAGCCCATCGAGGCATCGTCACCCTGCAGCCCGTCCGAAGGAAAAGGAGAGGGAGCATATGAAGCAGCC
>Ga0126373_10002769_pt1 | contig 12976 bp, 9 predicted proteins | sample PanSoiMetPlot_11_FD_92545 | JGI IMG/M metagenome (GOLD analysis project Ga0126373, IMG submission 92545) | Tropical forest soil microbial communities from Panama - MetaG Plot_11 | ecosystem: Environmental > Terrestrial > Soil > Tropical forest > Bulk soil | place: Panama | collected 2016-02-17
CGAGCGAGCAGAACATCCTTTTGAAGCCTGGAGACACCATTGTCGTTCCGTAATGCATTCATGAATCGAGCCATTCATCGTGCCGTCGCCTTTGGGATCACGCTGCTCTTTCTGACAGCGTGGAGTGCTATGACTCGTGCCCAGGCGCCGTCGAGCGGCCAGTCCTCCGGAAGCCAGGGCTCGAGCGACCAGAACTCGGGCGCGGCTCCGGCAGCCACCGGCTTGGACACCCAAACCTCGATCAGCGAGAACCCGCCGGTTTCTGGACTCGACCAGCCCTCGTTCGAACCCGGGCTGGGAGCACGCAGCTATCTGCTGCCCATGGCGCAGCTCAGCGAATCGGTGCAGTCGAACCCTACCGCTTCGGTGACCAATCCGACCGGTGTCGGTGACATCACCCGATTACTGGGTTCGCTGCAATTACAGAAGCTTTGGAAGATCTATCCGCTGGACGTGGATTACATCGGCGGGGGTGCCTGGTACAACACCTCCGGCCAAGGGTGGTATCAGATGCACTCGCTGAGCGCTACCCAGCGCATCCTGTGGCGTACCGGACAACTGGCGGTTCGCGACCAATTCAGCTACCTGCCCCAGGGGTCGTTTGGCTTTGGCTCGTTTGGCGGCGCAGGAGGTTTCGGCGGTCCTGGGGGCCTTGGGGGTGGCACTGGGAGCGGGGGCCTTGGGGGCGGTGGCATTGGGGGGATTGGTGGCGGACTGGGGCCGGGAGGAGGGCAGTTCGGCGGGTTCAGCTACGGCAACAACGGGTTTTCCCCGCGAATCGACAATCTGGCGATCGTGGATGTAACTCAGCAGCTTAGCCCGCGGGCTTCGGTGGTGTTGATGGCGGGGTACGGCAATTTGCACTTTCTGAACAACCCGCCGGGATTTATAGACAGTCAGCAGACTACCTCCCAGGTGGGCTACAACTATATCCTCGGCCGGAAAGATCAGATCGGAGTTTCCTACGGTTTCGAGGAATTTCATTTTCCGCTAGCCAACACTGGCGACATGAATGTGAATCTTTGGCAGGTCTACTATGCACATCGCATTTCGGGGCGCATGGACCTGACCGTAGGCGGCGGTCCCCAGTGGATACACACCAACGGCTATACCCTGGGACTCATTATCACTCCGAGCGGACCGGCCATCGGGTTGGTTCCGCTCCAGACCAGTCGCATCTCGGGCGCCGGGCGCGTGGGGCTGACCTACCGCTGGTCCCAGAACACCAACATGGCGCTCAATTATTCCCGCTACGTGACGCCGGGGTCGGGATTCTACGCGGGCGCCAGCACCGATACTGCGCGCTTCGTCGTGAATCACCAGCTGAAACGACGTTGGACTTTCAGTATAGATAGCGGCTTTTCGCGTAACTCGCGGATTCTCACTGCCACCACCAGCACCAGCGGCACCGGTGCCGCGGGCAATTCGCATACTTACGACTATTGGTACAACGGCGCGGTCATGCGAAGACAGTTGAGCCGTCAGTTTCAGGCGTTCGCCAGCTACCAATACAACAGAATGCTCTTCGGTTCGGGATTCTGCGCTTCCGGCCACGCCTGCCGGGCCGGTAACGGTCAGCAGATTGGGATGATTGGTGTGACTTGGACGCCGCGTCCCATCCGCCTCGATTAATTTTGCGCCAGCGCATGCTGGCAGAACTGGAACAAATATGACTGAGAATCGTGAACTGACCATGGACGATTACCTGGCGATGCTGCGGCGCCGCCTGAAGGTGCTCCTGATTCCGACCTTGCTGGCGCCGATTGTGGGCTTTGGCGTGTCCTTCTTCTTTACGCCTAAGTACACCTCCCAGGCCACCATCCTGGTGGATCCGCAAAAGGTTTCCGACAGCTACGTCCAGCCGGTAGTGACCCAGGACCTCGGCCAGCGAGTCGCCACTCTCGAAGCTCGTGCCACCAGCGCCGATCGCCTGCGGCCCATGATCGAAAAGCTGAATCAGCAGGGCATGCTCAAGGGGAATGTCGATGACACGATCGAAGCGATTCGCGCCGGAATCCAGGTGCTGCCGCTGATCGAAGTTCCGGTTGCCAACCCGACCCCGGGCGGCGGGCCCAAGAAAAAGTCCGCCGACGTCCCGGGCTTCGTGCTGGCCTACACCGACAGCAGTCCGCGCCAGGCGCAGGCGGTTTGCCAGGAGCTCTCCAACATCATCATCGAGGAGAACTTCAAGGATCTTGAGGGTGCGGCGCAAACCAATACCGACTTTCTGGCGCGCCAGGTGGAAGATGCCAAGCGCCAGCTGGATGATCAGGCCGACAAGGTCGCCGAGTTCGAGAAAAAATACATGGGGCAGCTTCCCGGCGACGCCGACAACAACCTGAAGATCCTCATGGGACTGAATTCGCAGCTCGACTCGAACACGCAGACGCTGAATCGGGCGCAACAGGACAAGGCGTATACCGAGTCCATGCTGGCGCAGCAGTTGGCGGCGTGGCAGTCCTCGCAAAACTCAACCAATCCGCAAACCCTGCAGCAGCAATTGAGCACCTTACAGACCCAGCTGCTCTCGCTGCAGGCGCGCTACACCGACGATTACCCCGATGTCGTGAAGACCAAGCGCGATATCGCGGAGGTGCAGAAAAAGCTGGATGAGCTCAACAAGGCAGCCGCCAAGGCGACCCCGGTAGCCGATGACAAAGAGAATCTTTCCGAGCCGCCCGAGATCCGCCAGCTTCGCCTGCAGATTCACCAGTATCAGCAGGTCATCACCCAGTCGACTCGCGACCAGGGGAAACTGCAAGAGTCGATCAAGCAATATCAGGGCCGGGTGGCGCTCAGTCCGGCGGTGCAGCAGCAGTATGAGGTGCTGACCCGCGACTCCACCACCGCCAAGGCGTTCTACGACAACTTGTTGGCCAAGAAGAGCGAGTCGGAAATGCAAACCGCCATGGCGCGGGAGCAGCAGGGCGAGCAGATGCATGTGCTGAATCCTGCCGACGTGCCCGACTCTCCGAGTTTCCCCAACCGCCTGCTGTTTGCGGGCGGCGGCCTGGGCGCGGGCTTGGTCGTCGGTTTCGGCCTGGCCTTGGTGCTGGAGTTCCGGGATAAGTTGGTTCGCACCGAGGGCGATGTACTGGCCGTGCTCGAACTGCCGGTGCTCTCGCAAGTGCCTTGGGTGGGCGCGGTGGTCGCGCAGAACAACAACAACGGAGCCGGCAAGCGTTCGAAGTCGCGATCCGGAGACGAGAAGGAAATGGTCGAGGTCTAACCGCGAATGTACAAAGAATTTTTTGGGCTTCGTGCGAACCCGTTCAACGTTAATCCGGACCCGCGTTATTTGTTTCTAACCCGGCACACGGAAGAGGCATTAGCTTGCCTCACCTATGGCATCCAGAGCCGCAAGGGCTTCGTGCTGCTGACCGGCGAGGTGGGAACGGGGAAGACAACGCTGATCAACAAACTGCTGGAGTGGTTGCGCGCCCAGCAGGTTCCAACCGCATTCATTTTCAATTCGCGAATGAATGTGCCGCAGTTCCTGGATTACATGATGGCCGATTTCGGCATCCCCTGCGACACCCGCTCGAAGAGCCAGGTTTTGCTGCGCCTTTACAACTGGCTGCTCGAACGCTATCGCGATGGCGAAACCGCGGTGCTGATTGTGGACGAGGCGCAGAACCTCGCCGATGAAGTTCTCGAAGAGATCCGCATGATGACCAATCTCGAGACCTTCACCGAGAAACTCTTGCAGATCGTCCTGGTGGGGCAGACCGAACTCGAGCAGAAGCTCAAGCAGCCGAATCTGCGCCAGTTGCGGCAGCGCCTGACCCTGCGCGCGAAAACCCATCCCCTCACGCTCGATGAAACCAAAGCTTATATCCAGCAGCGGTTGCGGATTGCCGGCTCGAATGGCCAGCAGATTTTCGAGCCGGAAGCTCTGGCGGCCATTCACCGCTATGCCAATGGTATCCCGCGCGTGGTCAATCTGATCTGCGAGCACTGCCTGGTCAGCTCCTTCGTCGACCAGCAAAAGACGGTTACGGGAACCATTGTGGACGCGGTGGCGCGCGATTTTGATCTCGGGGATAACCGCGGCGGCAGCGCGGCCACGCCCCCGCCTGCGCCCGACAAGTTTGATCTGAGAGATGCGTTGAAGACGATTTCGAATCTGGCCGAACGGCTGAAAGATCACGAGACCGATGTAGCAAAGGAAGGAAAACTATGAGCCGAATTCATGAGGCGTTGAAGAAAGCAGAGCAGGAGCGAGCCCTTTCACAGCCGGCAGGAGCGGGAGAACCTGCCGCGGTTGTGCTGGAGCCGTCAATGGACGCGGACAGGGTGATGGCGACCCCGTCGCTGCGGGCCGGGGTGGTAGCGCCGGCGCTGAGCGAGGAGAACGTCTTCGCACGCATTCGTCAGACCAACTGGCACCCCGATCTCAAAACCATGCTCTTCTTCAATAACGAGGAACACGCTTCCGGCATGGAGGAATTCCGCACCCTGCGCAGTCGGCTCTATCAGGCGCGGGAAAGGCAGCCGCTGTCGAAGCTGCTGATCGCCAGCCCCTTGCCCAAGGAAGGGAAGTCGTTTACCACCGCCAACCTGGCGCAGGTTCTGGTGCGGCAGCAAGGGCGCCGCGTGCTCATGATCGATGCGGATCTGCGCAATCCCCAGATGCACGAACTTCTCGGCGCCGAGGCCGGCCCCGGGCTGTCCGAGTATCTCAGCGGCGAACTGGATGAGTTTTCCATCATTCAGCGCGGGACCATGGAGAACCTCTTTCTCATTCCCGCGGGTGGCCGCAGGGACAATCCCGCGGAACTGGTTTCGAACGGCCGCATGCGGTTCCTGCTGAACCGGCTCGATCCGCTGTTTGACTGGATCGTCGTGGATTCTCCGCCGGCGGCTCTGGTTTCTGATGCCGTGCTGCTGGCCAACTATTGCGATGGAGTCATTCTCGTACTTCGCTCGAATAGCACGCCGGTCGACGCGGCGCGCCGTGCCCGAAAAGAGTTTGCCGAGCGCAATGTCGTGGGCGTCGTGCTCAATGGGATCGCCCCCGAGCTCACTCCCTACGCCCAGTATTACTACTCGGCGTATGCCGGCGGGGGCGACGGACAAGCCAAGAATTGAGGGGAAGACGTGATCCGGCTCTTCAACGTGTACTATCCAATCCGGACGCTGGTGCTGCTCGGCGGCGAGGTCCTGCTGGTTTGGTCTTCGCTGCTGGTCGCCACCGTGGTTCGCCATCCGGAAGATAGTTATGTGTTGCTGAACTACGAGGGTGGCTATCTGAAGATTTTCACCGCCACCATCGCGGTGTTGGTGTTTTCCCACCTGTTTGATTTGTACGAGCCCACCCTCTGGAATGCGCGTGGAGAGCTGTATTTCCGTCTGCTCCTGGTGCCGGGAATCCTGGCCCTGGCCACCGCGATTCTTGCCTATCTCTTCCCTCGGATTCTGATTGGCAACAACACCGTTGTCATCGGATTGCTGATGGTCACCGTAGCCTTGTTCGGCTGGCGCATGATCTATGCCTGGCTGGCGCAGATGCCGTATCTGCGGGAAAAGGTGTATGTGCTCGGTACCGGCGAACGCGCCGAGCGGCTGGTGAGGGGGCTGCGCTCCCGCACGGAACTCGGCATTGAAGTCGTGGGCTGGAGCGGGAAACTGCTCGGCGAATTGACCCGGGAGACGCTCGGCACCCACCTGATGGATTTGGTGCGAAAGCATGGGCTGCACCGGGTAATCGTGGCCGTGGCGGACCGGCGCGGCACCCTTCCGGTAACCGAGATCCTGCAGCTCCGGCTGGCCGGCGTGAAGATCGAGGAAGCCACCTCCTGGCTCGAGAAAATCTCCGGCCGCATCGAGGTCGATAACCTGTATCCCAGCTGGTTGATCTTCGCCGAAGGTTTCCGCTTTAGCGCCGGCTTCATGCTGCTGCGGCGCATCATCTCGCTCGTCGCCTCCGCGGTTCTGCTGTTGATCGTGCTGCCCGTCATGCCCTTCGTGATCCTGGCCATCAAGCTCGATTCGGAAGGCCCCGTCCTCTACCGGCAGAAACGGGTTGGCTTAGCCAACAAGGTTTTCTACTGTTACAAGTTTCGCACCATGCGTCAGGATGCGGAGGCGGATCGGGGCGCGACCTGGGCGCTCGACGACGATCCGCGAATCACCCGGGTCGGGCACTTTCTGCGCACCGTCCGGCTGGATGAAATCCCGCAATTATGGTGCGTGCTCAAAGGCGACATGGGGTTTGTCGGCCCCCGTCCGGAGCGCCCCGAGTTCGTGGAGTGGCTGGAGAAGGAGATTCCGTTTTATGGGGTGCGGCACGCGGTGAGGCCAGGAATTACGGGCTGGGCACAGGTCCGCTACAAGTACGGCAACACCGTCGAGGATGCCAAGGAAAAGCTGCAATACGACCTTTACTACATCAAGAACATGTCTCTCGGTCTGGACCTCATGATCATGTTGCAGACGGTCAAGATCGTGTTGATCGGCCGAGGCGCGCAATGAGAGTCGTGTTCTGGGTTGCGGCGAGCTTCATTGCCTACACCTACGTGGGCTACATGGCGTGGCTGGCCCTGCGCCGCCGCTGGCGGTCGGTGCCGGTCGAACGCCAGAGCTATACCCCGTCTGTGACCGCGGTACTGGTGGTGCACAACGAGGCCGATCGCATCAGTGAGAGGCTCGATAACATTCTCGCTTCCAATTACCCCGAAGAGCAGTTCGAAATTGTCGTGGTTTCCGATGGTTCTACCGACAAAACCGGAGAAATCCTCGAAAAGTGGAGCCAGCAGCCACGAGTATCCGCGGTGTCGAATGCGGTTGCGCGCGGCAAAGCCGCAGGTCTCAATGATGCTTTCGCGCTGGCTCGCGGCGAGATCATATTTTTTACCGATGTTCGGCAGAAGCTTGAACCCGATTGCCTCCAGCTGCTCATGCAGAATTTTGCCGATCCCGACGTAGGTTGCGCCAGCGGCGAATTGATGCTGGGCGACCCGGGCTCGGGCGAGGCGAGTCGGGGAGTGGGCCTCTACTGGAGGATCGAGAAGCGCATTCGCGAACTCGAATCCTCATCCGGGTCCGTGATCGGAGCAACCGGGGCCGTCTATGCGGTGCGCCGTACCTTGCTGACCGCCATGCCCGCGGGCACGATCCTCGACGATGTCTATATCCCCATGCAGGTGGTCAGGCAGGGCAAGCGAGTCATTTTTGATTCGCGCGCCCACGCCTGGGATGTCGCCGACCAGGGCACCAAGCGAGAATTTGCCCGCAAGGTTCGTACCCTCAGCGGCAACTATCAACTGTTGCAGTTGCTGCCGTGGCTGTTGCGGGGTACCAATCCCGTCCGCTTTGAGTTGATCAGCCACAAGTTGCTGCGGCTGCTGGTGCCGCTGGCCTTACTAGGGACTCTGGTCAGTTGCATGTTCTTGTCCACGCCCTTCTACCGCTTCATGTTGTTGGTACAGATCACGTTCTACGGGCTCAGTTTGCTGGCGCCGACAAAGCTCAGGCTAGGAACGCTGACCCGCGCTGCGGACGCGGCCTTCACCTTCGTGGTGCTCAACACCGCCGCTTTGGTTGCATTTCTCAATTTTGTTTCTGGCCGGAAGGCGGTTTGGACGCGATGAACGTTTGGCTGCAACAACCCGTGGACGAGACCCCCCTTGCGATCGTGCCCAATCCGCACACCAACTCCTGGCGTTCGCCGGTTTTGCTTGTGGCGGTGCTGCTTTTTTCCGCGTTGGTGATTCTGCACGGGGTTACCCGCGGCGAGTTCAGCTACAACGTAGATGAAACGCAGCATGCTGTGACCGGGCTTTTTGTGGCCGACATGGTGCGCGACCATCCCCTCATTCATCCGGTTCAGTACGCGGAACGTTACTACGCGCAGTATCCCGCCTTGTCGGGTGTGATCCATTGGCCCCCGTTCTTTTATTTGTGGGAAGGTCTGTCGTTCCTGTTGCTGGGACCGACGGTGGTGGCGGCCCGGCTATCCATCCTTTTCTTTGGGCTGCTGGGTCTCAGCTTTTTCTTTCTTCTAGCTCGCGATTTACACGGGGATTGGACTGCCGCACTGGCCACGGCGCTGCTGGCCGTGACCCCGACGGTTCTCCTGTTTGAAAAAACGGTTATGCTGGAAGTGCCTTCGATGGCGCTCGCGCTCGGCGCAATCTTCTTTTGGCAACGTTATCTGCTCGGGGAGCGCCCGCGGCAAATTTACTGGGCGGTCTTGCTGGCCAGTCTGGCTATGCTCACCAAGCAAAATGCCGGATTCCTGGTGATCTTCTTTGCCCTCACCGGACTGTGGCGCTATGGCCTGAAGTGGCTGGCTCGCCCCGAGGTCCTCAAAGCCTTTGCTTTAGGATTCGCCCTCACCGCGCCATTTTACTTGGCGGTTTATATCACCCATCGCCATACCCTGGCTTATGTCGTGGGGGACAGCCGAGTTTCCGGTGTCCACCGCATAATGTTTTATTGGGAAGTGCTGCCCGGTCAGCTGGGGCGGGTCCTCGTTGCCGTCAGCGTCTTGGGAATTCTGACCGCCTGGAAATGGGAACAGCGCCGCAACATCGTGTTCCTGCTGCTTTGGCTCGCCTCCTGCTACCTGATGTTCACCGCCATCGGATGGATGTCCTCGCGTTTCATCATCTGCTGGATTCCGCCCTTCATCTATTTTGCCGCCAGTTTTCTCACCAATCTCTTCCGCGTGGGCAAGTTGCGCTGGGTGGCCCCCCTCTTACTGATCGCGGTACTGGGGTTCACGGTTCATCGCGCCTGGGCCTACCAGCGGCCGATCGTCTCCGGTTACGCGGCCGCGGCAGACAAGATCGTTGGGCTCGGCCGGCCGGGGGTGATTCTCTACGATGGCGGGCTGCCCGGAGATTTCATCTTCTTCATGCGTGCCGACGATCCCAAACGGCAGTTCATCGTGCTGCGCAAAGCTCTCTTCGCCTACCGCATCACCAGCCGATTTGGCGGCGTGGAACTGGTACACAGCCGGGAAGAGCTGGACGGCACGATCCGTGACAATGGCGTACGTTTCATCGCGGTTTCGGACAAGCCGCTGGCATTCGATTCGCAGAAGATGCTGCGAGATCTGGTGGAGAAGCCGCCTTTTCATCTTGTTGGAACCTTTCCCGTCACGGGAAACGATTCCGCGCGGCGCGACAACGCCCTGCTGATTTACGAGAACCAGAACTGGGCGCCTCCCGCAAGCAAGTTCCTCACCATCAAGATGCTCACGATTTCGCACCCGATCGTAGTTCCGTTTTCCGAGTATAAGTTCCTCGCGGATCCGCCTGCCCAAAAGTGAGGCGTACGACCGCGGCCGAGGTTGGGAGAGAGACTTGAGAATTGTTTGGGTCAAAGGAAACAAGCTGCTGCCGGTGCACAGTGGTGGCGACATTCGTTCCTACCACATTGCCCGGGAACTGGCGCGCCGGCATGAGCTGATATTTCTATCGTATTACGATGGAAAGCCCGATCTCGAATACGAGAAAGCGCTGGCCAACGAGTTCCAAGCGACGAGCGTCTGCACCCGGAAATCGGAGTCGTCATCGCTGGCGCGGGGAGTGGATTATCTGGCTCACCTTCCCTCCCCCCATCCCTACGCGGTGGGCCGGTTCGGCTGTCCGGAAGTGCGGGCGCGCCTCCAAGGCTGGTTTGAGCAGCGGCGGTTCGACGTCGCCATCTGCGATTTTCTCGACGCCGCCATCAACTTCCCGCGACGCCTCAGTGTCCCCAGCATCTTGTTTCAGCACAACGTGGAGAGCGAAATCTGGCGACGCCATGCGGGCACCGAATCGAATCCCCTGAAACGCCAGGTGTATGCCGTCGAGTTCCGCAAAATGTTACGTTATGAGCGCAATGCGGCGCGCAAGTTTCATCACATCATCGCCGTTTCCGAGCACGACCGCAGCCTGATGGAAACCTGGGTCGAGGGGGCAAAGATCTCGGTGGTTCCGACCGGGGTGGATCTCGGGCAGTATCGCCCCGACTGCGATCGGATTCCTAAGCCGGGTCTGGTCGTGTTTGTTGGTGCCATGGACTGGGAGCCTAACGTGGATGCCATGGAGTACTTCTGCGAGCGGATTTGGCCCACCGTGCGGGCGCAGGCGCCCGAAGCACGCTTGCGCATCGTCGGTCGCAATCCGGGAGATCGGGTTCAGAAACTGGCCTCGGATCAGGTCGAGATCACGGGCCGCGTGCCCGCGGTGGTTGATCACTTGCGGGAGGCCGCGGTGGTGGTGGTTCCTTTACGGATTGGCGGTGGAACCCGGCTGAAGATTTATGAGGCCATGGCCGCGGGGAAGGCAGTGGTGTCGACCTCAGTCGGAGCCGAGGGGCTGGATATCCATCCCGGGCGGGATATTGTTCTTGCCGACCAGCCGGGATTGTTTGCCGATGCGGTGGTGAGATTGTTGCACGACGGAAATCTGCGGCAGAAATACGAGAAGGCGGCCGCGGGTGTGGCGGCGCAGTACGACTGGAGCATTATCGGGGAGAAGTTTGGCCGCACCCTCGAGTTGGTGTGCGACCAGTTTCAAAATACGCAGGAACCGGCGCAGGTTAGTGCGCATGCGGGGTGAGTTTGGAAGCAACCAGAACCAATGCCGATAGCTTACGGGATCAGCGACTGAAGAGCGCGAGCGGTTTCTTCTGGCTGAGCGCTTTCTATTTTGTTTATTGCACCCGCCCAGAAGACTGGATACGGCCGCTTGGCCTCGTCCCGATCGCCAAGCTTACCGCCGTGGGCGCAATCCTGACCTTTGTGCTGGGGTCGAGGCAGGGCCGCCGCCGATTTCACGAGGTTCCGGTCGAAGCACACTACTTGCTGGGTCTGATCGGGGGTCTGCTTTTGTCGTCGGTGCTGTCGCCGGTTTGGAGAGGCGGAGCCGTGTCGCATACCCTGGATTTTTCCAAGGTCTACATTGCCTGGACGCTCACCTTCCTGCTGATGACAAATATGGCCAAACTGCGCCGGATCGTGTTCATCCAGGCGTTTTCGGTGCCTATCATCTGCACCATCGCGGTGATTAAGGGCCACTCGATACCACGACTGGACGGGGTCATCGGCGGTATTTACTCGAATCCCAACGACTTCGCCTTCGCCATCGTGCTGTCGTATCCGTTCTGCTTCATGTTCCTGCTGACCACGCGCGGCGTCCGCAAGCTGTTTTGGCTGTTCGGTATGTTTAGTATGGCTGCCGCCCTGGTATTGACGGCATCACGCGGCGGCTTTGTCACCCTGATGGCTACCGGCATCGTAGGATTGTGGCATTTCGGAGTGCGGGGGAAGCGCCATTCCCTCATTGTCGTCACCGGAGTGGTCACCGTGCTTCTGCTGACGGTTGCCGGAGGGCCCCTGAAGAAACGTTTTGAGGCAATCTGGATCGACAATCCCGAAACCAGGCAAGAAGCCAGAGCCTCGAGCTCCTTCGAGGATCGAAAATACCTCATGGAGAGAGCGCTTGAGGGGTGGGCGCACTATCCGCTTCTGGGCATGGGTACCCGTAATTTTGAGATCTATTCTCTCGATTGGCACGAAGTGCACATGACCTATCTCGAGGTTGCCGTCGAAGGCGGCATCGTCGGACTGACCCTCTACTTGTTGTTTTTCGCGCGAGGATTCCGCAATCTGCACATCCTGCTCAAGCGCAAAGATCTCACCCGGGATGTCCAGATGATGACCTGGGCGTTGCACAGTTCGCTGATTGGATTCGTTGTGGGCGCGTTGTTTGCTCCCGAGGCGTATCAGTATTTTCCGTTCTTTACCGTGGCCTACACATCCGCGCTGTTTGCCATCGTGCGCGACCAGGATGCCGCTAACTTAGCCGCGGGCGAGAGCCCGGGCAGCCCCGTCCGCAAACTGACCTCATGGACTTTGCCCGCGACAACCATTCCTCAAACCGCGCCGCTCAGTCCGTCCGCAAAATGAACCAGTCTTCGACAACCCGGCAGCGGACGGGAAGCCGGCTGGCGCGCAAATTGCGCTATGCCGCCAAGTGCTTCCCCGCCTACACCTGGCAGAGGCTTACGCGCCCGGTTGCCCAAGGACCGGTGCACCTGATCCTGGCCCTCGCCGATCACTTCGAGCCCGCCAGCATTCTCGGCCCCAACCTGGGATATGCGCCGCCTGCAGTGCAGAATCAGCGGCTCGAGGTTTGGTGCAAGGAGTATCCCCATAACTTCGATCGCTTTCGGGATAGCGATGGCCGGCGGTTCACCCACACGTACTTTTATCCCGCAGAGCAATACGACTATGGCCAGGTGGAGAAGTTGGCTGAGCTGTGTCGTAGCGGATGGGGCGAAATCGAGATTCACCTGCACCATGGAGTTGGAACACCGGCAACTGAGGACGAGACGCGACGGCAACTGGTCGCTTTCCGCGACGCCTTGGCCGAGCAGCACGGGTGTCTGGCCTATAGCGAAGGCGACCATGCCCCGAAGTACATTTTCGTGCACGGGAATTTCGCTCTGGCAAACTCGACCGGTGGTTATGGCTGCGGAGTCGATCACGAAATGCAGATCCTGGCCGAAACCGGCTGCTATGCGGATATGACCTACCCCACTTCGGTCTTTCATCCCGCGCAGGTGGCAAAGATTAACGCGCTCTACGAATGTGGGTTGCCCTTCGAGCAAAGAGCTCCGCATCGCAGCGGGCGCGATCTCCGAGCCGGGCATCCGGTGACCCAATTTCCTTTCCTGGTGCAGGGCCCATGGATGCTCGACTTCGATCGATCCTCTCGCAACCGCTTGGGGCGCATCGAAAATGGTGCGTTGACGCACGTCAATCCACCCCGGTTAAGGCGGCTTGAGCTATGGAAAAAGGCGGCCATTACCGTCGCGGGCCGTCCCGAGTGGATCTTCATCAAACTACACACCCATGGAATGGCTTTCCCTGACATGGATATCGTATTGCGGCAACCCATGCAGCGCTTTCTCGAGGAGTTGATTGCGGGCGCGCCCGGGCGCGGCGAAATTCTGCATTTTGTCTCCGCCCGCGAGATGA
>Ga0126373_10002770_pt1 | contig 12973 bp, 9 predicted proteins | sample PanSoiMetPlot_11_FD_92545 | JGI IMG/M metagenome (GOLD analysis project Ga0126373, IMG submission 92545) | Tropical forest soil microbial communities from Panama - MetaG Plot_11 | ecosystem: Environmental > Terrestrial > Soil > Tropical forest > Bulk soil | place: Panama | collected 2016-02-17
CGCACCAATTGGCCTACCAGCTACAGCAAAATTCTTGAGTCTCGTGAATCGGTTAGCGTTTCGGATGTTAGGGAATTCTCCTTCCGTGGAAATCCAGGCTAGGCTAGTTTCTGACCTAAGACGACGCGCTTTACGGCGCGGCGCAGCGTTTACAGGGAAAATCGCGTAAAATATCGCGACTGTTCGATGCCATCGGCGGATCCGGGGCGATCCACCGTCCCCCCTCTGCCACTGCGTTTCCAGACGACCATGCCGCGAGCAGACATTTCAGTGCCAATTCAAATAGTCGCTTTCGCGCTAGCGGTCGGGTGGCGGGTGCGCCCCATCTAGTGTTTGAAGCTCCTGCGGTGTTAGTGTCAATGAGAGTGCGACGGCGTTCTCCTTTACATGCGCTACGGAACCGGATTCGGCAATTGCAATGACGTTACCGCTGCGGATAGTCCAGGCCAGCGCAACGGCGGCTGCCGAGCAACCGTGTGCCGCGCCAACACGTGCAAGCGTGGGATCACGCAGCAGGCTGGCGCCGGGGCCGCCGAGCGGCGAATAGGCCATCACCGGCATGCCGTGTTGCTCACACCATGGAAGCAAGTCATGTTCAATGCCGCGGTAGTCGAGGTTGTAAAGGACCTGATTGGTCGCGCAGCGATCGCCTTGTGGGATACGGAACAAATCTTCCATTTGGTGCACTGAGAAGTTAGACACGCCCCAGGCACGTATCTTCCCCGCCGCGCGTAAACTTTCAAAGCCCGCTACGACCGCGGAAAATTCGGCGTTCGCAACCGGCCAGTGCAGCAAATAGAGATCGAGATAGTCGGTGCCGAGACGGGTAAGGCTCGCCTCACACGCACGTGCGATGCCATCTCCGGTCACGTGATCGGCCTCCACCTTGGAGACCAGAAATACGTGGTCACGCTGACTGGCAATCACGTGGTTAATCAATTCCTCGGCACGGCCTTCGCCGTAGTTCTCCGCCGTGTCGATCGAAGCCATGCCAAGCGCAAGGCCTGTGCGCAGTGCTTCTTCTTCAACAGCTGCCGGATATCTTCCCTGCCCCACATGCCCGGAGCCCTGACCGAGGGCCGGGACGATCGTGCCATCGCGAAATTTTACCGTCCGTCCTGTGCCAGTTGATGCCACACCCCTAGCGGCATCAAGAGCCGATGCGCCGCCCGACAAAGTCATAAGCGAACTAAGCGCAAGGCAAAGTCCACTGAATTCACGCCGGTTCGGCAATCTCGTATCCCTATTCTTCAACGATACACCCTCTTGCCCTGCGCTAGTCGTGCGCGGTGCGGAGCCGGCCCAGCTGGTCGTTGTACTCGGGCGGCACACGAAGGTTGACGGCGGCAGCGGCGTAGTCAAGACACAATCTGTTTTCGGAGGCACCCGGCGAGGTGGTCTATCTGGCCAGGAATTGAAACTGTAGCAAAAACCCGCAAGTTATGCGATCTCGGCGTAGCCCTATTGGCCATTCTTTGTTACCCTTCTGAGGTCGATCATGGGGCGCTTGTTGCGGATGGGTGGGAGGGGAGATGATGACGTCCGGCGTGTCGATTGCGTGGTGAACTCGACGCGACCCAAACCATGGATGCCGTGGACAGAATTCGCGAACTGGGGCGCCCTGTTATACGACGAAGCGTCGTTCGCTGAAAAACGACGCACCGATTCCCCGCGGCGCGCACAGAGCGTGTACTTTCCTTGCCAATTTTGGGCGGCGGCGTACATCGCCCTACGGTTCTCCGCCATAGTCGCAGTCCTGGATCCGACCCTGACCCTTGTCGGTCCAGCAGACCAGCTCGTCGTTTGCCAATAGCCATTGGGTCCTACTTAAAGTGCGGTGCTTGAGGCCAGCCGGTATAGGCCTCTACCGCGTGAGTGACATAATGGCGGTGCGTATCGTGCACGCATGCTTTGGCAAAAGCGAGATTGGAAACGCTATAGCGGCAATCAGTGCGGTGACGACAGTTGTGTTGATCATTGTCGCGTCTCCCAGGTGCTCGACTGTAATCCTCCGGGTTCTAATAATAATAGCAGCTGTTCACGCCGGTACCCGCGACTTGGTTCCTCGCTGCCTTTGATCGCTCTTCCATGACGGGTATATCGGAAGCGATCATTTATGTGAATCCGGGTCGAACGCCGAAGGTATATCTGTGAAGGAGGTAAAATTTAGCCTCCTGCGGCTGCATTTCTCAATCGGCGGGAAATTCTCGGAATTCTTTCCATGAGTCGGCGCAAATTTTGCGAAACGACTTAAGATAAATCAATGAGTTGGGCAAGACTTTGCGAGCCTTCCATTAGGCGGGCTCTCCTGTAACATATTGATTCCGCACGGGTTTAACGAAACCGGACTTTGACGGAAACGTAGAGGGGCGCAAAAAGGGAATTTCGGGCAAGATAAGCGTTTGTTCGAGAAGTCGCGCCTTCTTAAGTTCATCAAGCGAAGATCTTGGGAGGCCCTCCGCGCCGGTCTCTCATCTCAAGCCCTTGCACCGTGCGGTGCTGTGCTCGCGAGTTCCTTCAGGAGGCGCGTCCCAAAGCTCCAACCCCGCCGCTCCCATCAACCTCCTCAATGGCCGTCGCTACCGCCGTCCGATCGCGGTCGACCGTGACACCGCCTTCGGGAGAGCCACACCCGGAACAAAAGGACGGTTAAGAAGAGCCGAAGGCGGTGGACTGCAGCATCAATATGTTCGAGTTTGAATTTTCGACAGGGATAGTCCTCCAGCTACACTCGGACGGGCTCGATGGGACAATGCTCGGTTCCGCGCGCCCATCTATCTGCTCTTGATCGCAGCCGCCAACTTGACGCATCATTTTCGCGCTGGGCGCCTCTTGCTTTGGCCGTGCTCTGTCTGAGCTGCGCCCTCGAAGAATCGGAGCGCTGGGTTGCTGCTGCGGGGTACAGCACTTTGCGACCCACTGAAGAGGATGCTCACATTGGTATGGGCGGCGCTTGCCGCCTCCGCATCGATTTTGGTGGACGTTTGCACGGGTGCCCCACGGGTGACAACGTGACGATTTAGGTTGCGACAATAGCTGAGGCCGGAGGAGATAGCATGCAAGGCCCCGACGTCGATCCGACTGAGACTCGAGAATGGCTTGATGCACTCGAAGGTGTCATTGAAGTCGAGGGACCCGAACGGGCGCGTTATCTGCTCGAGCGAGTGCTTGATAGCGCGCGTCGAAAGGGCGCTCCAGTGCCCTATTCAGCCAACACACCTTATCTCAATACGATTCCGCTGGAAAGGCAGGATCGACATCCTGGCGATCGCGCAATAGAGCACCGCATCCGCTCTTTTATTCGCTGGAACGCGCTGGCAATCGTGCTGCAGGCGAACAAGCACTCATCTGAACTTGGTGGACATATCGCGAGCTTCCAGTCGGCGGCGACGCTCTACGACGTGGGCTTCATGCACTTCTGGCATGCGCCGTCGGCGAACCATGGCGGTGATCTAGTCTATATCCAGGGCCATTCCTCGCCGGGCATTTATGCCCGCGCCTTCCTCGAGGGACGCATCACCGAGGAACAGCTTCTACAATTTCGGCAGGAGGTCGATGGCAAGGGGATCGCATCCTATCCACATCCCTGGTTGATGCCGGATTTTTGGCAATTTCCAACGGTGTCCATGGGTCTTGGACCGCTCATGGCCATCTATCAGGCACGCTTCCTCAAATATCTTCATTTCCGCGGCCTTGCCGACACCGAACAACGCAAGGTCTGGGCTTTTCTGGGCGATGGCGAGACCGACGAGCCAGAATCGCTGGGAGCTATTGGGTTAGCGAGCCGCGAGAAACTCGACAATTTGATCTTCGTCATCAACTGCAATCTGCAGCGGCTCGATGGTCCCGTCCGCGGCAATGGCAAGATTATCCAGGAGCTTGAAGCCGAGTTCCGCGGGGCAGGTTGGAACGTTATAAAGGTTCTGTGGGGCAGCACATGGGACCCGCTGATCGCAGCAGATGCCAATGGCGCTCTGCTGAAGCGCATGGAGGAATGCGTTGATGGCGAGTTCCAAGACTTCAAGTCAAAGAACGGCGCTTATGTGCGCGAGCATTTCTTCGGCAAGTCGCCCGAGCTGAAAGCTATGGTGGCCTCGATGTCCGATGCCGAGATCTGGGGGCTGTCCCGTGGTGGCCACGATCCACTGAAGATCTATGCGGCATACGCAGCCGCATTGAAGCACAAAGGCCAACCGACAGTCATTCTGGCCAAGACAGTGAAGGGTTATGGCATGGGTGAGGCCGGGGAAGGCCAGAATATCACCCACCAGCAAAAGAAAATGGGCGAGGCTTCGCTCAAAGAGTTTCGCGACCGTTTCAGCTTGCCGATCTCGGATGAACGGCTCCATGAGATTCCGTTCCTGAAGTTCGCCGCGGACAGCACAGAGATGAAATACCTGCGCAATCGGCGGGCAGCGCTGGGTGGCAGCTTACCCACCCGCCGCAGAAAGTCTGCGGCGCTCGAAATCCCGCCACTCACGGCGTTCGAAGCCCAGCTCAAGAGTACCGCGGGTCGCGAGATTTCCACTACCATGTCGTTCGTGCGCATCCTCAATGCGCTGCTTCGCGATAAGAAGATTGGAAAGCGCGTCGTCCCGATTGTGCCCGATGAATCTCGTACTTTCGGCATGGAAGGAATGTTCCGGCAATTCGGAATTTTCAGCCAAGTTGGACAGCTTTACCGGCCTGAGGATGCAAACCAGCTGATGTTTTACAAGGAGGACCGGAACGGACAGATGCTTCAGGAGGGAATCAATGAACCCGGCGCCATGTCATCCTGGATCGCGGCGGCAACCTCTTACAGCAACAGCAATACGCCGGTAATTCCGTTTTACATCTACTATTCGATGTTCGGCCTGCAACGTGTTGGCGATCTCGTGTGGGCCGCTGGGGATATGCGCGCCCGCGGCTTCCTGCTGGGCGGGACAGCAGGACGCACAACCCTCAACGGCGAAGGCCTCCAGCATGAAGACGGGCACAGCCATGTGCTCGCCGCCACCATTCCTAACTGCGTGTCCTACGATCCGACATTTTCCTACGAGATCGCAGTCATTGTCCACGATGGATTGCGGCGCATGTACGAAAAACAGGAAGATATATTCTTTTACATCACCTTGATGAACGAGAATTATGAACATCCAGCTATGCCCGAAGGGGCCGAGGCAGGCATTCTGAAGGGAATGTACCTGTTTAGGGAGGGGCCCCCCACTGACGAGAAAGCGCTTCGGGTGCAGTTGTTGGGCAGCGGCACGATCCTGCGCGAGGTCATCGCCGCCGCGGACCTTCTCGCTGCCGACTTCGGTGTGGCCGCCGATATATGGAGCGTTCCAAGCTTCACGGAGCTGCGTCGCGAGGGACTCGATGCCGAACGCTGGAACCTGCTCCATCCAACCGAGAAGCCCCGCATGAGCTACGTGGAGGCCTGTCTGGCTGATCGGCGCGGCCCGGTGGTCGCGGCGACGGACTACATGAAGGCCTTTGCCGACCAGATCCGGCCATTCGTACCGGGACGCTACCGCGTGCTAGGCACAGACGGCTTTGGCCGCTCGGACTATCGCAAGAAGCTGCGAAGCTTCTTCGAAGTGGATCGGCATTTCGTGACCGTGGCGGCACTCAAATCCCTGTCCGATCAGGGGGCGGTGCCGGCCTCGATTGTGGCAGAGGCCCTCGGGAGATACGGCATCCATCCGGAGAAGCCTAACCCGATCCAAACGTGAGAGATTCAGCGGCAAAGTATTTGGGGGAAGCGCAGCAATGGCGACCGAAGTCAAAGTTCCTGATATCGGCGACTTCAACGACGTGCCAATCGTCGAAGTTCACATAAAAGAAGGGGACGCTGTCAATGCGGAGGACCCGCTCATTACCCTCGAATCGGACAAGGCCAGCATGGAGGTGCCAGCGCCTTCTGCTGGAAATGTCGAGAAGGTGTTTGTTAAACTCGGGGACAAGGTCAGCGAGGGAAGCCTGATCCTGCTGCTGCGCGGCGGTGAGGGTACCTTTAGCCAACCGCCCTCGTTGCTCGCGCAGCAGGAGCCGGCACCCACTACTCCGCTGCCATCGGCGGCCGTACCGATTGATACGCCAACCGAATTGAACCGTCCGACTGCACCCGACTTCGGCAAAGTACATGCGAGCCCCTCGGTACGCCGCATTGCCCGTGAGCTCGGTGTCGATCTCATCAAGGTGAAAGGGACGGGCGAGAAGGGCCGCGTAACCAAAGAGGACGTTGCTGGATTCCTGAAGGGGCCGGCTTCTACGGCCGGGGGAGCGCCTCCGGGGGGAATAGGCATTCCGGAAATCCCCGCGCAGGATTTTTCGAAGTTCGGCTCAATTGAAATAAAGCCGCTTGCCCGTATCAAGAAGTTGTCTGGACCGCACCTTCACCGCGCCTGGCTCAACGTTCCGCATGTCACGCACCATGATGAGGCGGACATTACCGAACTGGAGGCCTATCGTAAGGAGCTCGACGCCACCGCGAAAGACAAAGGATATCGGGTGACGCTGTTGGCATTCCTTATGCGCGCCAGCGTTTCGTCGCTCAAACAATTCCCTGAATTTAACAGTTCGCTTTCACCAGAGAAGGACAGCCTAGTTCTCAAGCGCTATTTTAACATCGGTATCGCCGTCGATACCCCGGAAGGCCTGGTCGTGCCGGTGATCCGCGACGTCGATCGCAAGGGGATCACGGAACTCAGCCAAGAACTTGGTGCTATCTCCAAGAAGGCGCGCGATGGCAAGCTCGCGCCATCGGACATGCAGGGCGCCTCGTTCACCATCACGAGCCTTGGCGGCATTGGCGGCACCGCCTTCTCGCCCATCGTCAATGCGCCGGAAGTCGCCATACTGGGTGTGGTTCGTTCGAAAATGGCGCCCGTATGGAATGGCGAGAGCTTCTTACCACGCCTCATGCTGCCGCTGTCACTTTCCTACGATCATCGCGTTATCGACGGGGCGCTCGCTGCCCGGTTTGTGCGACATCTCTCCCACGTCGTTGAGGATGTCCGGCGGTTGATCCTCTGAGGAGCGAGAAGATGAGCATCATTGAAATCAAAGTTCCCGACATCGGCGACTTCAAGGATGTGCCGATCATCGAGGTTCATGTCGCAGTCGGCGTCGCGGTGGGTATTGACGATCCACTCATCACGCTCGAGTCCGACAAGGCCGCGATGGACGTGCCTAGCCCGCATGTCGGCAGCGTGAGCGAGCTCAAGGTCGGGGTCGGGGACCGGGTTTCGCAAGGAGACACTATCCTTTTGCTCGATAGTCAAGGTGTGGCGGCTATCCCGCCTAAAGAGCGCGTGAGGGAACAGGCAACGCCCGATACGGGAGGCAAATCGGCTAACTACGGTTCGGCGAGCGGCATCTATGACATTATTGACGTCAGGGTTCCGGATATCGGCGATTTCAAAGACGTTGAGATTATCGAGGTTCACGTCGCGCCCGGTGCGGCGGTCAAGGCGGAAGATCCGCTGATTACGCTAGAATCCGACAAGGCCAGCATGGAGGTTCCTTCACCCGCCAGCGGAACAGTCCGTGACATCAACATAAAGACAGGCGACCGGGTTTCAGAAGGCAGTTTGATCCTTAGACTGCAGTCGAGCGCCGCCGAGGCGGCGGCTACGATCGCCGCACCTGCGCAGCCGGCGCCCAGTCCACGAGCCCCCGTCGCAGCACGAGGCGACATTCACGCCGAGCTACTGGTGCTGGGTGGTGGCCCTGGCGGCTACACGGCCGCGTTCCGAGCCGCCGACCTTGGCATGAGTGTGGTCATGGTCGAACGCTGGCCGACCCTGGGCGGTGTCTGCCTTAATGTCGGTTGCATCCCATCCAAGGCGCTGCTGCACGCTGCGAAGGTCATAAGCGATAGCCATGAAATGGCGGAGCGTGGCATCGGCTTTGGGGCTCCTGAAATCGACATCGCCAAATTGCGCGGCTGGAAAGATAGCGTGGTGCAACGATTGACTAGCGGGCTTGCGGGGCTCGCCAGGAAACGAAATGTGACCGTGGTGTCCGGCCACGGTCGTTTCGCGGCGCAAAATCAGCTCCAGGTGAACGGAGAAGGGGTCGCCAAAATCATCAGCTTCGAGCAGGCTGTCATCGCCGCAGGTTCAGAACCGATCACCCTTCCGTTCATTCCACATCAGGACCCACGCGTAATCGACTCTACGGGTGCTCTCTCCCTAGAAAGCATGCCAAAGCGACTGTTGGTAATCGGCGGAGGAATTATTGGTCTCGAGATGGCGACCGTCTATCGAGCGTTTGGGGCGAAAGTTACCGTGGTCGAGCTAATGGACCAGATCATTCCCGGCGTCGACAAGGATATTGTCGCCCCGCTGATGAAACGCATCCAGACTCTCTACGAGAACATCTATCTCAAGGCCAAGGTCACGAAGGTTGAGGCTGGTTTCGATGGCCTTTCGGCATACTTCGAAGGTGGCAAGACACCCGAACGCGACGTCTTCGACAAGATTCTCGTCGCAGTTGGGCGGCGACCGAACGGAAAACTGATCGGGGTCGAGAACGCGGGCATCGCCATCGACGAACGCGGTTTCATCCCGGTTGACAAGCAGATGCGGACCAACCTGCCGCATATTTTCGCAATCGGGGACATCGTCGGACAACCAATGCTAGCCCATAAGGCAACACACGAGGGCAAGGTTGCCGCCGAAACCGCCGCTGGTAAGAACAGCTTCTTCGACGCCAAGGTCATTCCGTCAGTCGCCTACACCGACCCCGAGGTGGCATGGGCCGGCTTGACTGAGAATGAGGCAAAAGCGAGGGGCATCAAATACGGCAAGGGGGTATTTCCCTGGGCAGCAAGCGGACGGTCGCTTTCACTTGGCCGCGATGAGGGCATCACCAAGGTCCTTTTCGACGAGAACAGCCACCAGATCATTGGTTGCGCGATTGTCGGGCCCAACGCAGGCGACCTGATTGCTGAGGCCGCGCTGGCCATCGAGATGGGTGCGGACGCCGACGACATCGGATTGACAATTCATCCTCATCCAACGCTGTCAGAGACGATCGGCATGGCGGCCGAGGCGTTCGAGGGAACAATCACCGATCTCTATATGCCCAAGAATCGCTAAACCCGGCTCGAGGTGCGGGTTTACGGGTAAGCGGCTGGAGCTCAGAAAGGAGGGCATCGTGGTCAAGAACTTGACCCTCTGCTACGCGCCGACGGCGCGATTCGCGCGCGTCGGCCGAAACGGATCCGGTAAATCGTCGCTGATCCGTGTCCTACTTGGGCTGCAACGTGGATTGCGGGCGACGTCGTCATCGCCGGATACGATCTCCATCACCATGATCCACGCTCGTTGCGTTCGCGCATCGGAATCGTCGACCGGGACACGATTCTGTTCGCAAGTACCACAAGCGCGAATATCGCCGCAGGGATCGTGCGAGCCGATGACGCTCGCATCGATCGCGCGCTGGCATTTGCCGGCGCGCGAGGCTTCATCGGGGAGCTACCGAACGGGCTCTCGACCGAGCTTGAGGAGAACGGCCGCAATCTATCCGGCGGATAGCGCCAGCGGGATCGCACGGGCTGTCGTCCGCGACCACCACCTTGTGCTGATCGATGAGCCCGCCGCTTTTCTCGATGCGGAAGCTGCGGTGGTACTCGAAAAGCGGCTTGCTGCCTTGGGGGGCGGATCGGCTGTTGATACTTGTCACGCACCACCTGGTCACGCACCACCTGGCCGCGGCCCGCAACGCCGACGCAACCCTGGTGCTCGATCAGGGCCAGTTGGTCGGGCTCGCATGTGACATTGCTGCGCGAGTGCGACCCATATGCCGCGCTGTGGTCGTTCTATCGCACTCATTGGAAGGCGAGCTGGACCGGGCGGACCTCTCAGACAAGCGCGAAACGACTTAGTCGGAGCGGCCGTATGGGCCGGTCCGTTTTACGGTTTCTGATAAATGACTTGGCCTGAGCGGATGGTGTAGACGACTTTGGCAAGGTTGCGAACGTCGACCATGGGGTCGCCATCAAGGACAACCAGGTCAGCGTCAAATCCTCTCTCCACACGTCCTTTCTTTGCCGCTTTGAAGTACAAAGCCGGATTGGTGGTGAGGGATGCGAGCACTTCCCTTTCCGAGAGGGCACGGCCCATGAGCTCGAGTTCCAGAGAGGTGTCATAAATCTTAGTGAAGCCGACGTCGGTACCGAAGAGGATGACGCCGCCATTCGCCGAAAACGTCTTGAGCTGGGTAACGCCGCCTTGCACCATCCGTGCAGTTGCCGCGGGGTCAAAGACAACAGTGGTCCAGAGAGACAGCGTCGGAATGAGAGCGGTGCCCTGTGATTTGAATTGTCCAAGTTGCTCGGGGGTATAGTTGAGCTCCATGGGGACGGTGTGGGCAAGGATATCGACTTTGGCCGCGAGCACGACATCCACGCCAATTTTGTTCTGTGGATGGGCGAAAACCGGTTTGCCTTGAGCGTGCGCAACATCCACCGCCGCCTCAGCGATGGCTGCGTCCATGTTCACGACGGGTTTGTTGCCCATATATGCGCCGGTAAAGAGCTTGATGCCATTCAGGCCCATTTGGAGGCCGTAGCGCGCCATTTGGGCTGCTTCATCCGGGGAGGCGGCCTCGGGGAGTTGAATCTCGGGAGGCAGGTAAACGGGATGGCCGCCTTTCGGGAAGATGGCGCCTGCAAGAAAGATCTGCGGGCCGCGCACTTCACCGGAATCGACGCGACGGCGCAGCGCCAACGAGTTGATCGGGTCGGAGCCAAGATCCCAGGCGGTGGTGATCCCCCAGCGCGTGAGCATTTCCTGAATGTGTTCTTGCAGTGAGGCGGCGGAGGCGCCGGCAGCGTTATCCCAGGCAGGTTGGGCGAAATGAACGTGACTATTCCAGAAGCCCGCAACGATGGTTTTTCCGGTGCAATCAATGACGCGTCCATCTTTGGGAACTTGGATTGCTCCGCGCTCCCCGATTTCGGTGATAACGCCACCGGCAGTGAGAACGACGGTATCTAGGAGTGGAGCGGCAGTCGGTGAGGAATATACTTTGGCACCTACTAGAGCGAGAGGGTGGGTCTCCTCCGCGCCGCTGGTCGATGCCGCCAAGTTAAGGATTAGCAAGCAAAATGCCGCGCGTAGGAGATTGCTGACCATGTGCGGACCTCTTAGACCCCATGCGGTGGTCTAGAACCTATAGATTGCCGATACCTGTTACAAGACCGGGCAAATCCATCAAAGGGGCCTTACTGCGCCCGTCTCGGCCTCCGGTCAATCGGCGTACGGGGCGGCTCCACAACAGGCGGCAGCGCCTAGTCCGGATCGTCCCGATTGGCATGGCATCGAGCTCCGCGACCAAGCCCAACAAATCACCCTACCTCCGAAAGCCCATATACCTAACTTGACTCGCAATTGCAGCGACGCACCCAAGAGCAGCCGATGACGCTTTGAGCGCGTCCCCAAAGTCGCGGCCTCTTCCAGCCCACTAAGGTCCGGTCGCTGTGCACCGACGTAGCGTCGGAGCGTTCACCTGTCGGTCTGAAACTAAGGGCAAATCAGACAATATTTGCTCGTTCGTAAGCTTATCCATTTTAACCGGAACGCGAAGTTCGATGACATCGCACGGTGGTGGTCAGTGGCACGATGCCGACACATTGCGCCACAATAGTGTAACAAACTGGTCACGGATCCCACACTGTTTCTTCGGTCCAACCAAGCCTGTCGAACTCAATAGCCCTAAGTGATGCGTCTGCGGCCGAAAAAAATTCGTCGAGTTGAGGTGGTTTGATGGCTGTTCCGGAGAGCATGGCGTGTGCTTGCCCACGATGGTGGATCTGATGCTGGAAAAGATGCATGAGGAGCCGATCGCGGCGCTCAGTCTGTACCCGCGTGTCGCGGTTGACCCGTACGATGCCGCCAAGGAGATCGGGTGTCAGCGTATTGCAAATTGCTATCAAACGTTTGTCGACAACCACTTGAGCGCGTTTCAGTTCAGCAAGCGATGGACAGGGAATCGGATTCTCCCAGGCTTTTGGCCCGAGCCATCCCCCCTCAAGCGCGTCGACGTAGAACAAGTCGACTACGTAAATGTGGTTCAAAGTCATCTGCAGACTCGGGAAGAAGCCGATTCGTTCGGCTTCAAAATCCTTCTGATGAAGATTTGCACAAGTTGTGAGTAGTCGGTAGTTCGCCCAAGCATTGTTGTAGGCGAAAGCACGGTAGGTTTGAACAAAACTGGCGGACATGTCTGCTCCTTATGGGATGATCCGCAAGCGTCCAGAGTCGAGCCTACCACATTGGGGCTTAGGTTCTGCCTTGGTATCGGATTGTGATGCCGTGGACGGCTCCTCTACGGCGCTGGCGCCCTCGAACGGGCTCTTCCCAATGGCTCTAAGGAGCTGGAGCCTGGTTCGCTACTCTGCCTGATTAGGTCCTCGCGCAGATCCGTTACCTCGCCGCTCGACCTCCATCAGAGCGCTACAGAGCGTACGTCGAACCCCCGCTGCATTTTGTGCTGGTTCCTCCGTGCCTCGGTCTCGGGATCAAACCCCGTTGGGCGTCGAGTTCCTTCCGGGGTTCGGCGAGAGACTACCGGATTTGAGCAGCACACCCGAGTTTTCGGACAAAGTGCAGCCTGAGCGCGGTCTGGGTCCGAAGATTTTGGCGGGGCAAGTCGCAAGCTAAACCCTCTTGCTGAAATGGCGAGCCCACAGGTGTTCCGGCTTCTGGCGTTGGCCGCTACGGCATATTCGGGCCAAAGGCCTTATTGTTGCGGAGAACCTTTGTCTGCGCTAGCAATTGTTGGAGCTGCGCCGCCGTCCTCGGCGAACTCACCTGAGCACCGCGGATCGGCGTGTTCCATGGCGCGCGTTGCGCTTCGAGCATTCATGAGTTTGTGGGGTAGCGACTCCACGAGAGGTCGATTGCGCTGTTGCTCAGGGCGATGACGTGGGTTGAATGGGCGACTGGTCATCTTGGGTCGGCTTTAATGGAATTTCGGA
>Ga0126373_10002771_pt1 | contig 12968 bp, 9 predicted proteins | sample PanSoiMetPlot_11_FD_92545 | JGI IMG/M metagenome (GOLD analysis project Ga0126373, IMG submission 92545) | Tropical forest soil microbial communities from Panama - MetaG Plot_11 | ecosystem: Environmental > Terrestrial > Soil > Tropical forest > Bulk soil | place: Panama | collected 2016-02-17
CTACGCCCCGGTCCTCTTTATATCGGCCGCAAACGGCAAAGGCACGGAGAAGATTTTCCCCACCCTTGAGGAAGTAGCGGCCGAACGGCGCAAGCGGATTCCCACCGCCGAGATGAACCGATTCCTCCAGTACGTCGATTTTGATCGCGCCTCGGTACCGGTGCGGCAGCGGGTGAAAATCCTCTATATGACGCAGGCCGCGGTATCTCCGCCCACGTTCGTCCTCTTCACCGACCGCCAGGTAAGGCTGCACTTCTCTTACCAACGCTTTCTCGAAAACCAAATCCGGCACGCTTTTGGCTTTGTGGGCACGCCCATCTGGATCAAGGTGCGGGCCCGGCACTAGCACGCTAGGGTGAGCCGCGACTGTACCCTCGAGTGTTTCGGCATGGCGTGCCGGGGACTATTGTAGGGTTTGTTGCATCCAATGTGCGATTAACGATCGGAGGAACTTCGGATTGCGCGCGCTGCGTCTTAAATCGGTGTTGCTCACTGCGGTCGCCTTCATTTCCGGTTCTGTTTCGCTCGCGGCTCAGAATCCTCAGCTGCATACTCCCCGGGCTCGACGCTTCCCCACGGTGTTTTTTACTTCCGTGATGTGGAGTGCCGACCCCGCCTATTACTCGATTGCGCTCGACTCGTCAGGAACGGCTACCTACGAGTCGTTGCCGGCCTCAGTCGGGCAGAACGGAGTGCCTTACACCATGGAGTTCCAGGTCAGCGACCGGACGCGCCGGATCGCATTCAATCTTGCGCACGGCCTGAATTTCTTTTCCGGACTCAAACCCGAGCCGGTGCCGCCCGCACAATCCAGCCGGGTGCGAACCCTGGCCTACATCGACACCACATTTAACAATCAATTTACTTATGGGGCGCCCTCGACCCCTGACCTTGAGGAGATCACCTCGGTGTTCGAAGAGATGTCAGAGACGTTCGAGAGCGGGCGCCGGCTCGCCTATTTCGAAGAACATGAGAAAGCGGCACTGGCGCCGGAACTCGATCGCCTCGAAACCCAAACCAAGCGCCGCCACCTGCGCGAGTTTCAGGCGCTAACCCCGATTTTGCGGGGTTTGACCGAAGATGGGACTCTCGGCGCCGATGTGCGCAACCAGGCAAAGAACCTGCTCAGGGTCGCCGAAGGCGCGCACTGATACTGGCCAGAAATTGCGAGCGATTCATTTTTGGTCGCCCGAGGTGCGCCCGGCAGAGGATCAACCCCGATTTGGTGACCTGTTTTTTGGCCGTGACATATCATGGCGCTTTTGTTCGATATCGAACAAAGCATATCTTCGTAATGGCTGTGCAGCGTTGAGGGCCCGACTGTGCCGCGCTTAGTCGCGATGACTACCGAACGCCGGCGGGACGGCCTTCTTGTTTTGACCACTGAGGCTTGCAGTGTCAACTCCGTGCAAGGCCCGGACGGTCGTCGCAAGCCGACCGTCCGGGCCGCAGCCGCCCTGCCACAAACTCACCGAACGGTGGTTCAGACACACTTTGTAATGTCACCCTGACCGCTTTGGATTCGGCTCGAGCTTCTCGGTGGATTCCTTGCTTTTCCCCGACATGAGCTGCTCGACGCTCGATACCGTCCATCCGGGCAAGCACTCTCCTCTGAGCTGAAAGATCACGTCCGGTCCAAACTAGAGAGAGCCGCGGGCGCGCCCAGCGGGCATTGATTCGCAGCATGAACTCATCACGCTTGAGCTCGACCGGGTGGTTTGTGGCCGAGCGATGCGTTCCTGGCCTTGTCGCAAGCTACCGCTGCAAGGGTCCATCTATAATCTCGTTCGGACGCTCCTCTACGTAGAGCATCCGCTGGCGTCATAGAATCGGCCACGGTTGGTGCCTTTCGGCTGATCGTCCTCTGGTTGCGATGGGGAGATATAGAGTGTCGTTAGGCGTTTAGGAAGAAATCTTTCGTAATCAAAAAAACGCAGCCCTGATAGGCTTCGGAAGCGCATGGAATCCGGTGATTCTCCCGGTCTTCAAAACCGGCGGGTGGCATCTAGCGGTGTCACCGGTGGGTTCGACCCCCACTCGCTTCCGCCAATTTTTTCAGCAGGTTACGTGATCTCGGGGCAACAAAAAAAACTAAACTTTCCGCCCACCGGTCGCAAACTGGCTTGGAAAAGATCAATGCAGCGATAAATATCACCTGCCCGCGCTGCGGCGGACAGCATCACCCCTGAAGAGAGTTAACCCTGAGAGGTGGGCTGAGCAGATGTTTCGTTGTTGGCACGCCCCATCTGGCGCAGGTGCCGCCAGCCCACAACTACTGCCACTAGCTCCCCGACAAGGCCAGCAATTCTTTCCGCTGCCATGGTGTCGCCGATCCGCAGGAGTGCACCCGGAATGAGGAACAGCAGCATCGTTGCGGCAAACCCGCCTACCATCCAACTGATCGTCTGCAACCTCTTTCGGCTCTTAATCGCTAGATAAATCGCCGCGCCAATCAAAACAATTCCTAGCGGGCTTATTGCAGGTTGTGTCGGCATAACAGACTCTCCTTAGAATGATCTGACGATTTGGACCGACAGGGATGACTAGTCGGAAGACATTACCACGGAAGCAACAGCTAGGGCCAGTCATCGTGCAGGAGGAAGATGTTACTGCGATAGGTTTCGACGAGTTGACACATGCTGATGCACACACGTTCCAATAGTGCCATCTGGGGTTGTTGTCTGAAACAAAGCTCTTCATTTGCGGTGCTCACGGTTTACCAAAGCAAGGGTGTCAGTACGATCAGCAATGGCAAGAGTTTGGATTCTATTGTCTTCATTGACACCGCTTAATTGGCCGCCCAGATTCCATGTGCGATTTAGGAGGTCCATTCCGCCTCAGTATCGCATGGCAGATTTCAGCGACTACTTTGATTAAATTGCGGTCTCGATTTGCACTTGCCAATTAGCGCTCAACTTACTGTGGTCGAATCCGAGCGACATCAGTTGCTCGATGGTTCCCCGTGCATTCCGAAAAAGCCCATCCTCCGAGATTCCGTTCCGCGGATGGCTCGCTTACCTTGTTGCCGCTCACTAGACGAGGAAATCGCTTCGCGCACTGACCCGCAAGAGAGGGCAGCCCGAAAACCCTCTGCATTGTGTCGTCGGTTGCCATGCATCCGCAATATAGCTGTTCCTGTGTGATTTGTGGCGATATTAGCAGCAGGTGCGCCGGATCAGCGAACTCTTTTTGCGGCATGATTAATCCCAGATCGTAGGGTCGCGCGGGTGCGTTTGGCTGGTCGGGATCACGGTTAAAAGACGCAATAACAACCTTGCTGTTCGCACTTTGTGTTGCAGGTAGCTGATTCGCGGTGTCGCTCCAGATTTGCCATTGCCAGCGGAGCACCTCATTCGCAAAAAACATGTAATCGAGGTCTGATCGATAGGCGGTGTCGTCCATCAAGGCCAGCGTGCGCGCTAGAATCTTGCGCCCATCGATAATCTGTTGCATCGCAGTCCGGCAACACTTCCCATCAGTTATCGCGAGTTGGTCTGATTCAGAGGAATAAGGGCTTGTCACGACCACAAACAATTGTTCGATCTGCTCATGGGGAGGCGCAGAGAACGGCCACCGCGGTCGGCAGTCGTCGCGCTCATTGATAATTCCTCTCGGGTTGCAGAGTACGAAGTAGCTGGCAATCGGAGTAATGTGCCGTAAACTAGCATCGCTAAACTGTAGACAGGTCCGTCGGTCGTCATTCGCGGAGCGGTCAAGAATCCTCGGTAGCTTTCCATAAACGGGTACGACCGAGGTTGCAAATAGGTAATCAAAGAAAATGCCCGGCCCATCTTCCTCCAGCAGCGCCTGAGCAAGAACCTCCCTGTATTCGCCAGTTGAAAAACAAAGAACGCCCACGCGCGCTGGGCGCCCGGCGGTAAGCTTATCGGTCGAAATGTTTTGTTCTAAGAGCTTACGAAGAGGCTCCATGTCGTTCATGCTTTCGAGCCCGAATAGGCCGAAGCGCAAAGTGGCCAGCGGCCTCGCTCTCCGAATGTCGTTAGAGCTCTTGACCGACTGCCAGAACTTCACTAGCGCGTCGGCTTGTTGCGCAAGATTTTCCAGAGATCGTTTTGAATCGTCCGATTCTCTGGCCTGAGCCAGGAAAGTGCCGTTCAACGCTCCTACCGATACGCCCGAGAACTCGTGAAAGTCGCAATGGCGCTGCACAATCAGGTGGTACACTGCTCCTGCTTCGAACGCCCCTTTTGTGCCGCCGCCGCTCATCACTAGCGCGCGGGCCTTTGGGCTAGCACAAGGATCTTCTGCAGCTGCCGATCGTGCACCCACGATGGCCGCTACAAAAACCAAGATGCATTTTCCAAACATGGCAATCCGTCTCATAACTAGCATAAGAATCCAAGCCTTGTCAGACCGTATCTCGAGTTGGTTTAGGCCGGGCAATTAATCGGCCAATGGTTGCGGTCTGCGGAGATGTTGCAAGTCCGGTTGTGAATGTGGTTGCAAAAAAACATCCAAGTTTTTTTTCCGTAAATGTGCCTTTGTCGCGACGGCTAAGTTTTTGCCCTCTTGCTTGCCTTTGACTGCTTATCCTTTGCGTCGCCCAGGAACTCCACTTTTTTGCCGGTATGAGTCTCGATGGCTGCGAGGATCTGCTGGTATTGCTTCTTGTCCATTCGCAAAACGACACTCTTTGCAGCGTTCTGCTCGTGGAAATCGATATACAGCCAGTGGCTCTTAGACTTGGTCATCATGACGATCGCGCCGGCTCCCAAAGATGCAACCATCACAATCGCACCCTGCGTGATGCGATGTTTCTTGGTGTATTCGTAAGAGAAGTTGTCCAGCTGGCCGTAAGGGATCTGCACGAGGTCGTGATCCGCAACCCTTATAACCAAGTTCTTGTTGGTGTCGCTGAAGGTTAGGCGCGCGGCCGCTTGTTTCCCTCTTGCGTCCGCCAGCTTAACCCGGTCAAATGTTGTTTCATCGGCCACACTGAGGCCGCTGCTTAGCATCACCAATGCAAGCAGCGCGGAAATTAGTTTTGCCATGAGTTACCTCCTGTTTTGTTGAATTGTGGTGAATGCTTTACCGACTGTGACAAGGAAAGTGCGTGTAGACAAAAAATCAACTGGTGCATTGGCGGCACGAAGAATCAGGTGACGCTGTCACGGGAAGTTAGTTGGAGCCGAGTATCATCGAAGCCTCGGAACTGCAGCCCTTCTTGTGGAGAAAGCGGAAATTGCTCGGTTGGCGATTTACTTTATATGGCTCGCACCGACTTTCGCACGGATCCGGGGAACCATTAAGCGCTCGTCTGTTGTAAATTCGGAGAGAACAACGCGGATCGGTCCGGGCGCATGCCCGGGATCTAAAATGCGTCTCCAGCTCTGTCTCTCGACGATCGAGAACGCCTACGCGACACTATTCGACGGGGTCGATTTCTTTTCCCTTTCCCGTTCATGTGCGGTCAAGCGGTTTCCCGCTGACGGTGCCAAAATGTTGAAAATCGCAGGATGCTCAACTTTCACTGGCATGGCAGTTAGGACTGTTACAGTGGCCATCGGTTCAGTCTGGTGGTCCTCCCTACGGTCTCAATGGAAGGAGTCTTTTTTCTGCTATCTGTCTGGGCTGATTCAGGTTACAATTCGCCAGCCTCCCAGTTTGCGGCGGAGTTATGCTGGGCGAATCAGGAACTGTTCCCGTTAAGCTTGAACCCGGAGTAGATCTCCCAGCGAGAATTCTGGCTAAGGACCGCCTCGCCGAGGAAGAGTTCTGCAATGCTTACCGTCGCGGAGTTCTGCTGGTCGCCATTGCTCGAACTCGAGACCGGGAAGCCGCCCGCGACCTCACGCAAGAGATCCTCATGGCCGTGCTCAAGGCACTACGCGAAGGGCAGCTTCGGGAACCAGGCAAGCTCGGCGCGTTCGTTGGCGGCACTGCCCGTAATCTCATTAACAACTATCTCCGCTCACGAGCACTCAGGCCAGAATCGGAGCTCGAGTCTATCCCGGAACCAAGCTGCGACCCCGTTGAGGAACTGGAGCTGGCCGACCGGCGCCGGCTAATCCGGTCTGAACTCGAAAGCTTCGGTGCCATGGATCAGCAGATTTTGCTCTTATCGCTCATTGACGGTCATTCTCTGGTGGAAGTCGCCCAACGGCTGCAACTTTCGCACGACGCGGTACGTGCGCGGCGCTCAAGGATGATCAGGAAAATCACAAAAAAGTTCGCCTACCTGTCACAAAAGCAAGCTTTGCAGCCACATAGATAACGAGCCAGATTATGGTTTGCCGGGATATAGAGAAAAACGACATCGCGATTCAATATCTTTCCGGAGAGCTCGATTCTAAGCTCCAGGATGACTTCGAAGGCCACTTGCTCGAATGCCAGCGTTGCCAGTCAATTCTAGAAACACTTCTACATGTGCGCGACGATCTCCAATTGCGTGCCCACGAGATAAGGTCGCCTTCTCGCATCTTCCAGGGTTATCTTCGATGGGCATGGGGCATTGCTGTAGGACTATTTGCGCTTGCAATTGGACTCGGCGGCACCTTGTATGTAATGCATCGAAGGTCAACCTTGATCGAAGCCAAGAAGCACGTTTTGACGCAATCATCGGGACCTGCCAACTTGGCCAATACCTCAAGCAGTGTGCAGCACGAATCGGGAGAACATGGATCCAACAAGGCTCCCGACTTGTCAGCGCAGGTGACGCTGCCCGAAGTCCCGCCAAATCGATCCATATCGAACTCTTCCACTTCGAAACTCAACCTGCCGATCAATGAACGCAACAATATCAACTTTAAACTGAAGAACTCTCAGGTGCTTGCGGGCAATGCGCCCCGGGTAGGCGCCGCGCCGACTTCGGGAGTTAACCTTGGCAGTCGTCAACCCAGTGCGAACTCGATCGCTGCGGATGGATCCGACGCGCCCGACAACTCGGTGGCTGCTGTACCATCACCGCAGGCTTCGCAGTCAGAAGGCTCCAAGACGGAGGGTCATAATCCGCCATCGCAACGCGCCACCTCCTCACAAGTAAACGATGTGCAGATCGCAAAGGAACTCTTTCGACTAGGTCTTGTGCAACCGCCGCCGTACACGTTTGCAGGGCTTGCAGCGAGTACTCCGTCCAAACGAAATACCGGGCCGGCCAGACTTTCGGTTGAGCCCGCTAGCGGCGTAGCTCATCCGAATGCAGGACGCACAAACTTCCAGACGGGAATGGACGCTTACGTCGAGAAACGCTATAGGGACGCGGTGGAATTGCTGGAAGATGCTCTCAGAGACGAACCCGCAGCCGCGGATGTGAATCTTTACCTGGGCATCTCTTTACTGATGGTTGGAAAGCCTGAGGATTCCATGGCGCCTTTACAGGCAGCTGGCACAAACGAAAAGTCGTCCTATGCACAGTCTGCGCATTTTTTCCTTGCGAAGGCCTATATACAAACGGCTGACCTCGCCAAGGCGGAAGCCGAACTGCAGAAGGCTGCCTCTTTGCCCGGCCGCCTGAATAACCAGGCTCACTCATTGCTGGCACAAGTTCAAGCTCTGAGAAATTCTACGTACTCGATAGAATCTGGAAAACCGCATTAACCCGAAGCAACTATCTGTTGGTTTGACCTACCAACTCAAGATTCGCAAGGATGTCTTCGGCGGCGCCAGCGTCCATTAGTTTGAGTTCCCAGTTTCCCTTCAACCCGCCGCGGTGCAGATCTGCGAAATAGTCTTCACCTGCCTGAGCTGTAAGTTCTAGAGATCTGTGCTCCGCGGCGCGACAGACACGATTGCCGGGAGCAAGTTCCAAGATCGCGTACTGCCGACCGCCAATCTTGACTTTATTGGCTCCGTCGCAATCAACCTCGACACGAAAACCTGGTTCCCCCTTTTTCTGAAGTAGCACTGTCAAAGTTGCGACGTCCGGCGAATTCGGCAGAAGAGCTTGTGCATCCTTGACTTCCGCAAGGGGTCTGGTCGTTTCCTCAGCAACAAATCCCCTGATCCGCGTGCCCGCTGGAATCCAGTTCTTTTTTCGGAAGAGCAGCCTGGGATCCAGTGCATCTTTTCCTAGTAAATCGCCTCGCAGTTTTTCCGGCCGTGCTTGCATTCCTCCGGGGGTAGACCAAACCTGTACCGTAAATGCGCATGGTCTCCCAGTCTTCTCAATTTTGAGCGGTATTCGTTTTCCCGTTACGTCTTCTACCCAGTCAAGCTGGAGCGCAAGACCGGTCACAGCCATAAAGGGACGCCAAACTCGCGTTACAGTTGCCTGTGCTAAAGCACCCTTGGCAATTGTGATGAAAGAATCTATTCGCACATCGCTGGCGGCAACCAGACGCACGCCATCGCCAGCTTTGGCTTCGGGTATCTGTGTGCTAGCGCATGGCGTTTGTCCCACACACCGTATCCGGCCCTTCACAGGCTGCGCGAATCGCAAGGAAACAGGTGTTCCCTCTGCAATTACCATTGGGTGAAAGACGTCGGTCGATTCTCGTTTCTCCGAAGCAACAATATGCTGCGCCCGAAGCGGGCACAATACCAGTGCAAGCACAGTGCAAATAGCACCTGCGTCGCGATTTGTCACGTTTGAAATTTTCAATCGCATGTATTTGTGCTCCATTTTCAGCTCGACTTGTCCACCTGGCTTGAACCGATGCTACCATCGCGACCCACGCATTCGATGTATTACCGAACAGCACGGTGTCAAGGAATGCGGGCGGCGGAATTTGACCTTTGATAAAAACGTCATAGTTCTATGCTCCGAAGGGATCAAATTGGATCAGAATGGGTCAAAACGCATTCCTGGCAAGCCGTTGAAGTGATCTTCAAAACCGCGATTGGTCCTCGTCCAATACCGCGGTGGGCACAATCTCAGCAACGCAACGGCAATCGCCCCGGGCGAGACCTTGATAGCAGGGAGGTATCGCAACAATCGAGATGGCACCAGATTCACAGTGACGCCCTGATTTACGGCAGCCCTCCCGTTTATATACATATGCAGAAGAATGTCATCGGCAGGGGAGAATCAATCGGAAGAATTACCGTGATAAAAACGTGATAGTTCTATGTTCATAACCGATCAAATCGGATCAGAATGCATTAGAACGCTTTCCTGGTAAGCCGTTGAAGAATCAGATATAGTAGAAAATTTTCCAAACGGATCAGAACCCCACTGGTGATCTTCAAAACCGGCGGGTGGCATCTAGCGGTGTCACCGGTGGGTTCGACCCCCACTCGCTTCCGCCATTCTTTTCTATGGGTTGCGACTTGGACTCAAAATCTGCAGGCTCACCTCTCGTGGCGGATCGATTCCCTTGCGGCACCGTGTTTCAGTCAGGTTATAGACGTTATTGTTCGGACTCCGCGATAAGCTGTGTATATACCTCGCGTGCATGGTCGTAGGCTGCCTTGGCTTCGGGAAGTTCTTTCGGTGAAATCTTGGGAGCCTTCTGCGTCCAGCATTGATTGACGCTAGCGAGCGCCCACTGAGCGCTCTGACGCGAAGCTCGAATGGGTTTTCCATTCACCAGAACAAAGATCGGGTTTGTGTGGGATGAGCCCAAAATGCGCACCGCTAGCCAGCTGCTGTGCTCGACTGAGATATCAAATGTCAGCGATTGGACCGTTCCGTCGGCGATGACAATCTTGCGGGCGACCGGTCTCCCGTTCATCACCAGCTCTACCGGAACCTCCCGAGTGTCGCCGATGCGTGCCCGCTCGAGATGCCAATACGGCGAATGGTCACGAGGGCGGTCGTGAATTCTCTCCTCCGACTTTGGAGCACGACCACTCAACCAAAACTGCTCACCGCGATCCGATGGAATGCTGTCCTCCTTGAGCGGAGTTGGATTGAGGTAAGCTGCCACTTTGACTCGGGCATGCACGAGCGCTTTTCCCGTTAGCTTAACTTCGCTCACTCCCGTTCCCATTTCCATTTCGTTTACGGCGAAATCCATGAGGTGACTTCTGCCGTCCGAAACATAGCTTCTTCCGGCGCGCAAGGCGTCAAGCCATGCGTTATACGTGAGTGGGCCTTCGATTCTCGCGTATACACGTCCTTGGCCTACGCGCGCGTCTGTAATACAAGGAAAATCCGTCTCACCCGAAATGCGCGTGCGGAATCCGACGTTCAAGGTGTGATACCAGATGTTGAGTTCCCAGAGATACGGCGTATCCATCGTGGAAATAAAATCGACTGCGCCGGGATGGGTGACGTCCACGATGTACTCATTGGCGCCGATCGAATCGAACGCGGGCACCTCGTAGTTGGGTAATTCCTGGGATTTCACCGCCAGTCCCCACCCGGAATGCGCGAACCCCGTAAGCGCTCCCTGCGATTTCGCCCAACGCAGCACTGGGAGGTCCCACGTGGGCCATTGCTCGATGCGGACACAGTGGGGATAATCCTGATCGGTCAATCCCAGCAATACGAGGTGTCCGGCATGACTCGACGGGAATCCCGACACCTCTAGATCGTAGTGCATCAGCTCATTTGGCCTTGAATGCGGGTCATCCTTTCCGCTGAAAAATTGCTTCTGGTAGTAGTAGCAGGGTCCCCAAGTCAGCACTGCTCCGACGTTTAACTTCTCGCCCTGAATTTGGCGCACCATGTCCTCGGGCCGTACGCCTTCCGTGGGATTTTGATAGTGAGAACAACCCGCTGCATGTACATGATGGTCGCCCGAGTACCAATGGAACTTCGCCGGATTGATCCAACGTTGCATCGCGAAGGAAACTGAGTTTGAGCCTGACTTGCTCACTTCAATCTGCTTTGTTTGAGGCAGATATTCAGGTCCCATTGAGGCAGTAACGGTGTAACGACCCGCCGGAACCTGGACCGTGTCGCCATCTTGGCGATACACCTGCGGCTGAAAAAACAAATCCGGAGCCAAACGCTTCAATGGATTTGGGTAGAGTCGATTCAGACTGTCGCGAATCTCAAAGGCCGCAACGGTTCCGGCACCGTTCTCATCGCGAACCGCCAAGCGCAGCGGGATCGCCGGCCGCACATTAAATAAGACAGATATCTCGTTCCGAAAGCCGATGTCTTGTGTGCCCTGCCCCACGTTGAATCCGATCACGGCTGAGCGTTGGCCGCGGTCCCTGCTGTAAATTGCCAGTATTCGGTATTCCACCGGCAAGCCGGAAAGCTTTGGCGACATCGGCTCTCGGTCGTAAATTTCAACGCTCATCCATCTGTCTCGCGCGTCGGCAGGCGCAACCACCTTCGGGGGCTCCGGGCTCGAATCCGACTGAACAAAGACTGGAAGAGCATTCGGACTTTGTACCACCAAGGGTGCCGTCACTCCTGCCTTATTCACGACTTTAACCAAGAAAATGCGCGTCCCCGCCTCGTTCAGTTCAGCCTTGGCTGTGCCTCGCAGCACTTTGACACGGCTCTCTGGATTAATCTCGACGATAAATAGCGTGTAGTGGTCGAGGATGTGCTCTAATCGCGATACCGCAGAAGCCTCATCGGTATCGTCAATTGACTGGTTTATTGCTGCGTGATCAGTCTGACTGAGCGGTTGCCCCAGGTACGCAAGCGTAGTTTCCACTTGTCGCACTTGTTGAGCGAAGGGTTGAAGAGCCACGGGTGTCTGCGCACCGCCGCGCACCACCATCAGTGCTAGGACTACCAGCGGTGCAACAAAATTCACAACATTCGAAATCCATGCCGTCGCGAAGGGAGTGTTCTTCATAGTGTGAACCTTTGGCTGCACTATTTTGGCCGCACTATTTTGTGGCAACGGAAAGCCTTTGTAAACCAGCATCATCTCTAAACCGGGATGCTAATGGATGGGGTCGAGTTTTGCTGTGATAAAAACGTGATAGTTCTATGGTCAGAATGTAGCCAATTGGATCAGAACGCATCAGAACGCATTCCTGGTAAGTCGTTGAGAAAACAGTTGTAGTAGAAAATTTTCCGAACGGATATCAGGAACCCTCTGGTGATCTTCAAGACCGGCGGGTGGCATCTTGCCATGTCCCCGGTGGGTTCGACCCCCACTCGCTTCCGCCATTTTGTTCTCAATCGTCTACGGCAAAGATCGAATACTGTTTCAACTGAGATGAAGTGGGTGTAAAGGGTTTTGTGGTGATAAAAACGTGCTGTTTTTTTCTTGTTTCCTAGACTTGGCTGCAGAACCAGACGCCGCCTTCGAAGCGCTCCGCGTGAGACTGCCTTGGAGAATCTGCACAATTCTGACGTGATGATTTTGATGATCGGCTTCAAGGCCGGGCGTTTATTGCCGGACGGCTCCGGCTCTACATATACTTACGCGGAGTATGGCGAACTTCTTCGGCTCGGGAAGGAGGCACTCGTATTCGTCAAATAGAAGAAGCAGGTGATCGCCAGCATGAATCCAGCCCCTAACGTGCCATACTCGGGCTGCTGTGAACCGGAAAATCGAAGGGCTAAGGAAGCGATAAGGTTATGATCGCAGCTGGTATTGGAACCCTGTCCTTTCTCATATGGGTCTATCTGCTACTTGGCAGAGGTCGCTTTTGGCAGGTCTCGACCGTATCCATCGAACAGAAGCCGCTTCTTATGTCCGCACCTCGCGTTGCGGTGGTTGTACCGGCACGCAACGAGGCGGATGTCGTCGGCCTTGCGGTCCGGTCATTGCTGGAACAGGATTATGCCGGTCGGGTACACATCTTTGTGGTGGATGACCACAGTTCGGATGAGACGGTGAACGTGGTACGCCAGGCCACAGCCAGCAAGTCCGAACAACTCACGATCATTTCCGCCATGCCTCTGCCCGCGGGCTGGAAGGGAAAGATGTGGGCACTGTCGCAAGGCGTACAGCAGGCGGCCCAGTTTGCGCCTGATTATTTCCTGTTCACAGATGCGGACATCATCCATGCTTCCGATAGCGTTGCCTCTCTGGTCGCTCGAGCACAGGGGGATAAATTCGATCTCGTGTCGATGATGCCGCGGCTGCGGTGCTCGTCGCTGGCCGAGTGTGCGCTCATCCCAGCATTCGTGTTCTTCTTTCTCATGC
>Ga0126373_10002772_pt1 | contig 12966 bp, 13 predicted proteins | sample PanSoiMetPlot_11_FD_92545 | JGI IMG/M metagenome (GOLD analysis project Ga0126373, IMG submission 92545) | Tropical forest soil microbial communities from Panama - MetaG Plot_11 | ecosystem: Environmental > Terrestrial > Soil > Tropical forest > Bulk soil | place: Panama | collected 2016-02-17
GCCGTGCTCGTGCTGTGCGTCGGCCTCGGGCTCGCCGGCCGGGCGGCCCTCGCCCTCGGCTGAAGTCGCTCAGGCCAGCGGGAGCTCGGCGACGAGGGGGGTCGTAGGGTCTACCGAGCCGCCGGCGGGTTCGCGGCTGACGCCGAAGGCCTGTGCGCCGCGCACTCCGGAGAAGAGCTCCGTGGCATCGGTGCGCCCAGCCGCGAGAACGCCGACACTTCGCGGGTTGCTGTCGCGGATGACCCACAGCTGGTAGGCGTGACCCGGGCCGGGGGAGGGCAGGTTGGCGAGCACTGCGACGGCGGCATTCTGCGATTCGGCCGTCACGACGGTCACCCGCCCGTCGCCCGATGCCACACTTTGCATTCGCGCGTCCGGGGCGGCGAGCACCGCGGCAATGCGTCGCGTCTCGGCTGCCGACTGGATACCGGAACGCGAATGATCCGCAATGGTGTAGCCGACCGCGCCGGCGCCGCCTAGGACGACCACGGCGGCGGCCGCGGCGAGCCACCGTTGCCAGTGCGCGGCATTCCGTCGGGGCGCGCGCCGAGTCTCGCGCGGAAGCTGCGGGGTGGCGGCGGCGCGGGCGAGCACGGCTGCGCGCAGCCGATCGGGGGGGGTTTCCGCGGTCGCCGGCGTCAGCGCCGCGATCGTCTCGGTGAGTTCGGCGACCTCGGCAGTGCAGGCCGGGCACTCCGCCAGGTGGCGGCTGAACTGCGCACGGTCCAGGTCATCGACCGCGTTGAGGACGTACGCGCCGGCGAGGGTGTGGACGTCGGTCATCGCCAGCTCACCCCCAGGCAGTCGCGCAGCCTGATCAGCCCGTCGCGCATCCGGGTCTTGATCGTCGGGAGCGGCGCGCCAAGCCGATCGGCGACCTCGGGGTAGGTGAGACCGCGGTAGTACGCGAGCAGGATCGCCTCGCGCTGCACCCGGGTGAGGGCGTCGAGGCAGCGGCGCACGGCGTGCTGCTCCAACCGAGCGGTCACCTCCTCGACAACATCGTCGAACGGGACGCTTGCGCGGGCCGTGCGGCGCTCGCGCTCGGTGGCGGCCTGCTCCGCGCGAACCCGGTCAACCGCACGCCGATGGGCGATGGTGAAGATCCACCCGGCGGCGGAGCCGCGGGCCCGGTCGAAGCGCGACGCGTTGCGCCAAACCTCGACCAGGGCTTCTTGGGCGACCTCCTCGGCCAGTGCCGCATCGCGAACTACACGGCGGATCAGGCCGTAGACGCGCGGTGCTACAGCGTCGTAGAGGGCGGCGAACGCGTCCTGGTCGCCGTCGGCGACCTGGCTCATGAGCTCGTCGACATCGACCGGTGTCGTCGTCACCTGCTGCCGCGTCTGCTCCGGCTCTGTCGTCACCGGCCTCCCAGCTGCCGTCACAGTCACCACACGGGGTGTTCGGAGCGTAGGCCGCCTTGGATGGGCGTGGCCACCTTTTCGGACTTGTCCGTGCCTCGCAGTGTTGCGACGCCGCGACACGCGGACAACTCGCAAATAGTCAGCGGAATGCGTCGAGGCCGGTCAGCGCCTGGCCCAGCACCAGCGTGTGCACCTCGTGCGTGCCCTCGTAGGTGTACACCGTCTCAAGGTTGAGCGCGTGCCGCAGTACCGGGTACTCGGTGGTGATGCCCGAACCGCCCAGGATCGAGCGGGCCTCCCGGCAGATTTCCAGAGCTGCGCGCACATTCGCGAACTTGCCGAAGCTGACCTGCGTCGACGTGATCCGACCGGCGTCCTTCAGGGCACCCAGCCGCATCGCCGTCAGCCGCGACTGGTCGAGCGCTACGGCCATCTCGGCCAGCTTGCGCTGCGTGAGCTGGAACGCCCCGATCTGCTTGCCGAACTGGGTGCGCGTCGTTGCGTAGTCCACGGTCGACGTGAGCGCGTCGCGGGCCGCCCCGGTCACGCCCCAGACGATGCCGTACCGCGCCTCGGTGAGGCAGGAGAGCGGGGCACGCAGGCCGGCCGCCTTGGGCAGCTGCGCGGACGCCGGCAGGCGGACCTCGTCGAATGCCAGCGAGCTCGTGACCGACGCCCGTAGCGACAGCTTGTGATGAACGTCGGTTGCCGTGAATCCGGGCGTGCCCGTCTCGACCAGGAAGCCCCGGATCCCGTCCGGCGTACGCGCCCACACCACGGCGACGTCGGCGATCGAGCCGTTTGTGATCCACATTTTGGAGCCGGAAAGAATCCAGTCGCTGCCGTCGCGGGTGGCCCGCGTGCGCATCGACCCCGGATCCGAGCCGGAGTCCGCCTCGGTCAGCCCGAAGCAGCCGACCGCCTCGCCGCGTGCCATCGCGGGAAGCCACAGCTGCTTCTGCTCCTCGCTGCCGTACGCGTGGATGGCGAACATGGCGAGTGAGCCCTGGACGCTGACCAGCGAGCGCAGCCCCGAGTCGACCGCCTCGATCTCGGCGCAGATGATGCCGTACTGGGTGGCACTCGCGCCCGGGCAGCCGTAGCCGGAAAGGTGCATTCCGAGCACGCCGAGGGCACCGAACTCGCCGGCCAGCTCACGGGCGGGCAGCGTCCCGTCCTCGTACCAGTCGCGGATGTGCGGGCGCAGCCGGTCGTCGGCGAACTTGCGCACCGTGTCGCGCAGCAGGCGATCTTCGTCGGGCAGGTCGGCGTCGAGGTCGAGCAGGTCGAGCATGCAGTGAGATTACGCGTACGCCGGTGGGCCGATTACTCTGCGGTAATGCTCGCCTTCGACCCGATCGACCGCGCGGGTGCCCTGTGGGCGACGCACTGGCCGGACGAGCCGGAGGACGTGTTCGCGGCCATGCGCGCGGTCACATCCGTCATGCGGGCCCAGCAGATCCTGATCGCCGAGCTGGACGCGCTGCTGCGCCCATTCGGCATCACGTTCAGCCGGTACGAGGCGCTCGTGCTGCTCACGTTCGCGCAGCGCGGCTCGCTGCCACTGTCGAAGATCGGCGAGCGGCTGCAGGTGCACGCCACGTCGGTGACCAACGTGATCGACCGCCTCGAGGCCGCCGGCTTGGTACGCCGCGAGCCGAATCCCCGCGACGGCCGGGGCACCCTGGCCGTGATCACCGACGAGGGCCGCCGGGTGGCCGAAGAGGCGACCCGGGTGCTCAACGGCGCGCGGTTCGGGCTCAAGGCGCTGGATGAGGCGGACCTGAGGCGGCTGTTCGACATCCTGCGGGAACTGCGACTGGACGCAGCCGACTTCGCGTAGCCGTCAGGCGACACCGGGCTCGACCATTGCGATCGTCTTGTGCACGGGGTCGACGTGGACCCGGCATCCGAGCGGCAATACCCCGGCCGGGGAGGTGTGCCCGTAGTCGACGCTGGCGACGACGGGCAGATCGGGCCGCCCCGCCTCGGCGAGCACGGCAAGCACCGTGTGCCATAGCCGGAACGTCTGCTGCTGGGTATAGCCCATCGGGCGGGACACCAGCAGCGCGGCGAGCCGCTCCAGCACGCCGAGCCCCAGGTAGCCCCGCAGCCAGTGCAGGATCGTGTCCGGCGGCGGCGCCTCCTCGGACGTCTCGAACAGGAACACGGCGCCGTCCCACTCTGCGGCCGGCGGCCAGATCGTCGAGCCCTTGGCGATCTCGAGCACGTCGCCGCAACCGCCGATCAGCTCGCCGGTAACCGGTTCGGCGCCCGAGAGCCACTGCCAGCCCGCGTTGGGCCACCAGCGCCGGCGGCGTGACTGCAGCGCCGGGTTCGCCCAGTCGAGGAACTCCTCGGTCCACTCGGCGGCCGCCTCGAGCTCGAACGGCTCGGCCGAGAACAGCGCGGCACGCACGGCCGCCTCGACGTAGGGGTGGATGCCGCCGTTCTCGGCGAGGTCGGTCATGAACCCGGGTCCGTAGAAGCTGACGATGCCAGCGCGCCGGTTCACCAGGTGCTGGATGGTCGTGTCGGAGTAGCCCAGGAACACCTTGGGATGCGCGCTGATCAGGTCGAGATCGAGATACGGCACGGTACGGATCGAGTCGTCACCCCCTATCGTCGTGATCACGCCGGCAATCTCGTCGTTCTCCAATGCCCAGTGCAGATCATCCGCGCGTGCCTGAGGATTGTCGTGCAGCCAGGCGTTATCGCGCAGTGCGTTCGGGGCCTCGACCACGGTTATCCCGAACGTCTCGGAGAACTGCCGCTTGCCGGTCTCGTAACGGTGTGGGATAGCCCCGGCGAGCCCCGACGACAGCGAGATCGCGGCGACGGTGTCGCCAGGTTTCAGTGCAGGCGGGCGAATCATGGCCACATCCTGCACCGGACGGGTGCCTCGATGACGAGCGGTATGTTGCTGTTCATGACCGCTGTCGCACATCAGTCAGGAACGTTCACGATTGACGGCAAGAGGGTTCACCGATTGGGTTTCGGCGCGATGCGACTCACCGGCCCGGGCATCTGGGGCGAGCCGGCCGACCGCGACGAGTGCGTGCGCGTCGTCCGCCGTGCCGTGGAGCTCGGCGTCGACCTCATCGACACCGCCGACTCCTACGGGCCCTACGTCAGCGAGGAGATCCTGCGCGAGGCGCTGTTTCCATACCCCCAGCAGTTGCTGATCGCGACCAAGGCCGGTCTGGTGCGCACCGGCCCGTCGCAGTGGCATGCGGTCGGGCGCCCCGCGTACCTGCGCCAAGAGGCGGAGATGAGCCTGCGCCGCCTGGGCGTCGAGCGCCTCGATCTGCTGCAACTGCACCGTCCCGACCCGCAGGTGCCGCTGGCCGACCAGGTCGGCGAGCTCAAGGCCCTGCAGGACGAGGGGAAGGTCGCCGCGATCGGTGTGTCGAACGTGACCGTCGACCAGCTGGAGGCCGCCCGAGAGATCGCCGACATCGTCACCGTGCAGAACATGTACAACTTGACGAACCGGCGCTCGCAGGACGTGCTCGATTACTGCGCAACCGCGGGCATCGGCTTCATCCCGTGGGCGCCGATCGCGCATGGCGATCTCGGCGAGCCAGGCGGACCGGTCGACGAGGTCGCCCGGGCGACCGGCGCCACGTCCGGACAGGTGGCGCTGGCTTGGCTGCTCGCGCTCGCTCCGGTCGTGCTGCCCATTCCCGGGACATCGAACGTGGCGCACCTCGAGGAGAACATTGCGGCCGCAGAGCTGACGCTGACCGACGCGCAGCTCGCCGCGCTCAGCGCAGCTGCGTAACTGTCGTAACCCGTGATCTTGGACTTGTCGTCGAATAGCGACCACAAGTCCAAGATCATCGCAAGACCAGTGGCGAATTACTAGGACGTCCAAGTAACCTTGCCGGCATGGACGCCGAGCAGATCGCCGCAGGACGCGCACGCTGGCAGCAGCGCTACGACGCCGCGCACAAGCAGGACCGCGACTTCACGACGCTGTCCGGCGTCGAGCTCGACCCCCTCTACGGCCCTGGCCAGGCTGACGAACGGTTCGAGCGAATCGGCTGGCCCGGCGAATACCCGTTCACCCGGGGCATCCACGCCACGGGGTATCGCGGCAAGCCCTGGACGATCCGGCAATTCGCGGGCTTCGGCAACGCGCAGCAGACGAACGAGCGCTACAAGATGATCTTGGCCGAAGGCGGCGGCGGGCTCTCGGTCGCGTTCGACATGCCGACCCTGATGGGCCGCGACTCCGACGACCCCCGGGCGCTCGGAGAGGTCGGCCACTGCGGCGTGGCGATCGACTCAGCCGCGGACATGGACATTCTCTTCGACGGCATCGACCTGGGGTCGACGACGACGTCGATGACGATCTCCGGGCCGGCCGTGCCGCTGTTTTGCATGTACGTCGTCGCGACTGAACGGCAGGGCACGCCACGTCAGGTATTGAACGGCACGCTGCAGACCGACATCTTCAAGGAGTACATCGCGCAGAAGGAGTGGATCTATCCACCCGAGCCGCACCTGAAGCTGATCGGCGACCTGATGGAGTACGTCGGCGCGAACATCCCGGCATACAAACCCCTTTCCGTGTCCGGGTACCACATTCGGGAGGCCGGGGCGACCGCCGCGCAGGAGCTCGCATTCACGCTCGCGGACGGGTTCGGTTACGTCGAGCTGGGCCTGTCGCGCGGCCTCGACATCGAGCGGTTCGCGCCGGGGCTCTCGTTCTTCTTCGACGCGCACATCGACTTCTTCGAGGAGATCGCCAAGTTCCGGGCGGCGCGGCGGATCTGGGCGCGATGGATGCGCGACGTCTACGGCGCCCGGACCGAAAGGGCGCAGTGGCTGCGCTTCCACACGCAAACGGCCGGAGTTTCACTGACCGCCCAGCAGCCCGACAACAACATCGTGCGCACCGCCGTCGAGGCCATGGCGGCGGTCCTCGGCGGGACGAACTCGCTGCACACCAACGCGCTGGACGAAGTGCTGGCGCTGCCGAGCGAGCGGGCAGCGCAGATTGCGCTGCGCACCCAGCAGGTGCTCGCCGAGGAGACCGGCGTGGTCAATGTCGTCGACCCGCTCGGCGGATCGTGGTATGTCGAGGAGCTCACCGACCGCATCGAGGCGGAGGCCGAGGCGATCTTCGCGCGCATCCGCGACCTGGGCCGTGACGGCACCATGACAGCCGGGCTGCTGCGCGGCATCGAGGAAGGCTGGTTCATCACCGAGATCGCCGACTCCGCGTTCACGTACCAGCAGCAGCTGGAGAAGGGCGAGAAGCGCGTGGTGGGCGTCAACGCCTACCCCGGCTCTGGCGGGTCGGAGGGAGATGACCTGCAAATACTGCGCGTCTCGCACGAGGTAGAGCTGGAACAGCGCAAGGTGCTCGCTGCCCGCCGCGCCGCCCGTGACCAGTCCGCCGTGGACGCGGCGCTCACCCGCATGGTCGACCAGGCACGCCGGGACCAGAACGTCATCGCGCCGATGCTCGAGGCGGTGCGTGCCGAGGCGACGCTCGGCGAAATCTGCGACGCGTTCCGGCCACTGTGGGGGGAGTACCGCGAGCCCGCCAAGTTCTAGGTAGTGCAGTAACCCTGCGCAGTCTGGCATGGTGCTGCCATGGGTCCGGAGGTGCGCCCTGTCATTCGCTGGCTGATCCTGCTCGGCGGCCTGGCGCTGGTGGTGACCGGCACGGTCGCCACGTTCGTCGGCCGGCTTGCGCTACCTGCCGGCATCGCGATCGTCGTCGGCGCGGCGGGCTGCCTGCTGGCCGCGATCGGGCGGTGGCCGGCGAGCCTGTCATGGGGCAACGCCAGCGTGGCGTTCGCGATCACCAACCAGATCCGCAACGAGATCGACGACGTTCTCGCGGAAGCGCCCGCCGCGGCGAAGCCGTCGCTGGAACGGGTCCGCGACATCGTCTCAGCGGTGCAGGTCGACCAGACGCCGCGGGTGGCCGCCGCGATCGCCTACGACGACGAGATCGAGGCGGCGCTGCGCCGGGTCGTACCGGACGCCCGCATCCGACGAGACACTGAGTGGTCGCGCGACCGGCCCGACTTCTGGGTGCTCGTCAACGACCGCGAGTTGCGCATCGAGACCAAACACGTAGGTTCCGCAACGTCGTTCTCCGGCAGCAGCCTGGACGCGCTGTTCGATCAGATGTCCGGTAGCAGCCGGCTGCTGGTCATCACCAACGCGGTCGACGTGTCCCGCGCCCGCGATCGCGTCGCGGGGAATCTGGGCGATCGTGGCGCGGTGATCACCTGGCGCAGCCCGGCCGACGACGGCGAGCTGCGCCGGGGCATCTCGCTGCTGCTGGACCCCGCTAACCGTCCGAGCGGCGGCGCTGCAGGGTGAACGTCTCGAACACCGACAAGTCGCCGTGCGGTTTGTTCACGTTGTAGTAGGTCACCGAGAGCCGGGTCGTGTCTCCGGGGCGCCCGCCCGGGTCCACGGTGAACGCGGCGAACCCGTACGGGTGGGCGATGTTGCGTACGCCGGACCACACCGCCTGTTCCTTGGTGAACAGCGACGCGCGCTTGCCGTTCGAGCCGGGGGCCGACACGGCGGTGATCACTTTGGCCGAGCCGTCGGTATAGAAGAACTGGTTCGAGGTGCCGGAGACCCCGCCGCCGCCGAGCACCATGTGCACCGTGCCCATCGAGGAGTCGATCACGTCGGTGGCTGTCGAGACGGGATTCGGGGTGAGCGTCTCGCTGCCGGGGACCACACCGCGCACGGCCAGTGAGCGCTCGTAGTGGTGCTCGTGGCCGCAGACCACCAAGTCCACGCCGTACCTGTCGAACAGGGGCCCGTAGGCCTGGCGCAGCCCGAGGTCGCTGCCGTTGAAGTCGGCCGAGCTGATCATCACCTGGTGCATGCACACGACGATCCAGTCGATATCGCGTGACGAGCGCGCTGCCTTCAGCTCGCTTTCCAGGAAGGCGAGCTGTCGCCCGCCGGAGTAGCCGTTGACGTACGAGTCGCCGCCGTCCTGCAGGCAGATGTCGTCGTTTTGCAGCGTGATCACCCGCACCGAGCCGACCGTGAAGGCATACCAGAGGTTCGCGAGCTCCGGATCGGTTTCGCGGGAGGGCAGGTCGAAGTAGGTCTGGTAGGCGCCGTAACCGATCGGGCCGTTCGCCTTCTCGTTCTCGTGGTTGCCGGCGGCGGGCATCCACGCGCGGAAGCGCGCCGAGCGGGTGTTGTTCGTGAAGAAGTTGTTCCAGGTGCGGATGCGGTCGACGTCGAGATTCGCGTAGCACAGGTCGCCGTTGAGCAGGTGGAACAGCGGAGCGACCGTCTCGATGCCGGTGACCGTGTCCTTGCTCGCCGGTGCCGAGTTGGCGTCCAGGCCGACCGTGCCGTCGGCCGCCCAGGTCACCTCTGGCGTCGACTGGTCACCGAAGCTGGTGAACGTGAACGGCGCGCGCCCGCGTGGCGCGGTGTGGAATGCGCCTCCGTCCGGATGCGCCCCATCGTGCTGCACGACGTAGACGTAGTCGGTGTCCGGCCGCAGCCGTGACATCGACGCATGGTGGACGTACACCGTCCGCCCCGACGTGCCGTCGACGTACGTCATGGTCCGGGCATCGGCGCTCTTGCCGAAGCCGCCGTCCATGGTGCCGTAGAGCACCCGGGGAGCGTTCACCGCGCCTTCGGTGATCCAAGAGGCCACCATCTGGGACGTCGGGTCGGCGCCGAACGTCAGGTGCAGTCCCTGCACGGGCGGAGCACCGGAGCCACCGGATTGCGGCTGAAGAGCAAGTGCGGCTTCGGCGGGCGTGACGCCCAGCAACGGAATTGCGGCGGCCGCGCCGGCAGCACCACCGAGCAGTCCGAGCGCTTGCCGACGGCTGAGAGTGGGCGAGGTGTCAGGCATGTGCCGCAACGTAGGGGTCTGGGGTGAACGCGACGTTGACACCGTGCGGCGGACAGATGGCGCAGGACTAGAAAGTGCCGCCGCGACCGTCGCCCGCCACAAACCGACCAGCGTCCGTACCGCTGCGTAGGGTCGCGAGGCCCAGCTCGAACTCGCGGGCCAGCGCATCCCGGTCGGGCAGCGCGTCGTAGACCGAGCGGCGGTCCGATCGAAGGCCGGCTTGCGGGAACGCCACGATCTGCGCGGCCAGCCGCTCTGCCTCGGCCCGCGCCGTGCCGGGCGCGACGACCCGGTTGGCCAACCCGATTGCCAGCGCCTCGTCGGCAGCCACCGGCCGCCCCGTGAGTATCAGGTCGAGTGCGCGGCCGAGGCCGACGATGCGCGGCAAGCGCACCGTGCCGCCGTCGATCAACGGCACGCCCCACCTCCGGTTGAACACGCCCAGCACCGCGTCCTCTTCGACAATGCGCAGGTCGCACCACAGCGCGAGCTCCAGTCCACCCGCGACCGCGTAGCCGCTGATCGCCGCGATCACCGGCTTGGACAGCGCCAGCCGGGACGGCCCCATCGGAGCGTCGGCGCCGCGATCGGCGTCAAGCAGGTTGTCGATCGCCTTCAGGTCGGCACCGGCGCAGAACGTGCGGCCGGCGCCCCACAGCACGGCGACGCTAGCCTCGGGGTCGGCGTCGAAGGCCCGGAACGCGTCGGCGAGAGCGGTCGCGGTCGCCCGGTCGACGGCGTTGCGGGCCTGCGGACGGTCGAGCACCACCGTCCAGACCGCACCACTGCGCTCTAGGCGAACGGCCACCGGGCAACACTAGTCGCCGGCATTTGCAAGACTGGTTGCATGCGTCCCGGAAAACCCGCGCAGCAGCCCAGTCCAGCGCTCGCGGCCTCGCTGGCCGGCGCCGTCGATCTCGCCGCCGTGAAGGCCCGCTCTGAAGCCGCTGCCCGCGCAGCCGAAGCGCCCGCCCCGGTGTCCGGCGAGTACATCGTCGACGTCACCGAGGCGACATTCCAGTCGGCGGTGATCGACCGGTCCTTCCAGGTCCCGGTGCTGATCGACCTGTGGGCCGACTGGTGCCAGCCCTGCAAGCAGCTGTCGCCGATCCTCGAACGGCTCGCTAACGAGTCGGCCGGGCAGTGGGTGCTCGCCAAGATCGACACCGACGCCAACCCGCGGATCGCGCAGGCGCTGTCGGTGCAAAGCATCCCGACCGTCTACGCAGTGATCAGCGGGCAACTCGTGCCGGGCTTCCAGGGAGCTCTGCCCGAGGCGCAGGTGCGCGAGTTCGTCGCCGCCGTGCTCAAGGCCGCCGAGCAGGCCAACCTGTCCGAGGCTGGTGCCACCTCCGATGCCGAGCCGGCGGCCGACCCGCGCTTCGACGCTGCCGAGAAGGCACTCGCCGAGGGCGACTATGCGGCGGCCGCCCAGGCGTTCCAGTCCATCCTCGACGCCGAGCCGTCCAACGCCGACGCGGCGAGCGCGCTGCGCCAGGTGGCCCTGCTCCAGCGCATCGACGCGCTGGACGCCTCGGCGTTGAGTCGGGCCGACGGGGCGCCCGGCGACGTCGCGGCGCAGCTGGCGGCTGCCGACTACGCGCTGGCCGGCGGCGATGTCGAGGCCGCCTTCGCACGCCTGCTCCAGACGCTGCGTCGCACTAGCGGGGACGACCGCGATGCCGTGCGCGATCGCCTGGTCGAGTACTTCGACATCCTGGGGCCGGAGGATCCGCGCGTAGGGCCGGCCCGCCGGCAACTTGCCAGCGCGCTGTTCTGAGTGAGCCCGCGCACGTTTCGGACCGCGGCGGGCCCGGGTACGGCTCAAGGCGTAAGCCCCTTCGGAGGGAGAACCGCCATGAGTGGCACCGACAAGGCCCGCAACACGAAGCAAGACGTCAAAGGCAAGGCCAAAGAGGCGGCCGGCAAGGTGAGCGGCGACCGCGATACGGAGCTCAAGGGCAAGACCGACCAGGCGCAGTCGGATGTGAAGCAAGCCGGCGAGAAGGTTAAGGACGCCTTCCGGCACTGAGCCCGGCTCGGAGACGAGGCGGCCGTCCCGCAATGACGCGGGCGGCCGCCCTCTTCGTTTCCCGGGTCGGAGCGCACCCGGCAAGTCGGTCAGATCGGACGTCAGCCAGTGTGGGGCATCAAGGCGTTCGCCGGGATAACGCCCAGCTTGCCGGCCTGGTAGTCCTCGATCGCCTGCTGCAGCTCCTCGACGGTGTTCATGACGAACGGACCGTAGTGAGCGACCGGCTCGCGAATCGGCCGGCCGCCGAGCAGCAGCACCTCGAACGCCGGCCGGTTGGAGTCCTGCGTGGCGTCGGCGGCAACGGTGATGCGGTCGCCTGGGCCGAACACAGCCAGCTGGCCGGTGCGGATGGGGCGGCCGGACGGGCCGACGGTGCCCTTGCCGCTCAGCACGTAGACCAGCGCGTTGAAGTCGGGCCGCCACGGCACCGACAGCCGCGCGCTGGGGGCGATCGTCGCGTGCGCGTAAGTGATCGGGGTGTGTGTGCGCCCTGGGCCGTGGAACTCCCCGATGTCGCCGGCGATGATGCGAACCAGCGCCCCGCCGTCGTCCGAGGCGACCAGCTTGGCCTGCTCGCCCTCGATGCTCTGGTAGGCCGGCGGCGTGAACTTGTCCTTGGCCGGCAGGTTCACCCAGAGCTGGATGCCGTGGAACAGGCCGCCCGATACGACGAGCTCCTCGGGTGGGGTCTCGATGTGCAGGATGCCGGCGCCGGCTGTCATCCACTGGGTGGCGCCGTTCTCGATCACCCCGCCGCCACCGTGGGAATCCTGGTGCTGGAAGGTCCCATCGATCATGTAGGTCACGGTCTCGAAGCCGCGGTGTGGGTGCCATGCCGTGCCCTTCGGCTCGCCCGGTGCGTAGTCGACCTCGCCCATCTGGTCCATGTGCACGAATGGGTCGAGGTCGGCGGTGGTGACGCCGGCGAACGCGCGGATCACCGGGAAGCCTTCGCCCTCGAAGCCACGCGGGCCAGTGGTGATCGACTTAACCGGACGCTCGGTGTCGCCGAGCTGCGCGGGCGACAGGCGCGGCAGGGACAGTGTGTCGGCGGATATGGCGGGCATTGAATCCTCCAGAAGTTGTTGCACATGCAACCGTTTGGTGTGGTCAACCCGCAGGGGTGCCGGTCAATTCCCGACCGCTCCCAGTATGAGCCGCCGGCCGGTGTTCATCTGTGCTGCGATCGCCAACAGCTCGGCGATCAGCCGGCGAAGCGCAGCCAGAGGGCTCCCAATGGCGGCACCCGCAGCCGTACCGAGGCGGGCAGCCCGTGCGCCGGCTCGTCCACGGCGTTCACGCCGCCGAAGTTTCCCACCCCGGAGCCGAAGTACGAGTCAGCGTCGGTATTGATCACCTCGTCCCAGCGCCCGGTCCGGGGCAACCCCAACAGGTACTGCTCGTGGGGAATCGCGGCGAAGTTCGCCACGCAGGCGACCACCGATCCGTCCGAGCCGTAACGCAGGAACGAGAACACGTTGCCGGCGACGTCGTCGGCGTCGATCCAGCCGAACCCCGCTGGCTCGTGGTCCTGCGACCACAGCGCCGATGTCTCGCGATACACCCGGTTGAGGTCGCCGACGAGGCGGGCCACGCCGCGATGGTCGGGGGCATCGAGCAGCCACCAGTCGAGGGAGCGGGACTCGCTCCACTCGCCGCCCTGGGCGAACTCCTGTCCCATGAACAGCAGC
>Ga0126373_10002774_pt1 | contig 12959 bp, 10 predicted proteins | sample PanSoiMetPlot_11_FD_92545 | JGI IMG/M metagenome (GOLD analysis project Ga0126373, IMG submission 92545) | Tropical forest soil microbial communities from Panama - MetaG Plot_11 | ecosystem: Environmental > Terrestrial > Soil > Tropical forest > Bulk soil | place: Panama | collected 2016-02-17
ACCTGCGCGGTCAGATTGCCGGCCATCGAATTGACGCTGTCGGTCAAGTCTTTCCAGGTGCCGGCGACGCCGGGCACGTTGGCTTGGCCGCCGAGCCGGCCTTCGGTGCCGACTTCGCGCGCCACGCGCGTCACCTCACCGGCGAACCGGTTGAGCTGATCGACCATCGTGTTCAACGTTTCCTTCAACTGCAGGATTTCGCCGCGCACGTCGACGGTGATCTTGCGCGACAGGTCGCCGCCGGCGATCGCGGTAGCCACTTCGGCGATGTTGCGGACCTGCGCGGTGAGATTCCCGGCCATCGAATTGACGCTGTCGGTCAAGTCCTTCCAGGTACCGGCAACGCCGAGCACCTGCGCCTGGCCGCCGAGCTTGCCCTCGGTGCCGACTTCGCGCGCGACGCGCGTCACTTCGGCAGCGAAGGCGTTGAGCTGATCGACCATGGTGTTGAGCGTGTCTTTGAGCTCGAGAATCTCGCCACGCACGTCGACGGTAATCTTGCGCGACAGGTCGCCACGGGCCACCGCGGTAGCCACTTCGGCGATGTTGCGGACCTGGCCCGTGAGGTTGGAGGCCATCGAGTTGACGCTGTCGGTGAGGTCTTTCCACGTACCGGCCACACCGCGCACTAGCGCCTGTCCGCCAAGCTTTCCTTCGGTGCCAACTTCACGCGCGACACGCGTGACCTCGCCGGCAAAGGCGTTGAGCTGATCCACCATTGTATTGATGGTGTCTTTCAACTCGAGAATTTCACCGCGCACGTCCACCGTGATCTTTTTCGACAAGTCGCCATTAGCGATGGCGGTGGACACTTCGGCGATGTTGCGCACTTGTGCGGTTAAGTTCGACGCCATCGAGTTGACTGAGTCGGTCAGGTCCTTCCAGGTGCCGGCAACGCCAAGCACGGCGGCCTGGCCACCGAGCTTACCCTCGGTACCGACTTCACGCGCCACGCGCGTAACCTCGCCGGCAAACGCGTTAAGCTGATCCACCATCGTGTTGATGGTTTCTTTCAACTGCAGAATCTCGCCGCTGACGTTCACCGTGATCTTTTTCGACAGGTCGCCGCCGGCGATCGCGGTCGCCACTTCGGCGATGTTGCGGACCTGCGCCGTCAAGTTGGACGCCATGAAGTTGACGCTGTCGGTCAAATCCTTCCAGGTGCCGCCGACTCCGGGCACTTGCGCCTGGCCGCCGAGCTTGCCTTCGGTACCCACTTCGCGCGCCACGCGCGTCACTTCCGACGCAAAAGCGTTGAGCTGGTCCACCATCGTGTTGATGGTGTCCTTGAGCTCGAGAATTTCGCCGCGAACATCGACCGTAATCTTTCGCGACAGGTCGCCGCGCGCGACGGCGGTTGTCACATGCGCGATGTTGCGGACCTGGTCGGTGAGGTTGCCGCACATGGCGTTCACCGAGTCGGTCAGGTCTTTCCAGGTGCCGGCGACGCCGGGCACAATCGCCTGGCCGCCGAGCTTGCCGTCGGTGCCGACCTCGCGCGCGACGCGCGTCACCTCCGAGGCGAACGAGCGAAGCTGGTCAACCATCGTATTGATGGCTTCCTTCAGCTGCAGGATTTCGCCGCGAACGTCGACGGTAATCTTTTTCGACAAGTCGCCGTTTGCCACCGCGATCGTCACTTCCGCGAGATTGCGGACCTGCGCGGTCAGATTAGAGGCCATCGAATTGACGCTCTCGGTGAGGTCCTTCCAAACGCCGGTAACGCCGCCCACCTGCGCCTGGCCGCCTAGCTTTCCTTCAGTGCCGACTTCGCGCGCGACGCGTGTCACCTCCGAAGTGAACACGTTGAGCTGCTTGATCATCGTGTTCACGATTTCGGCGGAGCGCAGGAACTCGCCCTTTAGCGGCCGGCCATCGACATCGAGTTGCACGGTTTGAAGCAGGTCGCCCTGCGCGACCGCTGCAATGGCCCGGGTCACTTCGGTCGTCGGCCACAGCAAATCGTCGATCAACGAATTGATGCTCGATTCCATCTCGCCCCAAGCGCCGTCGGAAAGACCAAAGCGCACGCGCTGCCGGGTACGGCCTTCGCGGCCGACCACCTGACCGACCCGCTCCAGTTGCTGCGCCATGCGCTGATTGGTCGCCACGATGTCGTTGAAAGTGTCGGCGATCTTGCCGATCAGGCCGACGCGATCTCCGGCCATGCGCACCGAGAAGTCGCCCACCCGCATCGCCTGGAGCGCGTGAAGAAGTTCCGTCAAACTGTGTTCGGTTAGGCCGTTGGCATCATCGCCATTGACGTGACGCTCGCCGGTCACACCGGGGCCAGTGGAAACGTCGGCTTGCTTGCCGCCGACAACGTCTTCAGCGATGCGCATAGATTGCTCCAAAGGCGAGCGATGTGGAAACGTGGCGCGCAGCATGGGCGAGCGCCACGGTTGGACGCGGGGTCGGCCAGACGAGCGAGCATGTCAAATGACGTAAGGCCAGAAACGCCGCGCGAAACCTAACGGGGAACTTAGTCAGAACGGCTACCCGACAAACCAGAATTGGCCCGCTCGGTGAAGGTCGGTCGCCAACGCATCTGCCGTCCGCCGGGCGCAAGGCCCGCGGCGAGAAATATCGGAACCGACCGGAAATCCCCCTCACTTGTCGGGCCTTGACCTTCTATGCCTCGACGCAAACGCGTCCGATCGCCTCTAGTTCCTCGCCCTCCGAGAAAAATTTGCTAGGCGCCGCGATGGTCCGCCTGTGAATTTAATCCCAACACCTTTTTCCTCGCTCAGGCCGGCGCGGCGATCGGGAATTGTACACCTTCAGGGTACTAAAACCGCGGCGCCCTGCAGCCGTCCATTGCGCAGGTCGGCGAGCGCATCGTTGGCGCGAGCGAGCGGATAAGACACCGTCTGCGTTTTAATGCCTACTTCGGGCACGATCGTGAAAAAGTCTTTGCCGTCCTGCCGGGTGAGATTAGCGACCGATTTGAGCTCACGCTCGTGCCAGAGAATATCGTAGGGAAAACTTGGAATATCGCTCATGTGGATTCCAGCGCAGACCACCCGGCCGCCTTTGCGCACCGCGCGCAAAGCCGCCGGAACGAGCGCTCCAATAGGCGCGTAGAGAATGGCGCAATCAAGCGGCTCGGGCGGGGTATCTTCAGAGCTTCCCACCCAACAGGCACCGAGTTTTTTGGCGAAGGCCTGCGCAGCTTCGTCGCCTCGTCTGGTGAAGGCGAATACATCACGGCCCTGCCAGCGCGCGACCTGCGCGATGATGTGCGCGGCGGCGCCAAAGCCGTAAAGCCCGAGCTTCCTACCGTCACCGGCGATTCGCAGCGAACGCCAGCCGATCAAGCCCGCACACAGGAGCGGGGCCGTCGCTACATCATCGCTCTCCTCCGGCAGCGCAAAGACATACCGGGCATCGGCTATGACATGGGTCGCATACCCGCCGTCGCGCGTGTAGCCCGTAAACAACGGGCGATCGCACAGGTTCTCCCAGCCATTGCGGCAGTATCGGCACTGTCCGCAGGTTCGGCCGAGCCACGGCACGCCGACTCGTTGTCCGATCTCGATCGCGCCGACGTGGTCGCCAATAATATCGATGCGACCTACAATTTCGTGGCCGGGGATGATGGGAAGTTTGGGATTTGGTAGTTCACCATCGACCACATGCAGATCGGTGCGGCACACGCCGCACGCCGCGACGCGAATTCGCACTTCGCCTTCCGCGGGCCGCGGATCGGACTGCTCTATGAGCTTGAGCGGCTCGCCTGGCCGTTCCAGCACCATTGCCTGCATGCGGGAAAATGTATTGCCGAGCTTGGCGACAGAAAAGCCGTAACTCGGCCTTCGTCCGCCACCTAGCGGGCTACGCTAAGGCGTCGGCTCGACACACCGGACGCGATGTGCGCCCGCAAAATCCTGGATTGGTTTTTTCGCATGAGCGCTATTGCCGAATTGGCAATCGAGGTCGGATTATTATCGCCGAGCTTGAGGATCGCCATTAAGCAGCGCGCCAATTCGGATTTGCGCTCGCATGTCTCTAACACGCCGAGCGTCGGGTCGAATTCGACATAGGCCCACGCCTTTTCGAAGGCCGCGCTCAAAATCTCCGTTTCTGAAGAATCGAAGACACTTCTCTCCAATTCGAGCGCACTAACGGCCTCGGCGGCCGCAGCGGTGCCCGCACGCATAGCTTGGTGTGAAATACCTTGGTGTGAAATACCTTGGCGAGAAGCGCCTTCACGAGGCGCAGCCTGGGCGGATGGCAAGAGTATCTCCCTCTATTGCCCCATTTCCCCCAAGCACCCACAATGCATACTAAACCAATTGAATTATCTGTCACCTAGGGCACATTCAATTTTTGTGAATATTCCCTCCTGACGCCGCCGATTGCGCCCCAGATTAGGCGGATAACTGTTCGCTCCTCAAAGGGCTGGCCAGACGCGCGGCCGCCACGACAGTTGATAGGTTGTCATTTAACTGTCGTGCTTGCGCCGCAAAAAAAGGCAGCCGGCGCGTCACCATTTCGTCAAGCTGCGTAGCGGCGTTTGGGCCGAGCGTGCGCTCAAGGCCGGCCCGATATTCGGGGATATTGCTCCACTCGCCAATCGTCGACCCTGTAATCTCGATATGATATTGCAGCCCATAGGCATGCGGCCCGTAGCGGAACGCTTGGATAGGACAAGCCGAATTCACAGCAAGGATTTCAGCACCATCGGGAATCCGTGAAACTTCAGCACCATGCCACTGAAAAACTTCTAGGGACGGAGCAAAACCTGCAAACAACGGATCGCGCCGGCCCGCTTCCGTCAGACCGACCTCGCCAAGGCCGATTTCCTGTTGCTCCATAAGCCCGACCACGCCGTTGAGCGCAGCCGCTAGCAATTGATGCCCCAGGCAAATGCCGAGAAAAGGACGCCCGAGATCCTTCACCCAATGGCGGATTGCAGCCTTCTCAGGTGCAAGCCAGGAATGAATGTCCTCCTGCCATACGTCCATTGGTCCGCCCATCGCTACTAGCAAATCGAAATTAGTCAGGCCTGGGATCGATTGGCCGGCATCGAGCTCGACGGCGAACAATTCATGGTTATTTTCACGCCAGAGCTGGCGAAAGACTCCCGGATGCTCCACCGGAATATGCTGAAACACCAGAATGCGCATGATGGCCCCCGAACAAAATCGTCGTGGCAATTCTAGCATGAACAAAGAACCGGCTCTCGCCTCAGGTATCGAGCCTGCCGGGGAAAACCGTGCGGGTGAAACAGGCTATGCCGCCAATTTCCGCCTCAAGGGTGGCAGCGGCGGCGGACCCAGCGAACAACGCGCGGAGGCATCCTCAATCCACGACGCTGCCTCCAACCATGTCTGCGCCAGATTGAGGTAGCACAGCCGTACTTCCTCTGTTTGCGCTTCGCGCGCCCAGCTGAAACACTCTTCGGCCATGCGACGGTACTGTTCGGGCGTTATCATCATCCGCCCCTACCGACTTACGCGGGAACGCATCAAACACTCATGTCGCAGAGCTTAAATGTCCTCCGGCTCAGCGCATTCTGTTGGAAAACCACTATAGGGCGTTACGAGCTATATCGACCGTCAGGGACCCGACTCTAGACGTGGCAACGCCATCCATGAGCGATGTCTTTTCCTTTCCGAGCAGCTGGACGATAGGATTTTTCCAGTGGAGCGCGAGGACGAAGCAAGTTTGCGTTTCTTGCTGGAATAATTTGCAAGTTTTTGCTCTTCGAATTCGCATTCGATGGCTTGATTCTTAGCTTTACCCGGAACGCGGGAGATCAAGCGTTGCCGCGCTCGCAAACGCTATATCGCCGCAAGTAGACGCGTTTACATTTAGAGCAACTGTTGCAGCGCTTCGGACGCTTGCCAAAAATCTGGAACCGTGAACATCACGGCGAAGGTCACCAACAGCCCAATAATGCAGATCGACGCCACAGCCAGGAAATCGGGGCTGGTCAGAACCGAGACAATTTGATTCGGGACCGTGGTCTTCCGAAGTAACCGGCGATCCACCGCGTCAAGTATCAAACGTTCAGTCCGCCAATAGGAATAACTCATCGCGCTGCCTCCACCGATGGCTGCTCGGATCCTGTGCGGTGCATTTGACGGCCGAGCAAATTCGACGTCGGCATAATGAAGACGCCTGCTCAGGGCGTCTGTAACGCGCGTCACAGCAAAAACTGCCGTGCGCGGCGATCATTTCGGCGCATCGCGAAATACGGGTATGCGTACCGACTGTTATTGCGCCCGACTGTTCACCCTGGCGTAGGCCAGCAATAGTCAGAGGTGACTAAGTAGACTCCATTAATCCGCGCAGCGCGTCGGGCTTACGAATGATAGTCCAGCGGTTCTTCAACTCTATGATGCCCTGGCGTTGCCACTCGCGCAGACAGCGATTGACCTTTTCCCGGGTGCCACCCGCCATCTCGGCTAATTCGCTCTGCGAAAGCGACAATTTCATTCCAGGACGCACTTCCGGTTCATAGGTGAGCAATGTCTTGGCAAGACGCACCGGCAAATTGAAAAAGGCGATGTCTGCCATACGTTCGTCCGAGCGGCGGATCCGTGAACAAAGCATCTCCATCAATTTCATGCAGGCGCGCGGATTGCGATCGAGGAAGGGCAACAAATCTCGTCTTTCCAAGATCATAAGCTCACAATTCGTAAGCGCGGTTACATTGGCTGATCGCGGCTTGCCGTCAAGGACCGCGATCTCGCCAAACAGCTCCCCCGGCCGCAGGTCCGCAAGGATAACTTCCTTCCCTCGTGCCGTGGGCAGCGAGATGCGAACCGTGCCGACGACTACCGCCATCATGCTGTCACCGTGATCGCCAAGCCGACATATCGGCTCGCCGGTGGTGAAGCTGCGGGGCCGCGCATAGGCGGCAATGTCACGGCGTGCTTTTTCGTCCAGCGAACTGAAAAGCACGCATTTTTCCAGCAATTTGCGGCCGCGATCGGCCGGGCTCATATTGGTCACGGGACTGCCAACCCATAGATGCGAAGAGCCAAAGCGGCCCGGATAACAAAGGAGACCCTGCATGATACGTAAGGCAAAGGCAATTTGGCGCGGTACTGGCCGCGCAGGCAATGGCAATCTTTCAACCGATTCAGGCGTGCTTGCCCAAACTCCATACTCCTACAAAACTCGTTTCGAGAGCGAGAAAGGCACCAATCCGGAGGAATTGATCGCCGCCGCCCATGCCGGATGCTTCACAATGGCGCTGGCTTTTCAACTCCAAGCTGCCGGCTACACGCCTACCGAATTGAGCACCGAAGCCGCAGTCAGCATCGAACCGGAAGGTCAAGGTTTTCGCATCAACCGCTCAGCGCTGACACTGCGTGGGAGCGTGCCGAACCTCGACCAAGCAAGGTTCAGCGAACTCGCCGGCGCCGCCGAAAAGTCGTGTCCAGTCTCAAAAGTGCTCAATGCACAAATTACGCTGGACGCCAAGCTGGAATAGAAGCGGAATTTGTTATTCGCCTCTCATCGCACGCGTTGCCTCGAATAGGAACCAGACGCGCCGCTCGGCCTCGTCGATCCAATTCTCAAGAAGGCTGGTGGTGGCGACGTCGCCATGCTCATCGCAAAGATCATGCGTTTCACGCATGCTTGCCACGAGCTGCTTGTTGTCGTCTCGCAGCTCAGCAAGCATATCCAACGGGGTAACGTAATCCGCGTCATTGTCCTTGAGCCGTTGCAAGCGACCTATATGAGCGATCGAACGCAGCGTTGTGCCGCCGATCTTGCGCACACGCTCGGCGATATCATCTGTGGTGCCAAAAATCTGTTCCCCGTGCTCATCCAAAAGCAGATGATAATCGCGAAAATGCGGACCTGAGACATGCCAGTGAAAATTTTTTGTCTTCAGGTATAGCGCGAACATATCCGCAAGCAGAATGTTGAGCGCTCCCGCAAGGTCGCGCACAGCGTTTGGTTGCAAATCGGTAGGCGTGGCAAGCGGAGCGACCCGCAGTGACTTGGCTTCTCGAGCGGTCATTTGCAGTCTCCTTCTCAGGCTCGACAATAAAAATTATCAGCGGATCGGCGATCACATTAAAGTAAGTCGGAGTTGGTTGCGTCCGCCGCAATGCGTGATTTAATAAAACCCTGTGAATTTGCAAGTACGCTCCTCAGTACGAGCAAGTGCGCGCACTGCATCCCTCGTTTTTGCGAGATCGCAATTGATCTCGGCAGTTGTGAAGTCCACGTCTTGTGGCCAGGACAAAACGATGATTTGCCACAGCAATTTCTTCGCTAAGACGATCGTGCTCGCTGGCTACATTTTTATCATCTGTTCTAGCATTGCAGGGGCTCAAGGCACGCCGCCACCGCCGGCGGTTTCGGTGGTGCCGGTGGTAAGCCGGCAAGTGACAGAGACCGGCAGTTTCGTTGGCCGCGTAGCGGCGATCGATAAAGTCGACGTCGTCGCGCGGGTGTCCGGTTTCATCAAGGAGCGCAACTTCACCGAAGGGCAACACGTTAAGACCGGCGACCTTTTGTTCCGCATCGAACCCGACATCTACAAGGCGACCGTCGACCAGCAAAACGCCAATCTCGCCAAAGCCAAAGCTACGGAAGTCAATGCCAATCTACAGCTGCAACGCGGTCAGGAGCTGTTACACAACCAGAACATCCCGCAATCCACTGTGGATCAGCGCGCAGCCGACGAGCAGGCGGCGCAGGCCGATATCCTGCAAGCGCAGGCATTGCTCGAACAAGCAAAGATCAATCTCAGTTACACGGAAATCTGGTCGCCGATCGACGGACGAATTGGCCTTGCCAATTTCACCAAAGGTAACCTGGTCAGCCCTTCTTCGGGAATCTTGGCGACGATCGTCAGTCAGGATCCGATCTATGTCATGTTCCAAGCCAGCGAAGCCGACGTGATCGAGTACAAACATCGGATTGCCGCATCAGCGGACAAAAACCCGCATGTGACCATTCACATCAAGCTGCCGGACGGCAGCATTTATCCGCATCCCGGGCTTAGCAACTTCCTTGACGTCCAGGTGCAACCTGACACCGACACGGTACAAGTGCGCGCGCAACTGCCGAACCCCGAAGGCATGTTGATCCCCGGCGGCATTGTCGATGTGATCGTCGAGCGCGGTGCACCGCAATCATCGCTTCTCATACCGCAATCCGCAGTCCAGCTCGACCAAGCCGGACACTATGTCATGGTGGTCGACGACGCCAAAAAGGTCGAGCAACGGCGGGTCGAAACCGGGGTCGAGCAAGGCCGCGACGTCGTTGTCAAGCAGGGTTTGAAACAGGGCGAACTTGTCATCGTCGAGGGTATTCAGAAAGTGCATGCCGGCCAGGTAGTTTCGGCTAGCGTCGTTGCGGAAAACTAAAACGCAATGTTTTCCGCCATTTTCATCGATCGCCCGAGATTCGCGATCGTGATCGCGATCCTGATCACGCTCGCCGGCGCCATTGCCATCACCGCAATTCCGATTGCGCAGTTTCCGGACATCGTACCGCCCCAAGTCACCTTGACCGCCAACTATCCGGGCGCCGACCCTGAGGTGGTGGAAACTACGGTCGCGCAACCGATCGAGGAGCAGATTAATGGCGTCGACAATGCCATCTACTATCAATCGGCGACCGGATCGGACGGCAGCTACACCCTTAACGTAACCTTTTCGCTCGGCACCGACCCCGACATCGATACCGTCAACGTGCAGAATCGGGCCAGCTTGGCCATCCCGCAGCTTCCCCAGGAGGTGTCGCGAGCGGGCTTGACAGTGCGCAAGAAATCCGCCGCGCTGCTTCAGGTCATCAATATCTACTCGCCGAAGAACACTTATGACGCGATCTACCTCAGCAATTATGCGACGATCAACATCATCGATACGCTGGCGCGGATCAAAGGCGTTGGCCAGGTCACCTTGTTTGGGCCGCTCGATTATTCATTGCGCATTTGGCTTGACCCTGACCGATTGACGGAACTCAATCTCACTCCAAACGACGTCATCCAAGCGGTTCAAAATCAAAACGTTCAGGCGGCGCTCGGCCGCATCGGCGCAGCTCCGATCACGAGCGACCAGCAAGTTCAGATTAACATCAAGACCAAAGGCCGGCTGACACAACCGCAGGAATTCGCGGCTATCGTTCTGCGCGCCAATCGCGATGGATCGGTCGTTCGCGTCAGTGACGTCGCCCGGGTCGAAATGGGCGCAAAAACACAAGACCGCTACAGCCGGTTCAACGGCGCTCCGGCAGCCGCAATTGGGATCTATCAATCACCGGGATCCAATGCCGTCGATGTTGCGAAACAAGTGCGCAACACAATGAACACGCTGGCGACACGGTTCCCCAGCGATCTGAGCTATGCCGTGTTCTTCGATAGTACCGTATTTGTCACGGCAACGATCACAGAGGTGATTCGGACGCTCGTCATCGCGATTATTCTCGTCGCCATCGTGGTTTTCCTGTTTCTTGGCAGCCTCAGGACTACACTTATTCCGTTGGCGGCAGTCCCCGTGTCCGTCATTGGCACATTCGCGGTACTGCTGCTCATCGGATACTCGGCAAACACGATATCGCTGCTTGCGCTCGTGCTCGCGATCGGCATTGTCGTCGATGACGCGATTGTCGTCGTCGAGAACGTCGAGCGCGTGATCGAAGAGGAGCCAAACCTTTCGATCCCTGATGCCTGCAAGAAGGCGATGGCGGAAATCACCGGCCCGATTCTGGCGATCACGTTCGTTCTTCTGTCAGTCTTTGTTCCGGTCGCGTTCATACCAGGTATCAGCGGTCAGCTATTTCGCCAGTTCGCGGTAGCCGTTTCGGTGTCGATGCTGATCTCGGCGCTCAATGCGCTCACCTTAAGTCCGGCATTGTGCGGTGTGCTGTTGAAACGCGGACAAATGAGCCGAGGGCTCATGCGCTATGTGCTCGGCGCAATCGATCAAACACGTGGAGCGTACGTGGCTGCGATTCGTAGGCTGGCGCGCGTAAGCGTTATAGCGCTTGCTGTCGTGGCGGGAGCATTACTCCTGTCGGTTCTAATTTTCTATGTCACGCCGCAGAGCTTTCTTCCGGACGAGGACCAGGGCGCAATTTTTGCTGCGCTGCGGTTGCCGGAAGGCGCTTCGGTCAACCGCACCGAAGCCGTAGTCAAGCAGGTTGAGGACATCGTCAGGCCCATTCCCGGCGTCGAAGGCATATTGTCCGTCGTGGGGCTGAATTTTATCGACTATGTCGCGTCCTCGAATCAAGCGTTCTTTGTTGTCCGGCTCAAGCCTTACGAGGCGCGCACCGATTCCGCACAGAGCGCCGGCGCGATCATCGCGCGTTTGCGCGCGCAATTGGCGGCGATACCTGGCGCCATTGCGTTTCCATTTAACTTGCCGCCAATACTCGGCTTAGGAAGTACCGGCGGTTTCCAATACGTGCTGGAAGCGCTGCAAGGCCAAACGCCAAATGATCTCGCGGCGGTAATGCGCGGATTGCTCGTAACCGCCAACAGCCAGCCGGAGCTTGCCGGCGTGTTCAGCACCTATGCCGCCGACACGCCGCAGATCTATCTCGACATCGATCGCGACAAGGCGCAGGTCCTCGGCGTCAAAATCAGCGACATCTTCAATGCGCTACAGTCGACGCTGGGCAGTTACTACATCAACGACTTCAACGTGTTCGGGCGTACTTGGCAGGTCAATCTCCAGGCGGAAACGGCATTCCGTCAGCGCATCGACGATATCGAGCGAATTTATGTGCGCAACGCACGGGGCGACATGGTGCCAATGCGGGCGCTGGCGAAAGCTGCGCTCGTGCAAGGACCGCAAACGGTGGTGCGGTACAATGGCTACCGCGCGGCGCTGGTGAACGGCGTGTCAAAGCCAGGCTACAGCTCCGGTCAAGGGCTTGCGGCGATGGAGCGGATCTCGGCGGCGACGCTGCCGGCGGGCTACAGTTTCGAGTGGACCGGGACGGCGTTTCAGGAAAAAGCGGCGAGTGGGCGTTCAGGAATCGTCCTCAGCCTCGCGGTGCTTTTCGCTTACTTGTTTCTGGTTGCGCTGTACGAAAGCTGGAACGTTCCGATTCCCGCTCTGCTGTCGGTCAGCGTCGCGATTTTAGGCGCGCTTGTGGCGGTGTATATCGCGGGGCTGAGCTTCGATGTATACGCCCAAATCGGGCTGGTAGCGCTCATCGCGCTCGCTGCCAAAAATGGCATTCTTATTGTTGCCTTTGCGGTTGAGCAGCGGCAGCTCGGAAAAGATATCTATACGGCGGCGATCGAAGCGGCGGCGCTGCGGTTCCGGCCGGTTATGATGACGAGCGTCGCGTTTATCTTTGGTCTGTTCCCGCTTGTTATTGCCAGCGGGGCCGGCGCGGCTACCCGTCGCGCCGTAGGCACGCCGGTATTCGGCGGGATGATCGCGGCAGCAATTTTCGGAATCTTCGTCATCCCGGTTTTGTTCACGATTGCGGAGCGCCTGCGCTATCGCAGAGCGAAGTAGTTGAAAGCGCAAGCGCCATGCCCCACGCCTTATTAGCCGGCGCGAACTGGAATCCAATTATAGAGCGAAAGCCCACCGTCGACCACGACCGTCGTCCCGGTGACATAACGCGAGAAGCGGTCGCACAAGAGCGCTACCGCCATATCGGCAACGTCTTCGGGCGTTCCGGTCCGGCCGAGCGGAATCATCTTGGCGAAGGCGGCAATATTTGCGTCAAATCCGCCGCCGGGAATCGCGCCTGGAGCTATGGCATTGACACGAATGCCGTCTGTGCCGAGGGCACGCGCGAGCTCTTTTACCAACATGGTTTGACCCGCTTTGGTCGCGCTGTAATGCGGCAAATTCCGCGGCGAATGAGCATGCAGCGAAGTTACAAACAGCATTCGTCCGTTGATCTTGCGCGCTTTCATATGCGCGCCCGCGGCCTGGCCGAGCACGAACCCGGCGCGCAGACCGACTGTTGTCATTGCATCCCATTCAGCTTCGGTCACAGCCAATACCGTCTCA
>Ga0126373_10002775_pt1 | contig 12956 bp, 12 predicted proteins | sample PanSoiMetPlot_11_FD_92545 | JGI IMG/M metagenome (GOLD analysis project Ga0126373, IMG submission 92545) | Tropical forest soil microbial communities from Panama - MetaG Plot_11 | ecosystem: Environmental > Terrestrial > Soil > Tropical forest > Bulk soil | place: Panama | collected 2016-02-17
CTATCCCCTGTCAACGCTTCGACTTCACCCTCGCGGGCGACGCCGCATGACTCGGGGCCGAGCGGATCGCTACTCCTTTCTCGTGAAGAACTCTCATCTTCTGCTTCATGCCGGTTTAGCCCGGCGCACCGAAATTAGGATATTTCGTCAGTCTGGGAGCGCGAGTTCGCGGATTTTTACCTTTGAGCCTCGGCCCGGGCCCAAAAGAGCCACAGGACATCCACCGAATGAAGTTGTTCAAAACTTGCGGAACTCCCAAAGCGCAAAACAGCCCAGTTCAGATGTTGGCCGCACCTGGCTGGGCTTAGCCAACAGAAAAGGGTGAGGTTTCCAGTGGCTATTTTGGATAGTAGCTGCGGAGTCACGACACCTATTTGTCGCCGCGAATTGCAATCGCCATTGCCTGAGTATTACTTGCACCCCAGACAACGCTGCTGCCCCAGACAACACTGAAAGCGCTGCTGGTGCTCGTTCCCCAACATACTGAACTGCCCCAAACGACGGACTGCCCGCTGGTATTGGCACCCCAGACTAGAGAGCTTCCCCAGACCACAGAGGCTCCCCACACGACCGAGCTGCCCCACACCACGGAGGAGCCGTTCACCAAATACACTGTGTTGCTGGTTGAGTCGTACCTCGCGGTCGGAGACAGAGCCGCACCAACGTTGGTGGGCGCCATAGCCGTGCTGTTCAAAGCGGCATACACATCCAGATAGCCGGCTCCAACGGTGAAAATGTCGTACTGCTCGTTGTACGTGATGCCGCTCGACGGATCCGTCCACGAACTGGAAGCCGGAAACGTGGTCTTATTCGCGGTCAGCATGAGTCTCGCTTTGACTTGGTCCGGCGTCATCGCCGGGTTCTGTTGAATCAAGAGCGCGGCCGCACCGCTAACCATCGGAGCCGCCATACTGGTGCCACTTAGCAGGTAATACGTTGACGAAATGTTGCTGCTGTTCGACGCAACGTAAGTGGTAACGGGTAACAAGTTCTGCGGATATAGCGAATAGAGATTGTCTGATGTGGACGCCAAGTCGGAGACGACCAAGTTGCCGGGCGCTACCAAATCGGGCTTAACGACCTGGTCGTCCAAGGTTGGCCCTTTGGAGCTATAGGTTGCAATCAAGTCATCTGCGGTCGAGTAGGTGCCCATATCCCGCATCGCGCCTACAGTGATCACGTGCGGGTCATTCCCCGGAGCCGTTATGGTGCCATAACCGTTGTTTCCGCTGGAGTTGTCGCGACCATAGTTACCTGCCGCCACAACAACCACAATACCGGCATTCCATGCCTGTTCGACAGCCTGATCGAGCGGGTCGAGCGTGTAGCTCTCGAATATGCCGCGGCCCAACGAGAGATTGATGACGCGGATGTTGTACTGGCTCTGGAGCGCGATGGCCTGCTGGATCGCGGCGATGACCGCACTATCGGTAGCCGATCCGTTGGAATCGAGGACGCGCAAGTTGACAATGCTGGCATTCGGCGCGATCCCAGAGTAAGTCGTGGTGCAGTTGCCGCAGCTTGAGCTGGTTCCATTGCCAGCAATGATTCCGGCGACATGGGTACCGTGGCCATAGAGATCGTTGGTGCCAGAATCATCTGCGAAGTCCTGGTCGTAAACGATGCGGCCGTTCTTCGAGCCGGGGACACCAAAATCGGCCACAGCATTGACGCCACTGTCAATTACGGCTACTCCGACTCCGGTTCCATCATAGCCAAGGGTGCTGGCAAGGTTTGCGTTAACGGATATATACGGAACACTGTTGCCCGTAGTCATCTTCGTCAGCGCACGATCGACCGAGATGTACTTGACGTTGGAATCGAGGCTGAGCAGTTTTGCAGCCTGCCCGGGGTTCATCGAGTAACCGATCCCCTTGAACTTGCCCAAGGCCTTGCCATTGGTGGCACCCGCGGATTTGGCGGCATTCGAGTCAGTACCAGTGGGCGCGCTGTAGTACTGCACAATTACTTTTGCAACCGTTCCCGAGGGAAGACCCTGAAGATCTCTCGACAGCTTCGAAGACTGGCCAAAAGCGAAGCTGGTAGCCAGGATCAGGATACAAATAGAAAACCGCTTGCCCCAGGCTGCGCTCCGATTCGCTTTTCCGCTCATTTGCTTTCTCATTTGGATTTAACCTGTAACGCCGCTATTTGCTGGCATTCGCAAACGGCTCAAGCGATATGCGCCACCCCTGCTGGATTGCACCGTGAATGCCAATCGGCATCATGCTAAGTGAATGATTTCAATGGGACGGAAACAAAACGATAGCTGAGCTTTAGGACAAGTTGTCCCATCACGAATGAGCCAAAGGGACGCTCTGTCCCTGCCTTTAGTAATGTCGCTGTTTGGTAACTGCTGGAAACCTGGGCTCCGACTGTTGTTAACGGGCCTATCGCGCTGGAGTCAATTGCACTGGCACTGTGGGCCAGGCGACGGCTGCAGGACCTGCTCGACTTACTCGACCAACTGACACCGAAGATCCAGGAACTGATCCGGGCATTGGAAGAGGAAGTACACAAGCGTCCGGTAACGCGACTGCTGATGACCCATCCCGGAGTCGGTCCGCTGACAGCACTGGCCTACGAGTTGGTGATCGGAACTCTGGAGCGCTTTCACTGCGGCAAGCAACTGGCCAGCTACGTCATACTGGTGCCTGTAGAGGGGTCCAGCGGAGATCGGCGCCGACTAGGATATATCAGCAAGCAAGGCAACGTGCTGCTCCGGTTTCTGCTAGTGGAAGCGGCACAGGTCACGATGCGCAGCCTGCCGGAGTGGCGCAGCAAGTTAGGCCAACTGAACGTTTCGCTTTCGGACGGTCTTGCGGTGTCCTGGACTTCACGGACCTCACCGCAGGGATCACAGGGAAATCTGGTGTGCAATTACGGCCCTCGGCTTCGTCCTCAGAGCAACAAATCCCTCGCGTGTGCTCTGAGGACGAATGCCGCGGTATGGCAGCATCCTCTGAGATCAACGTTTCAGGATGATAAGGCCACCCATGGCCGGATCCGAGATACTGTCCTCTCCGGTTTCGACGTGACCCGCAAGCCGATAGGTGAAGGTCGAATCTCCTGCAACCGTGGCGATGAGGTCATACCAGCCACCGAACTCTTCCAGTTCCACCTCGTTTTCGAACTCGTGGCCGGGCTGGAGATGCTTCGTTCTGGTGTTGCCGGTGTAGGCATCCAGAACCGTGATATCAGCCCGGGTGCTCCCTAGATTTGTGATTTTCAGTTCGATGGCTCCACGGTCCTGTCGACTATAGCGCGAGACCACATCTAGCGCTGCCGCCCCCGAGCCGACGCTACCCTTGTAATATCGCGTGAAGCCGTTCGGGCCATAAACCGACAGATCATAGGAGGGACCTGCATTCCAGGTATCTGCCAGCTGCTTGCCGGGTTCCACGGTGTAGGTCCGCACATTCTCCGCAGGATTGCCGGAACGTACTTCAAACACCACGGTCGCCGTACCCGTGTTGAAGAAGGTCAGGGTGACCGTTGACCCGTTGACCACGGCTTGAACGTTCAACTCGTACGGCAGGGCACGGGCGGGCCGGATACCTCTCTCCTGCGGCGGGACGCCAATGATTACGCTACCGAGGTCGGGAATAAACGTGTCGACGTTACCACCGGCTAGTTCGTTCACGGAGGGCAGGAAGCTATCCGTGTTTGGCAAATTCACATGGGTGTGGCGATTTGGATTGGCGAAGTTGAACACTGAGGTTAGATCGCCAACCACCGCACGGCGCCACGGGGAGATATTGGCCTCGACCACGCCGAAACGCTGCTCAATGAAGCGTACTGTGGAGGTATGGTCGAATATCTGCGAGTTGACGTAACCCCCCTTGCTCCAGGGCGAGATCGCCAGAAACTGCACGCGCGTTCCCAGACCAATCGGGCCGCCCATGAAGCCTTGCGGCTCACCGTTCGGCCCCACGATCTCGTTTTCGATGCTAACTGTGGACGCTCCATAAGCGGCTGTCTGTGGAGGATAAGGAGAGACAATGTGGTCGAAGCTGCCGTCCGCTTCATCGTAGTTGATGAGGAGCACCGTCTTGCTGAATACATCCGGGTTCGACACGAGAATGTCGAAGATCTGGGAAATGTACCAGGCGCCATAGTTGATCGGCCAATCGGAGTGTTCGGTGTAACCAGCCGGAGCCACGACCCACGAAACCTGCGGCAAGTTGCCGCTCTGCACATCGCTGCGGAACTGATCGAACAGGTGTTCCGCCCAAGCTCGCCAATCGGAGGCTGGGGCTCCTGTGGAAGGAATGATGTTTGAGATTTGTGTCCCGGTGCAGCAGTTGTCAAAGAGCGGCGACCCGGCGACGAATTCGCGTACTGATTGAAGTAGAGCACGGAATTATCGGTAAAATTGCCAGCGAAAGAATTTCCGGTGCCATCTCCGAAATCCGGCGCGAAGGTTTGCCCGGCCAGATGGAATGTGTGTATGGCGTTGGCTGGACACGTCTCAAGGCGCTTCTATCATCCGGCCAGACGTCACGACCTTGCGCAAAGAAGGAGATTCTGGCCGTCAAACGGAAGTTCGTTCGTGGAGGCCGGTTTCTGGAGTTTGAATCCCATTCGCGAAGCACGATCAGCCGAGTTTTTGTCGGACGCTCTTAAGGATCTCGTCCGAGAGCCGCGGATCTTGTACTGCGCGAGCCAGCACTATGCCACCGATCATCGCCGCTGCTTCAAAAATGGCTTCTTTCCGGTCTCCATGTTCCGCCGAAAGAATTTCCTCCAATCCTCGCTCGAAGGCGGCCTTGAGTTCAGGCGTCGAGCGCGCTACCTCCTGGCCCAATGCGGCCATAGTGCAGCCGTCGCCCGGATGATCTCGGTGCCGCGGGCTCAGGTACCGGTCAGCATATGATCCTTTGTTCTTCTTGATCTTGTTGCGCCGCACCCTCTCTAGCGAAACCTTCTGGCCGTAAGCGACGGCCGCAGCCTGCAGGTCTTCCTTTGAAGCGAAGTGGGCATAGAAGGCGCCATGCGTCAGGCCGGCGGCCTTCATCACTTCGGCGACGCTTACATTCTCAAATCCGCGTTCACGGAATAGGCGTGAAGCCTCCTTCACAATTCGCTCATGTTTTTCGGCGGTCTGTTCAATGGGATAGCGCATAAGTTTTTCTCGAATCCTCCATCTATGATAGTCATCATAGATTAAGTATGACAGACATCATATTTGATGCCGGTCATTACAAAAGGAGGCATCATGAAGCTAACAGGGAAAAAAGCTCTCATTACCGGCGGCAACAGCGGCATTGGCCTGGCCACCGCCCGTCTTTTCATTGCTGAAGGCGCGCAGGTTGCCATTACCGGTCGCGACCAGCAAACTCTGGACGATGCGGTTCGAGAACTTGGATCGAACGCGCGCGGCTACCGCGCCGACGTCACCGTTGCGGAAGACCGCAAGCGGCTCTTCGCGGCCTTGGCCAGCGATTTCGGCAAACTTGACATCGTCTTTGCGAATGCGGGCATCTCCGGCAGTACGCCTACCGGCTCGACCGACGAGGACATTTTTGAGAACGTGATTCACACTAATCTGAGTGCCGCTTTCTTCACCGTCAATTCCGCAACCCCTCTGCTAAACGACAACGGCAGCATCATCTTTAATGGCTCGGTCCACAACTATCTCGGCCAACCAGGCGTGGCCGCATACGCAGCTACTAAGGGGGGCGTGGTTTCGATGGCGCGAGCCGTCGCCGCAGACCTTGCACCGCGCAACATTCGGGTAAATGTCGTCGCACCGGGCGCGACGAAGACTCCTATTTGGAAGCGTGGGCCCCGCGCCTCTATCTCCACTGACGAGTCTGCCAAGTTAGCGAAGTTCGTGTCTTCTGCAATTCCGCTGGGCCGTTGGGGTGAGCCAGAAGACATTGCCAAAGCTGTGCTTTTTCTCGCTTCCGACGATTCTTCGTACGTTAACGCCGTCGAACTGATGGTGGATGGCGGAGCCACAGGTGCGCCGTGGGGTGCTCCTATTCTTCGCGGCTAACTGAGATTTGCTCAAAGGAGGGAAATGATCATGAAGAAGGCATATTGGGTGGTGGCGTACAGATCGATTGCGGACGAAACGGCCGTGAAGGCCTACGGGGAATTAGCGGTGCCGACGCTTCATTCTTTTGGCGGGCGTTTCTTAACCCGATCGACGAGCCAGATCGAGGCACACGAAGCCGGATTGCAGCTGCGGACGGTGGTTGTCGAATTCGACAGCTACGACACTGCGCTGGCAGCTCGCAATAGCGAGGCCTACCAAGAGGCTTTGCAGGCCCTCGGCGCCGGCGCGGAGCGCGACTTCCGCATCGTTGAAGGTGTGTAGATCCTCCCACGCGGGAGGAGCTCTTCGCTGACAAGAAGGATCGGACGAAAGCTCACCTATCTACAGGGATTACCCGACATCCCAAGGTATCGACTCGACATTTTTTAGGAACCCGAAAAGGGTCACCACGAATCTTGTCTCTATATAGAGTGCCAGTTAATGCCCTGTAAACGAGCGGATAACACCGTCGGTGATATCCCCAGAATTACGAAGACATGGAGCAAAGGAAATGAAGGTTGAACTGTTTCGCCCCGACCCTGTCAAAGAGCCGCGTCATTGGGTGCGGCATGACCAGGCTTTCGCAATGATGCTGGGGCGTGGCTCAATTGAATGGGGCTCGAAGCGTTCGGCACTGGAAAAATTTAACTACACAGCAGGTGACTTGGCACTGTGCGACCGCCATATCGGAGAGTGGGTCGGACTGATGAACGTGCCGCATCTGCAGCTCGGTATTTCCGATGAGACGCTAATGGCTAGCTCTGACGGAGCTTACGGCGAGGTAGAACTGCGCGCTTCACGCAGGTTTGCGAACCCGCGGCTGCGTGCTCTGGTGGCGGCCGCTCATGCGGAGATGGTTGCTGGGTTTCCGAGCGGGCGTCTGTTTCTGGATTCGGTCGAGCAGGCGATGGCCGTAGCGCTGGTGAAGGATTATGCAGTAAGGCACCGTCCTGTGGAAATATACCGCGGCGGGCTAGGCGCAGGACGCTTGCGAAGGATTAAGGAGTTGATCGATGCCAAGATGGAAAATGACTTGAGTCTCGACGAGATGGCGCAATCGGTGGGCTTGAGCACAGCTCATTTCGCGCGTATGTTTCGCAAGTCAACCGGCGAGACCCCTCATCAAGTTGTATTGCGCCAAAGAATTGATCGCGCTAAGGCCATGTTGCGCGCTCCCGATGCGCGAGTATTGGATGTGGCCGTCGCCTGTGGCTTCAAGACCCAGCAGCACTTTGCACAGGTCTTTCGTGATGCTTGTAAAATTAGCCCCACAGAGTATCGCCAGGATTTTCTGGGAACCGAAGATCCCCTACATCTGGTGATTCCTGGTTCGCGGCCAGAACGTCGCCTGCCGGATTTAGCTTTCACTTCGTTTTAAACGCCCAGCCCTGCCCGGAATTTGTAACGTCTCGCTCCTTGCCTCCGCCTCAGTACTGTGTGCTCCGTCGATGCTGACCGACCCGGCGCCGCTCATTCGGAACCCTCATCATCGCTCAATAAACGCCCGCAAACCTAGTTCCTGATTCATGGAGCATGAATTCAGCAAGATTCCGACCATCGCATCAGAAATCCGCACAAATCCATTTTCGAGGTGGAGTTTACTCACATTTGTGAGCAGCGCTACAGCGTCACAAACCGGAACAGCAGATCACCGGATCATTGTTGCCGGTCGGAACTAATTCAACACAGGAGAGTAACGCAATGGAAGCAATTGGATTGTTAGTCACGCTCGAAGCATGCCGCGGCAAGGAGATCGCGAAGGCATTGGGAGCGCGAGCCAACGAACTGCTGGCGGTCCCCCCGCAGGTAGAAAAAGTGGAGGTTCTTGCAAGCACACCCTTAAAGAGCTGAGGGTGAGGTTCCAAGTCACAAAGTAGTAGGAGAAAGAAACAACATCCAAGGAGAAAAAAATGACCATTCATAAGAAAGAAGTGAAAATCGCACAAACGTATCGTGCTGATTCCGCGCCCCAGGCACCGAAGTCAGCGGTCCGAGGCCTGATGCAACGCCTCGGATTAACCCTTCTCGCGTGTGCGCTCGTCATCGGTTTGACCGGTTCTGCGACTGCCGCTGACGCGCGAGACGAAGCTGCCGTTCGCGCGCTCGGAGACAACTTTGCCAAAGCTTTCGTTCAGAAGAATGCCGAACAGCGAACATCGCTATTCGCCGAAAATGGAACCTTCGTGACGCCAGTGGGTGACTTTCTGCAAGGCCACGTCGCAATGGTGAAAGACTTCGGTTCCGAGGCGCAAGCCGTCAACGGCAACACGCAAGCGTCGTTTTCCAACTATCGGATCCGCTTCATCAAACCTGATCTCGCAGTCGCCGATGCGGTCCTTACCTTGCGCAATGTCAATGGTCCGGATGGAACGGTGATCCCGGTCAACTTTTTCTATGTGGCCAGCCGCCACGGCAATCAATGGCTGATCGAGGATGGGCGCGCGCATTTTGCACCCGCACCTGCCAATGCCATGACCAAGTCCGCGATGTCTCAAAACTAGAGTGGAGAATACATGTGCCCCATTCCACTCATCTCGGTGAGGTGATCGCTACACGCATGCCGGAGGGTCAATCCGGCGTGTGTGTGGTTCGCAGACACCACCTGTTGGTGCGGTGCAGCCACTGGCTGAACGTGCCAATTCTTCTGGGCCTCATCCTGAGCGGCTTGTCCATCTATTGGGCCTCTCCGGTTTATAAGCACAAACCAGATCTACTAAACGGGAATGTCGATCCTCTTGCGGACGTTGGCATATGGATATGCGCGCATGTTCCCGGATTGGATCATTACAGCAGTCCCGCTGACTGGGTCTATAACCACATAAGCCTCGGCCCCGGCATGCTCGCAGTGGCTCTCCGCCTTCATTGGTTGTGTGCTTATCTGTTCATGCTGAACGGCCTGGTCTTCGTAATAGGGTCGGCCATGGGAGGTGGGTGGCGCTCTCTGTTGCCCCGCGGTGCCGACCTGCGCGAGGCGTTCAAGATGTTTCGCTATTACCTGGGTGTTTCGCTCGCCAAACTAAGACGCCGCAGTTGGATGCATCCGCGATTCAACACAAAATACAACCCACTTCAACGCCTCGCCTATTTTTCCATTCCGGTCGCCGGGCTTCTATCGGTCCTCACGGGCTGGGCAATTCACAAACCCATACAGCTCTATTGGCTGACCTGGATCTTTGGTGGTTACGACAAAGCGCGCATCTGGCACTTCTGGCTAATGTGGATTTTTATTCTTTTTGTTGTACCGCACGTGATTCTCGTTCTTGCTGATGGCTGGGACACGCTGCGCAGCATGATCGTAGGTTGGTCGACGAGGACCGAGAGATCGGAGGACTTTTCACAATGAACCTTGAAAACGAACACTCTGCGCCAGAGGCAGACAAAACATCCTCGACTGAATCTGTGTCCCCGCCGAGGCCTGCAAGCTTCTTCCAGGAACGGCCTCCGCAGGTGATGGAAGTTGCCCCCCAGGTTTTGCGTCATTGGACTCGCCGAGATGTTCTGCTCTTCGGAGCGGGCGCGGTAGCCGCAGTCGCAGCCGGTGGTGCGCTCCTGCCGCAGGCTGCGCTCAAACGCTTGGGAATCATCCACGAAAACAAGAGCTGGCCGAGAAAAGAATGGCTTCTGAATCGATCGTTGCGCCTCGATGACGATGTTGCAGAGGCTCTATATTCAATAGATCGTTTAGTGCCCACCTACAGCAAATCGCAGATTACTCCGCTTAAGAACAACTACAACGGAGCCACCCCTGATCCCAGCTATATTCCAGAATGGCGTTTGACTCTCGACGGCCTCGCCTCCGGCCTAAGCGTCTCCTTGAACATCCAAAACCTGCTCGCATCCTTCCAGTTGCATGAGCAAATCACTCGGCTGGTATGTGTCGAAGGTTGGAGCGCGATTGCTTGGTGGGCCGGGCTTAGATTGGATGATTTGCTGCGAGCTTACCCGCCAATCTCCCAGGGCAAGTGGGTTCGACTGGAATCATCGGTCAATCTCGGTCCTTGGGGAAATCCCGACCCATACTATGTGTCCCTCGATCTGTCGACGGCTCGTCATCAACAGACTCTGCTTGCGACGCACCTGAACGGAAAGCCCCTCACAGTGGAGCACGGAGCTCCGCTGCGCTTGATTGCACCTGTGAAACTCGGTCTGAAGAACATCAAGGCCGTCACGCGGATAACCTACAGAAAGGACGAGCCGGCCGACTATTGGGCAAAGCGCGGGTATTCATGCTATGACGGAATTTAACGGCTTATCCTGGAACGATTTGCAGAGTGGATGACGGCAGGGCCTTGCTGATTTTTGGAGCCTAAATCCAAAAGCAGAAAGGCAGAGCAGAAGAGAAGCATTCCTTCTCCCCATATTCAGAATATATCGCACCCGGGGACTTGCGGCAAGAGCCGGCTCGTGCCTTAGAGTCGCTCGGGTCGGCCGGACTTTTTGGCCGACGCCAGTATTTTCTGAATTAGGAGGAGCGGCATGAGTTTATTGACCGAACATGCGGTGGTAGTCGCCGGAGGCGGCCCAACCGGGTTGATGTTGGCGGGCGAGCTCGCGCTGGCGGGCGTCGATGTTGCCATCGCCGAGCGACGCGCCAGTCAGGACCTCGCGGGCTTGCGCGCAGGCGGGCTACACGTGCGCACGATCGAGGTATTCGATCAGCGAGGGATCGCTGATCGCTTCGTTTCGCAAGGGCAGGTGATTCGCCGCGCACCCTTCGGCGATATCGCTCTTGACCTCAGCGACCTCGCGACTCGCCACAACTATTTTCTCGCTCTGTGGCAGCCTCGCACCGAGCACATCCTGGCGGAATGGGTCAGCGAGTTGGCGGTACCGATCTATCGTGGATGTGAGGTGACGGATTTCATACAGGACGAGACCGGCGTCTCCGTTGAGTTGTCCGACGGCCGCTCGTTACGAGCAGAGTACCTGGTCGGGTGCGACGGGGGCCGCAGCCTGATCCGCAAAAAAGCGGGCATCGACTTTCCTGGATGGGATGCGTCCACCAGCTACTTGATTGCCGAGATCGAGACGGCCGAAGAGCCGCTGTGGGGTGTTCGGCGTGGTGAAAAGGGCATCAATGCTGTGGCTAAACTTGAGGACGGCAAGCGTGCACGCGTCGTCTTGAATGAATCGCACATCGGCCCGAGCGACGAGCCGACGTTACGCGATATCCGCGAGGCGCTTATGGCCGTTTATGGGACGGACTACGGGCTTCGCAGGGCCAACTACATCTCCCGATTTACTGACATGACGCGGCAGGCAGCGTCCTACCGCAGCGGCCGTGTATTGCTTGCCGGCGACGCCGCACATGTGCATTCCCCGCATGGCGGCCAGGGGCTCAACCTCGGGGTCCAGGATGCGGTGAATCTGGGATGGAAACTCGCACAAGTGGTGCACGAGACATCGCCCGAGAGTCTTCTGGACACATACCATGCTGAACGGCACCCAGTCGGCGCTCGCGTGTTGCGCAACACCAGGGCGACCGGCGCTCTCGAATGCAGTGAGAGTCGTGTGGTGGCCTTGCGCGAGATGATGTCTGAATTGCTGCAAAAGGACGAGCCTCGCAAGCAATACGTCGCGATGATCTCTGGTCTGGATGTTCATTACGACTTCGGTGAGGGACACCCGCTACTCGGACGCCGCATGCCCGATCTCGACCTGGTCACTGACAAAGGTTCGATGCGGGTCTTCACGTTGCTACACAATGCTCGCCCCGTATTCCTCAACCTCGGTGCACCCAGCGGCTTCGACATTGCTCCATGGGCAGATCGTGTTCAGTTGATGGACGCTTATTACATGGGTGCGTGGGAACTTCCGGCAATCGGGACAGTTACGCCTCCATGCGCCGTTTTGATTCGTCCGGACGGGTACGTGGCCTGGGTGGGAGACTTTACCTACGAGGGGCTCGCCGACGCGCTGACGAAGTGGTTCGGATCTCCTGCCCGATGCGAGCGCCGAGCCTATCTGGTGGCTGCACGAATTGCCCCACCCACCACACCCGTCGGAGCCGAAAAATACTGAATCACGGTTCCAGAACACTAAGCAGACCGGACACATCAAGACCAAACAAAGGATTGATCAACTGGCCGCAGGAGTTGACGGGCAGGTGACGGAAGCTCCTGTCGGCCATTCCAAGATTTGGAGGGAGGTATGAAATCGCAAAATCTTCATGTGCTCATCATCGGTGGCGGCATCGCAGGCCCCGCTCTCGAGCTGTTACTCAAGAAGGCCGGGATCAGTTCGGCCGTTTACGAAGCCCATCAGTCCCTCGAGGATGCAGGTGGTGGATTCACGATCGCTCCGAACGGCATGAACGTACTCGAAGAAATTGCCCTGGCCAAGTCGGTCAACCGGAGCTGCGATTCGCGTTTTCCCAACTCCTGGAGTTGTTTGAGGGGCAGAGCTCGAAGCCAGAGGTTCTATCCGAATTGTTTTGGGCGAGCCTCCACGGTATCGCTGAACGGACAAGAACCAAGCGATTTCCGCGTAGCCGTCAGAAAGACCGCATGAGGACCCTAGTGGAGCTCTTCACTTTCCCAAGATGAAACGGCACAGGTGATGAAAGCGCGATGACGGTATTCTTCTGGTATCGTCCCCTTAACGTCCCCAAAGCTGAAGGGCTCAAAATTCAATCAGCACAACCGTTTTGTGAGGACTCCTCTCGCAAGATTCGTGAAAAGACGAGAGCGGGCGTCGGCCCCGCCATTATTTTTAAAGCACTTCGGGATTGGCAATTTCGCTCATGGTCCAATTTGGCCCCGGCCAGTGCCATCCATTGTTGAGTACCAGCCAAACTAGGGCGTGTTCACACTACGTCAACAATCTTCAAGTAAGATGCATGCATGGAGATCACAACCGAGCAGTACGAACGAATTCAAGATTGTCTACCGGTGCAGCGCGGCAATGTGCGTCA
>Ga0126373_10002777_pt1 | contig 12951 bp, 12 predicted proteins | sample PanSoiMetPlot_11_FD_92545 | JGI IMG/M metagenome (GOLD analysis project Ga0126373, IMG submission 92545) | Tropical forest soil microbial communities from Panama - MetaG Plot_11 | ecosystem: Environmental > Terrestrial > Soil > Tropical forest > Bulk soil | place: Panama | collected 2016-02-17
CATGTAATCTTCCAGGCGGCGCGCGCATTCCATTGCCTTTGCCTTGTCCGGGGAAGATTTCAACGGTAGCTGCAGACTGGACATGCAGGATCCCGATTGACGGTGGTGACGCGCGTCTCGCCCGTGAGGGCGTCGAAGCGCAGCAGGCGGCCGGTGAGGGGCTGGCCCACGCCGGTCAAGAGTTTCACGGCTTCCACGGCCATGAGGCTGCCCATGACGCCGGTGAGGGGGGCGAGCACGCCGTTTTGCTGGCAGTTCTCCAGTTCCTCACCGCCCTCTTCGTAGAGGCAGGCGTAGCAGGGGCTCGCGGCGTCGCGCAGGTCGAAGACCGCGAGCTGACCTTCGTAGCGCAGGGCGGCGCCCGAGACCAGAGGCATCTTCGCCGCCACGCAGGCCTGGTTCACCGCATAGCGGGTGCCAAAGTTGTCGCTACCGTCCAGCACCAGATGGCAGCGCCGCAAGGTTTCGGCGAGCGCCTTCGCATCCAGGCGGCCTTCCAGGGTTTCCACGCGGCAAGCGGGATTGAGGGCCCGGACCGCGGCTGCGGCGGCTGCGGTCTTCACGGCCCCCACGTCCGCCTCCCCATAGAGGATCTGCCGCTGCAGGTTGGAGGCGTCCACCTTGTCGAAATCGTTGAGCAACAGGGTCCCGACCCCCGCGGCGGCGAGGTACAGCGCCGCCGGGGAGCCGAGACCTCCGAGTCCCACCAGCAGCGCCGCAGACGCAGCGAGCTTCTCCTGGGCTGCGGTGCCGAAATCCGGCAGCGCCAGATGGCGGCTGTAACGCAGCTTCCAGTCGGCGTAGGGGTGGTGTAGGGGAGCATTCATGGGATGACGAAGATATTACCGCGAATGGGCTGCGGCTATTGAACGCCCAGGGCCAAACCCTCAAGATGGTCTCATGCACGGCATGAACGCCTGGGTGGAATATCTCAAGTTTTTTGCGGGGCTGGTGGCGATCCTCAATCCCATCGGCGTCATCCCGATCTTCATCAACCTCACCTATAACCAGACCGCCCAGGAGCGCAACCGCACCGCCCTCATGGCGGCCGTGACCGTGGGGACGGTGCTCGGCGTATCGCTGCTCTGCGGCGAATGGATACTCAACTTCTTCGGCATCAGCGTCGCCTCCTTCCAGGTGGCGGGCGGCATCCTGATCCTCTACAACTCCCTGTCCATGCTGCAGGCCAAGATGAACGCCACGCGGCAGACGGAGGAGGAGGCCCAGGAGACCGCAGAGCGGGAGGACGTAGCGGTGGTGCCCATAGGCGTACCCCTGACCGCCGGCCCCGGCGCCATCAGTACCGTGATCCTCTACGGCCATAAGCCGGCGCTCTTTGATCAATATTTGATACTGTTCGGTGGCATCGCCATCGTCGCCATGATCGTATGGGCGGCGTTCCGCCTGGCGCCGTTCATCTCCCGGGCTTTGAGCCGCACCGGCATCAACATTGTTACCCGTCTCATGGGGCTCATCATGGCTGCCATAGGCATCGAGTTCATCGCCGCTGGCCTGCGGGTGCTGTTCCCATCCTTGTCTCCCTAGACTGGAAGGCAAGCGCAAAAAAGCCGGCTTGCGCCGGCTTTTCTTTTTGGCGGGAGCCGCGCAGGTTCAGCTCTTGCGCGCCTGGGTGATGGTGACCGCGGTCACGGGCACGTCCCGGTGGCCGCCCTGGCTGCCGGTCTTCACCGCGCCGATCTTGTCCACCACCTCGGTTCCCTTGGTCACCCGGCCGAACACCGCGTAGCCGAAGTCCCGTTTGCCGTGGTCCAGGAATACGTTGTCCGCCAGGTTGATGAAGAACTGGCTGGTAGCGCTGTTGATGTCGGAGGTGCGCGCCATGGCGATGGTGTAAGGCTCGTTGGAGAGGCCGTTGTCAGCCTCGTTCTTGATGGACGCGCTGGTCTTTTTCTGCGCCATATCCGGCGTGAAGCCGCCGCCCTGGATCATGAAGTCGGGAATCACCCGGTGGAAGATGGTGCCTTCATAGAAGCCGGCGTCCACGTAGGCGAGGAAGTTCTTGACGGTGACCGGGGCTTTGTCGGCGAACAACTCCAGAGTGATGTCGCCGAGGCTGGTGGACAGGATGATCATGAGGTACTCCCAAAAAGGTGGTGGATTCTAGCCCGGACGCCCCTCATTTGCGCAAACGGCCCCGCTGACCCGTTCATGACCCGACAAATCCCGCCAGGTCTCCACCTGCTGGAAACCGTTTGCCCGAAGCAGTTCCCTTACTTCCGCGGCCTGATCCAAGCCGTGCTCCAGCAGGAGGCTGCCCCCGGGTTCGAGATGAGCCGGTGCCTCGCGGATGAGGTGCTGCAGGTCTTCGAGGCCGCCGGGGCCCGCCACCAGCGCGGTTTGCGGCTCGAAACGTAGGTCACCTTCGCCGAGATGCGGATCCCCCTGTCGCACGTAGGGTGGATTGGAAACGATGAGATAGAACCTCTGGGAGAGTAGCGGAGCGAACCAGTCGCCTTGGATGAATTCCACGTTGCTGATGCCAAGTGACTTGGCGTTTCCCATTGCCACTTCCAGGGCCGCGGTGCTTTTGTCGGTGGCGGAGACGCGACTCAAGGGGCGCTCCTTGGCGATTGCGAGGGCGATGGCTCCGCTGCCTGTCCCCAAATCCAACACCCGCAATTGCAGGTCGCGCGGAATGCGCTCCAAAGCCAGTTCCACCAAGCGTTCCGTCTCGGGGCGCGGGATCAGGGTCGCCGGGCTGACGCTCAGGGGCAGTGACCAGAACTCACGCTTGCTTGTGAGATAGGCGATGGGCTCGCCGCGGGCGCGGGCTTCCACCAGGGTTTCAAACGCGCGCGCCTGGGCGGCTTCCGGCTGCAGCTCCGGATGGGCGCGGAGGTAGCTCCGCTCGCGTCCCAGCGCGTGGCAAAGCAGCAGCTCGGCGTCCAGGCGCGGATGCTCGCCGGCATGTTCGAGCCTGCGGGTCGCGGCGGTGAGCAGGGTGTCGAGGGTGCCGGTCATGAGTGGGCTTATTCTAGTCACTCCCGTAAAATGGCGCCTTTCCCGCAGGTTCCGGAGGGCGCGATGCGCGTCTATTCCAACGTCCTCGAGATGGTCGGCAAGACGCCGATGCTGGAGTTGAGCCGTCTCGACACGGGCCTGTGCCGCCTGTTCCTCAAGCTCGAGCTCATGAACCCCGGCGGTTCCATCAAAGACCGCATCGGGCTCAGCATGATCGAGGAGGCGGAAAAGCGCGGCGACTTGAAGCCAGGCGCCACCATCGTGGAGGCCACCGCCGGCAACACTGGCCTGGGGCTCGCCCTGGTGGCCGCCCAGCGCGGCTACCGGCTGATCCTGGTGATCCCGGACAAGATGAGCCAGGAGAAGATTTTCAACCTGCGGGCCATGGGCGCCGAGATCGTGCTTACCCGCTCGGACGTGGCCAAGGGCCACCCGGAGTATTACCAGGACCTGGCACGGCGCATCGCCAAGGAGCAGGGGGCGTTCTTCGTCAACCAGTTCGGCAACCCGGACAACGTCAAGGCCCACGAAACCACCACGGGACCGGAAATCTGGGAACAAATGCAGGGCCAAGTGGATGCGGTGGTGGTGGGCGTGGGCTCCAGCGGCACCCTCACCGGGGTCGGCCGCTTCCTCAAGAAAGTCGCACCCCAGGCTGAAATGGTGCTGGCGGACCCCAAGGGTTCGGTGCTGGCGGACTACATCAAGACCGGCGTCTTGGGTCAGAAGGGCGCCTGGCTGGTGGAAGGCATCGGCGAAGACTTCATCCCCGACATCTGCGACCTCGACGTGGTGAAACGCGCCTACACCATCCCCGACAGCGAGGCCTTCGCCGTGGCGCGAGAGGTGCTGCGCAAGGAGGGCCTGCTGCTGGGTTCCTCCTCCGGTGTACTCATCGGCGCGGCGCTTCGCTACTGCCGCGAGCAAAAGACTCCCAAGCGCGTGGTGACCTTGGGCTGCGATACGGGAAACAAGTACCTCTCCAAGCTCTACAACGATTTCTGGATGATCGAGCAAGGCTTCATGGGTCGCCCAAAGCGCGGCGATCTCGGCGACTATGTCGGCCGACCCTATTGGGAGCGGGCCACGGTGTACGTGGGTCCCGCCGATACCCTGCTGACCGCCCACACCCGCATGCGCAACAACGGCATCTCCCAGCTGCCGGTGATGGATGGCAAGGATTTCCTCGGGGCCGTGAGCGAGCACGATCTGATTAAGGCGGTGCGCAAGGATGAGCGCGGCTTCACCCAGGAGGTACGCGTCGCCCTGGATGCCGAGTTCCCCCGCATCGAGTCCCACCAGAAGAGTGAGGCTTTGTTCAAGCTGCTGGAGACCGAGACCGCCGTGGCGGTTATGGATGGAGCCGAATTCCTGGGATTGGTGACACGCAGCGATCTCTTGAATCGCCTGCGCCTGCAATAGCTTTCCGGAGCAGTTCCCGATGAAAACCAAAGATCCACGCCACGGTTTCGCGACCCGCACCATCCACGCGGGTCAGGAACCCGATCCCACTACCGGCGCCGTGATGCCGCCCATCTACGCGACCTCCACCTACGCCCAAGAGAGCCCCGGCAAGCACAAGGGCTACGAGTATTCCCGCACCCAGAACCCCACGCGCATGGCATACGAGCGCTGCGTGGCGGACCTCGAGAACGGCAGGCAGGGCTATGCCTTCGCTTCGGGCCTCGCCTCCACCGCCACCATCCTCGACCTGCTGGAGACCGGCAGCCACGTGGTGGCCATGGACGACATGTACGGCGGCACGTACCGGCTGTTCGAAAGGGTGCGTAAGCGCTCCGCTGGCCTGAGCTTCAGTTACGCGGACCTGCGGAACCGCAAGGCGCTGGAAGGGGCTCTGCGGCCGGAGACGCGTCTTATCTGGGTGGAGACGCCCACCAATCCGACCTTGAAGGTATCGGATCTCGCCATGATCGCCGAGGTGGCGAGGAAGCGCAGCATCATCGCCGCCTGTGATAACACTTTCTCCTCGCCGGCTCTGCAGCGCCCTTTGGACCACGGCTTCGATCTCGTCATGCATTCCGCCACCAAGTTTCTGAACGGCCATTCGGACATGGTGGGAGGCATGGTGGTGGTGGGCGATAAACCCGAGCTGGCGGAACAACTCGCCTTCCTGCACAACTCCGTGGGCGCTGTAGCGGGTCCTTTCGACAGCTTCCTGGCCCTGCGGGGCTTGAAGACGCTCGCGCTGCGCATGCAGCGCCACAGTGAGAACGGCTTGGAACTGGCAGGCTGGCTTGAGAAGCATCCGAAGGTGGAGAAGGTGGCTTACCCGGGACTCAGCAGCCATCCGGAACACGCAGTCGCCAAGAAGCAGATGTCCGCCTTCAGCGGGATGGTGACTATCTATCTGAAGGGTGGCGAGCCGGAGGCCCGTCGTTTCCTGGAGAACCTGGGAGTCTTCACCTTGGCGGAAAGCTTGGGAGGAGTGGAGAGCCTGGTGGACCACCCGGGCATCATGACGCACGCCTCTGTGCCACCGGACACCCGCAAGGCACTCGGCATCAGCGACTCCCTGGTGCGTCTATCCGTTGGCGTGGAAGATGTGAAGGACTTACGTGCCGACCTCGAACACGCGCTCGGCGCAATCTAGTTTCTTAATCTGAGACTCATCGAATGAGGTGACCAGGCCTCATCCACGTCGCTCTCGGCATCCTGCCTCCCGCGACGTTAGTACGTCCCTGTACGTCATAAAAAAGGCGAACCCGTTTACACGAGTTCGCCTTTTTAGGTCTCCGGACCTCCGTTTGACGGGAGATCCCCTGCGCGCCCTCAAGCGGCGAGCAGCCCGCGATTACTTCTTGGTGCTGGCGGCGGGAGCGGCAGCGGTCTTGGCTGCAGGAGCCATCGCCGTACCGGCAGCCGGAGCAGGAGCAGCCGGAGCAGCGGTGCTGGCAGCCGGAGCAGACTCAGGAGCCTCGCTCTTGCCGCAAGCAGTCAGCGCCAGGGCCAGGGCAGCGGCGGAAAGAACAACAGCGTACTTCTTCATATGGATTTACCACCAGTACAGGAAAAGATTGTAAATTGATGATGCAACTCGCCGATTTCGGGAGAAACGCGGCAATCGGCGGCAAATTTTAGACATTTCCTGCAGAACCGGAAGGGCTTTTGCATACTTTTTATTATACCTATATGAATCAATGGGTTATGAATGTTGGCGATGCTGCCCACAATGTGAGCGCAATGTTAACTACATGATTCTCCGCGGATTCATTTGACATTAGATAACGGTACCCATGATAACGGCTTCCATGACGGACGCGATGGTATTCGCGGAGCTCGCACACGGACTGGTTCGACAGGATTGGATGGTCTGGCAAGGTTTCTTGCCACCCACCCGGATTTCGGCGCTTGCCCGCGAAGCGGAGGCCTTGCGGACGGCAGACTCATTCCGCGCCGCCGGCATCGGCCGCGGCGCGGAGCGTCACGCCTCTATCCGCGGTGACGAGATCCTTTGGGTCGGCGGAGACAGCACTCCGCAGGCCACAAGCCTGCTACGCGGTGAATTGGAAGCCTTGCGTCTCGCCATCAACGCCGCCACCTATCTGGGACTCGAGGATTTCGAAGGGCACTACGCCGCCTATCCCGCGGGCGCCACCTATGCCCCGCACGTGGACGGTTTCAGCGACAACAACCTGCGTATGGTTTCCTTTGTGCTTTACCTGAATGAAGCCTGGGGCGTCACCGACGGCGGCGCCCTGAGACTTTACCCCGATGGTCAGCCGCCAGTGACGGTGGAACCGAAGGGCGGAACACTCGTCTGTTTCTTGAGCGAGCGGGTGCGCCATGAAGTGCTACCGGCGGTACGCACGCGCTTGAGTCTTTCGGGTTGGTTCCGGCGACGGGCTTGAGCCGTTTGCTGCCCATAGGCAGACTGCCTTCAGGTACTAAGGCACGAGGTCAAAATTGAAACCCCTTTCCATGTCCCCGCAATCCCCCGCCCAGATCATCGGCAGCGGGCTCGAACTCGGCTTCGGCGTCTACCTGAAGCTTTTCATGGCGACTTCGCTCATCGCCTTCCTGCAACTCCTGCCCACCATGGATCTCGCCCTACGGCTCGGAAACACGGAGTTCACCCCCGAATACCGGTTGGAGCAACAGTTCTCCCTACATCAATGCCTTCTACAGCTCGCGACCCTTCTCCTGATCCTGCTGGTGCAGGGCATGGCCATCGCCCGCCTGGATCATCTCGCCAAGGGGCTGATGGGGGATTACCGAGACGAATGGCGCCGCGCGCTCAAGGCCTTCCTGCCCTTGCTGGGTGCCATCTTGTTGAGTTTGGGGATCATCGTGGCCGGCTGTCTCATGGGGGCCGTGATCGGCCTGCTCATCGGCCTGGTCGGCGGCCTCTTGTTCGGCAAGGCGGGGTTCGCGCTGTTCTTCGCGCTGACCCTTGCCGCCGTCGTCTTCTATGTCTTGATCTACATGCTGTTCATGCAATATTGCATCGTGCTGGAGGCCAAGGGTCCGATCACGGCGGTCAACCGGAGTTTCCGCCTGGTCTATGGGAAATGGTGGCGATCTTTTACCGTGATAGTTCTGATGTTGCTCATCATTGTCTTGGGTGGGATCCTCTTCGGCATCGTGTTGGCGCCGGCCATGATGGCCACCGGTGGCAACCTCACCGGTCGCGGCGTGTTCATTATGGGTGTCATCCAGATGGCAGTGGGCGCCGTCATCGCGCCGGTCATGCTCGCCGTCTTCTACACCCTCTATCACGACCTCAAACTGCGTAGTCCGGAGGCCTGAGGCCATGCCCGCGGCGCCGGATACCGCGCAAGACAGCCGGGGAGTGCTGGCAGAGGGTTGGCGGCTGTTCACGGCGGGGCTGGGAAGGGCGTTTCCCTGGATCCTGGCGGCGGAACTCACATCTCTATTGCCCTTCGCCAACCCACCGGGCAGCATCTTCACCACCGACCTGTCTCTCTACGGGCAGCCGGATTATCTGATCCGCGCGCTGATATTCGGCGCACTGCAGGCGTGGCTGTACAGCACCGCCGTGTGGCGCCTTGCTGCGCAGCCGGGTGAACCCGCGAGTTGGTGGGGCGGCCTGCGTGCAACCCCTTCGGTGCTCGTGGGTTATATGTGTTACATGCTCATTGTCGGAATAGGCCTCGTATTCACCGCCATTATTTACGTCATCGGTGCATTCATCATCGGACCCTTGGCTGGATTGGTACTTTGCATCCTACCCCTGGCCCCTACCGCGGTAGTCAGCACAGCTATGGCGCTGTTCATATTCCCGGCAGTGTTGGAGAAGCGTGGACCGTTCGCGTCCCTGAGCGAGAGTTCGCGTCTCGCCAAGACGTCCTGGGCGAAGGTTTCCCTGGTGATCTCGGTGCCCGCCATCGCATTGTTGGCGGCCGCCGTGGTGGGCGACATGCCGGGGATCCAGCATGCAGTGGCGCTCACTTTGGACTTGCGGCGGCGCGCCCTGGAGGGTGGACTGTCTACGGATCAGGCGCTACAGGTACTGGAGAGCCTCAAGGCGTCTGCGCCGCCGGATCGGTATGGCGTGTGGACGGTCGCGGGGGTACTGCTGGGGGCTCCGGCCTGGTGGTACACGCTCGCGGTTTGCTACGCCCAGTACCGGGATTTGAAGTCCCGGGATCGGAGCTAACTTAATTGGCCGCCATTGCGGCCAGTTCTTCGGCCTGGTATTCGTTCATGAGGGGGAGAATTACGTCGTCCAGGTGACCCTGCATGACGTCATCGAGCTTATATAAGGTCAGCTCGATGCGGTGGTCCGTGACTCGGCCCTGGGGGAAGTTGTAGGTGCGGATGCGCTCGGAGCGGTCGCCGCTGCCCACCTGCAGCTTGCGGGCGTGGGCCTGGGCGGCCTGCTGCTTATCCCGCTCCGCCGTCAAGAGCTTGGATTTCAGCAAGGACATGGCCCGCGCACGGTTCTTGTGTTGGGAGCGCTCGTCCTGGCATTCCACCACGATGCCGCTGGGCAGGTGGGTGATGCGGATAGCGGAGTCGGTCTTGTTAACGTGCTGGCCGCCGGCGCCGGAGGCGCGGAAGGTGTCCACCCGGAGTTCCGCTGGGTTGATCTGGATGTCGTCCACTTCCTCGGCTTCTGGGAGGATAGCCACGGTGACCGCGGAGGTGTGGACGCGGCCCTGGGATTCGGTCTCGGGCACCCGTTGCACCCGGTGGGTGCCGGATTCGAACTTGAGGCGCGAATAGGCGCCGCGGCCGACGATGCGGGTGATGACCTCCTTGTACCCACCGTGCTCCCCATGGCTCTCGCTCAGGATCTCCACCTTCCAGCCCTGTTCCTCCGCGTAGCGGCTGTACATGCGCAGCAAGTCGCCGGCGAAGATCGCTGCCTCGTCGCCGCCGGTGCCGGCGCGGATCTCCAGGAAGATGTTGCTGTCGTCGTGGGGGTCCTTTGGCAGGAGCCGCTTGAGGAGTTCAGGCTCCAGGGTTTCGAGGCGGGCGGCGGCGGCCTGCCGCTCGTCCTCCGCTAGCTTGCGCAAGTCCGCGTCGCCTTCCTTGCCCATTTCCTCGGCGTGACGCAGGTCCGTTTCCGCGGTGAGGTAGTCGCGGAAGGTCTGGGTCAGGGGCTGCAGGCGCGCGTACTCCTGGGAGAGTTCGCGGAAGCGGTTGGAATCGTTTGCCGCCGACGGCTGCGCCAAGAGTGCTGCCACTTCCTCATGGCGCGCCGTGAGGCGCTCAAGCTTGCGGCGGATGGAGTCTTTCATCGCTCACTCCCCGTCGTCATCGTGCTTGTCCAAGCCAAAGAGGGCGTTGAGTTCCTTCATCAATTGCTCGCGTCCATCGTGGGCCGCCTGACGGAGATAGGCGGTCGGCGCGTGCATCAAGCGGTTGGTGAGGGTGTCCGCCAGAAAGCGCAGCACCTGTTCCGGGTCCTCGCCATGTGCTAGGCGTTGGCGCGCCTGATCCAGAGTCCGGTCCCGCAAGCCGGCGGCGCGATCGCGCACCGCTCGGATGGCTGGCACTGCCTCGAGGCCGCGTTGCTGTTCGTGGAAGCGCGCTACGTGCGCGTCGATGAGCGTCTCAGCCTCCGCGGCGGCGACCCGGCGGGAGCGCAGGTTCTCTTCCACCACTTTGTGTAGATCATCGATGCTGAAGAGGTAGACGTCCTCGAGCCCCGCCACCGCCGGATCCACGTCGCGGGGCACAGCGATGTCCACGATCAGCAGCGGGCGGCGTTTGCGTCCATGCAGGGTATTTTCCACCTCGGCGCGGGTTAGCAGGGGCATTGGGCTACCGGTGGAGGCGATGACGATGTCCGCTTCGTCGAGGTGTGCCGGTATCTCGTCCAGGCCAATGGCGTAGGCGTTGAATGGTTCCGCCAACTCCCGGGCCCGCGCCACCGTGCGATTGGCAATCACCATGCGGCGCGTGCCCTGTTCGTGCAGGTGCCGCGCCGCGAGCTCGATGGTCTCGCCGGCGCCGATCAGGAGCACGGTGAGGCGAGAGAAATCCGCGAAGATCTGTCGTGCGAGCCGCACCGCCGCGTAGGCTACCGAGACTGGGTTCTCGCCGATGTGGGTGTCGGTGCGCACCTGCTTGGCGACGGCAAAGGCGAACTGGAAAAGGCGATGCAGGCGCTGGCCGGGGGCGCCATGTGGGAGCGCCTGTTCGTAGGCATCCTTGATCTGGCCGAGGATCTGCGGTTCCCCCAGAATCTGGGAATCCAGTCCTGAGGCTACGCGCAGCAGATGGCGGACGGCGGCGTCGCCCGCGTGGTTGTAGAAGCGGTCACGTACCCCCGGGTCCTCCGGGCTACGTTCCCCGGCAAGCCAGTCCGCCAGTGCCGTACCTGCGCTGTCGGCGACTTCGGCGTAGATCTCCGTGCGGTTGCAGGTGGAAAGGATCACCGCCTCGCTCACCCCAGGAAGCGACATCACGGCCCGCAGGCTCTCGGGCAACTGTTCAGGCACGAAGCTCAGGCGTTCGCGGATGGCGACCGGCGCGGTGTGGTGGCTGATTCCGAGGGCGAAAAGCGGCATGGGCGGCGGGCGAGGGGTGGAGGAGAATTCTCGGGCAATTGCCCTTTGAAGACAAGCGCTTGGAATCAAGTCGCGCCGGTGCTGGGCCGAATCGGATATAGTCAGAGGCTGGAATCCGGCATTTTTCCCGAGCATGACGCCGCGCGCCCTTCTCCTCTGCTGTTTCGCCCTGTTGGCCGCCTGTGCAGGCGCGCCGCCGTCCCGAACCGTTACCACGCCACCCGCGCCGCGGGCCTTTGCAAATCCCGATCAGGAAATCGCCTACCACGTGTTCATGGGAGAACTGGCGTCGGAGCGCGGTGACAAACCTACGGCGATGAGTGAATACCTAGCGGCGGCGCAGCTTTCGGCGGACCCGAGCCTAGCTTCCCACGCGGCCTTGTTGGCCTACAGCGACGGCGATCAGGCGGCGGCTCAGGAGGCGGCGAAACGCTGGCTGGCGCTCGCACCGGGCAACCGCGACGCCGGGCACCTCCTGGTGGTGTTGAGCGCGCGTGCCGGGGACGCGGCGGGAGCGGCGACGCAGTTCGAAGCCCTGGTGCAGGCCGGAACGGACCGTGGCTATGGTCCGGCGGCGGAGATCCTCGAGCAGGAGACCGACGCCGCCCACGCCCTGCCAGTGCTGCAGCGCATCGTCGCCGACGCGCCCAAATCCGCGGACGCCCACTTGGCGTTCGCTGGCGTCGCCATGAACTTCAAGCGGACTGACCTGGCGGAGGGCGAGGCCCGCGCGGCATTGGCCCTTGATCCTTCCAGCGACCAGGCGCGCATCCTTCTGGCACGCGCCCTGGTGGAGGAGAACAAGCCCGACGAAGCTTTGGCGCTATTGCAGGAACGCCTGCGCAAGACCGGAGACGACGTGGGCATGCGACTCGCGTATGCGGCGGTTCTGGTGGAAGCCCAGCGCAACAAATTGGCGCAGGTTGAACTCCAAGCGGTATTGAAGGCACATCCGGACAATGGCGAAGCGCTCTACACCCTCGGCCTGTTGGCTTTGCAAGAAAAGGACACGGCGTCGGCGCGGGACTACTTCAAGCGCCTGCTCAAGACAGGGAAGCGCATCAACGACGCTTATTACTTCCTCGGCAACACCGCTGAGATGGCAAAGGATTACCCCGAGGCCCTAGATTGGTATCACCGGGTGCAGGAAGGCGAACGCTGGCTTCCGGCCCAAGCCGGCATTGGCCGCAGCCTGGTGGAAGGGGGCACGCCTGACGTGGCCGAGGAGTTCTTCGACGGGCTGGTGGCGGACGACACGGAAGAGACCGTGACCCTGCGCCTCGCGGAAGGGCAGGCATTCGCCGACGCGGGGCAACCGAAGCTCGCGCTCAAGGTCTACGATACGGCCATCACGGCAGTGCCGGACGACAACGACCTGCTTTACGCCCGCGCTCTGCTCTTAGAACAGGACGGCAACTCCGATGCGGCGGAGACCGACCTTGCCTCGATACTCAAGCATTCGCCGGACGATGCCCAGGCGCTGAATGCCCTGGGCTACATGCTCACGCTGCACACCAGCCGTTTCCATGAGGCCCACGATTACATTGAGAAGGCGCTCAACCTCGAACCGGACGACCCCGCCATCCTGGACAGTATGGGCTGGGTGGACCATCGGCTCGGCGACGAGGCGGCGGCCCTGGATTATCTGAAGAAGGCCTACGCAGCCATGGCGGACCCAGAGATCGCCGCGCACCTCGTGGAAGTCATGCTGGATACCGGCGACAAGGCCGGCGCCCACGCGTTGTTCGCGAAGGCGCTGGGAGCCGATCCGGACAACGCCGCTTTGCTCGCCCTCAAACCCCGCCTCAACCCATGAACGCCGCCGTCCGCAACGCGCGTATCCACTGGAGCAACACCAGCGCCGACACGGGCTGGCACGACACGCCGGCCAACCGCGCCGCAATCACCGCAGCGGCCGAGCGCATCTCCTGGACCGACCGGCCCGCGACGGTGCGGCAACTGCACCACG
>Ga0126373_10002778_pt1 | contig 12951 bp, 12 predicted proteins | sample PanSoiMetPlot_11_FD_92545 | JGI IMG/M metagenome (GOLD analysis project Ga0126373, IMG submission 92545) | Tropical forest soil microbial communities from Panama - MetaG Plot_11 | ecosystem: Environmental > Terrestrial > Soil > Tropical forest > Bulk soil | place: Panama | collected 2016-02-17
ACGGCTGGCGGATCACCCGCAGCCTGGTCCGGATGTTCCTGGCCACGCTGCCCGGGCTGGTTTTCGCTTACGTGACAATGGCCGTCGCCGGCTCGGTGCTGCGTGCTCCCAGCGTCCTCTACGGCTTGGTGAGCACGGTGATCGGCGGCGGTGGCGCGTTGCTCCTTTACGCTGTGTGCGCGAAGCTGCTCAACATCGATGAGTTCCGTCTGCTTGTCCGTTCCGTCGCCGGCCGCCTCCGACGGTGACCTGCAGCTGCAGAGCTAGCCGGCTTGCAGCGCCGCAACGCCGCTCATGTCGACGCAGTTCATCTCCTGCTTACGCACGACGACCGCCAGAACCGACGTGCAGGCGCGGCAGCGCATGACTGTGCCAGGCGCCTTGACGTACACGACGGCCTCGGCTACCTGAGCGGTATTGCCACAGTGCCCGCACGTCGCTTCGGCGGTGGTCATCTCGGTGCTGAAGATTTCGTGCAGCAGGCCGCCGATCGCGTTGCCATCGAGCGCGCTGTCGTCCGGCCCGTACAGTCTCTCCGTCATGGTGCCCCTACTCCCCCGTAGCGCTCGGTCTTCACGTGGTCGGGCGGGTACCCGAGACTGACCAGTTCGCCCGCGACGATCTCGACGAACGCCGTCGGTCCGCAGACGAACGCAAGCGGCTGGCGGTCCTCAGGCCAGGCCACTTCGGTCAGCAATGCCGCATCCACCCGGCCGGAGTGCCCGGCCCAGCCAGGCGGCTGTTGGCGCGTCAGCGTATAGACGATTTCGGCGCCATCGCCCGGCATATCGAGTTCAGTGCGGTAGATCACGTCCGGCAACGACCGGGCCGAGTACAGCAGCCGGACCGGAGCCGCACTGCCGATCCGGGCCCGGTGCCGCAGCATCGACCGGAACGGGACTACGCCTGACCCGCCGGCCACCAGCAGCACTGGTGTGCGAGCATCGTCGCTGTCCCAAATGAAGTATCCGCCGATCGGGCCGCGTATCTCGATCTCGTCGCCGGGCCGGAGTTCCTCGGTCAGGTAGGGCGAGACTTCGCCGTCCTCTAGTCGCTCCACGGTGAGCTGGAGCGGCTCGCCGGGCGCCGAGGCAATCGAGTAGGACCGTTCCGCAACGTAGCCGTCGTCAGCTGTCAGCCGGATATCCACATGCTGGCCCGCCTGATGGCCAGCCCAGTCCGGAATGTCGAACTCGATCGTCCGAACGGACGTGGTCTCCGGCCGCACTGCGGTGACCGTGGCGACCTGCCAGGTCAGTCGCCCGCGTACCGCTGTTCCCGCCATGGATCTCCGTAGTTGTTGTAGCCGTAGCGTTCCCAGAACCCGGGTTCGTCAGCTGCGAGCAACTCCAGTCCGCGCACCCACTTCGCGCTCTTCCAGAAATACAGGTGCGGCACCAGCAGGCGGGCTGGCCCGCCATGCTCGGGCTGCAGCGGCGAGCTGTCGTATCCGTAGGCGAGCCAGGCCTGGCCCCCGGTGACGTCGGCCAGCGGCAGGTTCGTGGTGTAGCCGCCGTCGCAGAACGCGAGCACGAATCGCGCCTCGTGCCCAACCTGCGCCAGCAGCGTGTCCAGCGACACCGCCTGCCACATGGTGTCCAGCTTGGACCATTTCGTAACGCAATGGATGTCCGCGGTAACGTCCTCGGCGGGCAAGTCACGGATCTCCTGCCAGTTCCACGACTTGGTCGTCTGGCCGCCCTGCTTGATACTGAATGTCCAGTTCTCTAGCGGCGTGTGCGGAGTCGGGCCGGCCGACAGCACCGGAAAGTCCGTCGTTACGTACTGGCCTGGGGGCACGCGGCTCGCGTCCACGTCGGACGCTCGGCGGCGGCCGTGGAAGCCGCGCGAGAGTGGGCTCATGGCTGCATCATCCCCTACTGCTTCCGGCGCTAACTGACGACATCCAGCATGGCCATCAGCTTCGTCACAGTCGCCCAGTTGCGGGCCGTGCCAGCGATCTGAACGCTGGAGCGGCTGAGTTGCGCGGCCAGTTCGCTGCGGCCGTAGCCGTCGGGCGTATGCAGGAACAGCGTCCGTCCGACAACCGCCGCGTCATCCCTGCTGCCGGTGCTCCTGGCGCGTTCGACGGCAGCGGCAACCGCGGCGACGTGGTCCGGGCCAACCTCATCGCGGTGGAACATGGCATGCACGCACTTGGGGTTGGTCTCACCAGAGAACGGGTTGTCCGCAATCACCTGTTTGAGTTCGCTGCCGGAGAGCACGACGACAGCTGGCCGCACGTCCAGCCGGGTGGCGATCTCTCGCTCAAGGAGGTCAGCCAGTTGGGCGGGATCAGTCTCGGCACAGCTGAACAGCAGGTTGCCGCTCTGTATGTAGGTCGTCGCATCGGCAAGCCCGAGGGCGCTCGCCAGACCACGCAGGTCAGCCATCGCGACCTTGTTGCGGCCACCGACATTGATGCCGCGCAGCAGAGCCAGGTACCTGGGCATAAGCCAGCACTATAACGGCATTACCGGAGCCAGCGCCGGTAGCGCCCGCGGGACGCCTCCCGCCATGCGTTCGCTGCTTCTGCCTGCAGCCGGGCGCCCTCGCAGGCATCCCGACCGTAAAACAGGCCGTAACTGAACGCGCTCTCGCCGGCTTGCTGGGCCTGGGCGCCGAGCCGCCGCGCTAGCTGGCGCCCGACGACGGTGTCCTGGTGATCGCCGAGCACCGTTTGCAGCTTCTTCATGCGCTTGCCGAACCTAGCGGCATCCCGGCCCAGGACCGGAGCTACTGCCTCGGCGGCATACCTCGCCTGCTTTGCCGCTTTGCGGGCGTTATGCAGCGCTACCTCACGCGGTGTGCCCGTGGGTGCGTTAAGCGCCGTGCGCATCCGGCGGCGGGTCTTGCGATAGTTCCGCGATACTGCGGCTGGCAGCGCCTGCCGCGCTGACTCGAGCGCTGCCGGGCCGACGGGGAGGTCCGCAGTCAGCTGATCTAGCTCGTCAAGCAGCGCGTAATAGCGCTCCGACTTCAGCGCTGCCGAGACAGCCTTCATGCTGGTGGCTAGTGCCTTAGCGCCATGCGCCTGGACGCGCGCCTGCACCGGCCCGAGAAGCTCCTCGACGTCGGTCTGGCGCACCTGTTCGTCGAGCCGTTCTGCCTGGACCTCGGCGTCCCGCGCTTCCCCGAGTACGCCACTAAGCCACCTCAGCTCTGCGGCAAGATGATCGGTTTGCGGCCTGCTGACAACCGTGCCGAATGACCCCAGAGCGCTGCGCAGGCGGCGGGAGGCGACTCGCATCTGATGCACCGAGTCGGGCTCAGCGCGGCGCACCTTAGGGTCGAGGGACTTCAGGTGCTCGGCCTGGCCGCGGAGGTAGGCCCCGATGACTTCGCCGGCGCTGGCTGACGGCGTCAGCTCAGCCTGGCCGGCCGGCGCTGGCGGCCGCTCGCCCAGGACGCGCTCGAGCTTTGCTGACCGCCCGGACCGCTGCAGCCCGCTGTCGCGCAGCAGGCTGTCAGCCGCGGCCAGCAACGCGCCGTTGCCGCCGGTCAGCTCCACTTCGATCTCGCGCCACTGCGTCGCGCGCCCCGGAACCTTTGCTGGTACCGCATCTTTCGCTGGCGACTCGTCCAGAAGCGGCACTGCGTGAACGCTGTCATCGGCTACTTCCGCGAGCGACTCGCCGTGCTGCCCGAGGAGAGTTGTCACCTGCCGGAGCGTGGTGATCGCGGCCACGGGTACCAGTGGCGCGCCGCGGGTTCGCGCCCGCACGAGGTTGGCCAGCTCAGCCGGGACGCGCCGGCCGGCCCGGCCTGGCGGCAGCCGGATCTCTTCCCTGCTGCCTGGCGCGGCGGGCAGTTTAAGGTGCCAGCCCGCGTCTCCTCCGCCCGTTCGCCGCCTGAGCGTTATCCCGGCGTCCAGCAGGCGCAGATCCGCAGTGTCGTAGTACTCGGCTACCAGTTGCTGCTCGTCGGGCCCGCGGGTGGCAGCGACGTCCGGCAGCGCGTCGAGCCGCGGCAGGGCCGTGTCTGCTCCGGCCTCGTACTTGGTCTCAGTTTCGGTTACGGTCACAGCCATGCCGCGCGCCTGCCCAGAAAGGTCCGGTTGATGCGGGATCGTCATCAGGTAGACACCCCGCAGTTCATCGACAGTTCACTTTAGGCCCCGCATGAGCCGGCTGCGGGTTAGTGCCGCGGGCTCACCGGCCGCTCGTCACCGCGCTTGCCTCTTCATGCGAATTTCACACCGTGTGTTCGGGGTCTGCATGCTTGACGCATTGCCTTAGGTAGCGAACAGAACGGCGGATCACCAGCCGTCGCGGACCTCTCGGCCACCCCGAGGCCAGGCGCGCGACGGCCGGGCCGCCCGAAAGGACCGAGGCAATGGACTCTCGAAATCAAGGTCACCGCCTGAGCCGCCACCTGCCGCCAGTGCCCGCGGACGTCGCGGACCGGATCATCAAGGCGCTGGAGGCCGAATCTCACAACCGCAGCGACGCGCGATCAAGCGGCTCTGCCGCGCACGTCGCGGTGCCACTGCAGCGAAGTGCCGCAGGACAGTCCCTGGCAAGTTACGTTCCCCGCCCCCGGAGGGCCGACGACCCCGATTGAGGTTCCCTCGTACGCGGTCGGGCAAGGAGAGTTCACCATGACAGCGGTAATGCAGGGCGTGTCTGCTGGTGCCGTTACGGCGCCGCGGCGTGGCAGAACTGGCCGGTCCCGGTGGCGCGCGCTGCTCGAAGCCCGCTGGCGGGACCGCCTGGCGGAGCTCACTGACCTGAGCGTGGCCTTCCACGATGCCGGCGCTCCGGGGCCAGGAATGCAGGCGTGCGAATCCCAGCGCGTGCTGTCTCGCCGGGCTGTTGTCGCGCGCTATGCGCTGGCAGAGACCGACAAGGCGCTGCACAGGCTCGCGGCTGGCGAGTTCGGGCGGTGCGAGGACTGCGCGGCCGAGATCCCGCAAGCACGACTGCTCGCTGAACCGGAGGCCAGGTACTGCGAGCGCTGCGCCTAGCTGCCGGCTGAGGACGCTGACTAGGCGTTTCCCAGATTCGTTGCGGAGCGGCTGACCGTAGCGTGGTCGCTGTACGTGCAACAGAGTTATCCGGGGGGAACGTGTACACCGAAATGCTTCATGGCGACGTAATCGTCGGGATGTCCGTCTACGACGAGTTTCACCACGAGCTCGGCGCGGCTTGTGACGCTGAGTTGTCGGGATATCCGCTGGCCCGCCGACTCCGGCTGGCAGCCGACGATAGCCGTACCTGGGGCGCGGGCGGGGACGAGTCCGCAGCGCAGCGCCCGGAGCGCGCAGTCGCCCGTCGAGACGATGCCGATGTGCGAAGGGACGTACTGCGGGCACTGCTGCTGGACTGCGGGGTTCCGCTGACTGTCGATGCCCAGATCGACGATGGGGTGGTCACGCTGACCGGGACGGCGGGCTCTGAGCGCGAGCGGAAGGAGGCCACCTACCTGGCGAGCTCCGTGCCCGGTGTCGTCGGCGTACTCGACAAGCTCACGCCGCGGCCCCGGTCCTCTGGCGACGACGATGAGGTGGTCAGGGACGCCGTCGCTAGCGCGCTGGCTTGCACCGGGATAGCCGACGTCGCCGAGCTGACGGTTGGTAGCGCCGGCTGGGGCACAGTGGTCCTGTCGGGTGCGGTTCAGTCGCGAAGCGACCATGACCTGGCGATCGCCGCGGCTTGGTCGGTGTGCGGTGTGCATGCCGTCGAGGACTGCATCCACGTCGAGGGCTGACAGCTGACCACGCCTCACGTGCGGGCACTGACCTGACGTTCCCGAGACAGCGGCCCCGGCGGGCCGCTGGTTACCCTGGGGTTTGGGGGTGGATGCCACGGGGGCGGGTTTGCTGGACCGGCAGGCCGAGAGGGCGGCGATCGATGGCGTCATGCGGTCAGTTCGGGACGGGTTCAGTGCGACTCTGGTGATCCGGGGCAGTCCCGGGGTCGGCAAGACGGCGCTGCTTGGGTACGCGGCGCAGTCAGCGCCCGACATGCGGGTGTGCAGCGTGACTGGGGTCGAGACCGAGATCGGGCTGGCGTTCGCGGCGCTGCACCAGCTGCTGGTGCCGGTGCTGCCGGGCGTGGAGAAGCTGCCCGGCCCGCAGTGTCATGCCTTGCAGGTGGCGTTCGGCCTGGAGGCAGGCCCTGCGGCAGACCGGTTCCTGGTGGGGCTGGCGGCGCTGACGCTGCTGGCGCGGGCGGCCGAGGAGCAGCCGGTGCTGTGCCTGATCGATGATGAACAGTGGCTGGATGTGGAGTCGGCGAAGGTGCTGGGGTTCGTGGCCCGCCGGCTCTACGCCGACCAGGTCGGCATGGTGATCAGCGTGACGGAGCCTGCGCCGGCTCATGCGTTCGAGCAGCTCCCGGAGGTCTCGGTCGGCGGGCTGCCGGCCGACGAAGGCGGTCAGCTGCTGCGGTCGGTGGCCAAGGCTCCGATCGACGACGAGGTGGTCGACCGCATCCTGGCCGAGGCCGAGAGCAACCCGCTCGCCCTGGTCGAGGTCGGCCCGGAGCTCACCGCAGAGGAGCTGGCCGGCCGGGCCGACCTTCCTCACCCGATGCCGCTAGGACGTCGACTCACGGACCGGTTCCGGCGCCAGGTAGCCGGCCTCAATCCGGACGCTCAGACGTTCTTGCTGGTGGCGGCGGCCGAGGCGGGGGGTGGCCGGCCCGTGTTGTGGCGCGCGGCGCAGGAGGGTGGCATCGATCCTGACGCCGCTGCGGCTGAGGCCGAGGCGGCTGGCCTGATCGATCTTTCGACAGGCTCGGTGCGGTTCCGCTATCCCCTCATCCGCTCAGCGGTCTACTCCGCCGCTCCGGACCGCGATCGCAGGCGGGTGCACCTGCTGCTGAGCGCGGCTTGTGATGCCGTCCAGGATCCCGACTTGCGTGCCTGGCACCTAGGCGCCGCCGCGACGGGTCCAGACGAGGACGTGGCTGCGGACCTTGAGCTCGCCGCGAGCCGTGCGCAGGCCCGCGGGGGTTATGCGGGCAGGGCGGCGCTGCTCCGGCGCTCTGTCGAGCTGACCGCTGATATGAACCGGCGAGCTCGCCGCGCCCTCGCACTGGCTGACGCCGAGCTGAGGAGCGGTTATCCCGATGTCGCGCAGGATCTCGCCGATACTGCGCTGCCGAGCCTGTCAGAGCCCAGAGCGTGTGCGCTTGGCGAGCAGTTGCGAGGTGAGATCCTTTTCGCCCAGGGTCGCGTCACCGACTCGGCAACCACCCTGGCCGGCGCGGCCAGATTGCTCGCCCCAGACCACGCGGCGGCTCGCGAGGCGATGGCGGCCGCAATGAGGGCGGCGATCTGGGCCGGGCCGGTCGACTCCAGGGAGATGTCGACCGCTGCGGCCGCGCTCCCGCGCCCGCCCAGACCGCAGGCCAGGGTCTGCGATCTGCTACTGGACGGATTCGCGGCCAGGTTCACAGGCGGCTTTAAGGCCGCGCTCGAGCCATTTCGCGCGGCCCTCACCGTTTTGCGGTCACCGGATCCGAAACAGGTGACTGAACTTCGCTGGTTCGAGGTCGGCGCGATAGCGGCGCTGAGCATCTGGGACGCTGACGACGTCCTCGACATCACTGATCGCTTCTTGCGCGCAGCGCGCACGCAGGGGGCGCTGGCCATGCTCCCTGCCGCCCTGGCGCTACGGGCGACCGCTGAATGCCTCATCGGCCGGCTGGCCCATGCCGAGGACCGGTGGGCAGAAATGCGCGAGATCATTGCGGCCAGCCGCAGCGCTACCGTGGTCGGCGTCGACAGCCTGAGCGAGGGCATGGCGCTTGTGTACACCGGGCGGATTGGCGAAGCCAGAGCGATAGGCACAGCTCGCATCCGGGAAGCAACGTCGCGCGGCCAGGGCGGGGTCGCTGACGTGGGCCGGGCTATCACCGCGATAGCCGACGTGTGGGCAGGCGATTACGACTCGGCAGTCGGTACAGCTGCTACTGTCGTTCAGCACGACATCCCGTTCGTCGCTGAGGTGACCTTGCCTGAGCTCATCGAGGCGGCCGCCCGTAACGGCCAGCGCAGCGAGGCAATGTCAGCTTTTGACATCATGTCCGCGCGGGCCCTCGCCGCCGGCACTCCTGAAGCGCTGGGCATTCGTTCCCGGTGCGCGGCGCTCCTCGAGGACGGCGACGGCGCGGAACCCTGCTACCAGGAGGCGATAGGCCACCTGGAACGCGGCCGCGCCGCCGTCGAGCTCGCTCGCGCACACCTGCAGTACGGTGAGTGGCTGCGCAGGGGCAAGCGCAAGCGAGAGGCCCGCGGCGAGCTCCGGACCGCCCGCGACATGCTCCAGGCCATGGGGGCAAAGGGATTGGCCGCGCGCGCGGCTGCCGAGCTTCGGGCCACCGGTGAGCGGGCCAGGCCTCGCACCCCCGCGGCCACCGCGGACCTCACCCCGCAGGAAACCCGCGTTGCCGGCTTGGCCGCCGAAGGCGAGACAAACAACAAGATCGCAGCTCAGCTGTTTATCAGCCCGCGCACCGTCGAATACCACCTGGGCAAGGTCTTCACAAAGCTCGGCGTGAGCTCACGCGCTCAGCTGGCCCGGCGCATGCCCCCAGGCCTGGCGGCGCTCGAACACTGACCACGGCCCGCCTCGGGGAGTCAGGGGTTGACGCTGATGCATCCAGATAGTCAGGTGCCCGGCCGGCATCCCGTCTACGGCGACCTTCCCGCCCAGGTACACGGCCTGGCAAGGAGGTTCGGGCTGCGCCGGCTTGAGCAACGACATGACAGCCGGTGGGTGCTCGGCGCGTACGTGCTGGTCAACTCGGCGATCTCAATCGCGATCGTGTCGACAATCGCGGCGCTCAGCAAGCAGCCGTTCATCTTCCCCTCGCTGGGTCCGACCGCCTTCGTGTTGTTTTATGACGCTCAGGGCGCGCAGGCCGCTCCTCGCAACGTGTTCTGCGCTCACGCGATCGGGGTTCTGGCCGGGTACCTCGCTCTGGTCATCTTTGGCCTGACCATGGCCAAGCCGGATCTAACCGACATCACAGTCCCGCGGATCGGCGCAGTGATCCTCTGCCTTTGCCTGACCGTGTCCCTGATGGTGTGGCTGCACGTGCCGCATTCCCCGGCAGCCTCAACTACCCTGATGGTCGGGCTTGGCCTCATCCGCACACCGCCCCAGCTGACCATACTCATGGTCGCGGTGGTTGTGATGATTGCGCAGGGCGCGATCATTAACCGGCTCGCTAGCGTCCCCTATCCGCTGTGGGCACCGGTCAAGGATCGCCGCTAGCCGTGGCGCTCTGTGGCTGCGCGGCGTCGCGCCGCCAGCACGGCGCTGTCCACCATGGTAACGAGGTTCTCCAGCGGTACCTTCCCGTCGACCCGCTGGCCGTTGACGTAGAACTTGGGCGTGGCATTGACGCCGTTCCTGAGACCTTCCTCGATGTCCGAAGTGATCCTCGCCGCGTAAGCACGGTCGGTCAGGTCCCGGCGGAAGCGCGGGATATCCAGTCCGATCACCTCTGCGTAGGTCACAAGCGAGTCGGTGTCCAGATGCGAGTACGGCTGTAGCAGCAGGTCATGCATCTCCCAGTAGTTGCCCTGGGCGGCCGCAGCCTCGGCGGCTTCGGCTGCCTGCTCAGCATGCGGGTGCAATTCCGGGATCGGGAAGTTCCGGAAGACGAACCGGATCTCCGCCGGATGCTGATCAGCGAGCATGCGAACGTCCCGGAAGGCTCCCCGGCAGTACGGGCACTCGAAGTCGCCGTACTCCAGGATCGTCACCGGCGCGTCTGCCGGGCCGCGGACATGATCGTCGGCCGTGATCCGCGGTGCGGTGAAAGCCTCCAAGGTCAGATCCCATCAGCGGTGTCGAATAGGTCATGATCCGGTCAGAGCTATACACGTTACTGCGTGGTCGCACCCCGAGGTTTCCGGTAACGCTGCCCGGGCTCCTCCTGCTCAGGACAGCCGGCCCGACGATCTGACTAACGGCTAGCTTGCACTGGCGGCGGTACCGACGGCAGCGGAGAGCGCTGCGGTGGTACGGCCCTGGCAAGCTCCCGCCGCGAGCTGACCCCGAGCTTGGCGAACACCTTCCGAAGGTGATAGGCGACCGTCGCCGGACTGATGAACAGCTGCTCGGCGATCTGGCGGTTGGAAGCCCCGCTGCCGGCCAGCCGGGCGACCAGCGCTTCCTGCGTGGTCAGGGATTCGATTGCCTCGAACGTGCGCTTGCGAGCGTGCTCGCCGGTCGCCCTGAGCTCCCCGCGCGCCCGTTCCGCGAACGCTTCGGCGCCAATGGAGTCGAGGCACTCGTATGCGGTGCGGAGCTGATCCCGCGCGTCACGCCTGCGTCGCTCGCGCCGCAGCCACTCTCCGTAAAGCAACCTGGCGCGGGCGAGCTCCAGCTTAAGCGGAGTGCGGGCCAAGCGCTCGATTGCTTCACGGTAGAGGCGCTCCGCGGCGGGCCCGCGGCTGACGAGGGCTCGCGAGCGCGCCTCGACGCCAAGCGCCCAGTCGGTCCCGCATGCGCTGGTAAGCAGCGAAAGCCGCCTGAGCGCATTGGCCGCGCACTCCGGCTTTCCGCTCCGTGCGGCGGCTTCAACCAGCTCGACGAGCGACCAGCTGACGTAGAACTGGATAAGCGACTCATCGCTCGCCTGCTGTGCGGCGGCGAGCGCGTCGTCGTAGTGACCGAGGCTGTTCTGCACCAGGGCGGTCGCCCACTGAAAGAAGGTCAGCGCCTTGCCCTCGCCCCGCCGCTCCGCATCCTTCCTGCCCGCCTCGACCAGGGCGGCGATCTCGGTCTCCCGGCCCTGGAAGGCGGCGAGCGCGACGGTGGCGTAGGGGGTCGTGATGGCACTCGTCGCCTCCCGCACCGACTGGGCCTCCGCGGCAAGTGAGCATGCCTCTGAGAATTCGCCCTTAAAGATGTGCACGTGGGCGCGCGCGCTCAAGCCGATGGGGACCTCGGCCAGGGCACCGACTTCGCGGGCGATCTTGACCCGGCGGGCCGACAGCACATCGACGCTTTCGTAGTCCCACACAAGGACGCCGGCGTGGGTCGCCTGCCACCAGCGAAGGGTTTCCTCGTCAGAGATATCCCCGGAACGGAAGGCGGCTACGGACTGCTTGAGCACGGGCACTGCGGCCGCGCAGCCCTCTGTGACCAGCAGCGCCATGCCGTCAAGCATCAGCTCGGTAGCGCTCGCAGGCTCCGACGCCGGCGGGAGCGCGCGGGCCGCCTCGGCGACCTCACGCACATCGCCTGCGGTCGCCAGGCGGCCGGCGTACAGCGCGGCGGTCAGTGCTTCCAGGTAGGTCTCCCGCGCGATCCGCAAGTCGAGAGGCTCAAAGTCCCTGGCCGCCTTCAGGAACAGCGCAGGTGCGTCAGAACCACGGCTGGATGTGAAGGCTATTCGCGCATGAAGCAGGTCAAGGCGGGCGCGCTGCAGGCCATCAAGCGGCCAGGCTTGCGCCGCGGTCAGGAGCCCTTCGGCCACCTCGAGAGCGCCGGCCTCGTACTTGGCGTAGGCCGCAGCGAGTGTCCGTTCGGCGCGTTTGCCGGTGTGAAGCGTCAGCTCGGCCGAGCGCTGCAGGAACGCCGCCGCCGCGGACCATCCGCCGCGCGCCCTCGCGCACCCCGCGAGGCGGTCCAGTTCGGCTGCGATGCCGTCGTCAGGCCCAAGCGTCGCCTGAGCGCGATGCCAGGCACGCCGCTCAGGGTCGATGACGGCATCCGTGGCGTCGGCGAGCGCGCCGTTGACGGTGCGCTGTGCCTCCGGCGATGCGGCCTGGTACACCGCGGAGCGCACGAGCGGATGGCGGAAGACCACACGGTCGCCGATCATCATGAGCCCGGCCTCTTGCGCCGCGGCTTGCGCCTGCGGCCCGATCCCCAGAAGGTCGGCCGCGCGCCACAGCAGGGTCGGGTCACCGGTCGGTTCAGCCGAGGCGACCAGCAGCAACTGCTGGGTAGCGGCCGGCAGTGCGTCAAACCGTTGCTGGAAGCTGTGCACGATCCGTCCTGGCAGCTCTCGCTCACAACCGTGCCCAAAGCCGCCGGTAAACTCCGCGGGCGACAAGCCCTGCGGCAGCTCAAGCAGCGCCAGCGGGTTCCCGTGCGTCTCCGCGACGACCCGGTCGAGCACCCGGTCATCCACGGGTCCCCTAACGACCGATTCCAGCAGCGCCCGCGCATCGCTGATGCTCAGCCCGCCGACGTCGAGCCTGGGCAGCCCGGCTAGCTCGTCGCGCGGCGCTTCGGTAGTGGCGAATAGCAATGCGATCGGCTCGGCAAGCAGCCGGCGCGCCACGAACCCCAGCGTCCGCGCAGACGCCCGGTCGAGCCACTGCGCGTCATCGACGACACACAGCATCGGCTGCTTGGCGGCGGCCCCCGACAGCAAGCTGAGTGCCGCCAAGCCCACCAGGAACCGATCCGGCGTCGGCCCTTTCTTCAGTCCGAGCGCCACGTCGAGCGCGTCACGCTGCGGATCAGGCAGCTGGTCGGAAATGTCCAGCATCGGCGACAGCAACTGCTGTAGGGCGGCGAATGTCAGTTCCATCTCGGGCTCGACCCCGGCCACTGAGGCAACTCGCAGCCCGGCGGCCGACTCGACCGCGTAGCTAAGCAGGGCCGTTTTGCCAACCCCCGGCGCCCCGCACATCACTAGCACCGCGCTGTGCCGGCCTCTGACGGCGTCGAGCAGCTGGTCGAGTCTGGCACGCTCCGCAAGGCGACCTATCAGCATTGCCAGAACCTCACGTGTAACCCCCCGTAGTTACGCTACTTGCTCTTGTTCGACTTCGCGGGGCCGGCTGTCGGCTGTCCGCGCAGCTATCAATTGCGCGGACCGGACTGTCAAGAGCGCGGATGCGAAGTCAGGTGCGCGGACCTAGCGTTGTTGTGTCGGCCGACGCAGAAGCGACAGCCGCAGAGAAGAAAAGTGACAGAAACGTCGAAATACATGCCAGCCCGGACCGCGTCTCGTCCGCCCCTCGACAGCACAT
>Ga0126373_10002779_pt1 | contig 12950 bp, 13 predicted proteins | sample PanSoiMetPlot_11_FD_92545 | JGI IMG/M metagenome (GOLD analysis project Ga0126373, IMG submission 92545) | Tropical forest soil microbial communities from Panama - MetaG Plot_11 | ecosystem: Environmental > Terrestrial > Soil > Tropical forest > Bulk soil | place: Panama | collected 2016-02-17
TACCGCGCGGCGGCGAAGGCGCTCAGGGCAGAAGGGGTAACAGTGACCAAGGCGACGCTGCAGCGACGCAGTGGCCTTCACGTATACCCAAATCAGGCGGGCCGCCGGCGCGCATTTCTCAAGGTCCTCTCAGAATTCAACCCTGCCGCCTCATCCGTGACACCCTCTTCCGGCTGTCCAGCCGCACCCGCCGGCTCGCTGGGAGTGGGGGCAGGCGTCGACTAGGCTGCGTGACGGACGGATGGCACTTCCTGAAAAGCGGACAGATCTCGTGGATATCGCCGGGCGCGGGAGCTGCCCCGGGAGTCCCTGAGCGACTTTAGACGGATCTGTCCAGGCGGGTCCGGTTCACAGCGGCACCACTCGTGCGCCGTCCACACCCGGGCCCGAACCTCCAGCGTATAAACAGGACAACAATTGCGGCTCCGGCCTCGGCAGCCTTGTCCGGCATATTCTGGCCGACCTTGCATTCCGGCATATCGTGGCCAAAGTGGCCAAAAGATGCCGGAAAAGACAGCCCGCCAGTTGGCGGGCCTCTTTCGTTTTGGCTGGGGGACTAGGATTCGAACCTAGGTAAACGGAGTCAGAGTCCGTTGTCCTACCACTAGACGATCCCCCAAATAGTTGCGGGATTGAAGCTCGAACCGTCCCCGGCTGCAAGCTCCGGCTAGCGCTTCGAGTACTGCGTCCCACGGCGGGCCTTGCGGCGGCCGACCTTCTTGCGCTCGACCTCGCGGGCGTCGCGAGTGACGAAGCCTGCATCGCGCAGCTGCTTGCGCAGCGTGTCGTCGTACTCCAGCAGGGCGCGGGTGAGGCCCAGGCGGATGGCGCCGGCCTGGCCGGTGATGCCGCCGCCGTCCACGGTCACGCTGATGTCGAAACGGGTGCCGAGCTGCAGCGCCTCGAGCGGCTGGCGCACGATCATGCGGCCGGTCTCACGCCCGAAGAACTCATCGAGCGGACGGTCGTTGACCGTGATGTTGCCGGTGCCCGGCCGGAGATAGACGCGGGCGGTCGCGGTCTTGCGCCGGCCGGTGCCGTAGTTGTGCTGCTGCGTTGCCATCAGTGCGATTTCCTCAGATCTCGAGCGGCTGCGGCTGCTGCGCCTGGTGCGGGTGCTCGCCGCCCGCGAAGACGTGCAGCTTTCTGAACATGCGCCGCCCGAGCGGATTCTTCGGCAGCATGCCCTTGACGGCGAACTCGATCGCGCGCTCCGGATGCTCATCGAGGAGCTTCTGCAGGGCGATCGACTTGATGCCGCCGATGTAGCCGGTATGGTGATAGTAGATCTTGTCGGTCAGCTTGCGGCCGGTGACACGTACCTTGCCGGCGTTGAGCACCACGATGTGATCGCCCATGTCGACGTGGGGGCTGTAGTCAGCCTTGTGCTTGCCCTTGAGCCGATGTGCGATCTGCGAGGCGAGGCGCCCGAGCGTCTTGTCGGTCGCATCGACCACGAACCAGTCGCCCCGGACACTCCCGGATTTGGCGAAAACCGTCTTCATATAAGCCTCAACAGGGCCTTTTCACGGACCCCAGGAATACGCAAAAAACCCAGGCACAAGGATGTGCCCCGCCGCCGCCAGGTGGCGGAGCTTTGGGCAAAAACCACGCTTTTTGCCCAAAGCAGCGGTGGGCCGGGCAAGGAGCCCGGATCCAGCGCCTCAAACGAGGGCCGGCAAGTCTACTGAAGCTGCCCCGCCAATGCAAAACGAGTGCTTATAATCCGGATCCATGGAGACCGAGCAACCCCTGGATGCCTGGATCGGCGCCGCCGATCGGGCCCTGCGCGCGCTTTTCGCGCCGGCGCATGCCTCCCGTCCCCTGCCGCTGCCGCCCGCCCCCGCCTCAGGGGACGCCGCGGAGCTCTCCCCCGATGAGCGCCGCCGGGCCGCTGCCCTGATGCGCGTCAACCACGCCGGGGAGATAGCCGCGCAAGCCCTCTACCACGGCCAGGCGATGGCGGCGCGGTCGGAAACCACGCGCAAGATGCTGCTCGACGCCGCGCGCGAGGAAACCGATCACCTCGCCTGGTGCGAGAGCCGTCTCCAGGAGCTCGACTCCCGTCCGAGCCTGTTCAACCCGCTGTGGTATGCCGGCTCCTTCTTTATCGGTGCGCTTGCCGCGCTCGCGGGCGACCGCGCCAGCCTCGGTTTCGTGGTCGAAACGGAGCGGCAGGTCGAGGGACATCTGGATGATCACCTCGAGCGCCTGCCCGCGGCCGACCTGCGCAGCCGTGCCATCGTGCAGCAGATGCGCGTGGACGAGGCAGCGCACGGCGCCAACGCGAGGGCAGCAGGCGGGATGGAGCTGCCGGGACCGGTGCGCGCGCTGATGCGCCACACGGCCCGCGTCATGACGGGCACTGCCTATTGGGTTTGATCGCCACGTGCGCATGATGCCGTTCCTACGCCCCGAGACAACGCGACACTCTGGTTTTCGCTGCACCGCGTGCGGTACGCTTGCAGTCAGCGGGGGCAACGTATAAACACTCTCTCATCATGACCACACAAATTCGGGGAGCCGGTATGGAAGAGAACGTCAAGCCGTTGAGCGACATTCCGGCGATCAACCGGTTCCTGAGCTACTGCCGCATCCGAACCGTGCCGTCAAAGACGGTCGTGATACATGCCGGCGACCTGCCCGATGTCCTCTACTACATCATCAGCGGCTCCGTCGAGGTGATGATCGAGGATGAGGAAGGTAACGAAATGGTGCTCGCCTACCTCAACCGCGGGCAGTTCTTCGGTGAGATGGGCCTTTTCTTCAGCGACCAGCCGACCCGCAGCGCCTGGGTGCGCACCCGCAACCAGTGCGAGCTCGCGGAAATGACCTACCCGCGCTTCCGACAGATCGCCGCCGAGAGTCCCGGTCTCATCTTCGAGCTCGCTACCCAGCTCGCCACCCGGCTCGACCGCACCAATCGCAAGCTCGGCGACCTCGCATTCGTCGACGTCACCGGCCGGGTTGCCCATGCCATCAACAATCTCTGCGAGGAGCCGGATGCGATGACGCATCCCGAGGGCATGCAGATCAAGGTCAGCCGGCAGGAGCTCTCACGTCTGGTCGGCTGCTCGCGCGAGATGGCGGGGCGGGTGCTCAAGGTGCTGGAAGATCAGGGCCTGCTGCGCGCCACCGGCAAGACCATCGTGGTATTCAACGCGCGGCCGAAAATGAAAACCCGCCCGGTCATCGTGCCGGCCAAGCCGCTGGGAAAACCCGCGCCGCCGCCGGAGATCGATGACGACGACGATGAGGACGACGAGGAGTAGTAGATAGGTGACCGGCGCGGCCCGAGAGGGCCGAGCGCCAGGCTCCGTCAGCGTCCGGCGATCTGCGCCCGCATCGCTTTGATGGTCGCCGCGTAATCCGCGCTGCCGAAGATCGCCGACCCCGCCACGAAGGTGTCCGCGCCCGCGCGCGCGACGTCCCTGATGTTGTCGACTTTGACGCCCCCGTCGATCTCCAGCCGCACCTCCAGGCCGCTCGCATCGATGCGGCGGCGCGCGTCGGCCAGCTTGCGCAGCGCCGTCGGAATGAACTTCTGGCCGCCGAAGCCGGGATTGACCGACATGATGAGCACCAGGTCGAGCTTCTCGAGCGTGTAGTCGAGGTAATCGAGCGGCGTCGCCGGGTTGAATACCAGGCCGGGACGGCAACCCTGCTCCCGGATGTGCTCGATCGTGCGGTCGATGTGCTCCGTCGCCTCCGGGTGGAAGGAGATGTAGCTGGCGCCCGCCGCCGCAAAATCCGGGATGATGCGGTCCACCGGACTGATCATCAGATGCACGTCGATCGGGGCGGTCACGCCGTGTTTGCGCAGGGCCTCGCAGACCATGGGGCCGATCGTGAGGTTCGGCACGTAATGGTTGTCCATCACGTCGAAGTGGATGATGTCCGCGCCGGCGGCCAGCACGGCGTCGACTTCCTCACCCAGGCGCGCGAAGTCGGCGGACAGGATGGAGGGGGCGATCCAGGGGGAGGCGGCCATAGGCAGCAGTGTACCCGCTAATCGCCCGCGATCGTCATCTCGCCGATCAGGACCGAGCCGCAGCGGATGGAGCCGCGCACGTCGACGTCACTCCCGACCGCCACGATGTTGCGATAGATGTCGCGCAGGTTCCCGGCGATCGTGACCTCGTGAACCGGGTACGCCACGGAGCCGTTTTCGATCCAGAAGCCGCCCGCACCGCGCGAGTAATCCCCGGTCACGCCGTTGACGCCCTGCCCCATCAGCTCCGTCACCAGCAGGCCGGAGCCCATGCGGCGCAGCAGCGCATCGTACGGCGGCGAATCCGCCGCGGCCTCCACGATCAGATTGTGAACACCGCCCGCGTTGCCCGTGGGCTTGAGACCGAGGCGCCGTGCGGAGTAGCTGCCCAACACATAACCCTGCAGTATTCCGTTCGCGACCAGCTCGCGATCGCGCGTCGCGGCGCCCTCATCGTCGAAGGGAGCGCTCGCGAGGCCCTTCGGAATATGCGGGCGCTCGTGCATCTGCAGGAATGTCGGAAAGACCTCCTCACCGGCGGCGTTCAACAGGAAGGACGCCTTGCGATACTGACTCGGCCCGCGGATCGCGCCGATGAAGTGCCGGTAGAGGCCGCGCGCCATGTCGGGTGAAAAGAGCACCGACGCCTTGCGGGTCGCGAGCTTGCGCGCGCCGAGTCTCGCCAGCGCGCGCTTGCCGGCCGTGGCGCCCACCGACTCCGCCGCATCGAGGTCCGCCGGATCGCGCGCCGTGGTGAACCAGTAGTCGCGCAGCATCTGCTCGCCTTCCTGCGCGATGAGGGAGCAACTCACCGAGTGGCTGGTGCCGGAGAAGCCGGCCAGGAATCCGAGTGAGTTGCCGTAGACGCCGGTGTGTCTCTGACTGCTGACCGAAGCGCCCTCCGAGTTGGCGATGCGCGGATCGACTGCCCGGCCGGCCTGCTCGCAGCGGCGCGCGATGGCGATGGCGTCCTCGGCGGCGAGCCCCCAAGGGTGATCGAGATCGAGGTCGGGGATGTCACGCGCCAGATACTCAGGCTCCACCAGGCCGGCATAGGGGTCCTCGGCGGTGTAACGGGCGATGGCGCAGGCTTTCTCGACGGTGGCGCGGACTGCCTCGCGTCCGAGATCGGCGGTGCTGGCCGAGCCCTTGCGCTTGCCGAAATAGACCGTCACCGCAAGTCCCCGGTCGCGCTGGTACTCGATCGTGTCCACCTCACCCAGCCTGACGGTCGTACCCAATCCCTGGCTGAGACTGGCATCGACCTCGTACTGTGAGGCTCCCTGACGGCGGGCCTCCGCCAGCGCAGAGGCGACAACGTCCTGGAGCAATGGGGGAGAATTCGTCGCCTCGACCGCCTGTGGCATACGCGCTTCCGCTCGATTGAAGGAAATGGGGCAGAATTTCGATTCTAGCAGCCGCAAGACCCGAGCCGTTCGAGACCCAGTGAGCCCGCATACCCCAGATGACCTCCCCGAGGAGGACGAGCACGAGCGGCCGAGCAAGAGCGAGCGCAAGCGCGTGGCGCACGCGGCCCAGGATCTCGGCGAGGCGCTGGTCCGCCTGCGTGATCCCGAGCTCGATGCGCTCGGTCTGCCGGAGACCCTGAGCGAGGCCATCCGCGCGGCGCGCCACATCAAGAGTCGCGCCGCCGGCGCGCGCCAGCGGCAGTACATCGGCAAGCTCATGCGCGAGATCGATCTCGAGCCGATCCGCGCAACGCTGGCTGCCCGCAGCGAGCGGGACGCGATCGAGACCCAGCTCTTCAAGCGGGCCGAAGGCTGGCGGGAGCGCCTGATCGCCGAGGGCGAAACCGCGCTCGACGAGCTGGCGCAGATGCGGCCCGGCCTCGACCGGTCGGAGTGGAGCCGGCGCCTCGCAGCCGCGCGCCGCGAGCGCAGCGCCGTCGACCGCGCAGCGGCAGAGCGGCCCCGAACGAGCGGCCCCGCTGGCCGGGAGCTGTTTAGGGCGCTGCGCGCGCTGCTCGGGTAAAATATGTCGATGACAGCGCTGGTCGGCATCATCATGGGCTCCTCTTCCGATTGGGAGACCCTGCGCTGCGCCGCCGAGACCCTGGAAAAGCTCAAAGTCCCGCACGAGGTGCGGGTGGTCTCCGCCCACCGCACGCCCGACCTTCTCTTCGAATACGCCGCCAGCGCGCGCTCGCGCGGCCTCGAAGTCCTCATCGCCGGCGCCGGCGGCGCCGCTCATCTTCCGGGCATGACCGCCGCCAAGACCAGCCTTCCGGTGCTCGGCGTGCCCGTGCAGTCGAAGACGCTCGGCGGGCTCGATTCTCTGCTTTCCATCGTGCAGATGCCGGCGGGGGTGCCGGTGGCCACCTTCGCGATCGGCGCCGCGGGCGCGACCAACGCCGCGCTCTGCGCCGCGGCCATTCTCGCCAACAAGTATCCGGCCGTTGCGCAGGCGTTGGAGGCCTTCCGCGACAGCCAGACCGCCGGGGTGCTCGCCAACCCCGATCCGCGCGCCGCGCCGCGTTCATGACCGTCGGCATCGTAGGGGCCGGCCAGCTCGGCCGGATGCTGGCATTGGCCGGCTACCCGCTCGGCCTCGACTTCCTCTTTCTCGATCCCGCCAGGGATGCGCCTGCGGGCCGCGTGGCGCCGGTGCTGCACGGGTCCTTCACCGATCCGAAGCTGCTCTCACGGCTGGCGCGGGAGTGCGAGGTCCTGACGTTCGACTGGGAGAATATTTCCGTCGACGCTCTGCGCATGCATGCGGCAGCGGCACATGCAGCGCGCATCTGTCCGCCGATCAGGGCGCTCGCCACGGCGCAGGACCGCGTGGCCGAGAAACGGCTGTTCGAGCGGCTCGAGATTCCAACGACACGCTGGCGGGCGGTCGGCTCGCGGCCGCAACTCGAGCGCGCGCTGCGCGAGATCGGGGTTCCCGGCGTCCTCAAGACCCGGCGTCTGGGATATGACGGCAAGGGGCAGATCAGGGTGAGAACTGCGGAGGACGCCCACCGCGGCTGGGAAGAGCTCGGCAAGGTGCCCCTCATTTACGAGGAATGGGTGTCGTTCGATTGCGAGGTGTCCATCATCGGCGCACGCAGCCGCGGCGGCGCGATCGCCATCTATCCCCTGAACGGCAACGTGCACTCGCACGGAATCCTCCGCCTGACGCGCGCACCGTACGGGCCGCAGAGCTGGCAGCGGGTGGCCGCGCGGCACCTGGAACGCTGCCTGTCGCACTTCCGTTATGTTGGTGTGCTCACGATAGAGTTCTTCGTCCGGCATGGGAGGTTGATCGCCAACGAGATGGCACCCCGCGTACATAACTCCGGACATTGGACCATCGAGGGCTGTGTCACCAGTCAGTTCGAGAATCATCTGCGCGCCATCCTCGGCCTGCCGCTCGGATCGACGCGCCCCGTGGGATTCAGCGCAATGGTGAACCTGATCGGCGCCGTCCCGCCCCGCGAGGGCTTGCTCTCCCAGGAGGGGCTGTACCTGCACGATTATGGCAAACAGCCGAGGCCGGGGCGCAAGGTCGGGCATTGCACCATCGTGGAACCTACCGCGGGCCGCCGTGACCGGCGGGCACGGGGGTTGCTTCGTGAGCTGGCTCCTGGATTGCGCATCCCGTAAGATATAAGGTTAAACGAGCCCGGCCAGAGCGGGTCGAGCGCACCCGGCGCGCTGCTCTGTCGTCTATAACGGACACTCATGTACCTCGACCCGTTCAAACTCAAAGAGCTGCCGTTTCGACTGAGTCCCGACCCTCAGTTCCTCTACCTTTCCAAGCAGCACGCCCGCGCCAAGGCGTACATGGAGTCGACCATCTGGTTCACCGACGGCTTCGTCGTGATCACGGGTGAAATCGGCGCCGGGAAGACCACCCTCATCGAGTCCTTCCTCAAGGAGATCCAGTCGGACGTGGTGGTCGCGCAGATCAACCAGACGCAGGTCTCGGCTGTCGACTTCCTCCAGGCCATCCTGGTGCAGTTCGGCTTCTCACCCTTCAAGATGAAGAAGGGCGAGATCATCGCGACTCTCAACAACTTTCTCATCGAGCAGTACGCCGCCGGGCGCAAGGTGCTCCTCATCGTCGATGAGGCACAGAACCTGTCGCAGCGGGTGCTGGAGGAGATCCGCCTCCTTTCCGGCGTCGAAACGACCAAGGAGAAGGTGCTGCGCATCATCCTCGCAGGACAGCCGGAGCTCAACGCGAAGCTCGACGCGCCGGAGCTGGTGCAGCTCACGCAGCGTGTGCGCCTGCGCTTCCATCTCACCGCGCTGTCCCAGACGGAGACGCGGGGCTACGTGCAGCACCGCCTGGAAGTCGCCGGCGGCGGCGATCGCGAGATATTCGCCGAAGACACATTCGCCCAGATCTTCCGCTTCACGGGCGGCGTGCCGCGCCTCATCAACACGCTATGCGATACGGCCATGATGGCCGCCTACACGGCCGACCGCGGGCTGGTGACCGGCGTGGACATCGACAGCGCCGTCGGCGAGCTGCAATGGGTGGAGTTCGCAGCGCGCACGCAGCAGCAGGTCAAGGCCGCCACGGAGCTCGCGCTGCCGCGCATGCGCGGCGCCGACCCGGCGCTGCCTACCCTCGGCAAGCTCCTGGTCGCGACCGACGGCCGCACGGTGCAGGAGATCACCCTGACCCAGGGCCGGATCATCGTCGGCCGCACCGCCGACAACGACCTGCAGATCGACAGCCGGTTCGTCAGCCGGCACCATTGCCAGATCACGACCTCCGCCAATTCGTGCGTCATCGAGGATCTCAACAGCACGAACGGCATCTACGTCAAATCGCGGCGGGTTCGCCGGCACTATCTCAACGACGGCGATGTAGTGCTCGTCGGCAAGCACGAGCTGATCTACGTCGACGAGCGACTTGCGCGCACCCGCGGCAGCCTCAACGACACCGTACCGGGGATTCCGGTGCTGCGGCCCGATGCGATGATGGACCGGAGGGAGGAAGAAGAAACGGAGACCGGGCTCGAGACGACGCGGGATCAGTCCTGATCCCCGCGCTGGGTGAGGTCAGGCTGGCCGTAGTGGGAGCGTAGTTCGCGATAATCACGCCGCCGCAGGAGCACCACCACGCCCCCGAGGAGAGCGGCCAGGCCCGCCAGCCCCACGAGCAGGCCCACCGTGTGGGAATCCCCGATGAGGTAGCTGCCCCCCAGGCCGGCCAGGCCGGCGGCGATGTAGAGCCACGGCAAGCCTTCGTACATGGGCCGCGAGAGGTGCATGGCCACACACGATACTACGGCGCCGCGGCCGGGGCACCTTGCCGCGATTATGTCTAGTTACGCGGTGCCCCCGACCGTCAGGTTTTCCACCTTCAGGGTCGGCTGACCTACGCCTACGGGGACGCTCTGTCCGTCCTTGCCGCACGTTCCGACGCCGTCATCCAGCTTCAGGTCATTGCCGACCATGGTGACACGGGTCAATACGTCCGGACCGTTGCCGATGAGGGTGGCGCCCTTCAGGGGAGCGCCGATGCGGCCGTTCTCGATGGCGTACGCCTCGCTGGCGGAGAAGACGAACTTGCCCGAGGTGATGTCGACCTGGCCGCCGCCGAAGTTGACGGCGTAGATGCCGCGCGGCACCGAGCGGATGATCTCCTGCGGATCGTGCGGCCCGGGGCGCATGTACGTGTTGGTCATTCGCGGCAGAGTCATGTGCGCGAAAGACTCCCGCCGGCCGTTGCCCGTCGGCCGGCCGCCCATCAGCCGCGCGTTGAGCCGATCCTGCATGTAGCCGCGCAGCACGCCGTTCTCGATGAGCGTAGTGCACTGGGTAGGTGTGCCCTCGTCGTCGATATTGAGGGAGCCGCGGCGCTGCGACAGCGTGCCATCGTCGACGACCGTGCACTCCGGAGCCGCGACGCGCTCGCCGATTCGGTTCGCGAACGCCGAGGTGCCCTTGCGGTTGAAATCGCCCTCGAGGCCGTGACCGATCGCCTCGTGCAGCAGGATGCCCGGCCAACCGGGCCCGAGCACAACGGTCATCGGGCCCGCGGGCGCCGGCACCGCCTCGAGGTTGATCAGGGCCTGCCGGGCAGCCTCGCGAGCCAGGGCGATCGGACGGTCGCCGGCGACGAGCTCCGCGAGCGAGTAGCGGCCGCCGGCGCCGCAGTACCCCTGCTCGCGCCGTCCGTTCTGCTCGACCAACACCGACACGTTGAAGCGCACGAGCGGCCTGACGTCCGCGGCGAGCTCGCCGTTGCTCGTGGCGATCAGTACGACTTCATGCACCGCGGTCACGCTTGCAGTGACATGCACGATGCGCGGGTCGATCCTGCGGGTCTCGCGGTCGACTCGCTCCAGCCACGCGACCTTGTCCTGATCGGAGAGCGTGGCCACGGGATCGTCCGGCAGGTACAGGCGGTGACCCGCCTGCGGATGCCAGGCACTGACGCGCCGATCGCCTCCCTGGACGGCAATGGCGCGTGCGGCGCGGGAGGCTTCCTCCAGCGCGGGCAGGATGATCTCGTCGGAGTAGGCGAAGCCGGTCTTCTCGCCGGCGAGCGCGCGGACGCCGACGCCCTGCTCGATACTCGCGCTTCCGTCCTTCACGATGCCGTCCTCGAGCGACCAGGACTCCTGCCGCGCAAGCTGAAAGTAGAGATCCGCGAAATCGACGGAGTGCGTCAGCACCTCGCCGAATACGCGGTCGAGGCGTCCGTCATCGAGGCCGCTCGGCTTCAGGATGAGATCGCGGGCGAGTGACAGGGGATCTGCAGGGGTGGCAGTCGGGTCGTTCACGATTGAGCTCTCGGCTGGGGGTCCATGATGGGCACGTTCAGTTGAGTACGCGGTGTGTCAGCGACGGGAAGCTGTCGCGGTCGCGCCGCTGCCGCTCGAGATCGATCTCGGCGGTGATGCAGCCGCGGCCGCGCGGCAGGCGGGCGAGCACGCGGCCCCAGTGATCGACGACCATGCTGTCGCCGTAGGTCTCGCGCCCGTTCGGATGGAATCCCGACTGCGCGGGCGCCAGAACGAAGCAGAGGTTCTCGATGGCGCGCGCCCGCAGCAAGGTCTCCCAGTGCGCCCGGCCCGTCGGCTCGGTGAAGGCGGAGGGCACGGCGAAGAGCTCTGCGCCGGCGGCGCTCAGTTTGCGAAAGAGCTCCGGAAACCGCACGTCGTAGCACACGGAAAGCCCGAGGCGTCCCACTGGCGTCGCCACGACTACCGGCTCCGAGCCCGGTGCCACGTTGGCCGATTCGCGATAGCTCTCCGCACGCCCCGGCACCTGGATATCGAACAGGTGGATCTTGTCATAGCGGGCGCGCCGCTCGCCCTCAGAGTCATAGACGAGGGATGCGGCGGCTACACGACCGTCACTGGCGCCGCGCAGCGGCACGGTGCCGCCCACGATCCACATTCCCAGCCGGCGCGCGCTCTCCGCGAGAAAGTCCTGTATGGGACCGCGGCCGTCGCTCTCGGCGATGCGCCGCTTGTCGCCGTCGGAGAGCCCCATGAAAGAGAAGTTCTCCGGGAGTGCCGCAAGGCGGGCCCCACGCCCTGCCGCCTCCTCCAGAAGCGCACGCGCGTCCTGCAGATTAGTCGAGACGTCCGGACCGGACGTCATCTGTATCGCGGCAACCAGGGGCATGGGCCATTACTATGGGGGCCCGTGCGGCGACCCGCAATGGTTGCCTCAGGCGCGCACGATATCGAACTGGTCCACCCCGTAGAGTGCCTCGACCTGCAGCCGAATGGGCAGGCCTACCTGGGCCTTGAGCTCGCCAAGGGTGGGCGCCTCGGCCTCGAGCAGCCGCTCGATCACGTCCGCGTGCGCCAGGATCAGGAGCTCCCGCGCGGAGTGATTCGGGCCCTGGCGCAGGATCTCGCGGAAGATCGCGTTGCAGACGGTCTCCGGCGTCTTTACGAACCCGCGTCCCTCGCACGCCAGGCAGGGCTCGCAAAGCAGGTGCTCCAGGCTCTCGCGCGTGCGCTTGCGCGTCATCTCGACCAGCCCGAGAGGCGAGAGGCTCACGATGTGGCTCTGCGCGCGATCCCCGGCGAGCGAGTGCTCCAGGGTCGCGAGCACCTGGCGGCGGTGCGACTCGTCATGCATGTCGATGAAATCGATGATGATGATGCCGCCGAGGTTGCGCAGCCGCAGCTGCCGGCCGATGCTGGCGGCCGCTTCGAGGTTGGTGCGGAAGGTGGTCTCCTCCAGGTTGCGGTGCCCTACATATGCGCCGGTGTTGACGTCGATCGTGGTCAACGCCTCGCGCTGATCGACAACCAAGTGACCGCCCGATTTGAGCGGCACCTTGCGCTCGAGCGCCTTGGCGATCTCCTCCTCGATGGCGTGCAGATCGAAGATCGGCCGCGGGCCGCAATGCAGCTCGATGCGCGCGGCCGTCGCCGGCATGAACTCCGCCGCGAAGGCAGTCATGCGGGCGTGCTCCGCCGACGAGTCGACCAACACGCGGCCCACGCCGCGCGACAGCTCATCCCGCAGGATGCGCAGCGGCAACGGCAGGTCCTCGTGCACCAGGGTAGCCTGGGCCGCCTGCGTTGCGCGCACACGCACGTGGTGCCATAGCTTGCTCAGGTATTCCATGTCCTCCCGCAGACCCTCGATTGCGACGCCCTGAGCCGCGGTGCGCAGGATGTAGCCGCCGTCCGCCTCCGGGCCGCGCAGCTGCGCGATCGCTGTCTTCAGGCGCTGGCGCTCCGACTCATCCTCGATCCGCGTCGACACGCCGATGCCATCTCCCCGCGGCAGGTACACGAGGTACCGCGCGGGCAGCGTGATATAGGTCGTCAGGCGCGCTCCCTTGGTGCCGATCGGGTCCTTGATCACCTGCACCAGGATGTCATCGCCAGGGCTCAGCAGTTGGCGCACGTCCTCGACGGGTGTCGCGCCGGGCGGCGCCAGCCCGACGACGGTTTCATCGGGCGGCGGACTCGCAATGTCGGCGGCATGCAGAAACGCCGTGCGCTCGAGCCCAATGTCGATGA
>Ga0126373_10002780_pt1 | contig 12950 bp, 5 predicted proteins | sample PanSoiMetPlot_11_FD_92545 | JGI IMG/M metagenome (GOLD analysis project Ga0126373, IMG submission 92545) | Tropical forest soil microbial communities from Panama - MetaG Plot_11 | ecosystem: Environmental > Terrestrial > Soil > Tropical forest > Bulk soil | place: Panama | collected 2016-02-17
AATGTGATCGCCTATTCGGTGGCGCTGGCGAGCAGCGGGGTTCTGGTGCACGAGCGGACCAGCTTCACCGGCCTGGCGACAGCCGACGACGGCGCGGTGACCGGCGTGCGGACGACGGCCGGTCCGATCAGCACGCCTCTTGTGGTGCTGACCGGCGGGCCCGAGCTCGCGGCCGTGGGCGCGCTTGCCGGGCTGCGCATACCGGCCGGCGGCGTCATGCACCAGGTCGCCGTCACCCAGCCGCATCCCGACCTGGCACCGGACCGGCTGCCAATGATGTTCGACCTGCCGGCCGGGCTGTACTGGCGGCCGGAGGAAGGCGGCATGCTGTTCGGGATGTCGAACCCCGACGAGCCCCCTGGCGAGGCGCGCAGCATCGACGTCGGCTATCTGGACCTCATGCGGAAGCGCCTCAGCGAGCTTGTCCCTGTGACGGCCGGACTCGGGCTGCGCAGAATCTGGGCGGCCACTATCGACTACACCCCCGATCATCTGCCTATCATCGGTCCCGCAATCGCCTCAGGTCAGTTGGTGAAAGGGGTGACCGTGGCCGGTGCCGGCGGCCACGGGATGATGTGGGGCCCAGGAGTCGCCAAGGCCGCCGCCGACGTGGCGCTGACCGGCAGCTCGCCGGTCGTGGACACGACTCAGCTCGGGCTCGACCGGTTCGACGAGTCAGGGAACAGCAAGCTAGCCACCGATCCGATCGCCCTGCCGTTCCCGACAAGCACCGACTAGCACCGCCGTTGCCGACTAGCACTACCGTTCCCGCCGCAGCTCCGACCGAAGGGAAGCTCCGCATGACCGAAATCACGACCGTGACTCCGTACCTGGCGCAGGCCGCTGCCGCTGAGCTCGAGGGCTGGGGGCCGCTCGAGGAGGCCACGGGGGACGAGATGACCACAAGCGGGCTGACCTTGTGGCAGGACGGAGACCAGGAAGTAGGCGTCTGGGAGTGCACGCCAGGTCCGTCCCGCTGGACGCTGGAGACGCACGAGTTCGTGCAGATCCTGGCAGGCCGGATGACCGTCACCCCGGACGGCGGCGAGCCGACCGAGATCTCGGCCGGCGACACCGCCGTGTTCCCGCGCGGGTGGACCGGCACCTGGCAGATCCACGAAACCATTCGCAAGGTCTACGTCATCTTCGACTAGCCGCTACTTCCGCAGCGTCGCGTCGATTCCCTTGATCGTCGCGAATCCCACCTTGATTACCGTGGCCGCGCTCGTTGAGCCCGCGTTGTCCCACCACTGCGTCGCGAAGCGGCCGCCGCCGCACCCGCTGCTGAACTCGATCTTGTACCTGCCGGGCATGAGCGCCGTCAGCGTGTAACCGCCCGTGCGGTCCGTGACCGCCACCTCCCGCTCGGCCGGGATTCCGCTGCCCGGGTCCGGCGCGGCACGGAACGGGACCGCGGTCACGCACTCGCCGGACACCGGCGCGTGCCCATGTGCCTGCACCGTCCCGGTCACCGACCCGAACGGGGTGAGCGCGCCGTTGATCCCGGTCGTCGTGCCACCGGCTGAGACGTGCACGACCGCGGCCGTGCCTTTCCTGGGCCGAAGGTTGAACCACTGAGGTGCGAACGGTGGCACTGCGTCGGTGAACTGCTCGCAGGTCGGGTCGCCGATGTAGGCGCGATAGTTCCCCGCATGGAGTTGCGTGGCCACGTAGCGGCCTTGGCGGTCGGTGGTGGCGAAGCTGGAACCGCCGTTGGCCTTGACCGGCAACAGCTGCACGCAGACGCCGCCGAGCGGCCGGCCGCCGGCCTTGCTGGTGACGCGTCCTGACACCGATCCGCCCAGCGGAAGTCTGATGTTCACGCCGGTCGCCGTGTGCGGCGCGGTGATGCGGACCATGCCGGGCCTGGTCACCTCGGCTAGATGGGAGTTCGGCGAGCAGGGACGGAAGATCAGCGACCACCGCCCGGTGGCCAGGCCGGCCAGCCGGTAGCGACCCAGGCGGCCGGTACGGCCGTATGAAACGAACTGCGCCTGCGTGCTGAACGCTGTCACGCAGATATTGCTGACCGGCTTGCCTGTCGGTCCGACGACGCGACCCGTGATAGTCCCGCCGACGGTCAGGACGCCGTTGATTCCGGTGACCGTCCTCCCCGAGATGACCTTGACCGACGTGGCGTGAGCCACGGTTGCCGCGCGGCGGTACCACTGCGAGGCGAGCTTGCTCGGCTGGTTGCAATTGAAGAACTGAATCACGTAGCGCGCTGGTGCAAGGCCACCGAACCGGTAGTGCCCGTTGTCAACGGCGAACGTGAAGTCGATTGCGAAGAGATCGCTCCTGCTCCCGGCGGGTGCCACCTGCACGCAGGCGTACTCCACCGGCTTTCCTGACTTGCTGGTGACCCGGCCGCTGATCGCCCCAGCACGGCTCAGCCTGGTGACAGGGACCCTGGTGGTGGCGCCAGCAGTGACCGAGAGCTGGCCAGCGGTCGCCGGGTCGACCTGGTTGGGGAAGTACTCCGTACCGTACCCACCGCAGCCGAAGGCGAGGTTGTATGTGCCCGGTGCCAGATTCGCTATCAGGTATCTCCCAGCCTCGGCGGTTGCACCGCCGACGTTGATCGTTGTCGGCAGCGAGTCGAACTGCAGCGTGTAGGTGCCGACGCAAATGTGCGAGAGCCGGTGGCCCGCGGTGTCAGTGACGGTGCCTGCCAGCGTTCCGCCGGGCTGCATGGTCGCGTCGATGGCCGGGGTGACCCTGCTCGGCCTGAACCTGATCGGCTTCGCGAACAGGCTGGTCGGCGAGTTCGGGTAGAACTGCGGCGCCAGGCTCCCTGAGTTGCCGCAGCCGCCGAAGAAGAAGACCTGGAACTTGCCGTCCTCTACGCCGATCAGCGTGAAATGGCCGTTGGGATGTGTACGGGTGAGTTCGCCGACGTCGTCATTGACCTGTACGCAGACGCCCCCGGCCGGCCGGCCGTGGGCGTCGGTCACCACCCCCGAGATGCCGCCCCCTACCGGTAGGTAGGCGTTGAACCCGGTGACAACCTGCCCGGTGCGCAGCGTGACGGATCGCTGGACGAATTGATAGATCGAATAGCCACTCTCGGTCGCGCAGGTCGGGTCGAACTGGACCGTGGTGCGGCCCGGTGAAAGCCCGTTAATGCGGTACCTACCGTAGCGCCCCGTCAGGGCGAACCCGAGATCGCCGGCGAACACGCAGACTCCGGAGAGCGGCTTTCCTGACGCGCTCTTGGCCTTGACGATGCCCGAGATGACCGCTCCGGGCAGCAAGGTGGCGTCGATGTGGCCGACCTGCCGGGTGCCGGCAATGCGAATGGTCTTCGCGCGCCCTGGAGTAGACGCCTTGGGCCACCACTGGCTGGCGTAGTTGCCCTTGTTCCGGCAGCCGGTGGAGAACTGGACTTGATAACCCGCTCGGAACAAGCCGCGCGCGGCGTACTCGCCGAGCTTGTCGGTGGAGAAGCCGAGTTCGAATCCCTGGCCGCCGCCCGAGATGGCGTCGACGTTGACGCAGATGCCCGACAGCCGCTTGCCGGACTTGGCGAACACGGTTCCTGAGATCTCCCCGCCCTTCTTCAGATGGCCGTCAATGTGGGAGGAGTCTTTGCCTGCCCGCACCCGGACCATCTTCACCTTGCCGTTGACGAACGGCGCGTTCACCCCTGGGTACAGCTGGAAGATCCAGTTGCCCTTGTTGGAGCACGGTCCGAAACCCGCGATGAACGCGACCTCGTAGCGTCCAGGCTTGAGCTTGGTGATCCGGTACCGCCCCGTCTTGCCGGTGATCACGATCCGTTCAAACGGCCGCACTCCTCCTCCCAGAGACACCGCGTAGGCGCAGACGCCGCGCAATGGACGGCCCTTCCCCGTGACGAGCCCGGAGATGCTACCCCGCTTGGCGCGGACAGCCGTGGCCGAGAACCCCTGGTGCGCGCCCCCGGTCAATGACGTCAGGTCGAGGTGCAAGATCGAAATAGGCACCGGATGGGTGATCTCTCCGGCGCGCACGGTGACGCTGGCCGGCCCCGAGGTCCACGACGCGCTCATCGCCTTCAGAGCCGATGGGCTGGCGCAGGCGCTGACGCGTATCCGGTACCGTCCAGGACGCAGGCCGCCGAGCAGATAGCTCCCGTCCGACCCGGTCCTGGCGCTCGGGTGGAAGCCGTGGCCAAGCGCTGTGACGCAGGCGCCACCGGCCGGAGAGCCGGTTATGGAGCGGACTACGCCAGAGATGATGCCGGTGTGCCCGACGGCCCGCGTCGCCGATGGGGGCCGCATGCGTGCCAAAGCCGCGGCATTGACCCCGACGTTGACAGGGGTCCGCGCAAGACGGTCGTGCACGGTGCCGGAGTTGGCCGCGGCTGCCTGAACCGTCGGCGCCATGCCGGCCAGCAGTCCAGCGGCCAGCATCCCGACACCGAGTCGGCGTGCCACGGGAGGCAACCAGATCTGTCCCACGTGCGACTCCTCCTGTCGTGCATGAGCAGTTAGCTGATGGATAGGCGTCTGAGGATCGCGTCGATCCGCGGTCCTCGCCAATGTAGACGTGTCGGTGCGGGGGTACTCATCGGTCGGGCCGATGGAGCATTTGAGCCCTTGTACATCAAGAGCGCCGCAACGTCGCGTTGACCTTGGTGATCGTCGCATTACTGACGGTAATGACCTGGGCGGTCTTGGCCGAGGTAGCGCCAGGCCACCATTGCGTGATGAACCCGGCATCGCCGCAGCCGGCGGCGAATTCGACCTTGTAGCGTCCCGGCAGCAGGTCAATAAGGTGGTAGCGTCCGGTTCCGCGAGTAATGGCGATGGTGCGTGCCGGCACCACGCCGGTGAGCGGGTCGGCGTCGGGGTGGATCGGAACGGCGGTCACGCACTCACCGAGGACACCGACGTGCGACCCTGTCGTCACCCTTCCGTCGATGCCGCCGTATGGCCGCAGCTTCGCGCTGACCCTGCTCGTGGTGCGGCCAGCCGAGACCGTCACGAGGTCGGCGGCCGGCTCATCAAGGCGGTTGCTGAACCACTGCGGCGCCATGTCGGGAACGCCGAAGCCGTCGTCGCAGAACGGATCGGCGAGGTAGACGCGGTACGTCCCGGCTGGAAGACCGCTGATCACATACCGGCCGTTATTGTCCGTCCAGGCGAGCGGGAGGCTGCCGTTCGATTTGGTCGGCACCGCGAACACGCAGCTTTGACCCAGCGGGCCCGGGTCGGCGGCATCGCCGGTCACGCTTCCCGTGATCGTGCCGCCAGCGGCGAGTTTGACGTTGATGCCGGTGACGGGGCGCGGCGCGGTTACCCGCACCCGTCTCGTGATCGCAGCCAGGTTTGCGGTGGCCGGACCGCAGTTGTAGATCGAAAGGTCGTAGCGCCCGGTGCTCAGGCCAGTGACCCGGTACCGGCCGTTCGTACCGACGAAGCCAAGGCTGCTGAAGGATCCCGTCGCCAGATCGGCCGCGAACGCGCACATGTCGACGGCTGGCTTGCCCGCGGGGCCGGTGGCCCGTCCTGAGATCGTGCCGCCCTTGGTCAGCACGCCGTTAATGTCCGCTGTCGCATGACCGGCGCGCACGGTGACCTGGGCAGCGAAGGACTCACGGTTCACCCGGTGGTACCACTGGGAGCCGTAAAAGTCGTTATTGCAGTCGCTGAACTGCACCAGGTACCGGCCAGGAGCCAACTGGCCAATCTGGTAATTGCCGCGTCGACCGGTCATCGCGCCGTTGTCGAACGGCGATATCGGCTGGCCGTTCCGCGCGTTGAAGAGGTTCACGCAGGCGATGGAGATCGGGTGCCCGGCCTTGTTGGTCACCCTTCCCGTGATGCTGCCCCCCCGCCTCAGCTTCGCGCTGACGATTGTCGTATGCCCCGGAACGACGGCGACGTAATCGGCTGTTGTGCCGTCCGGCTGGGACCTGAACCACTGGTTGGCGTAGCGACCGTACGGACAGCCGAAGTTGACCTGGTACAAGCCGGGGGTTAGGTCCGTCAGCGCATACCAGCCGTTGTCGGCGGTGGACGTTTGGTCGCCGCTGCCGCCCCCGGAGCCTGAGTCCGAGCTGTCGAGTGACCCCGCGGAAACGCAAGCGTTGCCGATGGGCCGGCCGCGCGCGGTGGTGAGGAAGCCAGCCACGGTGCCGCCTGGGTGCAACGTCACGTTGACGTGGTCGATCTTGCCTGCGGTGAACGTCACCAGATCGGCGGAGCCGCTGTTCTGCCGGTTGTGATACCACTGCGGTGCGAGGCTGCCCTTGCTGTCGCAGCCTGAGTCAAAGAAGACCGGGTACTTCCCCGGCGGTACGCCGTTGATCAGATAGCGGCCGTTGGCGCCGGGATAGGCGGTGTCGTTGTTCCGGTCGCCGACGGTCACGCACGGATCGACCGGCCTGCCATCCTGGTTCCTGACCACGCCAGATATCCCCGCCCCCAGACGCAGATACGCGTTGACACCATGCCTCGTGTGGCCTGCCTTGACTGCTACCGTTCGCTGAGCCGGCAAGTAGCCGGCGTTCACTTCGCCGCTGCATGTCGGGTCGAAGGAGACTTGAACCTTGCCGCCGAACAGGCCGTCGAGCCGGTACCTGCCGTTCTTGTTCGTCACCGCCGCCGCGCCAATGCCCAGGTTCTGTGAGGCGTCGACGCAGATACCCGCGAGTGGCTTGGCCGCGCGGGTGCTGGCCCTCACGGTGCCGGTGATCGCCGCACCAGGCGGCAGCGTGGCGTCAATGCCGCGAACCGTCCGGCGGCCGCGGACCTTGATCCAGTTCGCGTCGAACGGTGATGACTTGCCATGCCACCACTGCGGTGCGTAGTCGCCCTTGTTTCCGCAGCCGATGGCGAACTGGACCTGGTACGAGCCAGGGAAAAGGCCGTGCAGGGCATAGCGGCCGCCCTGGCGGGAGACCGAGGCCACGCTGACGGAGTAGATGCCGTTGACCACGAAGAAGGTAAAGAAGCCGACGCAGATGCCGGGGATGGGCTTGCCCGCTCTGGCGCGCACGATCCCTGAGATCTCACCGCCCAGCTTCAGCCGGCCGTCGATCCCGGAAGTGTTCTTTCCGGCGCGGACCCGCACATTCGCCGCCTTGTCCGGCGGGTAGGCCGAGTTGAGGTACGGATACCACTGGGGCAGCCAGTTCGCATCGTCCGGGCAGGACCGGAGCCCGGTGCGGAACACCACGTTGTACCGGCCCGGCTTGAGGCCGCGGATTCGATACCTGCCGGTCTTCGACGTCGTCGCGGGAGGTTCTGGTGGCTTCATGGGGTAGATCGACGCTGGGATCGCGACCGCGCAGATGTGCGCGAGCGGACGGCCCTTCCCCGTGACCCGCCCCGAGATGCTGCCAGCCTTCCCGGAAGCCACCGCCATCGTCTGCCTCCGGCCAGTCGTGGCACCGGGTTGATCGGTTGGCCACGCGATGGCCGGACTCAGCGTCCTTGGGCCACCGGGCAGTACCGTTACGACGGCTGGCGCGTGCGGCCAGGCAATGCTGAGGGGCAGGCTCCTGCCGGCCTGCGTGGTGCCCGCGCAGTCCGCGATTTTCAGCACGTAGCGGCCTGGCCGAAGGTGGGCAAGCAAGTACCTGCCGTCAGAGTGGCTGGCCGCGACGTGGGCAGCGGCGCCGCTGCCAGCCGGCCCCGTCGCCGTGACGCAGATGCCGGGGTAGGGCGCGCCGGTCAGACCCTTGACCAGGCCTGTGATGTCACCGCTGATCGGCTCGACCAGCCTGGCGTCGTGGCGGGCGCGCGCCTCGCGCGCCGCGATGAGCCTAGCCATCGCTAGCTGCTGGCCGCGCGCCAACATCGCAGATGTGGGTAGCGACGGTACTGGCCGTGCACGGGTCCGAGTGATCGAGGCATGGCTGACCGGCGCCAGGGCCGTCAGCAACGATGCCGCGAGTAGGGCTGAGCACAGGACATGCCGCGAGACCCGTCGCATAATGCCTCACTCTGTAGCCATAAACCAGCTAATAGCTGTAAAGAGTCTTATCACAGGTGGCTGACAGTGCCTCAGTGACGGAGTCGGTGTTCCCCAGTTCCGGCCTGAAACAGGCCATCGATGCTTATATTTAGGAATTCAGCAGCTAAGAGCGCAGTTTGGCGCGCTATGAGTACCTAGGACGCAGCAGTGAGCCAGGCGCACGACGAGGTACATTCACCCACTCCGGGCAACGCAGTGGTGCCGCTTGGCCGGGTACGAGGTCAAGACGAGTGGGCCGACCTGCGGCCGGCGTTCCGCCTGATGCAGCGCGGACGTCCGGTCATGATCGCCGCGGTCATCATGGTGATCGCGCAGGTGGTCTGGCGCTGGCTGTTCCTGCGCCACATGTACTTCGTTCACGTCGATTTCTTCAACCTCGACCTCGCCAAGGAGTCGGCACTCACCTGGCACTACCTCACCTACGTTGGCCCAGGGCGCCTGGTGATCGGCGAGCGGGCGATCATCTGGGTGCTTGCGAGGATCTCGTTCTACAACTGGAACCTGGCCATGGTCGTGACGCTCGCGTTCGTGCTCGCGGCGGGGCTCGCGGCGATCAAGGCGCTGCGCACCCTGTTCGGCGAGCGGCCGGCGATTTTGGTGCTGCTCGCGATCTACCTGCTGATACCGCTCACCATCGCGGGCACGGGCTGGTGGGCCGATGCGCTTGAGTCGATTCCGCTGCAACTCGCCACGTTCATGGCGGTCAGCTCGCAGGTGCTCTACATCCGCTCGCGCCAGCGTCTTCACCTGATCGCCGCCGCGCTATGGGTGGCGTTCGGAATGATCTTCTTCGAGAAGGGCATCGTCCTGCCGGTGCTGCTGTTCGCGGTCAGCGCGTTCGTCGGCCCAGACGGGCAGCCACAGGGCCGGTTCTGGCTGTCTAACGCTCGCCGGGTCTTGGTGCGCTACTGGCCAGCGTGGGCGATCTACGTCGTGCTCATCGGTGTCTACTCGGTTGTGCTCGTGTCGGCCCTGCACACGTCGTTTGTCAAGCCGCACGCGCCTGCGTCGTTCCAGTCGGTTACCACCTTCACGTGGGGGCTACTGAAGGCCTCGCTGCTGCCTGCCGCCTTGGGGGGTCCATGGCACTGGCTAGCGCTGCCTCAGAACTGGTACGCGCTGGCGGCGGCGCCTAAGGAGTTCCAGTGGATCGCGCTCGGGGCGGCGGCGGCGGTCGTGGTCGTCAGCATCCTGCGGCGCCGCGTCGCCTGGCGGGCCTGGGCGATACTCGCCGGCTGGCTGGTAGTCGCCGACATGCTGCCGGTGATCATCAGCACGCTCGACTTTTACACGACGCTGCGCGCGCTCGACACGGACTATGTGGCTGACGCCGTGCCGGTTCTCGTCATCTGCCTTGGGCTTGCGTTGCTGCCGCTGGCCGAGCCGCAGGCGGTCGCGGCCGAGCCGGCGAGAGCCGCAGGCGTAGTCTCCGCCCAGCGGCGGTCGCGGTCTAGCGGCGAACAGGCCTGGCGGTCAGTGGCAGCCGCGCTGTTCGCCGTGTTCGCGGCCGGATCAATATGGTCGGTGCAGGCGTACTCGCGGCTGACCACCGGCCTGCCGTCATCGATCTACATCGCCTTTGCCTCGCTGGCGATCAAGCAGGCGCCGCATGGCACCCCGGTCCTCGACGGGTCAGTCCCAGCCGATGTCAGCTACCAGGCCGCTGACGCCAGCGTTTCGCGCGTTGTCGGCGACATCGAGCCGGGCAAGCTCAACTGGATCGAGCATCCAAACGGCACGATCGACGGCTTGCGCATGTTCGGGCCCGATGGCGAGCTCGACAGGGCCTGGGTGTTTGGCGCGGCGAGCGGGCCGGGGCCCGTCCGCGGCTGCTGGCCGCACCGGCACGGCAAGATCCGGGTCAGGTTCCTCGAAAGCACGCCGTTCTTGACCACTCTCATCAGGATCGGCTACATCGGGGGCGGGGGAGGCCCCGCCGTCGTCCAGGTTCATTTCGGGCATCTCGTCAAGAACCTGACCGTGCAGCCTGGCTTGCACACCGCCTTCATGGAGGTGACCGGCGCTGTGCCCCGCATGTCGTTCACCGGTTCAGGCGTCGCCGGCATGTGCGTCGGCGACGTCGAGGCTGGCAATCCCGGGCCGGTAAAGCCCGGACACGCTTTGACTGGGTCGTAGGAAGGATCTGGACGTGAGTCAGGCCGGCGAGGAGCTTGTGGCGCCTGGCCCGGGCAAGGAAGTCATGCGCTTCGAAAGTCCGGGCGGCGATCTGGAGTGGGCTGACCTGCGATCCGCGGTCGGCTGGATGCGGTCGAACAAGGTACTGTTCGCCGCGATCTTGCTGATCGTGGCGCAACTGGTCTGGAAGGGGCAGTTCCTCGGCCACCTGTATTTCCGCCAGGACGATTTCCATGACCTTGATCTGGCCTACGACCACCCGCTTAACTGGCGTTACCTGACCTTCATCGGCGCTGGCCATCTGATTATCGGGCTGCGGATAGTCGCGTGGGTGCTGGTGCGGTCGTCGTCATCGACGTACAACTGGCTGCTTGCCTCGATCGTGAGCTTGGCCTTCGTGGCGGCGGCGAGCCTGGCGGCCTACCGGATGCTGCGTGACCTGTTCGGCGAGCGGCTCGGCATCCTGGTGCCGCTCGGCGTGTACCTGCTGAGCCCGCTGACCCTGCCTGACCTCGGCATCTGGTCATCGGCGATGGAGTCGGTGCCGCTGCAGCTCGCGACGTTCATGGCGGTGAGCGCTCACCTGCGCTACGTGCGAACCGGACGGCGGCCGCACATGTTCGCAACGGCGTTCTGGATCGCGTTCGGGCTGCTGTTCTTCGAGAAAGGCCTCGTGCTGCCGCTGCTGCTGTTCGGCCTGACCGCGGCGTTCTTCGTCGAATCGAGATCGCTTCTTGGCGGCTCCTTGAGCGCGCTGCGCAGGTACTGGCAGGCCTGGCTGCTGTACCTGGCGCTCGACGTGGTCTACATCCTCATCCTGGTGCAGGCGCTGCACACGTCGACGTCTCAGCCGAAGGTGCCGGTCTCGGCCTCTGGAGTATTCACGTTCGCCTGGGAGCTGCTGAGGGATACCTTGCTGCCAGGGATGGTCGGCGGGCCATGGCAGTGGTTCCCCGTATTGGGTGACTCTTTCTCGTTCGCCGCAGCGCCGTCCGCGCTGGTGGCGATCTCGGTTATCGTCGTCGTCGCCGCGGTTGTTGCCAGCGTGTGGCTGCGGCATGTCGCCTGGCGCGCGTGGCTCATCCTGGCCGGCTGGGTGCTGGCCGCTGACATACTGCCGGTGGCGATCGGCAGGCTCGACGCGTTCAACGCGCCCGTGCTCGGGCTGGAGACCAGGTACGTCGCCGACGCGACTCCGGTCATCGCGATCTGCCTCGGGCTGGCACTTCTGCCGCTTGCGACGGACAACGCGAACGTGGCCGTGGGCAGACGCCGGCGGCGCCGGGTAGATACCCAGCCGATCAGGCTGGTCGCGGCCGGGCTTGCCGGCGTGTTCCTGTTTAGCTCGGTCTGGTCGGTGCAGGCCTACGAGGGCGTCACGAACGGCACCGAGGCGTCCAGCTACATCACCAACGCGAAACTGGCCCTGGCGCAGGCGCCGCCCGGGACGCCGGTCGCTGACCGGCATGTGCCGCAGGGCATTGTCATCGGCACCTTCTATGGCTACGCCTTCGCCTCGAAGGTTGTCGGCTACATGGAGCGGGGCGCGCTGAAAGGCAAGCTGCACTGGCTCAGAAGTCCGCGAGGCACGGTGGACAACCTGATGATCTTCGGGCCTGACGGCCGGCTGCACCCGGCCTGGGTGTACGGCGCGTCGAGCGTCCGCGCGCCAAGCCACCCGTGCTTGCCGGTGCGGAGAAACAGGATCACGCTCTACTTCAACGGCCAGCCACCGCCCTTCTCCGACACTCTACGGATCGGCTACATCTGGCCCGAGGACGCTGGCAACTCGACGGTCCTGGTGCGCTATGGGAGCACGACGAGCGTGCTTGCCGTGCGGCCCGGCGTCCACTCTGGCTACGTGCCGATCAGCGGGCGCGCCGACGGCGTCGTCATATCGGGTCTTGCCGGCGAGAGAATGTGCGTGGGCGATGTCCAGGCGGGCGACCTGGGCCCCGGCCCAGGTGGCCCGGTCATCCCACCGCTACCTAAGTCGGCGGCTGGGTCAAGCTAGCGGAGGACTATCAGGGCGTCGACGGCCGTGGCACCGGCGGGGGAGCAGATCAGCGGGTTGATGTCGAGGGCTTCTATGTGGTCGCCGAGCTCGCTTGCGAGCTCGGCGACGCCTGCGATCGCTGCGGCGATCGCGCCGAGGTCGGCTGGGGCGGCGCCGCGGACACCAGCGAGGAGGGTCGCTACCTTGAGGCCGCTGAGCAGCCAGGAGGGCTGCTCAGCGGCAAGCTCGGGCAGCGCGACAGCGCGGTCGGCGATCAGCTCGACGAGCACGCCACCGGCGCCGACGACGATCAGCGGCCCGAGGTCGGGGTCGTTGACGACGCCGAGCGCGAGCTCGACTCCGGCCGGGACCGTCTCGCAGACGAGGGCGGCAGGTCCAAGCCTGGCGGCCAGGTCGGCGTAGGCGGCTAGCAGTTCGGCTTCGTCCTTGATGCCGAGCAGCACCCCGCCCGCGTCTGACTTATGCGCGATCGCCGGCTCGTCGGTCTTGAGCACGACCGGGTAGAGCACGCGTGTCGCGGCGGCGACCGCCTCGCCCGGGCTGCTGACTCGCTCGGCGCGGGCAGCGGCGATGCCGTACTCGGCGAGCAGCGCGAGTCCGGCTGCTCCTGTTTGGCCGCAACGGGCTAGCAGGCGGCCGGCTCTGGCCAGCCTGGCCGGGTCGGCAGGCGCCTTGGCCGGGCTCGGCGGCCGCGGCTCTTCGGCGTGGTCGAGCAGGTGCCGCATCGCGGCAAGCCCGGTTCGCATGCCTTCGAGCACGGGGATCCCGTTGCCGCGCAGCATCGCCGCGGTGCCTGCGTCGATCGCGCTCGGCAGGTTGGCAAGCACCGCGA
>Ga0126373_10002781_pt1 | contig 12947 bp, 10 predicted proteins | sample PanSoiMetPlot_11_FD_92545 | JGI IMG/M metagenome (GOLD analysis project Ga0126373, IMG submission 92545) | Tropical forest soil microbial communities from Panama - MetaG Plot_11 | ecosystem: Environmental > Terrestrial > Soil > Tropical forest > Bulk soil | place: Panama | collected 2016-02-17
CGGGTACTGGCCCGCCGGTACTGCAGCGATGCACGTCAACGCCGACATCGCCGTTGCGGCGATCCGCTACGTCGACTGGACGGGTGATGAGGAGTTCGACCGGGGCTGCGCGTTGCCGCTGCTCGTGGAGACGGCGCGGCTGTGGCAGTCACTCGGCTACCACGGAGACGACGGCGCGTTCCACATCGACGGGATCACCGGGCCTGACGAGTACAGCGCGATCGCGGACGACAACATCTACACGAACCTGATGGCGCAGCGAAACCTGCGGGGCGCCGCTGACGCCGCAAGGCGCTGGCCCGACGACGCCGCGAGCCTTTCCGTGACCGAAGACGAGATCGACGCGTGGCGGGCCGCCGCCCAGATGATGGCGCTCCCTTACGACGACGCCAAGGGCGTGCACCAGCAGGACCGCGGCTTCACCGATCACGAAGTGTGGGACTTCGAGGCGAGCGCAGCGTCCGGCGGCTACCCGCTACTGCTGCACGCGCACTACTTCGACATCTACCGCAAACAAGTGATCAAGCAGGCCGACCTGATCCTCGCCATGCACTGGTGCGGCGACTCGTTCACGTTCGAGGACAAGGCGCGCGCATTCGCTTACTACGAGCCGCTGACCGTCCGGGACTCGTCGCTCTCGGCATGCACGCAGGCGGTACTCGCCGCCGAGACCGGCCACCTCGAGCTCGCGCACGACTACCTGGCCGAGGCGGCGTTGATGGACCTGAGCGACCTCGAGCACAACACCCGCGACGGGCTGCACATCGCGTCGCTGGCAGGCTCGTGGATCGCGCTCGTCGCCGGCTTTGGCGGCCTGCGCGACCACGGCGGCATGCTGTCGTTCCAGCCGCAATTGCCGCCGTCGATCACCCGCCTGCGCTTCGCGATCCGCTGGCGCGGCGGCACGGTTCAGGTGGCGATTACCCCGGACGAGGTGACGTACACCCTGCGGGACGGTCAGCCGATCGAGCTGCGCCACGCGGGCGAGCTGTTCACCCTCGGTACCGAGCCGGTACACCGCCCCACGTGCCACGTCGAGCCGATCACGCCGAGGCCGTCACAGCCACCGGGGCGTGAGCCGGCGCAGCGTTCCTAGCCCCGCCGTAGCGCAGCGTCAGCGCCCCCGGCTCGTGCCCGACGCGTCGTCCGTCGATGCCATAGCAAGCGACCACGGGGTGGCGACGTGCCAGGATGCGTGACATGCCAATCAGCGTGTGCGTTGCCGGAGCGACAGGATGGACCGGGCGCGCGGTCGCCGAGGCCATCCGCGATGCAAGCGACCTCGAGCTGCGTTCGGCGGTCAGTCGAGCGGGAGCGGGGCGCGATCTCGGAGAGGTATGGGGCGGTGGCGCGCTGGGCGTTCGCGTGTACAGCCAGGTTGCAGATGCGCTGGCCGGCGTCGACGTGCTGGTCGATTACACGTCGCACGACGCAGTGCGGGCCAACACGTTCACCGCGATCGAGCGCGGAGTGCACGTCGTGATCGGATCGTCGGGACTCACCGGGCAGGATTTCGCCGACATCGACGACGCCGCGCGCGCCGCCGGCGTCGGTGTCTTCGCGGCCGGCAACTTCTCGCTGACCGCGACACTCGCGACCATGACGGCGATGCTCGCCGCGAAACACCTGCCGAGCTGGGAGATCATCGACTACGCCTACGCAGGCAAGCCGGACGCGCCCAGCGGCACGTCCCGGGAGATGGCGGAGCGGCTGAGCGAGATCGCGCGGCCCACCGTGCAGCGTCCGGTCGCCGAAACCGCAGGCTCGGTCGAGGCGCGCGGCGCAACGGTCGCCGGCACCCAGGTTCACTCGGTGCGGCTGCCCGGCTTCACGCTCTCGACCGAGGTCGTCTTCGGCCTGCCGGACGAGCGGCTGGTGATCCGCCACGACAGTGGGACGAGCCCCAACCCATACGTCGCGGGAACGCTACTCGCCGTGCGTGCGGTGCCAGGGCTGTACGGACTGGTGCGTGGCCTTTCCGCCCTGCTCGGGGACGGATGACGCGACACGTCAGCGTCCCGGTCGAGCGCCTCGCCCGATGGCTGGGTGGTTTCACCGAACGGCACGGCGTAACGCTCGCCGACGCGGACGAGCACGAGGTGCGGCTCACCGGCGCCGACGGCGCGCGCGCCGGCCTGAGGGTGCCGTTCCCGCCACTGCCGGAGGGTGCCGCCGACGCCCGTGAGCGACTGCTCGCGCACGTCTCGCGGCGCCGAACCGTCGGCGTGCTGCTGGTGCGGCGCCGGGCCCACGCCGTGGGTGTCTTCGACGGCGGCGACCTCGTCGCGTCCAAAGTGGACACCTCATATGTTCAGGCCACGACGAAGGCGGGAGGGTGGTCACAGCAGCGCTACGCCCGGCGCCGGGCGAACCAGGCGGCAGCCGCCTTCGCGGACGCCGCGGACGCGGCGGCTCGCGTACTGCTGCCGCATCTCGCCGGCCTGGACGCGCTCGTGTGCGGCGGCGACCGGGCCGCCGTCGACGCCGTGCTCGGCGACCCGCGGCTGCGAGGACTGGCCGAGCTGCGCACCGAGCCGTGGCTCGCGGTGCCCGAGCCGCGACTGCGCGTCCTTCAAGCCATGCCTGGGCAGTTCCGCGCGATCCGCATCTGGCTAGACCCCTGACGCACGTGCCGCGACGGGCTCGGCCAGAATTGTGACTTTCCGACGGCAGGGAGGCTGTGATGACGACCCGGCTCAATCCATACCTGAATTTTCGCGATACCACGCGGCAGGCCATGGAGTTCTACCAGTCGGTGTTCGGCGGGGAGCTGACCATGAACACATTCGGCGAGTTCGGCGCCAGCGACGATCCGGCAGAGCGGGACAAGATCATGCACTCGCAGCTGGACGCGGGCGACGTGTTCACGCTGATGGCCGCCGACACGCCCAACTCGATGGACTACCAGCGGGGCACGAACTTCTCCGTATCCCTGAGCGGTGAGGACGAGCCGGAGCTGCGCGGGTATTGGGACAAGCTGTCGACGGGCGGCAACGTCACCGTTCCGCTCGAGCAGGCACCGTGGGGCGATACGTTCGGCATGTGCGTCGACAGATTCGGAACCAGTTGGATGGTGAACATCGCGGGCAACAGACAGTAGTCAACTAGCGTTTCGTCGGTGAGTGACCTGCTGACTCCGCGGCCGGACTATGACGATGACGACTCGCGGACCCGAGCGGTCTGGGGGCTCGTGGCGCTCGCGATCATCGCGGTCCTCATTGTGGTTGTCCTGCTGCTCATTGGCGGCAGTAGCCATCACGGCGCACAGACACCTACCGACCTCAGTCAGCTGCCGACCACGGTGCCGACGAGTAGCGCGCCGCCGTCCAGTCCAGCGGCGTCGAGCCCGGCCGGATCGAGCCCGGCCACGTCCGGTGCCCCCACGTCCGGGTCCACGTCACCGGTGCCGACCAGCACCGCGAATCCGTGCCCGACGCCTGGCGCATGCCCCGTCGCGGGCGACGCCGGTCAACTTGTCGCTGCGGTGAACGCGTTCCGCACCGGCCATGGGCGCGCACCGGCGACCGGAGCGGTGTCGCCCCAGGCGCAGCAGTGCGCGCTCAGCCAGGGCAACGGGCCGGCCTGCGCGCCGAGCTTTGCGTGGGAGCCCGTGCCGACTCAGGACGGTGCGAAGGCCGTCGAACTCATCGCCGGCCGCGGCGGCGACTGGCTGCTCGATCCGGCGATGACGTCGTTCAGTGTCGGTTGGGCGTATGCGCCGGGCACCGGCTACGAGTGCGCGATCGTCAAGATCCGCTCATGACGTCGCGGACCGGTCGGCCATCTCGGCGCTGGCTCGCCACATGAGCGCGTGCCCGGCATTCAGGTCTGCCGCGCTCGGCATCGAGCCGGGATCCAGCAGCCACTGCAACGCCAGCCCGTCGCACACCGCAATCATCCAGGTCGCGATGGCTGCGGCACGCGGATCGTCCGCGGTGATCTCCTGGCGCAGCGACTGCGCAACCAGCGCTGCGACACGTGCGCGCACGCCTTGATAGTGCTCGGCGAACTGCCGGCGCAACTGCGGCGTACGTTCGGCCTGCGCCATCGCCTCGACGTACGACAGCAGCAGCGCGCGACGCTTCGGCAGCCCGGCGAGTAGCGCGCGCCACGTCGCGCGCGCCCGCTCGAGTGGATCGGCTTCCGGATCATCCATCGCGATGCCGGCGAGCTGCTCGGCCCACTCGTCGAACACGGTGCCGATGACCTCGTTGAGCAGGCCCTCCTTGGAGCCGAAGTGGTAGCCGATGGACGCGGGGCTCGTGCCCGACTCTGCGACGAGGTCGCGCACCGTGATGCGCGCGAAGCCCTTGGTCTCCAACAGGCGTCGCGCGGCAGCGAGCAGGTCCTCACGGTGCCCCACAAGCGGCAGCGTAGTGCGATTGCCATATACACACATACTCGGGACGGCTACCGCCCGTGTTCAGCCCTCACTGGCCTGCGGCAACCCACCGGCGACCTCGTCGACCTGGCCGGCGAGCGTGACGTCCATGTCGGTCACTCCCCCGGAGCTGTGCGTCGACAAGACGACGTCCACCCACCGCCAGCGCAGCGCGAGGTCCGGGTGGTGATCGAGCTCCTCGCAGATCGGCGCCAGGCGGTTCACGAACTCCACCGCCGTCGGGAAGTCGGCAAATTCGATGGAGCGCCTCAGCTCCTTCGTGCTACCCGTCCAGCCAGGGTGCAGGTCAGCCAATCGCTGCTCGACAACGTCCTGTGTGAGGAGTTCGCGCGACATGAGCGCCCCTCTCGTCGCGGGGAATCATGCCTACCGTATCCGCTGCGGCTACGCTCGCCCGGTGAGTTCGAGCGTGTTCGGGGGCGGCTTGTGAACGACGACCGGCTGGTATGGATCGACTGCGAGATGACCGGTCTCCAAATCACCCGAGACGCGCTCATCGAGATCGCTGTCGTCGTCACCGACGCCGACCTCAGACCGCTCGACGAAGGGCTGGACATCGTCATCCACCAGCACGACGACGTCCTCGACTCGATGGTTCCGTTCGTGAAAGAGATGCACGACTCGTCCGGGCTGACCGAGGCGGTCCGCGCGTCCACGATCACGCTGGGTGAGGCTGAGAAGCTCGTGCTCGACTACGTGCGCGGCCACGTGCCTGAGCCGAACACGGCGCCTCTGTGCGGCAACTCCATCGCCACCGACCGCGGCTTCATCGCCCGTGACATGCCTGCCCTGGACCAGTACCTGCACTACCGCATGATCGATGTATCGTCGATCAAGGAGCTGGCCCGACGTTGGTACCCACGCGTCTACTACGCCCAGCCGGCCAAGGGGCTGGCGCACCGGGCACTTGCGGACATCCGCGAGAGCGTGCGGGAGCTCGCGTACTACCGGGAGACACTGTTCGTGCCGCTGCCCGGCCCGTCCAGCGACGAGGCCCAGGCGGCCGCCAAAGCCGTGCTGAGCGACTCGGCCGACACGGTAAACTGACGCAGCTTCACGCATGGTGGGCGTAGCTCAGCTGGTAGAGCATCTGGTTGTGGTCCAGAGGGTCGAGGGTTCGAGTCCCTTCGCTCACCCCAACGAAATCGGCGCCCTCCGAGCGGTGGTCGTCACCGCTCGGAGGGCGGGCCAAACTGCCAGCTGACACGCGACGCGCGGTGTTTCTGTACCCGCGCTGTCTCGGCAGCTTAGCTGCGGACACGCTCGGCGAGTGCGAGCGGCGACTGGGCCAGGATCAACGCGGCAGCGCCGAGAACTTCGGCGCGGTCGCGGAGAACGCCCGCCGTGACCTGCACATCGGCCGCTGCGCCCGGGAGGCTGTGCCGGTCGATGCTGGCACGGATCGGATCCAGCAACACATCGCCGCCGGCGGCAAGCTCACCGCCGATGACGACGAGTTCCGGGTTGAGGACGTTCACGATCCAGGAGACGACCATGCCGACGGCCTCGCCGGCGTCGGCCACGGCCCGGCACGCCCCCCGGTCGCCGGCGGCAACGAGATCGAGTAACTGGTCAGGGGTCATCGGGCGCTCGACGACATGCTCGAGCAGCCGGGTGACGGCGACCGGGCTGGCGACGGTTTCGAGGCAACCACGGTTTCCGCAGCGGCAGATCTGCCCTCTCGGCTGGACACACACGTGCCCGATCTCACCCGCCATGCCGTAGCCGCCGCGGTACGGCTGGCCGCCGAGGATCAAGCCTGCTCCGACTCCTGCCGAGAGCCGGATGTAGATCATGTCGTCGACGGCACGCCCGGCACCGAAGACCTTCTCCCCGAGGGCGCCCATGTCGGCGTCATTGGCGAGTTGCACCGAGATACCGAGCCGGTCCTGCATCTCGGACGCCGGGGCGACGCCGTGCCAGCCGGGCAGGATGCCGTTCGCCTTGACCTCGCCGGTGCGTTGGTCGATGGGCGCGGCGAGGCCTATGCCGGCACCTAGCAGTTGCCCTGGGGTCACGGCCGCCTCGTTCAGGGCCTGCTGGGCGAGCTGGTGCGCCAGGTCCAACGTTTCGGACGGAGCGTCGTCGACATTCACTCTGGACCACTTCTCGGCGACGGGCTCGCCGGCGAGGTCGCAGACGGTGACGCGGATGTGCCGGTGGCCGATGTCGACGCCGATCGCGAACGCCGTGCCGGGCACCAAGGAGAGCAGCGTGGGTGGTCTGCCGGTGCTGCGCGGTCGCAGCGGGTCGTCGGGGGCATCGTGCTCGTGAATGAGGTGAGCCCGGCCGAGCTCCTCGGCAACGGTCGACACGGTGCCCCGGGACAGCCCGGTCTGCCGGGCAATGTCGGCCCGACTACAGCCCGGATGGCGGTAGATCGACTCGATCACCCGCAACCGGTTCAGGTCGCGCAGCCCTAGAGGATGCGGTACCGGCGGGGCAAGGGTGGCCATGGATGGCGATGTTAGTTCAACGATGGCGATATTCGGCAGTGAATCGACCATAAGCCTGAGGGTTTTGTGCCGTGTCCATGATTAGCTGCCCGATGTCGGAGCATCTGACTCGTTGACTTGGATCATGTCCACGCGTAACGTCCGGCGTGCCTGACTCCGGGCATTACGGTGCGAGGAGGCCATGATGCGCTGGCGGCACCTGATGGTACGTATCGGGATCGTTTCCACGATTGTCGGCCTGTGTGCCGCGGTTCCACTTGCTGCCCGGCCGGGCAGTTCAGCCCGGGCGGCAAGCGGCACGCCGATCTACCTCGATCCGTCCTACTCGTTCGCAGAACGCGCCGCCGACCTTGTGACACGACTGACGCCGGTGCAGCGCGCGAGCCAACTCGTCTCGAGCCAGGCGCCGGCGATCAGCGCCGGGGCGAATCCGCTGCTCCGCCCGGTCTTCGCCGGGCAGACCACTCTCGCCGCGCCGGTGAACGCCGGCGACTCGGCAATCATCACTGGCACGGTGGCCGGGATCTCCCCCGGCGCCACCCTCACCGTCGACCCGAACGGAACCGCTGAGTCGGTGACGGTCGCGACGGTCGGGAGCGGGCCGTCCGCGTTCGCGGCATCGCTCGCGGCCACGGCGAACCCCGGCGACACCAACATCAAGGTCAACTTCACTTTCGGCATGACCGCCGGTCACCTGATCAGCATCGGCTCCGGAGCCACCCAGGAGATCGCAACCATCCAAACAGTCGGCACGGCTGGAGTCGCCGGTACCGGCGTCACGCTCACGGCACCGCTGTCGCTGGCACATGCCACGGGCGCGCCCGCCCAGGACCTCGGCACGCCGACGACGGTCACTCCGGCGTTGGCGCAGCCGCACCCGGCGGGGACGTCCGTGACCGTGTACGAGGGGATCCCCGCCTACGGCTGGTGGAACGAGGCCCTGCACGGGATCAACGCAGAGTCGCTCAACCCGTCCGGCAACGCGGTGACGCTCACGAACACAACCTCCTACCCGATCGACCTGTCGCGCGCGGCGAGTTGGGATCCTGCGCTGACCTACCAGGTCGCGCAGGCGGAATCGGACGAGGCCCGCGAGGTCGTGCGCAACAACAAGTTCGATCTCGACTTCTACTCGCCGACGATCAACCTCGGCCGTGACCCGCGCTGGGGACGCAACGACGAGTCGTACGGCGAGGATCCGCTGCTCGAGGCGGACGTCGCCGGCCAGTTCGTTAACGGCATGGAGGGCAAGGACCAGAACGGGCAGCTACTTCCGGCCGGCGCCGGTTTCTACAAGACCACGACGACGCTCAAGCACTACGCGATGAACAACACCGAGGGCTTTGCGAACTCAGATCCGAACGGCCGGCTGAACGGGTCGTCGAACGCCGACGACCGGGCGATCCGCGAGTACTACACGATGCCGTTCCGGAAGATCGTCCAGGCGGATCAGAACGGCGCGGTCATGAGCTCGTACAACGAGATCAACGGTGTGCCGTCGGCGGCGAACGCGTACCTGAACGACACGCTGATGCGTGAGACGTTCGGTTTCCAGGGCTACTTCACCGGTGACTGCGACGCGGTCAACCAGATCAACACCCGCCATCATTGGCAGCCGGACGGGTTGGGGCACATCGCGAGCCCGGTCGAGCAGTTCGCGTTCGCCCTCGGGTCAGGCGAGGACGCCGAGTGCAACGCGGGCTACAACGGCATCGGCAGCTACCGCGGCCCGACCGCGCCGTCGACCACCGCAGGTGGCGCGGAGAACGCAGCTGGCATGGACATCACGACGCCGACTGGCGTGATGACGCAGAACGACATCGACGTGTCGGCGGCACGCCTGTTCACCAACCGGATGAAGCTCGGCGAGTTCAATCCGGACAGCACCGTGCCGTGGCTCACGGACGCGGTGGCCCGCGACCAGTCATACGGCGTCTACCCGTGGAACAACGCGACAGCGCCGACCGAAACCCCAGCCCGGCTGGACCTGGCACAGCGCTCCGCAGACGCGTCGCTCGTGCTGCTGAAGAACGCGACCACCACTCACAAGGACGGTTCTACAGGCAAGCTGCTGCCGATGTCGGTACCGTCGACCGGCCCGTTCAAGGTGCTCGTACTCGGCTCATACGCCAATAACTCGAACTTCTACATGGGCGGCTATTCCTCGATCCAGAGCGCGGCCGGCCAGGCCAACCAGGTCACGCCGTACACAGGTATCAAGTCTGCGATCCAGGCGATCGACCCGTCGGCGCAGGTTGACTACATGAAGGGGTTCACAGGCACCGGCACGAACGCAGCCAACTGCTGCACGGCGATCGACCCGGCCGCTGTCGCGGCGGCAGCCGATTACGACTACGTCGTCGTCTACGCCGGCATGGACTCCACGGCGTCGAACGGGACGACGGGCACCGAGGACCGCGATCGCACGTCGCTGGCACTGCCGGGCCTGCAGGGACAGCTGATCAGCCAGGTCTCCACGGCGAACCCGAACACGATCGGCGTGATGGAGACGATCGGCCCGCAAGACGTCTCGTCCTTCGAGTCGACGACTCCAGCGATCCTGTGGAGCTCGTTCAACGGCATGCGCAAGGGCGACGCGCTGGCGGATGTGTTGCTCGGCAAGTACAACCCGAGCGGCCGCACACCCGAGACGTGGTACCAGAACGTCAACCAGATCCCGAGTATCTACGACTATTCGCTTGCCGGGCGTACCTACATGTACTACGGCGGCCCGGTGTCCTATCCGTTCGGGTACGGCCTGTCCTACACGAACTTCAGCTTCTCCAACATGCAGATCTCCAACCGCAACCCGAGTGCCGACGACACGATCAACGTGAGCGTCGACGTCAAGAACACTGGCTCGCGCGACGGCAACGAGATCGTGCAGATGTACGCCAATACCCCGCTCGCCGACCCGTCGCTAGATCGGCCGATCAAGCGGCTCGAAGGCTTCCAGAAGGTGTCGCTCGCGGCCGGGCAGACCAAGACCGTGACCCTCCCGATCAAGATCTCCGACCTCGCTTTCTACAACGACACGGACAAGCGCTTCGAGGTCGACCCGGGCGAGTACGGCATCCAGATGAGTACCTCGAGCTCGGACAGCGACATCCAGGCGCAGGACACGATCAACGTCAGCGGCGCGCTGACGCAGACCCCCAGCGTCCTTACCGCGAAGCCGCGCATCCAGAGCAGCGACGACGCGCGCGGTATCTCGCAACGGCTCACATTCCCCGAAGGCGTCACGGTCGACCCAGGCCTGACCGTCGCGATGAACGACGACAGCCTGTACGGCTGGATCGCGCCGGGCCAGAGCACGCCGCTTCCGGCCGGAATGACGCTTAGCTACTCCAGCGACCGGCCAAGCGTCGTCGCTGTGGACGGCGACGGCACGATCCATACGGCCGCGAACGGTGCGGCAACGATCACCGCGACAGCTACTTACCACGGCAAGAGCGCGTCCACGTCGTTCGTCGTGCGAGTGCTCTCCGAGCTAGGCAGCCTGGCTGTGGACGGCACGTCGCTGAAGGGCTTCAACCCTGACGTGAGCAACTACGACGACGTCCTCCCGAACGGCTATGCCGGCGTGCCTCAGGTCAGCGCCACGGCGCTGACAGGCAGCGTCGCGATCACCCAGGCGACCGCTGTACCGGGTGTCGCCACGATCACCTCGACGGGTCCCGACGGCATTGTCACTACCTACAAGATCAACTTTGCGAAACGCCCGTCCGGTGATGAGTTCAACAGTTCGACACTCGGCCCCCAGTGGCAGTGGGTCCGTGAGTCGCCGGCCGACTGGAGCCTCACGTCGAACCCGCACTCACTCACCATCACGCCGAAGACGGGCGACCTGACCACCACGACGAACACCGCGCAGAACATCCTGGTCCAGCCGGCCCTCGGTGACTGGATGCAGACGACCAAGCTCACCTTCAGTCATCGGCCGAACGCGGCGACCCAGCAGGGCGGCATCATCGCGTACCAGAACGACGACAACTACCTCAAGTTCGACCTCGAGGCGACGTCCGCGACGAACATCCAGTTCAACACGTCGCTCGAGGACACCCTGAACGGCGTTCAGGTCAATCAGATGCTGAACACCCTCAACGCGAATTCAATCCTGCCCGCGAACAACACCATCTGGCTGCGGATGACCAAGAACGGAGCTCAGTACTCGACCTTCTACTCGCTCGACGGCGTGACGTGGGTACCGGTCTGGACAACCGGTGCGACGCTGACCAACCCGCGGATCGGCCTGTTGGCGTTCAACCGGGCGGGCACCACCACCGACCTACAGGTCGCGTTCGACTACTTCCACGTCGCTGCCAACCCGTAGCGTCGCGGTGGGGGTGACCGGACCTCAGCCACGTGGTCGACGCTGCGCTATCGTGGTCGTGTGGTTCGGCGGCCTTGACCAGCTGTCGGCTCCTGTAAGGTGACCGGTCGGCCCACTGCGGTGGGCCGCTTGTCTGAGCGCCGCTAGCTCAACTGGCAGAGCAGCTGACTCTTAATCAGCGGGTTCGGGGTTCGAGTCCCTGGCGGCGCACAGACCCCCAGAATCACTGGCCTGTAGCAGCCTGGTCAGCCATCCCTCGAGTAGCACACCGTCGCCACACCCGCTAACCTGCGCCTCGTGGACGCCAACGCACTAGTCCTCCGCGAATGGACCCACGTGCTCAAGGCCGAGCACAAGAGTGACGCCACGGTTCGCTCCTACATCGAGTCCGCCCGCATGCTCGCCCAGTTCCTCGCGGAAAGATCCGAAGCGACGACTTACCGTGGTAAGCATTCCCGGCTGCGCGCTCTGCCTACTGCGGAAAATTCCGCACCCGCCGTCCTAGAGGCGACTACCGACGACCTGCGCGGCTTCATCGGCTGGTTGCTGAAGCATCGGAAGCCGTCCACGGCCGCGGTGCGGTACAGGTCGCTGCAGCAGTTCTACGGCTGGGCTGTCCGCGATGGCCTACGGGATGACAACCCGATGTCGACTATGCACCCACCCACGATCCCGGAGACACCCATCCCGGTGGTGTCTGTCGACGATCTCCGCAAGCTGCTACGGGCGTGTGAAGGCCGGGACTTCCTCGAGCTGCGGGACACGGCGCTGATCCGGTTGATGCTCGAACCCGGTGGGATGCGTCGCGCCGAGATCATCGGGCTCGCCGTCGACAGTGTGGACCTGGAGAACGACGTCGTGGTCGTCGTCGGCAAAGGACGCCGGCCGCGGGCTATCCCGTACGGGCACCGCACCGGGCAGGCATTGACACGCTATCTGCGGGCCAGGCTGAAGTACCACAACGTCAAGCTGTACCCCGACGTGCTGTGGCTGGCGCAGAAGGGCCCGCTCACAGACAACGGGCTCGCCCAGATGCTCGAACGCCGCTGCGGGCAGGCCGGCATCGAGAGGATCAAGCCTCACCAGCTACGGCACACGTCGGCGGACATGTGGCTAGCCGAGTCGGGCGGTGACGAGACTTCCGCGATGCGGTTGTTCGGGTGGCGCAGTCGGCAGATGCTTTCCCGGTATGCCGCGTCGAACGCGGACGCTAGGGCGAGGGACGCGGCGCGCCGACTCGGCTTAGGCGACAAGCTCTAAAGCGGCGCTTCGGTTTTCACGAGGCCTTCTTGCGACTGCGCCGAGGCTTTGACTTTTCGGACCATCAGCGGCAGGAGCCACAACAAGAATCCCCAGTGGCCACCGCCCGACCTTCTGCGACAGCCTGACCGCGTTGACAAAGAAAGCGGCGTCGTCCTCGGTCGTCAGGCTGAGCCCCAGCAGCACGACCGGCCCCCGGAACTTCCCGGACAGCAGCATCTCCAGAGCAACGGTGGCCCCGTGAGAGAACCCAACGACCACGTCGCAGCGATGCGCGGTTGCCAACTCACTGGCCGCGCGTGCCAGCCCCGGGATGGACACGTCATCGGTCAGCGGCGCACCCGCCATACCCGGCAACGTCGTGGCCACCAGGCGCACCCCGGACAACACCGGAGCTGCCATCACAAGGTCGAAGGATCGGGCCGCATTGGCTCCGCCCGGAAGGAGGAGCACCGATCGGTCCGCATCGTCAGGACCCGCGATCAACAACTCCCAG
>Ga0126373_10002782_pt1 | contig 12947 bp, 6 predicted proteins | sample PanSoiMetPlot_11_FD_92545 | JGI IMG/M metagenome (GOLD analysis project Ga0126373, IMG submission 92545) | Tropical forest soil microbial communities from Panama - MetaG Plot_11 | ecosystem: Environmental > Terrestrial > Soil > Tropical forest > Bulk soil | place: Panama | collected 2016-02-17
CCCATGTTCTCGAAGTAAGTGCCTTGGTGGCTTTGCTCAACCAAATGAAAGCCAGCATTAAGAAGTTTGATGACGCCATCCAGGAAATCAGCCAGCAGCATCCTTGTTGGAGTATCGCCGACTCACTGCCCGGCGCCGGTCCAGTCATGACCGCTCGGCTGCTAGCCGCCATGGGGAGCGGCCACCGCTACGAAACTGCGTTTCAGATGCAATGCGCCACCGGGATCGCACCCGTCCAAATGGCGAGTGGACGAACCAAGATAGTCCAGTTCCGCAGAGCTTGTCCCAAGTTTCTTCGACAGACGTTTCACGAATGGGCCCAACATTCGATGAAAGCATCCCGCTGGGCCAGGGCTTACTATGATCAGCTCCGCGCTGGCGGCAAGAACCACCACGCCGCTCTACGTGCCTTAGCTTTCAAATGGCAACGTATTTTGTTCCGCTGCTGGAAGGACCAAGTGCCATACGACGAAGCCCGATATCTTGCATCGCTCGAGAAACGGAACTCCCCGTTGTTGGCGTCTCTGCGAGCATAGCCTGTGGATGCACCCTTGGAAGGTCGAAAAAGGTTGTGGAAAAAATCCCTACTTAGGGCTTGATTTTCTAACTCAGAAGTCTTTTCGTTCTCTTTCCTATCTGCCGGCCACCCAGTAGAATGGAACGTAACGTATGCGTCCACTACTGATCGCTGGCACGCTACTCGCAACCTTGGCCGCCCAGCAGCCTCCTGTGCGGAAAATCGTGGCCGTTCGCGTCTTTGGAAATCCTGGCCAGTTGAGCCTGTTCATCGCCTCTTCAGACGGGAGCAACGAGCGTCCGCTACTCTCTTCTTCCGATACGGGTTACGATCCGGTTTGGGCTCCTGACGGGTCATCGATTGTCTTTACATCCGAGCGCGACGGATCGGCTGAGCTCTATCGCGTGAAACCGGATGGAACCGGTCTGGAACGGCTCACCAACGACCCGGCATATGACGATCAGGCCGCGTTTTCTCCGGACGCAAAGCAACTTGTGTTCGTGGCCACTCGTCAAGGCGGTCGCGCGATGCTGTGGACCATGGATCTCGCCACGCGCCGCGCGAGACCCCTAACCTCAGGGGCCGGCGGCGACTTTCGGCCCTCGTGGTCTCCGGATGGAAAATGGATCGCTTTCTCATCGGTCCGCGGGAACGGATTCCCGTTTAGCCATGGACGTTGGGAGCGTCTTCAGTTGGCCGACATTTATCTCATTCGTCCCGACGGCTCCGGAATCAAGAAAATCACTAAGAGCGGAGATTTTTGCGGAAGTCCGAAATGGATGAGCGACAACCGTCACGTGGTGGCCTATTGCATGACGGCGGAGCAGACGCTGGCGAATCGCGTGGCGAACCCCGATCCGGGCAACGACACGCAGCTCGTCTCCATCGACGCTACCACGGGCGTTTCGAGCGATCTTCCTTCCGGCCCGGGCGTAAAAATCAACCCGTCTCCGTTGCCAGGAAACGACATTGGATATGTCCGCAAAGATCGGGCAGAGCCCGGAGCTGGTATCTACTACACAAGTGGCAAACGCGGGCCGCGCGGTGACGTGCGGACGGCCTCGTGGTCTCCTGACGGCAAGTACGTCGTCTTTCACAAGCGCCTCGCCGTGCCGCCGGCGCCCATCCTGAGAACATTCAGCAGCAACCCGAACTATGAGTTGAGCCTGTTAGGCACAATGCTGCCGGCCTTCAGCCCCAGCGGGGAGCAATTTGTCACCAATAACCGCGCCGGCGCGAATCATCTGGGCGCGAGCTTGGTGGTAACGAACACTGCAACCGGAAATTCGAAGACGATCCATGAGGAGAAGACTCGCAATGTCCTTGCGCCCCAATGGTCTCCCAGTGGCGACAAGATCATCTTCAGCGTCGGCGAGTTCCCCGCGTTTTTCGATGGCTTCCACAAGTTGTTTTTGAAATCCGGCGACCGCGTGGAGAGCGGAGCGCAAATCGCCATTGTCAATGCGGACGGGTCGGGCTATCAGGAATTGATCAAGAGAGCGCATAATAGCGCGTTCCCGTCATTTGCCCCCGATGGAAAGCGCTTCGTGTTCCGGACTTTCGAGAAAGATGGTTACGGTCTGCGCATTATGAATCTCGAAACAAGAGCCGTTACGACGCTAACCGCGGAATATGACAACTTCCCGCTGTGGTCGCCGCGCGGCGATTTGATCATGTTCTCGCGTTTGGTCGACGGAGCATACGAGATCTACACAATCAAGCCCGACGGAACTTCCGTCAAGCGCCTAACCTCCACCCATGGCAATGATGCTCACATGGCATGGTCGCCGGATGGCGAGTACATCGTATTCGCTAGCTCGAGAATGGGCTTCAAGGATGAAGTCACGTACACCGACGCGCCCCAGCCGTACGGAGAACTGTTCGTGATGCGGTACGACGGGACGCATGTCGAGCAACTCACTGACAACCAATGGGAAGAGGGGACGCCAGCGTGGCAGCCAACTGCACCCATCATCCCGAGGGGTTCCAGGGGAACCCGCTAACCCCCGTCGCGGAGCGGAGTACGTGCTTCGAGGCGGGCCGTTGACGCGGCTTTTCTCACTGACCGACGTCGACATGCTGCGTGCCATGACCTTCGACCTGTCTTCGATGGTCTGGCATCGTGCGCTGTTGTGCTCGAAAGGGAGTTGCAAATGGAACGTCGGTAGTCCGGAAAGAACTTCGCTTGGCGTTGAACCGCCTCCACCGAGCGAGTGGCCAAACCGGACAGTGGACCGCGGGCTTGGTTCGTAATACTGGACTTATATGCATCCGGGAGTAATGCAGAGGTAGTGAAACCTGCAACTCGGAAGTTTGATGCCGCCGGTGTGCCGAAACCTTTGCGGAGACGAAGGGACTCTGGGCGTGGCAAATAAGCAATGAAGCCTCCGCTCTAAGCGCATTCCAAAACCAGATGGATGCTGTTGAAAAGTCATCGGGGCCGGATCTCTTCAGACCAGGAGAAAAAACGACGCGATTAGAAGCCCTATACACGATCGCCGATGATCACGTAGGCATTTAAGGTCCCTCTGTTGAACCATCCAAGACCCCCAAACGAGTTTTTCGACAGCATCAGATGGTTTTTGGTGGGGGATCTTGGCGGCGGTGCTTCGACCTGGCCAAATTGAATCGAGGTTAATCGCAGTACGAATTCATACCGGGAGCCGCACCGTCAAGTTCGAATCGCAAGTCTCTCTTGTTGAGGCATCAGAGGCCGCCGAAGATTCGGCCCGATGCTTGGATCCACAACGGTTCGTCACGCGTCGATCCCGTTCAAAGCGGCATGTGGATCTGGGAATCTGGGCCAGCTCGCAGGGCCCGGCTAATTCAGATTTACAAGCGAGGCATCAGCTTCCTTAGCTGATGTTGAATCAGCTAAGAAGTCCGCTGCCCCCATTTTCGATGAAGAGCCTTTGCAATGCCCCCTTCGGCTCGACTCGCCCACCTATAGTAGGTACTGGCGTTTTGGGGCTCGTTGAGTCTCTAGACAGCTACAAATTCGACTACACCAACGCAACCGCTCGAGCTGAGCCGATCTTATTCAGTCCGGGGAGTAGTACGCGCCTAGTCGTCAACGATCAACTGTCGTCTGGATCTGTGTCAGTTTTCTGCAAGCTCGGCCGTCAAATCTCCGCGCCAAAACCCGCCAGATAAGCAACGAAACCTAGTTGCTGTTGATCGCAGCTTTATGTTTCTGTGTCGTTGGCTTTGATGGTCAGTTCCGGCCGGGCTTGCGCCGTTTTTCCCAGAATTCGCATCCGGTCCAGCGTCTCTCCGAGGCGTAATGTGCGCGGCGCCGGCGCACATAAGTATCGAACTCCTTGCGGGCGAGTGCGTCATAGGCCGGCAAAAGTCCTGTATCGCCTCGCAGGAAACCATCCACCGCAATTGCGGCATTCGTCCCTTGGCGTAGCGCTTTCAGGACACCCGTTCCCGAGATCGGATCGTACGACGACGCACTATCGCCGACTGCCAGCCATGCTTCGCCTACGATCGCCTTCCGGCATGAGGACGCCGCGTACACTGCCCGCGTGCTCACTACCTCCGTGTCCACAAGGCGCGACCGCATCAGCGGGGCGTGGATGAGTTGCTCGTCCAATACGATTCCCTTGCGCGCGTACACGTCGCAATCTGTGAAGAACATCGCAATCGTCTCGCCCTGCGGCAGGGGGGCGGAGTACCACCAACCGGCGGGAGCACTCTCTATGTACGTGCGCGCGTCGTGGGGCGCATCCCCTTTGTGGATCAGTCGCAGCACGATCGCCAGCAGCCGGTCTTCCATCTCCCGTTCGACACCCCCAGCGATCTGCAGCCCGTTGCGCCCGGTCGCGTCCACCAGCATGCGCGCTCCAATTTCACCCACGCGCCACACGCCCCCATCTCTTCCCTTCACCTGAGCGCGGCAGCCCTGGAACCACTCCGCTCCCACAGCCTCCGCCTGCCGACAGAGCATGGCGTCGAACCGGTTGCGGTCGACGTGCCAGCCAGGCCCGTACCGATTCCACAAATAGTCCTGCTCGTGAGGCAGCCCACCCCATGTGGAAACGATTCCTGGCGACTCGAGCGGCTCGAGTCCACGAAATTCGTTGAACACGCCCAGTTCGCGCAAGAGCGGGTTGATCTCCGGCGGCAGGGTCTCGCCGTAGCGTTCACCGTCGAACCGCGTCGTCTCGAAAAGGCAGACCCGCAGGCCACGGCGCGCTAAGCACAACGCCACCGTCGCGCCGGCCGCGCCACCTCCGACCACTGCCGCGTCGAAACACTCCGACATGTCCCGATTATAATGTCAGAGCTTAGAGAGACTTCATGAATACAGACTCCATCGTCGCCGCACGCATTCATCCCGCCATAGGAATCGCTCGGGTGGGCAACAGCCCGGACGGCTACTTCCTCGCCCCGGAGGTCCCGTTCCCCGCTGGCCCTCCTCCGGGCGGCTATCGGGACGCGCAGGGACGATTGAAGCGGCAGGCAGCGCGTTTTCGCGTTTACGGATATGACAGTGCGGGCAACGTCGTGCGCGAACTCACCTCCTCGGAGGCCGAGATTGTGTGGAGCGTCAAGACCGCCAATAAAAAAGCAGGCTGGTACCAGTTCGACATGGCGCTCGATCTCAAACCCGAGGCTTCGGCAGTCCAATCCGTTCTTCGCAATTCGCAGATCAAAGGCCAAGATCGGGCGAATCTAATGATCGAGCCGGACTCTTTGACGATCGCTGGTAATAATCAGACCTCGGCGCCGTTCGATACGGGCCGTTTTTTTGGGAACCAAGTCTATCTGGGCGAACTGCGCACCGACGACCAGGGACGGCTGCTCTTCCTCGGCGGGCGCGGAGCCGCAGCCTCTCCCTTCTCGGGCTATACCCTGGTCACTTACAGCAACAACCCCGGCTGGTATGACGACATCTCCGACGGGCCGGTGGACGCCACGGTGAAGATCGGCAGCCGCGAAATCCCCTGCGACTCTGCATGGGTGGTCACCGCGCCGCCCAACTTCGCACCCGACATCATCGGTGTCGTCACAATGTACGACTTGATCTACAACGCGCTGGCCGGCACCATCATCCCATCCCCTGTCAAGCCCAGCTTCACCAAAGATATTCTGCCGATCTTCCAGCGCCTCGCCAACCTCCAATGGGTCAATACCGGCTTCTTCGTTCAGTTCGGACACCTGGCCCCGAATGACCTTCTGCGGCCCGATCTCCTCGCTCGGCTAGCCGCTCCAGGAACAGAATACAAGGAGTTGCGTAACCAGATTCTGTATATGTTTCGCAACCCCAGCGCCACAACTTTCCAGCCCTGGCAATGGCCACAGATTTACGGCGACGCGCTCAAAATCGTGCCGCTAGGCTCGGAAAGCCCGCGCAGCGCGTTGTCTCTCACGAGCACGCAGTACACCTACCTAACCGAATGGATGAACGGCAACTTCGAAGCAGATTTCGTTCCAGGCCATGCACCCGTCCTATCGCTCGAAGCTTATCCATTGGCCGAGCAGCCGGAGGTGCTTGACTGCGCCGCCCTCACGTTCTGCCTGGGCGGCCCGTTCCACCCCGGTTGCGAGATGACTTGGCCCATGCGGCAAGCCTCGATGTACTGCGGTAAATTCCGCCTGCGCTGCCGTCCTGCAGGATTCAAGGACCCGGACTACGGTAACTTCCTCGATCAGGCAACTGTGCTCGGCGCCAGCGGCCCTCTCTCGGCAAGTGGCCCGGGCGACATAACCAAGTGGATGTCGGTGCCCTGGCATGCCGATTCGGCAAGCTGCCAGCAGGGGTACAGTTTCTTTGAATCTCCCGCTGGTCCATTCAATGTGGATCCGTACCTGCCCACCTTTTGGGCGGCGCGCGTACCGAACGAGGTGCTCAGCAACCAGGATTACGGCGTTGTGATGGACCCGGCGCGGCCGCTGGCGGACCGGATCGCGGCCTTCAATACCCGCAGCGACTGGACCCGCAACCTGTTCCACGCCGCGACGCCCTACATCGAGCAGCTCACGAATATGGTCAAGTCCTTCGACAAAATGGGGGTGCTGGAGCGGCGCCCCGGCATTGCCGGCGATCCCAATTTCCCTGGAGAAATGCATGTCGAAACTCTAGCGGGTCCGACGGCATTAACCGCAGCCCCGCCCGCCGTGCCCCCTGCTCCCGCGACGATGAGCCGCGCTCTTATGAATTTACGCTTTGGTGGTCGGCGGCCCGGATAACCTCGTCCCACGCCGCTTCAAAACCGGGCTCGGGTGCAAACGCACCCGTCAGTTCGTCGAAGTCGTAGCCCAGGACCGAAAGCGTCTCGGCACCCAGGAAATGTAGATAACCCCGCGCCCACGCGCGGCGAATGGGTGAATTGAGCGTCTTCTTCCATCTTGCCACCCGGGTCGCGACCGCTCGCGACTTCCGGTAGACCGTGCCCGTGTCTCCAAAGCGGAAAACGGAACGTCCCGCTGCTGACCGGCCATACTCGAGCATCGCGGGCTCGAAGGGGATCCGCAGGCGCCGGCACAGCCGGGACACCTGAAGTGCCGGCTGTCTCGCCAAATCCTCATACCGGATAACCGTCGAGTTCAGGCCCGGCTCACGGATGGCTGAGGCGATGCAGCTAGGCGCTACCGCCAAATCGTGACGAAACTGCCGCAGGCACTGCACGCAGTCGTCAGGTGCCCAAGCATCGATGACCGACCCTAATACGGCAAGGGGGTTACGCAGAAGAAATATGAAGTGCGCCTCTGGAAACACGCGACGCAATTCGGGCAAGATCAAGTAGTAGCGCGGCGTCTTATCCAGAAAATACTTTTTGCGGGAGTCCTCGAGCGCACGTCGGTAGAGGTGTCCCAACATGAGCCGCACGCCTTCCCAATACGCATCCGCGCCTTCCGGCAGATGCTCAAGAAAATCCTGGACGCCGATACGCGCCAGCCGCGCGCCGTAGTCGGTTGCGATGCCGCGTTCCCGCAGTCCGAAAAGCGGGTGCAGCGCCACCCAGGGCTCCGAGACCGTGTGGATTGCCGGATGCGAGCCAAGAATTTTCTGCAACAACGTCGAACCCGCGCGCGGCTGCGATATCAGGAAGATCAGACGCTTGCCCAGCCGAGGCCAGTTTTGCACTCATGCATTATAGACTGGCAAGCCCCGAAGCCTTTTGCCGCGAACAATCTTGGCGAATTGACCGGTTGTGTTTCGGGTTTCCTGTGTTAGAATCGCCGGAGCCCACAATCGCAGTACGAATCCGACACAAGATAAGGAGAGCGGAATGGCAAACCCCAAGAAGGGTAGCTCCAAGCCGGTCAGAAAAGCAACGAAGGGCGCAAAAACGCGCGCGAGTTCGAAGAAACGCCCCACCACTTCGAAAGGAACTCAGGGGCGTCCGGCTCCACGGGGAACGCAGAGCCCCCCTCCCAAGGGAACCCAGGGTCGCCCCCTTCCCAAGGGAACACAAAGCCCCCTACCCAAAGGAACGCAAAGCCCCCTTCCGAAGAGAACGCAAAGTCGCCTCGCCTCCGCCGAGGCCCGTCACCGTGTCGTGCCTCATGACCATGGCAACTGGCACGACCAGGTGGATGCACCCTAGGCGAAAGCCCCGCCGGTAATGTCCAGCCACCACCCGTTGGCCGTTCATCTCGAACGGGGGCGCGAACTACGTCTGGAGGACCGCCTCGAAGAGTCTCTGCAGCATTTTGAGGCGGCGCTGCGCCTGGATCCAGGGTGCGCTCGAGCACACGCTGGCTATGGCGGTACACTTGCGCGGCTCGGACAGATGTCGCGCGCGATGGATGCGTACCGGGAGGCTCTCCGCATTCAGCCGACCCAGCCTCGGGTTTACGGCGCACTGGCCAATCTGTACATGGAACAGGGACGCGCGGACCGGGCGGCGTATTGCCTCCGGCAGGCAGTTGCGCAAGAACCCGACGATGAGATCCTCCGCTCCAACCTCCTGTACACAATGAATTTCGACGGAGCGACGAGCCCGGAAGAACTTTTCCGCGAACACCACGAGTTCGGCAAGCGTCTCGGCGACCTGCCAGCGCTCACGCCCCGGTGGCGGCCGAAGCGGTCGCTCAAAGTTGGCTATGTCTCAGGCGATTTTTGCGATCATCCGGTCAGTTACTTCTTTGAACCCCTGTTGGAGAACCACCGGAGACGCGCATTTGAGGTCACACTGTATTCCAGCACGCCGAAGCCGGATTTTGTCACCAGCCGCCTGCGGCATCTTGCCGCCCATTGGCGCGATGTCCGCGCGGACTCCGACGAAGAGCTGGCAGACATCGTTCGCAGGGACGGAATCGATATTCTGGTCGACCTCGCGGGCCACACCTCCATCGCGCGCCTGGGCACCTTCGCGCGGAAACCCGCCCCTGTTCAGGTGAGTGGTATAGGCTACCCCAACACCACCGGCCTCTCCACGATCGACTACCGCATTACGGATGAATGGGCCGATCCTCCAGGTATGACAGAGCGATGGCACACCGAAAAGCTCATCCGCCTGCCGCGCGGCTTCAACTGCTTTCGCGCGCCCGACTCTTCGCCTGCGGTAACGAAAGCGCCTTGCCTGCGTGGGGGAGCTATTACTTTCGGATCGTGTGCGAAGCCAGCCAAGTGGAACCAAGCTGTCGTACAAGCCTGGGCGGAAATCCTGCGACAGGTACCCGGCTCGCGCCTGCTCCTGCACCATTCCACTGCGGTCGGTAACCAACCGCACATCCTCGAAGACTTCCTCTCTCACGGTATCGACCCCCAGCGGATCGCCATTACAGGACCACTCGACTGGAGCGCACATTGGGAGTGGTTCCATCAATTGGACCTGGCGCTAGATCCTTTTCCGTACCACGGCACCACCGCGTCTTGTGAAACCTTGTGGATGGGCGTCCCCTTTGTCACTTTAGCGGGGTCTACTCACGTGGCGCGCGTCGGCGTGAGCCTCCTCACACGCATTGGACTGGAACGCTTCGTTGCGCGCACCGTAGGGGAGTACATTGCCTTGGCCGTTGGCCTAGCCGCCGATCCCCCGAGTCTGGCCAATTTGCGTTCTGGAATGCGCCGCCGCATGCGCAATTCCTCTTTAATGGACGGCTCCGGCTACACTCGCAGCCTCGAAGATGCATACCGTAAAATGTGGGCCGAAGCGGAGCGCGGCAGTACCTTCCGTAGTACAGTTGAGTAAACACAACAGTTTGAATGCCACTCGAAGTCGGCACCGTGCTGGGCCCGTATCAAATCGTCTCCGTGCTGGGCGTCGGAGGCATGGGAGAAGTGTATCGGGCCCGCGATTCCCGGCTTGGTCGCGACGTGGCTCTCAAGGTCCTGCGTAGCGGCACAATTCGCGACTCAGACTCGCGCCGGCGCTTTCTGCAAGAAGCAAACTCTGCCGCCGCGTTGAGTCATGCCAATATCGTGGCCGTCTTCGATGTGAACCTGGAGAGCGAAATCCCCTACATCGTCAGCGAACTGGTGGACGGGGAATCGCTGCGCAAGATTCTTGACCGCGGAGCCGTCCCGCTCCGAAAACTGATCGACATCGCCGTGCAGATTGCGGACGGAATGGCCGCCGCGCATAAGTCCGCCATCGTCCACCGCGATCTGAAGCCCGAAAATATTCTGTTGACACGCAACGGGCGCGTCAAGATCGCCGACTTCGGACTGGCGAAATCCCTCGGCCCGCTCACCGAAGACGGCAACGGGGAGACTCCCACGATCCCGATGTCGGCGCCCGGCGTGCTCGTGGGCACGATCGATTACATGAGCCCCGAGCAGGCGAGCGGTAAAGCACTCGACACGCGCTCAGACATCTTTTCATTCGGATTGATCGTGTATGAGATGGTCGGCGGCAGGCGCGCGTTCACGCGGCGTTCGAAAGTAGAGACGCTAGAGGCGATCATCAACGCCGAACCTCCTCCGCTCGGCGCCGACGTTTCACTGCCCCTCAAATGGTGTATCGATCGCTGTCTCGCCAAGGATCCGCAGGACCGATACAACTCCACGCTCGATTTATATAACGATCTCCGGGCCCTCTGGAAACATTTCTCGGAGGCTAGCGGCGCCTTCACCGGTCTGGTTCCTCACCCCTCAACAAAAGCGGCGACGCCCTCGCGGATTGCGCAGGCAGCGGCCCTAGCGGGCGCTCTTCTGGCAGGTGCGGGAGGGTCTGCCGTCTGGCTCGCGCCGAAAGGCCCCGATCTCGCTGCCATCCGTTTCCAGCCGCTCGCCACCGGTTCTGAATGGGAGGACTTGCCCGCATGGTCACCGCTTGGGGGCACGGTGGCATATAACGCGGTTGTGGATGGACGCACGCAGATTTTTACTCGGAGCCTGCAGTCCCCGGCCGCCGTTCAGGTGACCCGTTGTCCAGTGAACTGCGACCGGCCCTCCTGGTCACCCGACGGTAGGCAGATTTTTCTACGCTCCAACAACGGGATTTGGGTGGTCGGCGCGGCGGGCGGAGATCCAAAGCTGGTCGTGCAGGACGCTGAAGCGTACGCGATTTCTCCTGATGGCAATACCCTCGCCTTCATCCGAAGGAACAGCGACCTGACCGGAATTTCGGTGTGGACTTCGTCTCCGCCCGGGGCGGCTCTGAAGCACTACGCTCCCGCGCCGTTCGAGGGCGTTGACACTGGTACCGGCCTCCGCTTGTTGTTCGCTCGCAACGGACGTTCAATTCTGCTCTGGGGGCGTTTCTTCGGCCGTGGCTCGGAATTCTGGACGCTGCCTTACCCGGCCGAATCCGGCACGCCACGTCGCGTTCTGGCATCGCTTCAAGACGCTTTTCCGGTGCGCGGCTTCGACTGGCTCGCTGACGGACGTCGCCTGGTCGTGGCCGCAGCGCTCCCGCCCTCGGTCTACCGCACCCATTTGTACCTGGCCAATTTGGAGGGCGGATCCGTAACGCCGCTGGCAACTACTGTCGGCTCACAGTCCTTCCCAGCGGTGTCACCCGACGGAAAACAGATTGCCTATAGCGAGATGGAGTACGACACCAACGTCGTGGAAGTCCCCCTGGATGGCTCAACGATTCGCAGCCTCGTCGCGACAGGCCGTCTGGAGCACTCGGCGGTGTGGTCGCCGCGCGGAAAGGAGTTCGCCTACGTCACAGATCGCAGCGGCGTCGACGAGATCTGGATCCGTAACGTCGAGACAGGGCGCGAACAGCCGGTGGTGACGCCGCACAGTTTTCCTCAGGGCGAGAATGAATTTCTAACTACCCCGGCGTACTCACCGGACGGCGAGCGCATCGCGTTCGTCCGCCACAGCCGGTCCAACCCTAGGAATCGCGACGCCACTCAAATCTGGATCACATCCGCGACCGGTGGAGGCCCCGTTCCGCTCGCTGATGTCAAAGGCGCGCAGTGGGCACCCACCTGGTCGCCTGACGGTAAATGGATCGCCTTCACCTCACAGGGCCCCCCTTCCGGTATCGCGAAAGCCCGGGTGGGCGGCAACGAACCGGTCGAGATGCTTTGGACCCTCAATCTATCGGTGCTGCGATGCGTGCCCGAGTGGTCGCCCAGGGGGGACTGGATCGCTATCCCATCCGGTGAGGGAACCATTCTGCTCAATCCGGACGGAAAACAGAAGCGCGTCCTCCGCAGTCGGCCGTTCTCTGCCATGACGTGGTCTCACGATGGAACGATCCTGTATGGCCTGGAAGGGGGCGATTCTCAGCAGCGGATTGTTGCAATCAACGTTGAGAGCGGCCAGGAGCGCGAAGCCGTTCGAATTCCACCCAACGTCCTGCTGAGCGCGATCTGGATCCCGGGCTGGAAGATGAGCTTGTCGCCCGACGGCAAGAGCCTGGCTGCCACGTCGGTCCGCCAGAGTGGCGATATCTGGCTCCTGGAGAATTTCGACAGGTTGCCGCTGTGGCGGTACATATTCCGATAGGCCAGTCGCGAGACCCGAGTCTGGACTTGACGCCGAAAGTTGTCCGAACGAGCGGGATCCCAACCAAGGGCATCGACTCATGTACCGTTTTTTATGGTCGCTACGACTTTTCCGTTGTTTGCGTCGACAACGACCTGTTGTTGCAACCCGAGAAAGCTCGCAGTTAGACGGGCCTGAGCCGCCGCGTCCGATGACAACACGCTTGATCCGCATCCTAGAGTCTTGGTGACTGAGGAACCGAACGCAGGGGATACAGAGCGTGGCAATCACCTGATATCCGCCTTCTCGCAGTATCCACGTTCGTTTCTCCCCGGAGAGTTCCCGAATCTGAAAGAGTCTCCCCGGTATGAGTTCGAACCGCGAACGTCGATTGAAGTTGCGCAAGGTCGAAAGCGCTGCCTCCAAGATTCTCCACCCAAACCATCTGATGCTGTTGAAAAAGTCATGGGGGCCGGATCTTTCAGACCAGGAGAAAAAACGACGCGATTAGAAGCCCTATACACGATCGCCGATGATCACTTAGGCATTTAGGGTCTCTCTGTTGAACCATCCAAGACCCCCAAA
>Ga0126373_10002784_pt1 | contig 12945 bp, 12 predicted proteins | sample PanSoiMetPlot_11_FD_92545 | JGI IMG/M metagenome (GOLD analysis project Ga0126373, IMG submission 92545) | Tropical forest soil microbial communities from Panama - MetaG Plot_11 | ecosystem: Environmental > Terrestrial > Soil > Tropical forest > Bulk soil | place: Panama | collected 2016-02-17
CGCCTCGTGGGCTCGCTCGCAAGTCCCAACCGCCGCGGCGCGGAGAAGGCGCGTTGCCTGGTGGAGCTGCGCGAGCGCTATCCCGACCGGCCGGTGGTGGCGTACGGCAACGCGGCGAGCGATTTGCCGCATCTCGCGCTGGCCGAGCGCGGCGTGCTCGTGAACGGCTCACGGGCGGCACAACGCGCCGCAGAATCGCTGGGTGTCGAATGCGTGCGCTGGCGCTGACGCCTTTAGCGCTGTAATAAAGGCTCGCCGCGCCGGGTCTACTGCCATGCCGGAACCCTTCAGCGCTGACGCGCCCGGGTACAGACGGCGATCCCGTATGGAGAATGAATGACACTCGCGGTGCTGGCTTTTTTGGGCGGTGTGCTGACCATATTCAGTCCGTGCATCCTGCCCGTACTGCCCTTCGTGTTTGCGCGCAGCGGGCAGCCGTTCGCGCGCAGCACGCTGCCGCTGCTCATCGGCATGGCTCTGACATTCGCTGCGCTCGCCACTCTCGCGGCAGTCGGCGGGGCGTGGGCCGTGCGCTTCAACGATTACGGCCGCTGGCTGGCGCTCGCGATCCTGACGCTGAGCGCCTTCGCGCTGCTGTCCCGCAGCTTTGCCGGCTGGATCACGCGCCCGTTCGTCGCTCTCGGCGATCGCCTGCTGGCGCGCAAACCCGGCGAAACCGGCATCGCTGCGTCGCTCTTGCTGGGCGCGGCAACGGGCTTCGTGTGGGCACCGTGTGCCGGCCCGATTCTCGGCCTCATCCTCACCGGTGCGGCGCTGCACGGTCCCAGTGCCACCACCACGCTACTGCTGCTCTCGTATGCGCTCGGTGCCGCGCTGTCGCTCGCTGTTGCCGTGACCGCCGGCAACCGGCTGTTCGCGCTGCTGAAGCGCTCCTTCGGTGCCGGCGAGTGGCTGCGTCGGGCGCTCGGCGTGGCGGTACTGGCGGCGGTCGCCTCGATCGCGCTCGGCTGGGATACTGGCATTCTGACGCGCCTGTCGGTGGGCGGCACCAACCGCACCGAGCAGGCGCTGCTGGATCGCCTGGGCGGTGCAAACGGCGGCAGCGCCACGGCCATGAGCGGCAATGCCGCGGCGATGAGCGGCGACGGCATGGCCATGACCGGTACCCCCAACTCCATGGTGATGACGGCCGCAGCCGCACCACCGGGCGCCGGGGTCGAGTTGCCCTCCCTCGCCGGTGCCACCGGGTGGCTCAACTCACCGCCGCTGACGCCTCAGGCTCTGCGCGGCAAAGTGGTGTTGATCGATTTCTGGACCTACTCGTGCGTCAATTGCCTGCGCGCCCTGCCGTACGTAAAGAGCTGGTACGCCCGCTACGCGCCTGACGGGCTGGTCGTGATCGGCGTGCACGCTCCCGAGTTCCCGTTCGAGAAGAACCCCGACAACGTGCGGCGCGCGGTGCATGACCTCGGCATCACCTACCCCGTCGCCCTCGACAACGACTACGCCATCTGGAGTGCTTTCAACAACCAGTACTGGCCGGCGCATTACTTCATCGACGCCCAGGGCCGGATCCGTGGCCATCACTTCGGCGAGGGCGACTACGCCGCCTCCGAGGAGCTCATCCGCAAGCTCCTGCTGGAAGCCGGCGCCGCGAAGTTGCCCCCGCCCGGCACGAGCGTCGCGGCCAGCGGCGTCGAGGCGCCGGCGGATGAGGCGCAGCTCGACTCCCCGGAGACCTATGTGGGATACGCGCGCGCCGCGAACTTCAGCTCACCGGGGGGTGCAGTGCAGAACGCAGCCCACCTCTACAGTGCACCCGCGGCGCTCAGCCTCAACCAGTGGGCGCTGCGCGGCCCCTGGCGAATCGAAGCCGACAGCGCCGTGGCGGTGGGCCCGCACGCCGCGATCCAGTTTCGCTTCCGCGCCCGCGACCTGCACCTCGTGCTGGGCGCGCCTGATGCGGCTCAGCCGCTGCGCTTTCGCGTGACCCTCGACGGCCACGCGCCGGGTCAGGATCATGGCAGCGACGTCCAGCCTGACGGCACCGGCACCGTGACCGGGCAACGCCTCTATCAGCTGATCCGTCAGGCACACCCACAGGGCGAGCACACGTTCGCGATTGAATTTCCTGACAGCGGCGTGCAGGCATATTCCTTCACCTTCGGCTAGCGGAGCCAACGCATGAATGCCGCACCACCAGTTGTTTCGCGCCGCACGCTGCTCGCAGGCGCGCTGTCGCTCGGCGTCCTGGCGCTGGGCGTCGGCAGCGCGCGCGCGGAGGACAGCGTGACGATCGAGGAGTTCGGCCCGGACGGGCGCAGCCGTGGCCAGGCGAGCGTCGCGCGCATCGTCAAAAGCGACAGCGAGTGGCGGCGGCAGCTGCCGCTCCTGGCCTACGCCGTGACGCGCCATGAGGCCACCGAGCCCGCTTTCAGCGGCAGCTACGACCACAATCACGCGGATGGCGTCTATGCCTGCGTCTGCTGCGCCACGGCGCTATTCGACTCGCGCACCAAGTTCGATTCGGGAACCGGCTGGCCGAGCTTCTGGCAGCCGATTTCGCGACTGAATGTCGTGGAGCGTTCCGACAACACCTTGGGCATGCGCCGCACCGCCGTCGCCTGCAAGCGCTGCGACGCGCATCTCGGTCACGTGTTCGACGACGGCCCGCGCCCGACCGGGTTGCGCTACTGCATGAACTCCGTGGCGCTCAACTTCACCGCGAGGGCAGCGACATGAAAACACGCAGAATGGTCCATGGCCTTGCCGCCTGTGCGCTCGCGGGCGCGCTGGCCCTCGCCGCGGTCACCTGCGGCGCGGAAGCGCCCGTGGTGCTGCCGCCCCCGGCGCTCGACAATCCGCGGCAGAATGGTGCGACCCAGACTGCGGTGCTCGCCGGGGGCTGCTTCTGGGGCATGCAGGGGGTCTTCGAGCACGTGCGCGGGGTGCAGCGGGTGCTGGCAGGATATTCCGGCGGCTCGCGCTCCAGCGCCCAGTACGGGACCGTCAGTGGGGGCGACACCGGCCACGCCGAATCGGTGCAGATCACCTTCGACCCGCAGCAGGTGAGCTACGGCGAGCTGCTGCAGATTTATTTCTCCGTGGCTCACGACCCCACGCAGCTCAATCGCCAGGGTCCCGACAGCGGCACGCAGTATCGCTCGGCCATCTTCTACGCCGACACCACTCAACAGCGCATTGCCTCGAGCTACATCGCACAGCTCGACAAGGCCCGAGCCTTTCCCCGCGGTATCGTCACCCGGGTCGATGCCCTCACGGGGTTCTATCCTGCGGAGGAGTACCACCAGGACTACTATCTGAAAAACCCGAGCGCTCCCTACATCGTCTTCAATGACCTGCCGAAGATCCGCGCCCTCAAGCAGCTGTTCCCGGACTACTATCGCGATCCGCCCGCGACCGCAGCGCGGTAATGCTGCCAAGGGCCGCTACGCCTGCGGTATCGGTTCCACCATCGCAGCGCAACGTGCATCAGACTTACGAGTCCGCGGATAATTGCACTCGTTGAGAACAAGCAAGGGGGTTCCTATGTTTGTCGCACGCTGGCAAATAGACGCGCGATTTGGGCACAAACAGGACGTGATCGACCTGGTGCACCGCTGGCTGAAGGAGATTGGCTCCAAGGCTGGCACCGACAAGATGGATGTCAAAGTCCTGACGGGATCGGTGGGCGCACGCGAGGCCACCATCGAGGTTAACCACTCGATCGAAAGCCTCTCCGAGCTCGAGCAATTTTTTGTGGCGATCGGAAAGAATGACGCGCACAAGAAATGGGGCACAGAACTTGAGCCCCACGTGGTGTCAGGGTCTGCGATCTGGACGATCTACCGCGTGCTCTGAGACCAGGATCAAATCACATGGAGGTACGGATCTGCCACAGCTCCGGAAAGAACTTGAGCTCGAGCGCCTTGGCGAGATAGGACACGCCGCCGGTGCCCCCGGTGCCCGGTTTGTAGCCGATGATGCGCTCCACCGTCTTCAGGTGATGAAAGCGCCACAGCTGGAAGTTATGGTCCAGATCCACGAGCCGTTCGGCGAGCTCGTACAGGTCCCACACCTGCTCGGCGTTGTGGTAGACGCCGAGCCAGGCGGCCGCCACCTGCTTGCTCACCTGGTAGGGTTCGCTGAAGTCGCGCGACAGGTAGTCCTGTGGGATGTCGTGACCGCGGCGCGACAGCAGCCGCAGGACTTCGTCATACAGTGACGGGGCGGCCAGCGCCCGCGACAAGGTCGCGAAGGCTTCCGGGTCACGCTCGTGCACCGCGAGCATCTGCGCGTTCTTGTTACCGAACAGGAACTCGATCTCACGGTACTGCACCGACTGGAAGCCCGAGGAGCGCCCGAGCGCATTGCGAAACGCCGAGTATTCGAACGGCGTCATGGTGGAGAGCACGTCCCATACCGTGAGCAGCTGCGTCTGGGTGCGCGACACGCGCGCCAGCATCTTCAGCGCCGGCCCCAGGTCGTCGCGCCGGATGCACTCCAGCGCCGCGGTGAGCTCGTGCAGTATCAGCCGCATCCACAGCTCCGACACCTGGTGCACGATGATGAACAGCATCTCGTTGTGCTCGCGCGAAAGCGGCTGCTGTGCGCTCAGCAGCTTCTCGAGATGCAGGTATTGTCCGTAGGAAAGCGAGGTGCCCAGGTCCCAGTGCACCGCTTCGTCGGCAAGCTCGACGCGCTCGGTCTTGTCGTATCGGCGGGTAGTCATGACGCCGATGTTACACGCCCGGGGCAGACGTCGGCACGCCAAACCGGTTAGCATCGCGCGCTTGAGCACAGCAATCCTCGAGGTCAAGGACCTCGTCAAACGCTACCCCGCTACCCTCGCCGTGGACGGCGTCTCGTTCCACGTTCCGGAGGGGATGTGCTTCGGGCTGCTCGGCCCCAACGGCGCCGGCAAGACCACCACCATCGAGATCATGGAAGGGATCCTGCCGGCGAGCTCCGGCGAGGTCCGCTACCGCGGCGAGCCGCTCGGCGCGCGCTTTCGCGAAGAGGCGGGGATCCTGTTTCAGAAGACCGCGCTGCAGGACTTCCTGACGGTGCGCCAGAGCATCGCCCTGTTCCGCGGCCTGTATGCCTCGGGACTGAGCGTCGACGAGGTGCTGCGCCTGTGCGCACTGGAGAAGCTCGCCGGGCGCGACAGCCGCAAGCTCTCCGGCGGTCAGCAGCAGCGCCTGCTGCTCGCGATCGCGCTGGTCAACGACCCCAGGGTGCTGTTCCTCGATGAGCCGACCACGGGCCTGGATCCGCAGGCACGGCGCAACTTCTGGGACCTGGTACAGTCGATCAAGTCGCGCAACAAGACCATCATCCTCACTACCCACTACATGGAGGAGGCGGAGCTGCTGTGCGACGAGGTCGCGATCATGGATCGCGGCCGCATCGTCACGCAGGGCGCGCCGCAGCAGTTGCTGCGCCAGCATTTCGCCGAGGTGCTCCTCGAGCTGCCGCGGCAGGACTTCCCGTCGAGCGCCCGCGAGCTGCCGCTCAATCTCCTTGAAGCCAGCGACCGTATCGAGATCAGCACCCGCGACCTGGAAGGCACGCTGCGCGCACTGCTGGGCGCGCACGTGCCGCTGCACAACCTGCGCATCCGCCCGGCCAACCTCGAGGACCTGTTCCTCGAGCTCACCGGCAAGGAGCTGCGGCCGTGATCCGCCGCCTGCTGTCGGTGCTGCACGCGCGCAACCTCGAGTTCGTCCGCGACCGCGCCACACTGGCCTTCACGCTGGTGCTGCCGGTGATGCTGGTGATCGGCATGAGCTTCGTATTCGGCGGTCCGCCGCGGCCACTGTTCAAGGTTGGCGTGCTGGCACCACAAATCGACCCTGCCTCGCAGCCTTTCCTGCGGGAGAAGTACGTCGAGTTCGTGGCGACACCGCAGCTGGAGGCGGCGCTGCGCCGGCTCAGCCACCAGCAGCTCGACCTGCTGGTCGATCTGAAGCCACCGGTGCGCTACTGGGTCAACACCGACTCGCCCAAAGGCTATATCGCGGAGAAGCTGCTGCGCGCGGACGTTCCGGAGGCCCAGCGCCAGCCGGTTACCGGCCAGGCGGTACGCTACGTCGACTGGCTGTTCCCGGGCATCCTCGGCATGAACCTCATGTTCAGCTGCCTGTTCGGCGTCGGCTACGTGGTGCTGCGCTATCGCAAGAGCGGCTTTCTCAAGCGCCTGCACGCGACGCCGTTGAAGGCCTTCGAGTTCCTGGGGGCGCAGGTGCTGTCGCGCCTGCTCATCATCCTCACCGTGACGACCATCCTCTATGTCGGAATCGGCACGATCATCGGCTTTCACAGCGCCGGAAGCGTGCCGCTGCTGTTCCTGCTCACCGTGGCCGGATCGCTGTCGATGATCGCGCTGGGTCTCACGATAGCGGCGCGCTTCTCCAGCGAGGAGCTGGTCGGTGGCGTGCTGAACTTCCTCACCTGGCCGATGATGCTGCTGTCGGGCATCTGGTTCTCACTCGAGGACTCACCGCGCTGGGTGCAGTGGGTCGCGCACGTGTTCCCGCTGACGCACCTGCTGGATGGGGCACGTGCGATCATGATCGATGGCGCAGGATTCGCCCAGGTGGTCCCGAACCTCGTGTACCTGCTCGCGACCGCGCTCTTCTTCCTCGCCTTCGGCGCCTGGTCGTTCCGCTGGCGCATTGACTGATCCCACGGCACCCAAGGAGCTCCAGTGCGATTCTTCAGCGACAACACCGCCAGCGCCTGCCCGGAGATGCTCGCCGCACTCGCCAGCGTCAACCATGGACGCGCGCGCGCCTATGGCGACGATGAATGGACCATGCGTCTCGACGAGGCTTTCAGCACCTTTTTCGGCACCCCGGTGCGTGCCTTCGCCGTCACCACCGGCACTGCCGCCAACTCTCTGAGCCTGGCCACGCTGAGTCCGCCCTACGGGGCGATCTTCGCCCACCACGAAGCGCACATCGCCGTCGATGAGTGTGGTGCGCCGGGCTTCTTCTCCGGCGGCGCACAGCTCGAGCTCCTTCCGGGCGAGCACGGGCGGATCGAGCCGGGGGTGCTCGCCGCAGCGCTCGATGCCCACCCACGGCATCTGCACACGGTGCAGCCCGCGGCGCTGTCTCTTACCCAGGCCACTGAGCTCGGTACCGTCTATCGCGCCGCCGAGCTCACCGCGCTCAGCGCCCAGGCGCACCGCCACGGACTCAAGGTGCACATGGACGGCGCGCGCCTTGCCAACGCACTGGTGTTTCTCGGCTGCCAGCCGGAAGAGATCACCTGGCGTGCCGGCATCGACGTGCTGTCGTTCGGTGCCACCAAGAACGGCGCGCTCACCGCGGAAGCGGTGGTGTTCTTCGACCGCAGCCTGGTGCGCGACTTCGAGCTGCGCCGCAAGCGCGCCGGTCATCTGTTGTCCAAGTCACGCTACGTTGCGGCGCAGTTGCTCGCCTACCTCGAGGACGACCTGTGGCGGCGCAACGCCCAGCGTACCAACACGCTCGCGCAGCAGCTGGCACGCGCCGCCGATACCCGGCTGCTGCACCCGGTCGAGGCTAACGAGCTGTTCGTGCAGCTGGGGGACCAGGGCAAAGCGGCACTGCGCCAGGCGGGCTTCGAGTTCTACGACTGGGGCGCAGAGACTTCCGGCCAGGCACGCTTCGTGGTCTCCTGGGACCAGCCCGAGGCCGATGTCGCGGCGCTGTGCGCGGCGCTCGGCAGGCTCTAGTCGCGCTCAGCTGCGCTCAGCCCCGCTCACAGCTCGCGCAGGCCTTCGGTCACGGCGATGCGCGCGGCGCGCACCGCCGGAAACAGCCCGCCGACGAAGCCGATGGCGAGTGCCCATTTGAGTCCGCTCCACATGAGCGCCGGCGACACCTTGAAATCAAACACCACCTGGCTGAAGTTGGCGCCCAGGGTAGACGCGGTGTAGTTGTTGAAGATGAGCCACGCGACACAAGCGCCGATCGCGCCGCCGACGAGCGCCAGCAGCATGGTCTCGATCAGCACCGAGACGATGACGGGCAGGCCGCGGAATCCGATGGCGCGCAATGTTGCGATTTCGCGCGCCCGTGCCGCCACTGCCGCATACATGCTGTTGAGCGCGCCGAACACCGCCCCGACCGCCATGATGGCACCGACCACGGTACCCAGTATGCGGATCAGGTTCGCCAGGTTCTCCGACTGCGCGTTGTAGTAGTCGCGCGTGGTCTTGGCATCCACCTGCAGGCGTGGATCCGCCGCCAGGCTCGCCTTGAGCGCCGCAAGTGCCTGCGGCGAAGTTAGCCGCACGGTCACCGAGGCGGTGCTGCTGCCGCGCCGGTAGGCCGAGCCGACCACATCCGCGTCCGCCCACAACTCCGAATCGTGCGCATCACCTGACTCGAATTCCCCCACCACGGTCCAGCTCTGACCGTTGAGGCGCAGCGTCGAATTAGGATCGAGACCGGCAAACTGCGTCCGCGCGCCCTTGCCCACGATCAGCTCGCGCAGCCCCGGCGTGAAGCGCCGGCCGGCGCTGATGCGCACGTTGGGGTGCAGCTCCCAGGCATGCTCGCCCACGCCGCGAATCTCGACGTTGGCATCGAGTCCGTTGCTCTTCTTCGGGAGCGATGCGACCACCACCAGCTCGGGAGAGGCGATCGGCTGCCCCTTGGCGTCGCGCAGGACCTGCGGCTGCTGGGCGATGAGCTCCGCAGTGTCGTGGTCAACCACCGAGTTGAGCTCGGTCTGCGAGCCGGCACGCATCGCGATCACCGTGCTGTCGTCCCCGGTCTGGCGCAGCGTCGCCTCGAACCCGACGGCCATGGCGAGCATCGCCACCAGCACGCCGACCACACCGGCGATGCCGAGAATCACTACCGAGGCGGCGCCCAGGCGCTGCGGAATCGTCGCCAGTCCCACCTGTGTCACCGACCAGGTCTGACGGCCCGTGCGGGTGAGCGCGAGCCACAGGGCCAGCAGCACCACAAAGCCGAGCAGCATCCACCAGGGACACAACACCAGCAGCACTACGGCCAGCACGATCACCAGCAGCATCAGCAGCGCCACACCGATCTTTCCCCACATGCCCGGGTTCCTCTCTTGCCTAGCGCCCGGAAAGCGCGTCCACGATGCGCAGCCGCATGCCCCGCAGCGCCGGCAGCGCACCCACGACCAGGCCGACCAGGAGGGCGAGAATCAGCCCCTGGAGCCAGATCTCCCAGCCCACCGGATCGAGCGGGAAAGCCCCGCCCATCTTCAGGCGCACGGCACTCACTACCAGCCCGGCGAGCGCCAGCCCGATGGCCGCTCCGAGCAGCAGCACCGCCGCGGCCTCGGCCAGCACCAGCGCCAGCACGCTGCGGTTGGAGAATCCCACGGTCTTCAGCACGCCGATCTCCGGGATGCGCTCGCGTACCGCCTGCGCCATGGTGTTGCCGGTGAGCAGGATCAGGGTGAAGAACACCGCGCCCATGATCGCACCGACGATCAGGCCGATATCTGCGAACTGCGAGACGAAGCCGACGTTGAAGGCCTGCTCGCTCTGGGTCTTGGTCTCGTGGTCGGAATCGAACGAGATCGCATCGATGGCCTGCGCCACGCGGTTCGCCTGGCCGGTGTCGGCGACACGGGTGATGTACCAGCCGACCTGGCCGTTACCGAACTGCCGCGCCTCATCGAAGTAGTCCCAGTTGAAGAACAGCAGGTCCTCCTGGTTCACGAGCTTCGGGTCCTTCACGTGATAGATCCCAACCAGGTCGAAGGTCCAGGTGTTGCCGCCGCCCTTCTGCGGATAGATGGTGGCTTGCAGCGGGATCTTGTCGCCGAGTTTCCAGCCGAAATGCTGGGCGAGGTGCGCACCGACGATCGCCCCCGTGCGCGTCTCGCGGAACGCCTTGCGCTGCTCGGGCGAGAGCACCCATTCCGGGTACAGGTCGAGGAAATTGGGCGCCACCGCCTCGTTGGGGAAGAAGTTCTTCGTGTCCTGATAGATTCCGCCGAACCAGTTGGCGTAGGTCACTTCGCTCACGCCGGGCACCGTCTGGATGCGACCGAGGAGGCTCTTGGGCAGCTGCATGGTGAAGCTCACCTTGGCCACGGTCACCATGCGGTCGACCCCGGCGACATCGTGCGCGGCGACGTTGAACGCACTGTGCACCGAGTCGAGCAGGCCGAAGAGCAGAAACGCCGCCACCACCGACAGCAGCGTGAAGAGCGTCCGTGTCCGGCGGCGCACGAGCGCGGCCCACACGAGGTGCAGGTACTTCACGCCGGCGCGACCTCGGCGCCGAGCGCCCCGCCCTCCACCAGCGTTCCCTTATCCAGGTGCAGGGTGTGGCGCGCGTACTCGGCCGCCTTGGGGTCGTGGGTGACCATGATGATGGTCTTGCCGTGATCGCGATTGAGCTGTTGCAGCAGCGTGAGAATCTCAGCCGCCGACTGCCGGTCGAGGTCCCCGGTCGGCTCATCGCACACCAGCAGCACCGGGTCCGAGACGATGGCGCGCGCGATGGCGACGCGCTGCTGTTGTCCTCCGGACAGCTCGCTCGGCTTGTGTGCGACGCGGTCCTTGAGTCCGACCAGTTCCAGGGCAATCCCGGCATTGCGCTGGCGCTCCGCACCGGACAGCTTGGTGAGCAGCAGTGGCAGCTCGACGTTGCGCCGCGCCGAGAGCATCGGCAGCAGGTTGTAGAACTGGAACACGAAGCCGACGTTCGCGGCACGCCACTTGGCGAGCGCGCCCTCGCCGAGGGAGTCGATGCGCTTGCCGGCGACCGTGATCGTACCCTCCGTGGGCGAGTCCAGACCACCGATGAGGTTCAGCAAGGTCGTCTTGCCCGAGCCGGACGGGCCCATGAGGGCCAGAAAATCCCCCTGCTCGATGTCGAGGTTGACGTGGTGCAGCACCTCGAGGCGCTGCGAACCGCGCGTGTAGACCTTGCTCAGGTTTCGTGTCTCAACCAGGGTTGTCACGGCAACTCCTTGCTTGCGCTTACTGTTTGGCGACAGCCACCCGGGCGGCGTCGTTCATCGCCGGCGGCGGCGCGCGCACCACCGAGGCGCCGCTGTCCAGCCCCTCGACCAGGCGCAGCTCGCCCATGCTCTGACCCGCCGTTATCGGGCGCTCGTGCACGCGCCCACCGTCGATGGTGAACACTACACTCCTGCCGGCGCGCTCCACCACCGCGGAAGCCGGTACCAACACGCCCTTGGGCGCAGCCGCGGCACCACTCGCCGCCGGGCGCGACTTGCTCTCCTCGAGAAACGAAACGCGTACGCCCATGTCCGGCAGGATGCGGGGGTCCTTCTGATCGATGCCGATGCGCACCTTGACGGTGGCCTTGTTGCGATCGGCGGTGGGAATGATCGCGATCACGTGCGCGGGAATCGTCCAGTCGGGATAGGCATCGAGTACCGCCTGTGCCGCCTGCCCCGGCTCGACACGGTTGATGTAGGCCTCGTTGACGTCGACTTCGATCTCCAGCGAGTCCATGTCGACGATGGTGCCGACCCCAGTGCGTGTGAAGCCGCCGCCGGCGGAGATCGGCGAGACGATCTCGCCGGGCTGCGCGGCCTTCGCCACGATGACGCCGGTGAACGGCGCGTGCACGACCGTGTAGCCGAGCTGTACCTGCGCTCCATCGACCCCGGCGCGCGCGAGCTCCACCTGCTTGCGCTGCGAGTCGACCTGTGCGGTGAGCGTTTCTACCTGGGTGCGCGCGGTCTCGAGGGCCTGTTGCGACACCAGCTGGCGCACCACCAGGTCCTGGTTGCGTACCAGGTCGCGCCGTGCCTGCTCGAGCTGCGCCTGGTACTGCACCAGCGTCGCCTGTGCCGCCTGCAGTTGCGCCTGTGCCTGCTCGAGCGCGGCGCGCTGCGCGGTGTCGTCGAGGCGTGCCAGCACCTGCCCGACCTTCACGTGATCGCCCTCCTCGATCAGGACCTGTGTCAGCGTACCTGTGATTTGTGTCGACACGGTGGCCTGGCGGCGCGCCGTCACATAACCGGTGGCCTGGAGGATCGCGGTCGCACCGCCTGCACCTGCCGGCGGCACGGCGATCGCAGCCTCGACATCGAAGCGCTGCCCGCGCGGCAGCAGCAAGGCAGCCACCGTCCCCAGCACCGCCAGCACCAACACTGCCGCGATGATCCAGACCAGGCGCGGACGCCGGGCCGGCGCTTCATCGTCGCGTTTGATTCGCAGCTGCTCGAGGAGCGCTTTCTTGTCGTTGTCCACGGGGCGTGGGTCCTGTCGCAGCGCGCACCATAGCACAGGGTGCTTCCGGCCCGGCGCCAACCGGCCGGTGTCAGCTAGCCGGCGGTGATCTTCTGCATCAGGGCGCGCGCCCGGCCATAGCCGGGCGCGATCACCAGTGAGCGCTCGAGCGCATCCCGGGCACCCACCGCATCGCCATGATCGAGCAGATCGCGACCCAGGTAGAAGTAGGAATCCGCCGCGCCCCATCCCGGGACGCGCTCGGTGTCGCGCCGTTCCGCTTCGAAGGCCGCGTTCGCCTGGCGGAGTTTGCCGATCGCGCGCTCCTTGTTGCCGCCGCCACCGCCCGCGAGCTCGTAGTCGCCGATGCCATCGATGAGCAGCACGCGTGGGTTGCCGGGCGCGAGCTGCGCTGCGCGCTCGAGGTCCTTGCGCGCGCGGTGCGCGGTGAGACTGCCATGGGCACTGCCGTACTCCTTAGTGAGGAGGCAGGCGGCCCGCAGCGCCAGGCCCTCGGCAAAATCGCCCCTGGCGTCGAGTGCTGCGTCGATGCGCTGCGTGCAGCGATCCGCGAGCTGGGGGACGCTGCGCCCACCGGCGACCGTGACACCCTGCGACACGAGCAGCGCCTCGCGATACGCCAACAGTGCGCCGAAGTAATCACGCAGCGGGTCGTGCGAGTCATCCGGGGCGACCGCCTCCTCGAGCGCCACGAGTCCGCGAGCGTCCTCGGTGTAATAGGAGTACTGAATGCGGCCTTCGATGTCGCGCCACGCGCTCTCGTCGGCGCG
>Ga0126373_10002785_pt1 | contig 12943 bp, 14 predicted proteins | sample PanSoiMetPlot_11_FD_92545 | JGI IMG/M metagenome (GOLD analysis project Ga0126373, IMG submission 92545) | Tropical forest soil microbial communities from Panama - MetaG Plot_11 | ecosystem: Environmental > Terrestrial > Soil > Tropical forest > Bulk soil | place: Panama | collected 2016-02-17
ATCTCGCCTATGCCACCAGTCAAACACCAGAAATCCGTGGATGCTCGCACGTGTAACGATTAAATGCCCCATGAATCGTTCGCCAATGTCGGGTTTGCCGAACTGAGCGGCGAGGGATATCCGACCACAGATCACCACCCGCGCGCCGATTCTCAGATTTTTCATGACGGCGTCGTGGATAGGGCCTCCTGTGTTGTCGAAGAAAATATCCACTCCCCGGGGGCATGATTCCTTGACGGCTGCTGTCAGATCGCTGGCATTTTTGTAGTTGATTCCCGCGTCGAATCCGATGTCGCGACACCATTGAAGCTTGTTGTCGTCTCCGGCAATGGCCACGGCACGGCACCCTGCCAATTTGGCAATTTGGCCGACGAGCTGGCCAACCGCTCCTGATGCTGCGGAAACGACGACCGTCTCACCCGGCCGCGGGCGGCCGACGTCAAGGAGGCCGAAATAGGCAGTGAGGCCGGGCATGCCGAGCCAAGAGAGCGAGCTTTCAATCGGCGCAAGTTTGGGATCTATCTTGTTTACGCCTGCAGGGCCAAATATGTCCGGCGTCAGGACCGCCCACTCCTGCCAGCCAACGCTCATGGACTCGGCGATGTCCCCGACTTTCCACGCCGGGTGATTGGACGCCACCACTTCGCCAACACCACCGCCTTGCATGACCTCACCGATGCCAACACCCTTTGTATAGCCAGCCGCGGGGCTCATGCGGCCGCGCATATAGGGATCAACAGAAAGCCACCTCGCTTTGACGACGATCTGACCAGGTCCAGGCTCGGGCACCGACTGGACGTCCATTGACCAGTTTTCCGGGGTCGGCAGACCCTCCGGATAGCTCGCCAGCAGCCATCGGCGATTTGTCAAGTTCTGCATCGCTCTCTCCATCTTTTCTCACTAGCGCCAAGCCCACACGTCAGCGGTGGGTCAACAGTCGGGTAGGGGCCATTGCCGGGAAACCGCGGTGTCTAGCGTGCTTCGAGAAGCGGGCAGCCGCCTTCACTCGTCGGTCGGAATGCCTCTTCGCCGGGAATGACCTTGAGAATTTTGTACTAATCCCAGTCGTAACGCGACTCCTCGGGCTTCTTAACCTCGACCAAGTACATGTCGTGTACCATACGCCCATCGGCGCGGACGAAGCCTCGACCGGCGAAGAAGTCATGGATCGGCATGTTGCGCATCTTGGCAACCACTGCGTTCGCCGCGTCGCTACCGAGCGCGTCGACAGCCTTGAGATAGTGCGCCACGGCCCGATGCGTCATTTGTTCGCTCCCTATCCGGCCACGGCTGCCGGTCTGAGTACGGTTTCGCTACCAGCGCGTTTCTTGGATGGTTGAGGCACGGCGGCAAGCGAGGCTTCCGCTGCCTTGATCATGCGCGGCAGGTTCTCAAGCAACGAATTGAACGGTTGCGTATCACCGGCGAAATAACCACAGACCAAACCGGCAGAAACCGGCTCATCGCTGCCGCGGTTAATATAAAGCGACCTTTCGTTCGCAGCCGCGATTTCAACCACAACCTGCTTTGTTGCAGGAGCTTCTACGCCAGGACTGTTCGACATGATATGCCGGCCACCATCATTGGTGAAAATGATCGCTTCACCAGCCTCGAGCGCGACCACCTCTTCTCCGGCCATCGTACCGGAGCATCGGCCGGCCGTCACCACATGACCGGCGATGATGTGATCGGGGGCCCGGCCGATCTTCGGCAAGATCGAATCCCGCCGTGGCAACAACACGGCCCATGAGCCTCAGGGCCTCGACATCGAAGAAAGCGGTGCCGGTCTGCTGCACAACCTTCAAGATATCCGATGGCGGACCTCCACCCATTGCGCTGTCGCCTGACATCGGGCATCCTGTCTGCGACGCCCTGGTCATAGAGCGCTCGAATTTCGGACGCGGTGTCAAGGAATGCGGATGCTCGACCACGTACCACGTCAACTTCGGGGATTTAGGTAACTGCAAGAACCGTTCGTAACCAAATTTTACCCAAGAGGTCAGCACCGATGACTGTGCATAAAGGCAGATGTTTCTGTGGAGCTGTCGAGATCGAAGCTCGAGGGGCTCCTGAGGCGATGGGTTATTGTCACTGCGGTTCCTGCCGATCGTGGTCGGCAGGTCCGGTGAATGCCTTCACGCTATGGAAGCCGGAAAATGTCGTGATCACGAAGGGAGCGGAACAACTCGCTCGTTTCGAGAAGACGAGCATGAGCGGGCGGCAATTCTGCAAGACATGTGGTGGCCACATCATGACCGACCACGCGCCCTTGGGCCTGGTCGACGTCTACGCAGCCACCATACCGAGCCTGGAGTTCAGGCCTGAAGTCCACGTCAATTATTCGGAGACTGTCCTGCCGATGAAGGATGGGCTGCCCAAGCTCAAGGACTTCCCGGCGGAATTCGGTGGCTCTGGCGTGATCTTGCCGGAGTAGCCCTCCGCCTCACGGTTTCGGGCATTCGCTTGCTATTCGATTACCTCGTCGGCGCGGACGAGGATCGATTGCGGCATGGTGAGCCCTAACGTCTGAGCCGTTTTGAGGTTGATCGTCAGTGCATATTTGGTGGGCCCCTGCACCGGCAGGTTAGCCGGGTTCTCCCCTTTGAGGAGGCGATCGATATAGCTGGCTGCACGTCGGTACTGCTCGACCGTATCGGGACCATAGGAAGCCAGACCACCGTCAGCGGCGTAGTAGCGGTAGGGATAAATCGCCGGTAAGTGATTCTTGTTAGCTGCGGCAATGATTGCCGCGCGGCGCGTTGCAAGGCCGCCAACCGCCGCGATCATTCCTCCGTTGGGAACGCTCGCGAACGCCGTTATCCGACGCTCCATGTCGGCAACGTCGAAAGGATCGCTAACCGGTCGCTCGGACCGACGCGACTCTGCCGATAGATGGACAGGAATGTGCGAGGAACGGACGTTTTTTGCGCCGGAGCCGCTTCCTCGACGCCATATGACCCGCTACTTTTAGTTGCGTCATTCGCAAGGGATAGCTACGGCGGAAAAACCGGCCAGGGCTATCACTTTTTAGCTAGCTCGCTTTGTGTTAGATCAGCTCCGCGCCAGTCGTTCACCGGCCTGACGCCGCAGACCTTGTCCCAAAGTCGTCGACCGGCCCCCGGCGACCAAAGGCAAGCGCATCGCCGTCGTGAAGCGGAGGTCACCGTAGGCAGCGGTGCCCGCATGCCGAAGCACCCGCATGCCGCAGTTCCCTCGATCGGCCCCAGCGAGGTTGAAGCGTCGCGAAAGACCACAGCAAGCGACAGAGCTATCGAAGAAGTCGCGAGGTAGGTGCGCGAGACGGTCGATCGTGCTACCAATACGCGGAATGCGAGTACTGGAGGCGGACCGTGACCTTGCTAGACCCACTCGATGACGTTGACGAGGAGTTCCTCGAGAACATGGTCACGTACGGAAAGAGCGTCACCGGAATCGATAACGTCATCTTCATCTCGCCGGCGCACGGTCAGCACGGCCCTCGGATCAAGGTGGCGATCGACCCGCCGCTGCGAACGCGGCCCGGAGGCTGGATGATTTCCGTCTCGATCGAGGATCCGAGTCAAGTGATCGGCAGGAAGCCGGACGCCAAGCTGCTCGCGAGAGTGCGCCGCTTTGTGGAGTTGAACCGCGACGCGCTGTTGGAGTACTGGCACTCCGACACGATGACGACCGACGAACTCCAACGCCGACTCCGCCCGATCGACTAGGAGGAGAGCGATCCCCTCTCAGTGCACGCCGCGCTGGCGTAGCGGTTTGTCCTCCTTGCTCAACGACCGACATTGGCCTCGGATTGACCGCGGCGCTGGTTGATTGTGAGCACGTTGCTTCGCAGTCGCCCATTTACCCGCAGGGCCATGAGAAGGCGGCGGATGCGAGTTGCTGATCGCGGGGTGAGGCCGATGCGGCACGTAGGCGGTGCGGAAACATCTGTTCTGGTATTACGCCGCAACCTGGCCGACATCACCTCGGTACAGGCCGGCTTCAAATCGGAAGACCTGGCCGGCTTCGTCGGATCCGCACCAAGGGCGCCGCCGCCGCGTGTGAAGCCCTTGTCTGATCACGGAATAACCCGCGCATCGACGCTCACCAGCCCAAATCAAAGTGCGAAAATCTTGACACTACCGGTGGGAAAGCAACCGGACACGGGAAGCCGCCGACAGACTGCTCGACGAACGCCTTGCCGCACCGTTTCCCCCCGATTTCCTACCAGTGAGGCCCTTCGCGCGACTACGATCCGCCTCCGGACCTTGCATTGCGAACAATTGAAGGGACGGAGCACGATTAAAACGCCAAAAGCAGAAATCGGGCGAAGCAAGGAGCTTGCGCGTGAAGTTCTGTTCGCTCCCCTTCATTTAACTTTCAATTCGTTCGATCGCTCACTTGCTTTACATCTGCGACGTTACCGTTGCTCAAGGTAACCAACGCGGATGCAGTCGTACGAAAAACATGAGTTGGGGATCCGGCTGCGGCCCAGATTGGATCTAGTGCAAGAAGATCTTGATCAATTAAAGTAAGCGGCTGGGTGAGATGGCCCACAGGAGGGACTGCGCCAACTATAAACCCAGTAACTTCACGCACCCAAGTCGGATCGGCCCGATCCACCGGCAAACCAAGTACCCTTTCAACTTTAGCGAGATCAACTCGGTTGCGGCCGGAAGCAATAACCAAAACGGGTTGATCCACGGAACGAAAAACAACGCTTTTCGCGATCTGCGCAACGGTACAGCCAATAGCTGCCGCGGCATCAGCCGCCGTGTGCGTGCTGGCAGAGAAGCCAGCGATCGTATCCGGATGCCCCGCTTCTTTTAATGCGATGCGGACACGGTCCACTGAATTCATCCGTTTCACCCTACCGTTGGTTTGAGCGCTATCCGGGTCGCCTTTTACTCAATGTCTATTCCGCCGTCATGCCAAATCGCGCCGACGGAGCCTGGAATCATTGATCGTGTCGTCTCTTGGGTGAAGCACGAGAGAGGTTGTCCGGTCGTCAGTCGAAGGTTCTGCCATTGGGGGCTTCAAAACCCCGCGCGTTGAGGCACTGTCATTTGCGTTCCGAACATTGATATCAGGGCTATCTGGAGCAGGCGCGCCGGTGGCGAAGCGGGGTACTGGCACAGGTTCACGAACGCGGGCATGTTGCACACTGGGCATGGTACTCGAAATATCAGCGCAAAACTGACCACCACAAGCCGACGCAGCGGCCTTGCTGGAACACCGAGGGGAGTTGACGCAGGTTTGCAGCGAACGCGACTTCGGTTGTGACCACGGTCCGGCTGGCGCTGCTTACGTCGCCTGCCGAGGCCTATTAGAAGACAAGGGACCGAGCGCCGTCGAACCGACCAGGTCGGGCATCGTAGCTGATGGTGTTCGCCGGCATCCCCATACAACGCACTCGTCAGTGATATCCGATATCGGAGCGCACCTTGCCACGAAACACCCAATACGACCAACCCGTGTAGAGTAGAATCACCGGCAGCAGAACCAGTGTGCCGATCAAAAGGAAAGCCTGTGTGCTTGGGGACGACGCGGCCTCCTCAAGCGAAAAATGTCCAGGCACGATCATTGGCCACAAGCTGATCGCGATACCAAGATAGGACATACCGAACAAACCCAAGGCGGCAATGAATGGGGTGTATTCTGATCCATCGTTGAGAGACCGCCACTCGTACCAGATCAGGCCGGCAGTTATGAGCGGCACCGGTGCAAGCAACGCGACGTTCGGCCAGGAAAACCAACGAGCCGCGATGTGCGCGTCGGCGAACGGTGTCCACAAGCTTACGACCGCAATGGCAAGTGCTGTGCCGATGAGGCAACGCCGGCCAAACGCCCGGGCCCACTCCTGTAGCGATCCCTCGGTCTTGATCACCAGCCAGCCGGTGCCGAGTAGAGAGTAACCGAACATCAAAGCAACGCCGGTAACAATCGCGAAGGGCGTGAAGCAGTCGAACGAGCTGCCGGCAAACTGCCGCCCCTCCACGTGGAAGCCCTGAATGAATGAACCCAAGACCAGGCCTTGCGCAAAAGCCGCCACAGCCGAGCCGGCAGCAAAGCCGTAATCCCAGAAAGTTCGGTGAGGGGCGTCCCGATAACGAAATTCGAAAGCGAGCCCGCGAAAGATCAACGCGAGCAGCATCAGCAGGATCGGAAAGTAGACCGCCGGGATGATGATCGCGAAGGCGACCGGAAAGGCGGCAAGCAGGCCGACGCTTCCAAGAATAAGCCAAGTCTCGTTGCCATCCCAGATAGGCGCGATCGAGTTCATGATAGCGTCGCGAGCCGCCCGATCGGGTGCGAAGCTGTAAACCATGCCAACGCCGAGGTCGAAACCATCCAGCGCGACGTAGAGGAAGACCGCGACGGCAAGGATCGTCGTCCAAATGGGCACAAGATCGAGGGTGGGCATCATGTTGCGGTCTCCGGAGTCGCAGGCGCCAAGGCCTCGATCGGTGATTTTGGCCGGCCGCTGACAATCGGCGCGATCTCCTCCGATGGAATGGGACCACGTCGGACCAAACGAAGCATGACGGAGAGCCCCACGGGATAAATCAACAGATAGACAACCACGTACAGCAGGAGCGAAATAACAACATCGGAGCCCGTTAGTGAGGGAGAAACCGACTCCACCGTTCTCATCAAGCCATAGACCGTCCAGGGCTGTCGTCCGACCTCAGTCGTCGTCCAGCCCGCGATCACTGCAATGAACCCGAAGCAGGTTGCGATCTGACAGAGTCGTAGATACCAACGTGTGTGGTCGAGCTGCCCGCGCGCCATCAGCACCAAACCAGTGGCCACCACCCCCAGCATCAATACGGCGATCCCCACCATGATCCGGAATGCGAAATAGACGACCGCAACCGGCGCGCGTTGATCGGGCGGAAAGTCTTTGAGGCCTTTGACCTCGCCATCCCAAGAATGGGTCAGATAAAGGCTCGCGAGGTGTGGAATCTCCAGCTCACCAAGGTTGCGTTCGGCCGCCGCATCAGGCCAGCCGATAAGCGATGCGGGCACGCCGCGGCCGCCATCCCAGAGCCCCTCGATCGCGGCGAGCTTGGCGGGCTGATGCTCGAACGTGTTCAACCCGTGCAAGTCCCCGATGGCAATTTGTGCCGGTACGAAAATGGCCAGAAACCACAAGGCGAGCCGCAGCATCATGCGCCCCTCGGCCAGCTGTTGTCCCCGCCTGACCGTGTAGGCGCCGACGCCGAGCACGACGAAAGCCGTCGTTACGTAGAAGGCGCTGACCGTGTGCGCCAGACGGTATGGAAACGACGGACTGAAGATGATCTCAAACCAATCCTTCGGGAAAAATCGACCGTCGATCACCTCGTAACCGGCGGGGGTCTGCATCCAGCTGTTGGTCGCAAGGATCCAGAACGACGAGGATAATGTACCCACGGCCACCAGCACAGCGGCGACGAAATGCATGGGCGGCGGCACCAGTTTTCGCCCGAATAGAAGCACTCCAAGGAACGTCGCCTCAAGGAAGAACGCCGTCAACCCCTCATACGCCAGCAACGGAGATATGATGTTGCCAGCGACGTCCGAGAACCGGCTCCAGTTCGTCCCGAACTGAAAAGGCATGACGATGCCCGTCACGACGCCCATGCCAAAGGAAATCGCGAAGATCCGTAGCCAGAATTGTGAGAGATGGAGGAAGACGGGACGCTTGGTCAGCACATGCGCGCCTTCAAGGAAGGCGATCAGCGATGCGAGGCCAACGGTGAATGCCGGGAGCAGGATGTGCCAACCCACAACCCATGCGAATTGGATACGGGACAGGAACTCGGGGTCAAGACGCATCGTCCACGCTCCCCTCGTCACGCCTTAAGGGCAACTCCACAAAACGTCGCCAATGCAAGTGCGAGATTGCGAGCCTATCATAGGCCTAAAAAACGGGACAGCGAAGATAACATCTGTCCACTTTGGCTGGGGTTGCCAATATTGCAAGCATGACGGGTGGCAGCGATGGAACGCGGCCGGGCAACGGTTTCGGCCTTCAGCATGCGCCGCTCGGGTATGGAGGTTTGACTAGGTCGCAAATGCTGCCGAAAGGCAATAGTTTCGTTAAGTCGAAGTCGATCACTTCTTATCGTCTGTGCCGTGCGGCACCACGCACCTATAGTTGGTCGCGACACTAAGATCGCCCCCTTTAGGACCAATATAGCGCACTTCTTGTGGATACGGGCAAAGCGGGCGGCTGCGTGCGGTTGGTGCGGACGTGAAATTCGTCCCCGACGCAAGGATTGTGTCCGGCGCAATGCTGTGTTCGACCCAGTCGACCATGGGCGTGAGCGGATCGAACAGATCTGTCGCGGCCCCGCCACCACAATGTCCCATGTTGGGAACGAGGAACAACCGGGCGAACTTCATGGTGTTCTCGAAGCCGTCATTCCTTGCCGCCATTTCCTTGTAATACTCGATCGTGCTGGTCGCCGACGGTCCTGGATCGCTTAAGCCATGATACCAAATGATCTTCCCGTTCCGTTGTTTAAATTCTGCGAGGTCCAAAGATGTCGAGTAGGTAACGATGGGCGACTGGCTGTTTAGACGAGGTATGTCGGTGTCGAAGTTGAAGCTCAGTGGGTCGAAGCTGGGATCAGGGGGTGAGATCCACCCATAGGGAAATTGACCGAGGCCTAAGAAAAAATCTCCCGGGGTCGAGGTTGGTGTTCCGATCTTCCGCGGAGGAATTCCGATTGGTGTCATGTACCCGCCATCATAGGCATAACCGCGCACCGTGTTGTCGGCATGATCCTTGACGACACCGCCGGCCGGTGATTTGACGGTTTGGCCCAGGGAGTTTCTCGGTCCTTCGTTGATCTTCTTGATGGCGTCGATTTGTGCCGGACTTAGGCAGGTGGCTGCCTTTGCCCCAACACACTGCAGCGGCTGTCCACCACTGGGGAAGACGAAGGTGGCTGGATCGAATGTTGCCTGACATGCCGACGGGTTATCAATGACGCCGTCGACAACTCCATCAAGATGGTCGCATGCGGCAAGTAGGGCGCTCTGAAAGAGATTCTGATCAGGTTCGGGAAACGCCGCGTACAAAATCGGATGGCCGTTTAGCTGCTTGCGTATCGGCGGCGGCGTGATAGCCTTGATGTGCGCGACGCTCCAAGCCTCACCAAGAGAGACTGCCTCCAAATCAAAGACCGGATCGCCGGCTATGATCCCGTCGTAGTAGTCGGGGAAGTTCTGCGAAAATACCATGCCTTGTCGACCACCCGTGGAGCATCCGACAAAGTAGGAGTGCTTCGGCTTCTGACCGTAGTAAGCCTCAATAAGGAACTTTGCAGTCTGCGTGGTTACGTCCATCGAACGATAGGCGTGGTCGATCACCGCTTGCGGTTCGAGATAGAACGCGTTGGGGTAGGGCAGATGGCTGTTTTCATGCCCACCGTCCTGGCTCGCAACCGCCCAGCCGTGAGCGAGCGTCGGCGAAAGCGTTCCCGCGTTCCCAGTGGCACCGGGCAACCCACCCTCGGTACCGCCGCCGCCTTGGAACATGAAGCGGCCGTTCCAATCGGCCGGCGTTGGCAGGCGGACCTCGAACATATCGCCGTATTGAAACCCGTCAGCGCCAGTACGCTCGTTGATGATGCCCTGCACTTGGCAGTGGCCAGGCAGCCATAAGGTGTTCGTCGGAAACTTGTCCCCATCCTTAAGCATGTGATAGATGCCCTTAAGGATGGAGGTCGCCGATAAGGCGCCCGGTTGGTTGAATCGCGCGAGCGTGATCCGCGTCGATGTCACCGGGAAACTGGCGAGTGCCGCCAAATTCGTGCACGCCGTTACGGGCTCAGGTTGCGCATTCGCAGAAAGACTTACCTGCGCGGCAAAGCTGGTGAGACACGCGCCGGTCAGAAGGCCGGCAAGTGCCGGGATCGGATACCGGCGAACATTTCGAGAATGTCGTCGGTTCATACGGTCTCTCCCCCTTGCGCCGTCGTCGCTGGCTTGGCGCGTGTGCGGATGGACGCGGATACCAGTTCGCCACCAAGAACATACGTTAATGTGGAAACTTCGGCCAGGTTTCGCCTCATACCACCGTCGTGTGGAATTGCCTCCCGATAGCCCATGGCAGGACTGGCGCGGCAGCACACGCTTCGACAACCTTTCGACCGCTCGATTCGCGTCATGATACTCGCCATATCTCGCCGCGGCGCGCAGTGAGTACGCAGAACCATACAGAGGGCTCAAAACATCCCTTGTCGAATCGCTACGCTACCGACCTAGAAATGTGGCCGCGAGGAGACGAATGGCTGTTATTCTGCGCTCTGGATGTCGGCGTCGGGGCGACGGGTGCATTTCTGGACAGTATGGATCGATGGTGGACATTTAGTCCCGATCGCCATTAGCATCGACCTTTTCCAATGCTCAGGCGCGCGGAATCTCAAAAGAGCCCGGTGAGGCGGACCCACGACGCACGAGGGTACCAAACGTTCATTTCGATTTGTTCAAGCAAAGCGCAGAGCGCTGCTCAAGAAACAAGAACCTCCAACGAATCCGTGAAACCGCCCGCAAGAACGCGTGCTAACTGCACATGTCGGTCTATGTGTGCGTTGCTCGAAAACTCCGTCAGATCACGACCGATGGTGGCCGCGATGCAGTAAATTGCGGATTGGTCTAAAAAATGGCATGTCGGCGTACGCTGCGCGTTTTGCCGAAAATAAGGTCGGTATTCCCATTCTGCCCGACTTGACCGATCGGCATCTGAATGACCTCGATATCGCGCTTGGGGACAGATTGCAGATGCTGGGCGCTGTCCGCAAGCCGGACAATGCGTCTGTTGCCGAGCAGCGCCGTCGTCGCTGACGCTATCCCGCCTAGTAATCCGGGTCATCGATTGAGGGCGACGGCTTGGCGAACGCCGTGAGTGCAACGACGTCTTTGATCACGACGGTGCGCCCGCGGGCCACAACGCCATGGCGGTTCAACGCCGCCAGATTGCGCGACAGACTCTCGGGCGTCATGCCAAGGCGTAGCGCGAGGGTGCGCTTGTCATGAGGCAAGGTGAACCGCCCGATCCCGCCGTGGAGCAAATTCTGCCGGACGATCCAATTGGCAAGTCGCTCGACGCTGGTCCGCAGTCTCTGGTTTTTGACCTGTTTGATCATGGCCCGGAAACCACCCGCGAGCTCACGGACGATAGCGCGCGCAAAAGCGGAATCTTGACCGAACAGGCCGCGAATGACCTCGGCGGGAATGATCAGGATGCGCGACACTTCCAGCGTGCGCGCCGATGCCAAGTAGGGCAAGTCGCCCATCACGGCTGCCAGGACGAAGGCCGAAATCGGCCGAACCACATCGATAATTGTCTCCTTGCCATCGTGGCAACAGAACAATTCCACCGTACCCTCGAGCACGACGTGCAAGGATTCTGGTTGCTGTAGTTCCTCGATTAAGATCACCTGTGCCGGGAAGCGCCGAAGCGCGGCAGCACTCAGTAGGGCCGCGAAATGTGGGTCGGCCATATACTTGAACAGGTGGATTGATTTTACGTCCCAGGCGTCGTCTGCAAGCATGCCCCGACCCGGTGCCTCGACGCGATCCCATGACCCTATGTCAATTCACACGCCAATCGTGGTCGATATATGGGAATGCAAGCAGTCGTCCCGTGTTTATTTCGCAGCACGACCGCTTGATGGGGTCTGCGGATTTTGCCGTGCTCACTAATCCCCGAAAACAGGCGCAGGCGGTTGGACCTCTCGAGGAAGACTACGCGCTAAACACGGCGCTCCCGAGCGTGTCACCTCTCCCGCGCAGGCGATCGGCCGTTGCCGACGTTTGCGGTCGATAAACATGGGCCTGCACCCTGCGCACGGCCGGCGCCACGAAGGGCGTCGGCTGTCTGCATACCGGCTGCTTCTGGGGGCGCGATCCCGGGCCCCAAAGACTGACGGAGGACCACAGAAACCGGCGCGATCAGCTTACAGGAACCTTACAAGGGCCTCAAAACCGAGATCGGTGCCGCTGCAGCCGACCCACGCTGGTGCTACAATCGACCGAGTTTCACACGGACGATCGGCGAACAAAGCATGCGATTGCTGGTGGTTGAGGACAATGAGGATCTTGCCGGTCTGCTCGCCAAGGGCCTCGATTCCGCTGGTTTTACGATCGATCGCGTCAGCAACGCGATCGAAGCCCGGACCGCGTTGACCACCACCCGCTATACCGCCGTGGTGCTTGACCTTGGCTTGCCGGATGAGGACGGCCTCGGCATCCTCAGGGAGATTCGAAGTCGAAACGATCCAATACCGGTGGTTGTGCTTACCGCGCGGGCCGGCGTGAGGGACCGTGTCAATGGCCTGCGCAGCGGGGCCGACGACTACCTCGTCAAACCGTTCGCGTTCGAGGAGCTTGTGGCGCGATTGGAGGCGGTGCTGCGCCGGCCGGGCCGATGGCTCGGAAGCTCGCTCCGAGTCGGCAATCTCGTCTTCGACACCGAGGCCCGGCAGGCGTTCATCGACGAGCAACCACAGGCTTTGTCGGCCCGCGAGGTCGCCGTGCTTGAGCTGCTGATGCGGCGGCACGGGCGTGTCGTCACTAAGAAGCTCGTCGAGGACCAGCTCTTCGGCCTCTCCGGGGAGGTCGCCTCGAATGCCGTCGAAGTCTATGTGCATCGCCTGCGCAAACAGCTGGCAGAACATGGCGCCAAAGTGCAAATCCACACCATGCGCGGGCTAGGTTATCTTATCACCGAGGATAAGTGAGCGTCGTGCGATTTCATTCAATCCTCTCGCGAATCATTTTTCTCCATGTCATCGCTGTCGGGGTCACGTCGATCTGTATGCCGCTAGCGCTCTACTGGCTCTTGAGTGCTGCAGCGAATGACCTGCACAACGGCGCTCTGCGGGAGAACGCCGATACAATCGCGCGATATCTGACCGTTCGCGACGGCAGCTGGGCAATTGAGCTTCCGGCCGGACTCAAAGAGCTC
>Ga0126373_10002786_pt1 | contig 12942 bp, 11 predicted proteins | sample PanSoiMetPlot_11_FD_92545 | JGI IMG/M metagenome (GOLD analysis project Ga0126373, IMG submission 92545) | Tropical forest soil microbial communities from Panama - MetaG Plot_11 | ecosystem: Environmental > Terrestrial > Soil > Tropical forest > Bulk soil | place: Panama | collected 2016-02-17
GGGAACATGGATCTGCTCGTGGCGCTCGGCACCTCGGCGGCTTACTTCTACAGCCTGTATCTGCTGCTGGCGGGCACGGTGGGGACACACCTTTACTTCGATTCCGCGGCCGTGGTGATCGCACTCGTCAGCATGGGCAAGTGGCTCGAGGCGCGTGCCAAACGCTCGACGGCGGCGCAGATCAGGGCGCTGATGTCGCTGCGACCGGAACGGGCGCGCGTCGAGCGCGATCGCGAGGAAATCGAGGTTCCCGCGAATGCGGTGGCCGTCGGCGATGTCGTGGTGGTGCGCCCGGGCGAGCGGCTGCCGGTCGACGGCACGGTGATCGGCGGGCACAGCGAAGTCGACGAGAGCCTGCTGACGGGCGAGAGCCTGCCGGTCTCCAAGGCGCAAGGCGACAAGGTGACCGGCGGCTCGATCAACTGCGGCGGCCTCCTGCGCATCGCGACCACCGCCGTCGGCGACCAATCGACGCTGTCGCGGATCATTGCGCTCGTCGAAGGCGCACAGGCCAGGAAGCCCCCGGTACAACATCTCGTCGACAGGGTCGCCGGAGTCTTCGTGCCCGTGGTCGCCGGCATCTCCGTCGCGGCGTTCCTCGGCTGGTGGCTGCTTGCCGGCAACTTCGCGGCGGGACTCATTGCGGCGGTGTCGGTGTTGGTGATCGCCTGCCCGTGCGCGCTGGGTCTCGCGACGCCCACCGCGCTCATGGTCGGCACCGGCGTGGCGGCGAGGGCTGGAATTCTCATCCGCGACGCCGAGGCCCTGGAGCGCGCGCACCAGATCGATACCCTCGTTCTGGACAAGACCGGGACGCTGACCGAGGGCAAGCCGGCGGTGATGGAGGTCATACCCAACGGGGTTTCGGAGCGCGAGCTGTTGCAGCTCGCTGCCGCAGCGCAAGCCGGCAGTGAGCATCCGTTGGCGCGCGCGGTCCTGACGCGGGCGCGTGAGCTCGGGCCGGCGCGCGATGACGATTCAACCCTGCCGCTCGAGGAGTTCCAGAGCCACGCCGGGATGGGGCTGACGGCTCGAGTGGGCGGCAGGCGTGTCGTCATCGGCAACCGCCGCCTGATGCAGAGGCATGGCGTTCGTATCGAGGATGGGGAGTCGCAAGCGCAGCGGCTGGAAACCCACGGACAGACAGTAATGTGGATTGCGGAGCTCGACCCGCAGCCGAGGTGGTTGGGTTTGATCAGTGTGACGGATCCGATCAAACCGGAGGCGGCCGCGGCAGTGCGGCATCTCGATGAGATCGGCATCGCGACCGTGCTGTTGACCGGTGACAACGAGCGGACCGCCGCGGCCGTGGCCGCGCAGCTCGGGATTCGCCGCGCGCTGGCAGGTGTTTTGCCGGAGGAGAAGGCGGCCGAGGTGCGGCGCCTGCAGGAGGAGGGCCGGCAGGTCGGCATGGCGGGCGATGGCGTCAACGATGCACCGGCTCTCGCTGCGGCAGATGTCGGCTTCGCCGTCGGCACCGGGGTGGACGTCGCGGTGGAGACGGCCGGCGTGACACTGATGCGGGGCGATCCGCGTCTGTTAGGCGACGCCGTCGCCGTGAGTCGCGCCACCTACAGCAAGATCCGGCAAGGACTCTTCTGGGCGTTCGTCTACAACGTCATAGGCCTGCCCGCGGCTGCGCTTGGGCTGCTGAGTCCGGTGATTGCGGGCGCTGCCATGGCGCTGTCTTCCGTGAGCGTCGTAGCGAATGCGCTCCTGCTGCGGCGCTGGCGCCCGGCAGCCGCACGCACAGCGGGACGCCGCAGAGCGTGACATGAAGACGAAAGACGTCATGACGATCGGGCAGGCGGCCGTCAGCTCGGGCGTGCCGCCGAAGACCATCCGTTTCTACGAGGAGCTCGGTCTGGTGAAGCCGGTGGAACGCTTCGCCAACCGTTACCGCGGTTATGACGAGAGCAATGTTCAAACGCTGCGCTTCATTCGCCGTGCGCGCGACCTGGGGTTTTCACTCCAGGAGATCGACAGGCTTCTCGCCCTCTATCGCAACCGGCGGCGCGCGAGCGAGGATGTCAAGCGGCTCGCCCTCGTCCACGTCGCCGAGCTCGATCACAAGATCGCCGAGCTCACGCGGATCCGCGACACACTCGCCGAGCTCGCCCGGCGCTGCCGCGGGGATCAGCGCCCGGACTGTCCGATCCTGCAGGACCTCGAGCGCTCCGGGTCCTAGCGAACCGCCCAATCGTTCCGGCGATCCGCGCGCTTGCCTGCCGTGAGTCCATGGGCTATATTCCGTCGTATACGACGCGTCGTATACGACGTTTGCTCCATTTACGGCAGGGCGAGGGTATCCCCATGATCGAGAACGCACGCGAAATCATCATGGCATTGTGGCTTGCGGTCGGGGCCGTCTGGCTGGTCACCGCGTTCCGGGTCAAACCCATCGCCCGACAATCCGGCTCCGCCGCGCGCATGTGGGAGCTACTCATCCTGACGTGTGCGGCGGACTTGCTCTTCTCGGAAAATCCGCGCATCGCGATACTCAGTGCGCGCTACCTGCCGGCGCTCGGTGGACTCGTAGGCCTCGGTCTCGCGCTCACGGCGATTGGTGTCGCATTCTCCATCGTGGCCCGGCTCTATCTCGGGCAGAATTGGAGCGCAACCGCAACCATCAAGCAGGACCACGAGCTGATTCGCACCGGGCCGTATTGCCTGGTCCGGCACCCGATCTACACGGGCATGCTCATCGCGGCGATCGGTACCGCGATCGCATTCGGCGAGCTGCGTGACCTGCTGGCGTTGCTGCTCATCGTCCTGGGATTCTGGCTGAAGTCCCGGTCGGAGGAGCGCCTGCTGATGAGCAACTTCGGCGACCGCTACGCCGCCTACCGCCGCGAGGTTCGCGGCGCGATCATCCCATACCTCCTCTGAGGATTGTCTTGGCCCGGGACTCCGCTACCAACATCGAATCGCTCGCGCACACGATAGAGCTCGACTTGCGCGAGATCAGTCAGGCCCTGCGGCGCCCGCTCGATGCCGAGTACGCCCGGGGCCAGCTGACCGCCCCGCAGCGCATCGTGATGCAGGTGCTCTTTCACTCCGACGGGATGAGCCTGAAGGAGCTCTGCGAGCGGGTGGCGCTGAGCCACAGCACCGTTTCCGGCATCGTCGATCGCCTGCAGGCCAAGGGATTGGTCGCGCGGAGCACCGACAGCGCCGACCGCAGGTTGACGCGCATCGCCGTGACCGCCGTCGTACGGCAGTTCATGGAGAATGTAGCGCCTCGGCTGACGGCTCAGCCGCTGCTGGAGGCGCTCGGCCGGCTATCGGAGCAGGATCGGCGGGCGATCAGCCGCGGCCTGCGGCTCCTGCGCGGCGCGCTCGATCCGGGTGCGGATCAGGGTGAGTTGCGCCCAATGGGAGGCAAGCCGTAACTTTTTCGGCACCGCCGTGTTCTAGCGGTGCTCCCGGGTACGTGACGAGGGGAATTCCACATGGTCTCGACCATATCGAAACAATGGGTTGCGGCGCCTCTGGCCGCGCTGCTCCTGTTCGCGGCATCGAACGGCGCCGAAGCGAAGGGCTGCCTCAAGGGCGCCGCCGTAGGCGCCGTGGCGGGACACGTAGCGCACCACCACGCTGTGCTTGGTGCGGCCGCCGGCTGCGTCGTCGGCCACCACATTGCAAAGAAGAAGGCGCGTGAGGACAAGGAGCGGCGCAGGGAGGAGCAGCGTGAGTCGCAGACCAGGGGCACCTAGCGCTTTGCCCGATAGATATCGGGCTGCAGACGCTCCATGTGCCGCTCAGGCTGCGCTAGGGCGGTGAAGCCGAACTGCCGATAGAGACCGTGCGCGTCCACGGTCACGAGACTCCAGCGGCGCAGGCCTTGGAGCATCGGGTGGTCCGTCGCCATGGCCAGCATGGCCCGCGACAAGCCCACCCCGCGATGCTCCTCGAGCACATACACGTCACAGACGTAGCAGTAGGTCGCGTAGTCCGAGATGACGCGGACGAGGCCGACCTGCGCCCCGGCGTCATCGTAGGCGCCGATGCAGAGCGAGTGCCTGAGGGCCCTCTCCACGAGCTCGAGGGGGATACCGGCTGACCAATACGCGCGAGTCAGATACGCGTGTATCGCGCGCAGATCGAGGCGAGCGGAGTCGTCGGAGATCGTATATGAGCCGACATGACGGTCGGACATGCGTCAGTTCTTTACGGCCTGCCACGCCTGCTGAGCAGCCGGCGACAGGTGGTCCATGTGCTTGAGGAAGAGGGCGATCGTCCACATCTGCTGATCCGAGAGTGTCGCCTTCCATGAGGGCATGCCTGTCCAGCGGATGCCATGAGTGAGCTTCCAGTAGGTCACGCCCTCCGAATCGTCCTCCACACCGTCGGTTGCGAGTTGTGGCGGCTTCGGATACTCGCCCTTGGCAACAGGGCTGGTCGAAGCATCTCCGGCTGCGGTGCCGTGGCAGATGGCGCAGTGCTCGCCGTAGAGTTGGATTCCGGCGATGAGATTCGCGTCCGTCAAAGGCACGGGATTCGCCGTCTGGGGCGCATCCTTCACCAAGGACGCACGCAGCGAGACCTTCGCGGCCCAGCTCTCGAGCGGCAGCGGTCCGGAGTCGGCGCCGGCCGGAATCACGCCCTTGGCGAGCAGGAGGTAGATGCACGCAGCCGCAGCCAGGATCGCGACGATCACGCCGAGAATGAACGCTTTGACCATTGGCCGATACCCCGCTGGAGTTGCTTCTTGAAGGGCTGCTGCCGAGCATCACCCTAGCCAATCGCGTTCCCAGCCGCAAATCGCGGGCACTGCAGCGGTCAAGCCGCAGTTCTCGACGCGCGGCGCGCGGCTATGCTAGGATCCGCGGCCCGGCGCAGGGTAGCCATCGCGCCCGGTAATCTCGCGGCGCGCCCGTAGCTCAGTTGGATAGAGCGCATGGCTACGAACCATGAGGTCGGGAGTTCGAATCTCTCCGGGCGCGCCAAATTTCTGTTTCGGTTCAGCCCCTTAGGGTGAGTGCGCGTGTCAGCGTGACAACCCGGCCGAGATTGCCATGAGCTACGCGAAAAAGATCGTCCTTCATTGTCCGTGCGGCCCGACGGTGGCGCTCGAGTATTTGATCGAGGAGTTCATCCAAGACGGAGTCGTCTTCGTCAGAGTAGTTGGACCGGAGTGCGCGCGTGTGGAGAGCCTGATCGACGACATCGTCGTGGGCGACGACGATCGTGACTCCTTCATGCTGACCTCGAGCCATCCTGATGAGTCCATAGACGATGCGATCAGATTCGCCCGTTCTCTTACCGGCGAGTACGAGGGGGAGGTACAGCTGGTGGAGTTGAAGTGAGAGTCATTTTTCCCAATATGTTCAGCATCGGGTGAGGGCGACGGTCTTCTGGCGTATCCTCGGACGCCGGAGGAACGAACGGATGGCGAGCGACGCAATCAACCGGCTGCTGGTGGTCGATGACGAGGTGGCACAGGTCGAGGCGCTGTGCAACACGCTCGAGGACGAGGGCTACTCGGTCACCGGGTTCACCGGTACAGGGGCGGCGCTGGCCGCGCTGCGCAGCAGCTCCTTCGATATCGTGCTCACGGACCTCACCATGCCCGGCATGGATGGGATCGCTTTCCTCAACGCCGCCCGGGAGATCGACCCGGGGCTCGCGGGCATCGTGATGACGGGCCACGGCACGATCGCGACGGCCGTTGACGCAATGAAGGCCGGCGCCCTCGATTACATCCTCAAACCTTTCGACCTTCGCGTGATTCTGCGCGTGCTCGCGCGCACCCAGGCCATGTTGCGGTTGCGCCGCGAGAACGTCGCTCTCCTCGAGCGCCTGTCCGCGCGCACGGTGGAGCTCGAGGCCTCCAATCGCGAGCTCGAAGTCGCGAACCGGGAGCTCGAAGCATTCAGCGGCTCCGTATCGCACGACCTGCGCGCGCCGCTGCGCACGATAGACGGCCTGCTGCGCGTGGTGCAGGAGGATTTCGGCGCCGGCGTTCCGCCCGAAGCGCGCCGGCACATCGAGGCCATCGCCGCCCAGGCGTCGCGCATGAGCGAGCTGATCGAGGACATGCTGCGCCTCTCGCGACTCGGCCGCGAGCCGCTGCAGAAGCAGGCGGTCGACATGCGCGGCCTGGTGCTGGAGGTCGTCGGCGAGCTGCGTGCCGGCGAGGAGGCGCGCCACCTCGACATCACGGTTGCCGACCTGCCGGCGGCGCAGGCCGATCCGTCGCTGCTGCGCCAGGTATGGGTGAACCTCGTGGCCAACGCGCTGAAGTTCACGCGCCGCCGCGAGCGCGCGCTGATCGAGATCGGCAGCGGAACCCGGGCCGGCCAAAAGCTGTATTCGATTCGAGACAACGGCGCCGGGTTCGATCCGCGCCGCGCCGAGCGGCTGTTCGGCATCTTCCAGCGCCTGCACGCCGCGAAGGACTTCGAGGGGACGGGCGTCGGCCTGTCGATCGCGCGACGCATCATCGAACGGCACGGCGGCAGCATCTGGGCGGAGGGCGAGCCGGATAAAGGCGCGGCATTCCACTTCACTCTGCCGTGACTTTCCGCGAGCGCCAGCCGCGCGGGGATGCCATAATTTCCCGCCTGATGGTGCACCGCTCACTGCCTTTCCGCTCCCGCATCCTTTCCCTGCTTCTCGCCGCCGCCGCGCTCGTCGCGCTGCCGGCGCACGCGCAGTGGCGCGCGCTCCAGGCGCTCGCGCAGCGCGGCGCGCTCGTATCGGCCGCCGCCGTCGATCTCGATGACGACAACAGTGTCATCCAGCAGCTCGATGCGACGCAGCGCCTCACTCCGGCCTCGCTGACCAAGCTCACCACCGCGGCGCTCGCGCTGCAGACCTGGCCGGCGGACAAGATGTTCGACACGCACCTGCTTGCCAATGCACCCATCCTGCGCGGACGGGTGACGGGCGATCTGATCCTCGAGGGCGCCGGCGACCCGTCGCTCGATGATCAGTCGCTCTGGCAGCTTGCGGCGCAGGTGCGCGGCGCAGGTGTGAGTGTCGTGAACGGCGACCTCTTCGTCGATCCGGCGCCGTTCGGGGTCGTGACCTGCGAGACCCAGGATCGCTGCCACGCCCTCGAGAGCAGTGACTCGGCATACAACGCGCCGCTCGCCTCCGTGGGCGTCGATTTCGGCAATTGGTGCATGGTCGTTCGGCCGACGACGCCGGGTGCGGCGGCACTCGTGCGCGGCTGTGGAGTCACGCAGCTGCCCATCGCGGTGCAGGGAGCCATCCGTACGGTAGGGCGTGGCCGCAGACAGACTCTGTGGGTCGAGCGGCGTACGAGCTCGGCCGGTGACGACGTGCTGCAGGTGGGCGGCGACGTTCCTCTGGGCGATGACCAGACGGTGTATCGCTCCATGTCCAATCCCTCCCGGGGAATGGGCCTCCTCCTCAAGGAAACACTGCGCGAGATCGGCGTCCAGGTCGCGGGGCCGGTGGTCGTTCGCGCCAGCCGTCCGCCGGCCGGCAGCTACGCGCTCGGCGATGTCGAGGGTCTCAGCCTGCGCGAGCAGCTCGGGCGCATGCTCCGATTTTCCAACAACTACATCGCCGACGTGCTCACCATGGACATGGCCGCGAGCGTGGACGATCAGCCACCGCAAGCGCTCGCATCGGCGGGGCGGCTGCTGTCGGATTTCGTGCAACGGGTGCAGGCGCGATTTCGCCCCGCCTCCCGCGTCGCGCCGCCGATCTACAGCGGCAGCGGGCTCACCACGGACAACCGTCTGTCTGCCAACGACCTCGTGCGCCTGCTCGCGTATCAATATCACGACCCGCACCGCTTTCCCGCATTCTATGGCGGGCTGGTCGTGCCGCGCGATGCTCCATTCGTCTTCCTGCGCCAGGGCGATGCCGCCTGGCTCGACCGCGTGGCGTTGAAGACCGGCACGTTGGACAACCCGCGCTCCGTCTGCGGCATCGCCGGCTATCTGCGCAAGCGCGATGGGGGCTGGATCGCCTTTGCGGCCATCGTCAACGGCGGGCCCACCTGGAAGCACGTCCCGCTCTTCCAGGCCATCGAAGCCGAACGCACCGACATCGAGTCGTTGCTCAGAAGATACTAGCCGCGTCTGCGCGAGTCCCGTCAAGACCGGCGCCCAGCGCCTAAAAATTACGTCAGAAACATTTCAGCAAGCGTTAAGCTTCTCGGCGTAGCGTCCCGCCTCAGATCCAACCAGAGGGGGTAGCATGAAGGGCGCGTCCCGCCGGATTCCCGGCACTGAAGCGGTTCTGCTTTCAAGTCTCAGTCTCATTTGCGCCACACACGCGGGTGCCCAGACAGCCGATCAGGCACCCGGCCAAACGCCGCTGCAGCTGCAACAAGTGGTCGTCACCGGAACCCTGATTCCCACCAACCCCGACTCTGTGGCCGTACCGGTCACCAGCCTCGATGCGTCCACCCTCACTGCGACCGGCATATCGAGCGATATGCTGGCTACCCTGGAGAAGACCGTTCCAGCCTTCGCCGGCCGCAGCAACGCCGGCAGCAGTAACGCGCAGAATCACAATCAGTTCACGGCCGGGGGCTCGCAGATCGAGCTGCGCAATCTCCCGACTCTCGTGCTGCTGAACGGCCAGCGCCTCGCCCTCGACGCGGTCGCCGGTCTCACTGGCAGTAAAGACTTCGTCGACGTCAGCCAGATTCCCGCTGCGGCATTGGAGCGTGTTGACGTGCTTACCGACGGCGCTTCCTCGCTGTATGGCTCGGACGCCATCGGCGGTGTGGTGAACTTCATCCTCAAGCACGACTACCACGGCCTGACCTTCGGCACCCACTACGGCACAGCCGACGGCGGCTACCGGGATCGCTCCGCGTTCGTGACCGCGGGCGGGGATGTTGGACCCGTCAACGTCACCGCGACGCTGAGTTACGCAAAGACCACGCCACTCTGGGCGGATACCCGGGCTTTCAGCAGCCCCAAGTTCGGCGTCACTCCAGGCACCGCTCTGCCCGGGACCGTCGCCGGGGGCAGCTACGCACTGATGCCGGGCCTGACCTATCCACCCGTGCCGACCGGCACGGCCGCCACTGCCACCAGCTACGCGCAGCTGCCGGGTGTCTACTACCCCACCAGCTCCGCGCAGCTCTCCAACGCGTTCGATTACTCGAGGTACTCCATGCTCCTGCAGCAGGAGGAGCACAAGGACTTCGTCGCCAACATCACGTCGCGTCCGCTCTTTGGCGGCAGCACGGAGCTGTTTGGCGATGTCCTCATTTCCCAGAACAACGTCGTGTCGACGGCATGGCAAACTGCGGGTCAGCCGTTCTCCGCTGCCACCGTGAAGGTGCCGGCCGGCTCGCCTTACGACCCACTGACGACCGACACGACCGCGACCTTCGCGGACCTGAGCCGGCCCAAAGGTGTCCGTGATACGACGGACGCGTATCGATTCTCCCTCGGCCTCAAGGGACACCTCACGCCCACGTGGACCTGGCAGACCTCCGTCGATTACAGCGACAGCAAGCTGGCCGAGGACGACAGCAACCTGATCTTCAAGCCCAATCTGGCGGCCGCCGCAGCCGGCGGCTACAACTCCAGCGGCGTAGCGACGCCCGGAGGCGCCTACAGCGAGGTGTATTCCGGACTCTCGAAAGCCAATCCGCTGGTGCTCGTGCAGGCGCTCAATCCGTTTGCGGTGACCGGCAATCCGGCGGCCACGCTCGCGGACATCTACGGCACCGAGATGCTGCACGGCGACAGCAAGCTCTATTCGTGGGACGGACATGCGGTGGGCAACCTCTTCAAGCTGCCTGCGGGCGCGCTGAGCCTCGCTGTTGGGCTGAGCTGGCGCCGCGAGGAAGTCTCCGGGCATGCGGACCCGAACGGCCGCAATACCGACCCGGTGACCGGGCTGACCACCGGCAATGATCAGAACTGGCAGAACGGCGTGTCCACGGACCCGTTCAGCCATGGGCGTAACGACAGCGCCGCGTACGCCGAGACGCGCATCCCGGTCTTCTCCAGCCGCATGGCCATTCCGGGGCTGAACCAGGTGGAGCTCACCGCGGCCGGCCGCTTCGAGCATTACAGCGACTCCGGCAGCGCCACCGACCCCAAGTTCGGCTTCCGCTGGGCGCCGTTCGACAGCCAGTTCGCCTTCGACGGCAACTACACGAAGTCTTTCGTCGCGCCGCCGCTGTTCCAGGCGTACGGCCCGTATGACACACGCCAGGTCGCGGGTACCATCCCGGGCGGGACGGGCGTGTTCAACGATCCGGCCCTGAATACCCTCACTTTCAACGGCGAGGACGGCAACGACCCGGGCCTGAGGCCCGCGATCGCGGTCGCGCGCTCGATTGGCTTCACGTTCCGGCCGAAGTTCATCAGCGGTCTGACGGTGGACGCGGATTTCTCCTCGATCAACCTGTACGGCTTCGCGGGCGGCATCGGCTTCAACAATATCTTCAATTCAGTCAACAGGCTGGGGTCGGCTTCGCCGTTCTTCAACAACCTCGGCCAGGGAAACTTCGTCAATTTCGGGGGCGCGGATCCGTTCACCGCGCCCGGCGCTCTGAAGGCTTATCTGGCGGCGAATCCCGCCAACCTGCAGAGCATCTATATCGAGGACCGGTTCACCAACCTCGCGGTGCTGCGGGAGCGCTCCTGGAATCTCTCCGCGATGTACATCCTGCCGTGGAGCCGATACGGTACCTGGACCCTGTCGACGAATGCGATGGCATTCGATTCGTACAAGTTCTCCGACGGCCTGGGCGACCCGACCATCCAGTATGCCGGCAATGCCAGCAACCTCGGCGTGTTCGCCGGTACGTTACCGAAGTACCGCTTCTACTCGACGGTCGACTGGTCGTATGGGAACCTCGAAATCACTCTGGCCAACACCTACATCACCTCCGTTACGGATGCGGGCGCGGCAGGAACGGGCCCGGTGCTCGTCCAGGTGCCGCACTACAGCACCTTCGACCTGCGCGGTGCGTACACCTGGCAGTTCGGGGGCGAGGACAGCGGCAGGAAGCTGGTGGCGGCTGTTGGTGTCAACAACCTCAACGACACGGCACCGCCTTACTTCCCGAACGCCTTCTCGAATGCGTTCATGACGACGGACATCGGCACCTACTCGCCGATCGAGCGCGAGGTGTACGGCGACCTCACGGTCTCGTTCTGAGACTCGAAGGAGCAGCGGGGTGACCGTGGAAGCAGCCAGGAACTATACTGAGAGGAATATGCCCGCTACGAATGAGCTGAGCACCGGGGGCCGCGACGCCAACGTTTCGCCCCCTTCCGGCATTGAGCCGCCCCGCTGGGCGCGCGCGTGGCAGCGCCTGATGGATTGGCGCATCGGCGCGGTGCCGGTGCCGATCGCGGTGGTGCTCGCCGGGACGCTGTGGTACTTCGTCAGCCACGACAAGGTCGCGACCGACCTGCCGATGATGATCGGCCTGACGATGCTGCTCTCGTTCATCTGCGCCGAGATCGGCCATCGGATCCCAGGGTTGCGCACGGTCGGCGGGGCAGTGATCGTGGCGACGTTTCTGCCGTCGGCGCTCACCTACTACCATGTGTTGCCGACCGACCTGGTGGGTGCCGTAACGCGCTTCACGAAGGACTCCAACTATCTCTTCCTGTATATCGCGGCGATCATCGTCGGCAGCGTCTTCGGGATGGACCGGACGGTACTGATCCGGGGATTCGTGAAGATCTTCGCGCCGCTCGCGGCCGGCACGGTGGCGGCCGTGATCGTCGGGGCACTCGTCGGCGCGGCGCTCGGGCTGGGGATGAAGCACGCCGTGTTCTACGTGGTGCTGCCGGTGATGGCCGGAGGCGTGGGCGACGGGGCGGTGCCGCTGTCGCTGGGATATGCAGGTGTGCTGCACCAGGGGTTTGGCGGCCAGTTTGCACAGGTGCTGCCGCCCGTCATGATCGGCAGCTTCTTCTCGGTGTTGCTGGCCGGGGGACTGAACTGGCTCGGCAAGCGCAAGCCGCAGTGGTCGGGCGAAGGCAGGCTGCAGCCCGGCGAGCACATGGATGAGTTCCTGAAAAAAGGCGGGCCGCCGCCGCAAGTGGACGCGATGACCATCGCGGCCGGAGCGGTCACGGCGGTGGCGCTGTACCTGGTGGGACAGCTCACCTTCGTCCTCTGGAAGTGGCCGGCGCCTGTCGTGATGCTGGCGCTCGCGGTGGCCATGAAGCTCGGCTGGTCGGTGACGCGCCGGCTCGAGCTCGGGGCGGATGCCGTGTTTCAACTGTTCGCGAAGGTGGGGACCTATCCCCTGCTCTTCATGGTGGGTGTCGCGATGACTCCATGGGACAAGCTGATTGCGGCGCTGGCGCCGGCGGACCTGATCACGATCGCGGCGACCGTAGTGACGCTGATCGCCGTGGGCTTCTGGGTGGGACGCAAGGTCAACCTGTATCCGATCGAGGCTGCGCTCGTGAACGCAACTCACGCCGGCCAAGGCGGCACGGGAGGCGTGGCAATCCTGACAGCCGCCGAGCGCATGCAGCTCATGCCGTTCGCGCAGATCGCGATCCGCATCGGCGGCGCGATCGTGGTGACGCTGACACTACTTGCCTTTGCCCGTATTCACTAGCGTTATCCCAGCTATTTTGATTGGCTAAAAGTCGCCTGCGGCGCTTTTAGCGGCCAGCTCTGTGGCTTTTGCGGTCTCGCGGCCCAGGGAGCGGCCCTGGGCCGCTTCATGACTTGCTTTCGATCAAACAAGCTCCGTGGGCGACGGCTCGTCGGCGGTTGACTCCGTACCCGACCGCAGGAGCTCCGTTGCCGGGATCTCGAAGAGAACCTTGAGCCCGCCGCCGATGCCCCCCTCGGCCCAGATGCGGCCGTGGTGCAGCTCGATGATGCTGCGGCAGATCGCAAGCCCGAGACCGCTGCCGCGCTCGTCGCCGCTGCGCTCGCCGAGGCGCACGAAGCGCTCGAAGATCCGGTCGCGCTCGCTCGGCGGCACGCCCACCCCCTGATCCTCCACGCTGA
>Ga0126373_10002787_pt1 | contig 12941 bp, 7 predicted proteins | sample PanSoiMetPlot_11_FD_92545 | JGI IMG/M metagenome (GOLD analysis project Ga0126373, IMG submission 92545) | Tropical forest soil microbial communities from Panama - MetaG Plot_11 | ecosystem: Environmental > Terrestrial > Soil > Tropical forest > Bulk soil | place: Panama | collected 2016-02-17
GGCGCGCTCACTACCGCCGCGCAAACCCAGCCGTCTCTCTCGTCTGCACCAAGCGCACACCAGTCCCCCGCAACCCGCCAGGACCCAAAAAGCGCGAAGGCGAGCTACGAGCGGGCATTGAAGGCTGAGAAGCAAGAGAACTGGCTGCTGGCCTTCGCCGCATACTCGGCAGCCGTCCAAGAGGATTCCGCCAATCATGATTACCTGCTGCGGCGCGAAATCGCACGCGGCAAGGTCGTCGGCGAGGAAGTTGACCGAGCGGAACAGGACGCAGTGATAGGTAACGTCGAGCAAGCACGCCACGAATTGAGGAACGCGCTCATGCTCGACCCCAGCGACGACATCGTGCGCGAGCGACTCGGTCAACTCGCCCCTTCGTCTGCTGCGATGCTAAGAAAACTCGCCACGCAGCCCGGCGGCGTGATTCACCTGCTGCCCTTTCCTGGCACGAAAACCTTCGATTTTCGCGGCGACACTCAAAGCGCGTATCAAGAGGTCGCGCGCGAATTCGGGGTACACGCTTCCTTCGATGTCGATCTCCAATCGAGGCCCGCCCATCTGAAGGTAGCCAATGTGGATTTCGCGACGGCTATGCGCGTCCTTGGGGATATGACCGGCACTTTCTGGCGGCCGCTAACTTCGCGGTCGTTTTTTGTGGCGATCGACACGCCGGAGAAGAGGCGCGCCTACGATCTCTCGGTGATACGCACCGTGCAATTGCCCGCAGCGGAAACGGACGATGACATGACGCAGGAAGTTCGGCTGGTTCGCGAGATTGCCGGCATCACGCGCGCAGAACTTAACCACACCAACAAAACAATCACTATGCGGGCTTCGCCACAGCAGATTTCGGTTGCGACACACCTGCTCGATCAGCTGGAACAACCGCGCGGGGAAGTTGTACTCGAGATGGAAATCCTGGAAGTAGATCGCAACGCGGCCACGCAGCTCGGGATCACTCCGCCGGAAACTGCGCAGGCCTTCTCGCTGAGCAGCCAGCAAATCCAAGAGGCGGAGCAGGGAGCGTCTGGACTGGTTTCCGTCATCCAGCAGATATTCGGAACCGGGAGCGGATTATCCGGATTGAGCTCAACGCAATTAGCGTCACTGATAGGCGAAGGATCGGTCGGCGTCGGCTCTCTCATACCGCCGCTGATCGCTTTCGGAGGCGGCAAATCCACTTTCCTCGCGACGTTGCCGGGCGCTGCGCTCGCATTCTCTGACACTCTGAACACAGTACAGGCAGGGCGGCGGGTCTTGTTGCGCGGCGAAGATGGCAAGCCCACAACCTTCTTCGTTGGCGAACGCTTCCCGATCGATCTTGCGCAATTTTCGGCCAGCTTGACGCCGCCGGGCTTTATTCCAGCAGCTTCGTCCGATCTCTTTCCCGAGTCGACAATCGCTACGGGGCAGGCTCCCGTTGCCGTGATCGGCTCGGACTTCACTACCAGCGGCAATTTTGACCTGGCAGTCGCGAACCATACGGACAACACCGTCTCCATCTTGTTAGGCAACGGAGATGGAACATTTACCAGCAGCGGAACGCTGCCAACGGGAGCCGGCCCCGTAGCGGAAGCAACCGCCGATTTCAACGGCGACGGCATCCCCGACCTAGCCATCGTGAATCAAACAGACAACACCGTCTCCGTCTACCTCGGCAATGGCGATGGCACGTTTACGCTCAAAGGCACCTTCCCTACGGGGAAAAACCCTGTGGCAATCGTGTCAGGGGACTTCAACGGCGATGGACACATCGATTTGGGCGTCCTGAATCAGGCTGACAACACCGTCTCGATTCTGCTCGGCAATGGCAACGGCACTTTCCAGTCACAAACGACCTTTGCCACCGGCACCACTCCCTCAGCCGTCGTGGTATCGGATTTCAACAACGACGGTAAACTCGATCTCGCGGTCACAAATCAGAGCGCAAATACTGTGTCTGTTTTTTTGGGCAACGGCGATGGCACGTTCAAAAATTCCTCAACCTTAACAACGGGAAACACCCCGGTAGCACTGGCCGCCGGACAGTTCAATCTGGACAACAGCACGAATGCAGACCTGGCGATCGTGAATCAGGCCGATGACACGCTCCTCGTGTACCTCGGCGACGGAGATGGCACGTTCACTCAAGGAGAAACGTTTGGACTCAGCGCTGTATTGTCGAGCGGAAACAAACCAGTCGCAATCACAGAAGGAGATTTCAACGTAGATGGCTTGTCAGACTTGGCACTAACAGATGAAAACGCCAATACGGTGTCCGTTTTGATTGGAAATGGAGACGGCACTTTTGCCACGCCTCTGATTTTGCCAGCCGGCAGCGCACCGATAGGGCTCGTCTCTGGCGATTTCCTGGGCGCGACCCATCCGCCAAGTCTGGCGATTGCCGACTCAGCAGCAAACGAGCTGACGATTATCCAAGACAACGCGACATTCAGTCCGAATGGAGCTGGCACGGTCCCTTCAACTCCGTACCCTTCCGCGGAATATGAGGATGTCGGGCTGAAAATCAAGGCCACTCCATATATTCAAGCAGGACAAAATGTCACTCTGGATTTGCAGTTCGAATTGCGCAGCCTGACCGGAAGCACGATCAATGGAATTCCAGTGATTAGCAATGAAACCGTGGAACAGACAGTCAGCGCAAAAGCCGGGCAGACAACCGCGCTCGCTGGAATCATTCAGTCAACCGAGATGCGCGCGATAAACGGGACACCGGGGTCTCAACTGTTAGGGCCGCTCTCTCTTCTCGCCAGCGCCGCAAACAACCAGAACAGAAAGACGGAATTGTTGATTCTCCTCACCCCGCACATCGTGGCGGAAAGCCCGAAAACGGGCAAGCCCATCTTCGCCGGAAAAGCGCCTCAGGGAGGATCGTTCCCTGGATTCCGACCGGCACAGTGAATGACAACTTAAGAAGGAGGCGGCAGTACCACAAGCGGCTGGTACGTACGCGGCACGACGGCTTCTGCAATAGCGATCAGGCGTTCCTGCCCGTTAAAAACCCGGAGACGTGCACCCTGTGGCTCGCCGGAATCCAAGGCGGAAGTCGCGCCTTGCGCGGTAGCTGCGAGGCCCGGTTGAACCTGCGCCAGGGGAATGTTGAACTTGGCACCGTGGAAAATCCGCCGTTCAATAACTGGCAGCACAGTCACGCGCGGCATTTCCGCCAACAAGCCTTCCATCGGTATCACGCAGTCTGACAGGCGTCCCGACCGCGCAACCTCGGCCAGTTCGTTCACGGCAATCGCCTGATCGAGGGTGAATTCACCAACCGCCGTGCGCGTGATTTCAGAGAGATGCGCGCCCGAACCCTGCAGCCTGCCTAGGTCGTGAGCCAGCGATCGAATATACGTCCCTGCGCCGCATTCAACGGTAAAACGCGCAAATGATCCCTCGACTTCCGTGAGACGAAATTCGTAAACATCCACTTCAAGCGGCTTGAGTTCGACTGGCTTCCTCTTCCGCGCAAGCTCGTGCGCCCGATGTCCATGAACTTTCTTCGCCGAAAACACCGGAGGCGTCTGCTCAATGTGCCCTACGAACCCAGCGGCGAAACGTTCGATTGCTGAACCGTCAAGAGAAGGCGAGAGATCGGAACTTTGCGGCTGGCCGTCGGAGTCATAAGTGTCCGTCGCAAACCCGAAACGCACTGTGCAGTTGTAGCGCTTGCGACGACCGGAATAAAAACGCGCAAGGCGCGTCGCGCGCCCAAGCAAGAGAACAAGTACGCCCGTGGCTAGCGGATCAAGAGTTCCCAGATGCCCGATCTGTCGGAAACCTACCAAACACCGTACTGCTTCGACGACGTCGTGCGAGGTCTTGCCCGTTGGTTTATCCACAACAAGCGCGCCATCGATGGATGGTGGTTGAATCGTGCGGCCCATGTGGAAACGAACGGCGCAATTCCAACGAGTGGCGCGGCCGTTCAGATAACTACGAACCCTCCGAGTGCTTGTTCTGCTTAATCAGGTCTTCGATGTGCTGACCATATTCTTCGGAGCGATCCGGAACGAAGAAAACGTCAGGTGCCCGGCGCAAATGAAGTCGTTCAGTCAGCTCGTGACGGATAAATCCCGACGCAGCAGCGAGGCCGGCGAGTGTCGCCTGGCGTTCCGCGTCCGTGCCCAGGATTTCAACGTACACTCGCACGTGCTTCAAATCCGGCGTCACGCGAACTTCAGTAACGTTCATGGCGCTCGAGAGACGGGGATCCTTGAGTTCGCCAGCCAGCATCAAGCTGACTTCATTGCGAATCTCTTCGGCGATGCGTTCAGGACGATGCCCAGCAACAGTCACAGCGTTCTACCCAATCGAAATTAACTTTCTCAAAGGTACTCAATTTCATGCGAGATCAATCCGCGGCCAAGCACCTGCTCGGAAGCCTCCAAAACCGCTGCCATTGTCTCTGCGAGGTAGCCATCTTCACTCGAAATTCCCACAACTCCAACCACTGAACGCTGCCACAAATCCTGATGATCCAGCTCTGCCACTGCTACGTTGAAATGCCCCCGCAGCCGGTCTTTCAGGCTCTTTAATACCTGGCGTTTGTCTTTCAGGGAGCGCGCATCCGGAATGTGAATTTCGAGCGTGATCAAGCCAATCGGCATCTCTGCACTCCTGCAGGCGGAGCAGTGTTGCAGATTCTAAGCGGTCGCTCCGGCGGGTGCGAGCTTTTCAATCGTGAAGCATTCGAGAACGTCGCCAACTTTGACGTCCCCGAAGTTCGAAATTCCGATACCGCACTCGAAACCGTTGCGCACTTCCCCAACGTCGTCCTTGAAACGCCGCAGTGAGCTCACGCGCCCCGTGTAAATCACCACGTTGTCCCGCAGCACGCGGACTTCCGCGTCGCGTTTGAGCAAGCCGTCCTGTATGTACGAGCCGGCAATCATCCCGACGCCCTTGATGCGGAACGTATTGCGCACTTCCGCGCGGCCCATATACTGTTCCTTCAGGACCGGGGCGAGCAATCCGGCCATGGCCTTCTTAATCTCGTCAACAACCTCGTAGATGATCGTGTGCAGGCGAATTTCGACGTTTTCCTGCTGCGCCAAATCTGAGGCCTTCCGTTCCGGCCGCACGTTAAAGCCAATAATGATCGCATTCGACGCAGAAGCCAAAAGAACGTCCGTCTCGGAAACCGCCCCAACACTCGCGTGGATGATTTTCAATTTGACTTGATCATTTGACAGCTTCGGCAGCATTTCGCTAAGCACTTCCACCGAACCTTGCACGTCCGCCTTGATGACAATCGGCAGGTCCTTCACTTCCCCGCTCCTGAGTTGTTCGTGCAACTGGTCGAGCGTGAGTCGCGATGTGGCGGATTTGGCCAGCGAAGCTTCGCGCAGTTTGGCCTGACGATATTCGACGATGTGGCGCGCCTTGGCCTCGTCGGCAACTTGGAACTGATCGCCCGCGTCGGGCACGCCTTGCAATCCGAGAACTTCCACTGGCGACGAAGGCCCCGCGCTCTTCACGCTCTGCCCTTTATCATCGAACAGAGCGCGCACCTTGCCATACACCGCGCCGCAGATGAAAACGTCACCCACGTTCAGAGTGCCATTTTGAACGAGCACTGTTGCAACAGGGCCGCGGCCTTTGTCGACGCGCGATTCCAGAACCGTGCCACTCGCCGAAGTTGCCGGATTCGCCCGCAGCTCGCGCAGATCGCCTACGAGAAGGATCATTTCGAGCAAACGCTCAATGTTTTTCTTCGTTTTCGCCGAGACTTCCACCATCACCGTGTCGCCGCCCCACTCTTCCGGCATTAATCCGCGGTCGGCAAGCTGGCGCTTGACGCGCTCCGGCTGCGCATCCGGCAAATCAATCTTGTTGATCGCCACGACAATCGGAACTTTCGCCGCACGCGCATGGTCGATGGCTTCCTCGGTCTGCGGCATGACTCCGTCGCCCGCACTCACTACCAGCACAACGATGTCCGTGACTTTCGCGCCGCGCGCCCGCATGCGCGTAAACGCTTCGTGGCCGGGCGTGTCGATGAAAACAATTCGCCGTCCATCCACATTCACTTGGCTTGCGCCGATGTGCTGCGTGATTCCTCCGGACTCTCCGGCCGCCACATCCGTCGAGCGGATCGCGTCGAGCAAACTCGTTTTACCGTGGTCGACGTGGCCCATAACCGTCACAACCGGCGCACGAGGCGACGTCTTGTCAGACTTATCTTCGGTCGTCCCAACTTCTTCCGCCGCCATCTGCTCTTCAAACGAAACCACCTGAACGATTCCGTTGAAAGCCTCAGCCAGGCTGGAAGCTGTTTGAACGTCCAGCGCCTGATTGATACTCGCAAAGATTCCGCGATCCAAGAGTGTTTTTAGCAGTTCTTTCGCGCGAACGTCCAACTTCTCTGAAAGTTCGCGGACAGTGATTCCTTCGGTGATCGTGACGTTCCGTGGCTCGCGAACTACCGGAGCAACTGGTTCTGCATGGGCCGCGTGGCCACCTGCCGCTCCCGCACGCGCACGCACTGGATGCAGCTTGCGCTCTCCTTCGGCGAAGCGCTTCTCGATGGTCGGTTTCGCCCGGGGAGGAGTCTTGCGAACATAAAGTGGCTTACCTGGCTCGGCCTTCGGTAGCGGCGCTGCTGGCCGCGCGCCCATCGGCGACCCAGGACGGCCTCCCGGACGCTGGCCAGGCCGCATTGGAGCGCCGCTTCCGGGACGCCCGCTTGGTGGCCCTCCCGGACGCCCACTTGGAGGTCCACCTGGGCGTGAGCCCATGGGAGCCCCAGGTCGTGGCGACGGCCTATTTGCAATGGGAACTCCCGGTCGAGCAAAACCTCCCGGCCGTTGGCCAGGCGGAGGTGCCGTAGAGGGGCGTCCCGCTGCTGCCGGGCGATTAACAATCGGCGTTCTCTGCGGCGGAGGCGTTCCCGGTCTCTGACTTGCTGGTGGAGCCGATGTAGAAACTGGCGCTACGGGCCGGGATGGGGCTGGCGCGTGACTTGGGGTTGCGGCTGGTGGCGCAGACGCTGGCCCAGTTGGCCGCGCAGGTGCAGCCGGTGCAGTCCCCGCTGGAGGCGCCGCCGCAGGACGCACTGGAGGTTTAGCAACAGGCGTACCCACTGCCGGGGCAGCCGGCGCTGATACCTTCGCCGCGGGGGGCGTCGGGGCAGCCGATGGAGCAGGAGCCATAGGACGCGCCGTTGGAGGGGCTGCGGCCGGCCTAGCTGCCGGCTTCGCCTTTGCTGCCGCTATCTTGGCTTGCTTTTCCGCTTCGGCTGCGGCCTCAGCGTCCGCCTGTGCGCGAAAATGCTTCCGAACCTTTTCCGCTTGGTCATGCTCTAGCGAACTTGAATGCGTCTTCTTTTCGGAAATCCCGATCTCAGGCAGGTAGTCAATCAGAACTTTTGCCTTGATCTCGAGTTCCCTCGCAAGTTCGTTGATTCGAATTTGACCCGCATCCGACATTCGTTAAGCACTGCCCTCCGTCTTCGCCTCTGAATCCTCGATCCCGTTCTCTTCAGTCTGGTTATGTGCCGCGGAATCCGCCTCGGCGCTGACATTCGCTTCTAAGTGCGCGGACTCTTCGCCTTGCGATTCGCTTGCCTTGCCCTCAGCATTATCTTCCTCGCTCGGCAGCGGCCCTGCTTCCGTCTCTGCTTCGGTAACTTCTTCCGACGGAACAGCTTCCCCAACCGTACCCGCTTCCGTCGCGAATTGCCCTTCTTCTGCGGTGTCGGTCTCAGCCGCGGTTGCTGGGGTTTCGCCTTCGCCACCCTGCTGCGACTCCAGCGACTGGAAATACTGCTCCACCGAGACGCGAATCTTCTCAACCATTTTGTCGCCGATGCCCGGAATCTCCAGCAACTGCTCGGGAGTCATGTCCGCGAGCTTCTCTATCGAAGTGATGCCGTGCGATTCCAGCTTTTCGATTGTTTTCGGCCCTACGCCGGCAAGCTCGGCAAGAGAAGTTGACGCGACAGTAAGCTCGGCCATTTGCGCCTCGATATCGCGGCGCTTCTCTTCCTCGCTCTTGATGTCGATGTTCCAGCCGATCAGCTTGCTCGCTAACCGGACATTCTGGCCTTTCTTGCCAATAGCGAGCGACAGCTGCGTATCTTCGACGATGACTTCCAGCCGCTTCTCCTCGATATCCACCACTTGCACGCGAGTCACTTTCGCAGGGCTGAGGGCTTTCTGCGCAAACATCAGCATGTCCTCGTTATAGGGAATGATGTCGATCTTCTCGCCGCGCAGCTCGCGAATGATGGACTGCACGCGCATTCCCTTCATGCCGACGCATGCACCGACCGGATCCACATCCTTGTCGCGGCTCTCGACGGCGATTTTCGTGCGCTCCCCAGCCTCTCGCGCGACGGCGCGGATTTGCACCGTGCCGTCGTAAATCTCGGGAACTTCCATCTCAAACAAACGCTGCACCAGCACTGCGTCTGCGCGTGAAACGATGACCTGCGGACCCTTCGCCGCGCGTTCCACCGCGCGAATCGCAACGCGCAAGCGATCGCCCACGTTATAAGTCTCCAGCCGCGACTGTTCGCGCTTCGGCAAACGCGCTTCCGTCCGCCCAAGGTCCACGATGACGTCCGGCCCATCCAGGCGCTTCACAATGCAGTTCACCAGCTCGCCGACTCGCGTGTGAAATTCGTTGTAGATTGTGTCCCGTTCGGCCTCGCGCACTTTCTGAAGAATTACCTGCTTTGCCGTTTGCGCCTGAATGCGCCCTAACACATCCGTGGCGCGCGACTGAGTAATCTCGCCGCCCACCTCAATCGTAGGCTGCTGCTTGCGGGCTTCTGTTAACCCAATTTCCCGCACCGGATCCGCAACCTCTTCAACCACAGTGCGCACGGAATACAACTCAACCTGGCCAGTTTCCTGATTGAATTTCGAACGGAGATCCTCGTCCGTCTTATAGAACTTGCGGCCCGCGACGACCATCGCTTCTTCGATAGCCGCGACAATGATCTCGGGTTCTATGTGCTTTTCCCGGCTGATCTGTTCAATTGTCTGGTACAGCAAACTTGCCATTTCGGCAATTCTCCACTAAAACTCGACAACCAAATTCGCTTTGCGAATCTTCTCGTATGGGATAAAAATCGTCCGGTCCTTTACCGAGAGCTCAACGATCCCATCCGTAGTTCCAGCAAGCCTGCCCTCAAGATATTTCGCGTTCTCTACCGGCTCGTTCAGCCAAATGTGCGCCAGTCGGCCCGAAAACCTCTGATAGTCCGAGAGCTTCAAGAGCTTCCGGTCCAGTCCCGGTGAGCTAACCTCTAAAACATACCCGCTGCCCGGAACCAAATCTTCTACATCCAGAATGACGCTCAACTGTTCGCTCACCGCTTCACAGTCGCTGTGGCTCACTCCCGAACCCATTGTCTGCCCGGGCGATGGCGCGCGGTCGATATAAACTCGAAGCAGGCGCTGTTTGCCGATTTTCCACTCGACATCAACCACTTCCACGCCGACGGAGCCAGCTACGCGCTCCGCCGCTTCGCGAATCTTCTCCAGCTCCATCGACACCTGAACTCCACAGCTCACGAGCGTCCCGAGCAGTCCCAAGAAGCGGAGTACTTTTCGCCGCCAACAAAAAAGTGGGCTCGCGCCCACTCGAATGTTCGTCCGGCTTCGAACCAACTCAGTATAGGCGCAGATAGCGGGAAACGCAAGTTAACCATCCGCCGACCCAAAATCACTGTCCGTCCCGTGCCTGGCCGAAGACAACATGAGCCTGCCTCGCCTCTTCAAAGGGAAGCAGGCCCAAAACGCTGTCAGACGTGTTACTTCTTTTGCGACGACGGCTTAGTCCCTGGATGAGAGGCTGGGGGAGTCGCCGCCTTGACCGGAAACGCGTCGTCGTAGAGCTTGACGATTGCCTTAGTGATATCGATCTGCGTCGCACTGTAAATGACAGGCGTGTTTTGTGAAGAAGTGTCGATCACAACGCCATAGCCATTCTGTTGTGCGTACTTCGTCACGATGGGCATCAGTTTCTGGCCAATGTGATTGATGGCATCTTGCGACGCGTCCTGCTCATCTTGCTGGAAATCCTGCTCTTCTCTTTGCCCTCGGCGCTGCAGTTCCGTTCCCTGCCGTTGCAAGCGCGCCTTCTCTTCATCGCTGAGCGTATTCGCGCCGGTCTGAAGCCGCTGTTGAATATCTTGAATCTGTTTACCGAGGCCGCTCAACTCGTTCTGGCGAGGTGCAAACTGCGCCTGAATCTGCTGTGACGCTTGCTTGCCCTCCGCGGTTCCAGCTACCGCTTCCTGCAAATTGATCACGGCGACTTTCGAAGGCGCATCTGAAGTAGCAGCCGCCTGCCCCCACGCGGCCGGAATGACCAACAAGGCGGCGAGCGCCGTCAATAGTGAATATCGAACCTTCATGCTAGCTCCTTAAATGAATCTTGCGGGAATTACAAATTCGCGATTATAACGGCCCCTCGGCGGAATGGTCAACCGGAATCAGCCGTTCCAAGCGACGCGAACTCCTACCTCTTAGCGATGCATAAAGCGCCGTTACAGTTGGCTGCCGGCGCTCTTGGATCAGCCAAGTCCCCAGGCCAGTACCGCGAACTCAAGGCAGCGGGATCAGCAACAAGCGCCCGTTTGCTTGATCCACCACGGTCGCAACGTTCGTCGTCGGATTAACCGCCACCGAAAACTCCGCTGAACCGCCGAACGGGAGAATCATTTCAGTTTGCGCCGTGTTAATCATAAGCTGCGAATTCACCGGATTCGTAGCCAGGAAATCGAATATCGAAAGCGTGTTCGTACCCTGGTTGACTGTAACGCCGGTATCGCTCTGAAAATTATAAGCGATCGCCGTAGGATCGATGCCCACTCGGAATCTGTTTACCACCAGCGTTTTGGCGTCGACGATTCCAATCTGATTGTTCAGGCTGTCAGCCACGAGAAACGTATCGGTGATGGGATCAAACGTTACATCCAGTGGGTTTACGAATCCGAACACGCGACTCGATGATGGAAAGCCGAATCCGCCTGGCAACAGAACCAATCCATCCGCCGTGTCTTGTGTGCTGGCCGTGACGAGACCGACGTTGTCAATCGGATCGACCGCTAATCCAAACGGGCCCTGGTCTACAGGGGACGTATTGGACGGACTTGTGGACGAATTGGAGCTGAGCGTAAACCCCGAAATCGAGTTGGAGTTAATGTTGCTATTGGAAATCAGCGTAAGAGCAGTATCCGGATGAATCGCGACACCTGAGGGGCTCAGCGCTGGCTGCAGGTTCACCGTGGAGTCGATCAGATCGTTCACGTAATCTACTACAGTCGCATCGCTGCTGCCATTATTGACAACGACCCCCAGACCCAGTCGTGGGAGAAGGGCTACACCCTCCGGGCACGTCCCAACCGTAAGAGTGTTGGTTACCGCTTCACTCGAAAGATCAACCACCGACACCGATCCTGGGCTTAGGCACGTGCCGGAGGGGTTCACGGTCGCACCCTGGCTTGTGACCAACGCTTCGTTGATGTACGGATCAACTGCCACCGCGATCGGGTTCAGCCCAATCGGCACAGTGCCCACAACAAAGAAGCGCCTCACGTTGGACGTTGCGCCGCCTGACAAAACGTCCAGAGAATACCGGCGCGCCGACGTCAGCATGCTATCCGGAACCATTGCGATGGCTTGTCGCCCGTTTGGACTGACATTCTGCATGGGCACGGCGATTCCATCGAGCCGCACTTGTGCGCCGGAAGAGAATCCAAATCCATTGACCGTCACAGTCAGCGAGCCGGTGGAAGAAGCCGGCACACTGAACGTGTTCGCCGGGCTCACCTCGGTGATCTGCGGAGTGCGAATCGCACCAAGCGAGAGAATCGAAACATTGTTGCTGTTGCTTCCCGAATCGGCGATAACCGCGACGTTTTTCCCCGGATCGATAGCCACCGCCGCGGGTGATGCTCCGACTTGAATGCCACTCGTAATCACCTTAAGCGATCGTAAATCAATAACCGACGCTGTACCTCCGGGGCCGTTCACCGCCACGCCTATATCCGTCAACGGATTTACGGCGTCAGCGACGAAGCCCTGCGGTACCGGCAGACCGCTCACACCTTGGTCGAGAACCGAAAAAACGTTCATCGAGAACGCATTGGGATTCACCATGAGCGCCTGCTCTGTTTCGCCGTTGATCGCGACACCCTGGAGGTTTGTTGAAATATTTAGGAAGGCCAGCAGGTTCGGCACGCGCGCCACTTGATTGGCGCTGGCATCCGATCCGAGGTCAACAATGGAAACCGTCCCCGATCCACCCGGTGTCACAATCGCCCAATTCAGCTGCGGCTCGACCGCTATGGATGGTGTTGGGCCAGTGCTCACAGGTGGAGTATTCGAATTCGCGTTAACTGCGCAATTGTTCGGCATCGTGGGGTCAGAACCGCCCATTGTGCACACCAAGCTTGGAGGATTCGTCGAAAGATCAAAAATCGTCGCGATATTCGAAGAGGCATAAGCAATGACTGCGCGATGAGTCAGCGGATTGACTCCGACCGCGAAAGGCGCTGGAGGAGGCGTGGTTCCCGTTGGGTTTGCCGGCAGCGAAACGGTCGCGGACACAGTCTGATTTTGCAGATTCACGATTGAGAGTGTGTTGTCGGCGCTGTTGACGACAACCGCTAAGTGAAGAATGTCATCCACTCCTACGCTTGTCGGCATTTTTCCCACCGCCAGCGGGCCCGACACCGAATTCGTGTCCAAATTCACAAACGACACTGCCCCGCTGCCCTGGTCGACGACGGTGGCAAGACCGAGCGCCGAATCGATCCCCACCGCAACGAGCCGCGTTCCAACCGAGAGCGTCGTGCTCGCCGAAGTCGGAATATTCGCCGCCGATGGTGAAATCGCCACGTTCACGGAAGAAAGAGAAGGAGACCCCGCCGGCACATCCGAGTTTTGAATCAGAATCGGAACCAGTCCTGGCGTACCGAACGAAAA
>Ga0126373_10002788_pt1 | contig 12927 bp, 14 predicted proteins | sample PanSoiMetPlot_11_FD_92545 | JGI IMG/M metagenome (GOLD analysis project Ga0126373, IMG submission 92545) | Tropical forest soil microbial communities from Panama - MetaG Plot_11 | ecosystem: Environmental > Terrestrial > Soil > Tropical forest > Bulk soil | place: Panama | collected 2016-02-17
CAGAACCGAAGCCGACCGGGAAGCCGAAAGGCGCGCGGATGGAGCGCTTCAACATCGTGCTACCGTTGGACGACTCGGAATGGCTCGATCGCATCGCCTGGGAAATCCGCGAACATAACGGCGCCAAGATTAGCCGAAGCGAAATCGTTCGCGCTGCGATAGCTGGCATCCGCGAATTGCATCTCCAGGCATCGGAGCGACCCTCAAAATTTGTCCCGCTCGCGAAGGTGCGCAGCAGGTCCGACCTGAGAATGCTCGCATCCTGGCGGCGCGGCTGGCGACCGATCGAGGTACCCGTAAATACACGCGTGTGGATGGGGCACAGCCCGCTGGAGTGTGGATAAAGCTGCGCAACGGGACGACAACAGCTAACCGGAACACGTTAGCGGGCCACAGTATCGGCGTTGTTCCACAACTCAAAGGCTTCGGAAGCAGCCGAATTAATAACGGCTCCATAAAAAGGGCCGATCTCGCGATCGAGGTGCAAGCCTGCAAAGATGAATAGGGGGCTCGTCGCCTCTAGTGTTTCTTTGGGGGAACGTTGAGTTCTTTCAATTCCGCGACAAGCGCTTCCCCCGAAGACGCGGGCTTCACCGCCTTATCTATCGCAAGTATCTTTCCATCCGGACCGATATAGAAAGTCCATCGGTTCGCCAGCGTGCCTAACCCGCCATAGTCTTTAAGGACTCCATATGCGTTTGCTGTTTTCTGAGTCGGATCGGCAAGAATCGGGAAATCTGCGTTTTCCTGCTTGGCGAAGGCCGTGTTGTCTTCGAGCTTATCCGTACTGATCATGAAGTAGTCGACGTCAAATTCCTTGATGAGTTTCCCGCTCTCACGGAGCGAGCGACACTCTGCGGTTCAGCCACCGGTAAAAGCTTTCGGGAACCAAGCCAGTACAACGACTTTCCCCTTCAGCTTTGAGAGTGTGTAGGTCTGACCATCGCTCGCTTTGAGCGTAAAGTCGGGCGCGACCTCCCCGACTTTCAACTCCTGAGCCCCTGCGCCGGTCGCGAAGACGACGATTCCAGTCAGAGCCAGTGCCGTTATCTGGATTTTTCCTTTCATATTCCTCCTTCGCCACTCGGCAATTATAACAGTGCAGTCGCAAGCGACCGCACGACTCCAACAGGCTACTTCCGCGGCCGCTCCGGCTCTCTTGAAGATTCTGGTCGATCCTGCCACGCCGGCCTCAGTTAGCTCCACCGAAGGAGCCGCGGTTTCGTTCGTCAAGAATTCCGGGGTGAAGAGCGATCCGGTTGGCGGTGTACCGTGAGTACACCACAATTCTGATCGGATGCCGAGCCACTCAAAAGGTATCAGCCGCAGTTGGGCGGAAAACGCGCTTCGCTCTGTTTTGAGATCCAGCGATTCCCAATCAGCGACATGGCGACAAGCCGACCAAGTGACTCGCGGATTGTCGACATTCGGGACAATTGGCCAACCCGTTCTTCGGGTCCGCTTATTCAATGGTCACGTCGTTAGATAACGGTGGTCCCCTTCAGGTCCGAGTCCCCTTTTAATAACCCGACAATCCGTGGCGTTCTCGTCGGGCGGCGGAGCTGTCTACTGCTTTGTTTCTGGAAACTTGTCCAGCCGACCCGGGGCGCCCCCCGCAACTAAAGGCTGCACTACGGATTCACGAACTGCTCAAAAGCCACTCCTATCCGTGTAAATGATTGACGCGCCAGGCAGGCTCAGGAAGCGTTCTAACAGTACGCATCGAATTGGGGTTACCCCGAACCGTGCCGGTCGAAGCGTTATAAGAAGCATCAGCACGAAGAAAATAAGAAGCATCCCGCACGAAGAGGCGAGGATCATAGGAAATGTGGTAGTGACCTCGCCGGACGAACACCGGAACAGAGGAGCCTAGAAGGAAGGGGAAATGGAAACCAAAACGGAAACCAAGACCAACGTATCAAGCGATGTACTGCATTCCACCAACCAAAGTAAGCTCTCCGCGGAAGAGATTGCAAAGGCCGTGGCTCGGCACAATCGACATCATCCTGGCACTAAGACGGCCGCCACTTCCGGGAAGCCGCAAACTGGTCCTAAGAAGTGATTGCCGACTGCGGCGAAACAGCCGAATTAATTACAGCTCCATAAAAAGGCCGATCTCCCGATCGAGTCGTATCACGGTTTGCAACTCTCCAGTTGATGGCCCGCACCTAGACCTGGGCTGGCGCTCTGCGGACCGATGTGGACCGCGCCCGGCGTGTGAATGGGATGTGGAACTGGGCCGAAAAGCCAATCGCCGCAGACCAAATGCGCGAGGTAATAGCACCGCTAGGCCGACACGGAGTAGTGGCATGAACACGCCGTTGCCCAGAACAAGAAGTGCAGCCGTGCCGAAACCCAGCGGCGTGAAGTAGACCGAATTGCACAAGGTCAGCCCTTGATCGAATAGCTACGCTCGCCGTTGTCTCCCTTCGTAGAGATCACCGCCAGGCCCATTTTTTCGCCGATGGTCCCAGAGAGGAAGCCACGGACGGAATGCGGCTGCCCGTTCGCGGTGGTGTTGTCAGGGTTGTAGGTGTTGTCCACAATTGGCGATTTCGCGAGGATCGAGCGTCACCGTCTTTGGCTTACGGGACGCGGATTTTGCGGATCCAGATGTTGCGATAGCTCACTTCGTTGTCGTGGTTCTGCAACTTCAACGAATCCTCCGCGGGCTGCGGAGCATATTTGGCGAGTGCGCGGTGCGCGGTTGGTCCCATGACTGACTGATGAAGCTGTACCAGCAGGCCGTTGTTGCATCACGGCGAAATAGGCGGGTTCGGCCCCAATCCGCGTCTGCCCTAACTTCTGAAGCGAAATGGACTACTCGCTGAGACCGCGTCCCTCGGAACAATTCAACCCAGTAGCACTGTTGTCAGAATCGAGGTGTTCGCAAGATTGGTCATCTGCTGTCCAAGTGGGCTCGCCGTCCATCATTGTTAGAATGTCGGCGATTCGGAAGCTCGCAGCAGCTGCCGCGGACAATTTGCTACTGGCGCTCGAATTAGCCGCCGGGAACTCTCGCGTGAAGAGCGCAAAATCTGTCGGCATCCGCGCGGGCAACTGGCTATCGCTGCGACAAGCACAAGCCTTACTCGGCGCGCCGGACATCTCCACGCTGAAGGGGCTGCGCGATCGGCTATTGTGGCTGTGCTGCTAGGTTGCGGGCTTCGTCGATCAGAGGTTGCAGCGCTCAGGTTCACGCAGATTCAGCAGCGTGATGATCGCTGGTGCATTGTGGATCTAGTGGGCAAGCATGGTCGTGTCCGGACTACGCCAATGCCTACTTGGGTGAAAATCGCGATTGATGCGTGGACGTCCGCCGCCGGTTTCATGGAAGGCCAGCTATTCCGGGCGGTGAATCGAGCCGATCAAGTGATCGGGCGTACGATTGGGCGAGAAGGTCATCTGGCAGATGATCCAACAATACGCCGCGGCCGTCGGCGTTCCCGGTATCGCACGACATGACTTACGTCGCACCTGCGCGAAGCTCTGCCGTGCAGCTGGTGGTGAGCTTGAGCAAATACAGCTGCTGCTCGGACACGCGTCCGTCCAAACCACGGAGCGTTATCTTGGCACGAAACAGGATCTCATCCACGCTCCGAACGACGGCATCAAATTGAGAGTGCAAGGATAGTACGGCACTGGATTATTCAACGGTTGAGAGCCGTCGGATATCTGTCCGGTTCGGGTGCTTACAACAAAGATCAACCGCAGAGAGTGTTTCATGTGGGAATCCTCCGTTGGGGAACCGCAGAGCTTTGCGAGTTGCGTGTCAAGCGGGTCCTACCGTTGACAATTCGCGTCAACGCCGGAGATCCTTTAATTTGTCTATTCGCGCTCGATTCCAAGAAGCTGAACGGCCGGCTCGAACAGTTCCTCAAACTCGATTCGGCTTATCTGGCGCGCAGCAATTCGGGCACGGCGCAATCGCCACCATCCAACCCCGAGGATCGTGGTAAACAAGAGTGTCGATGCGCCAGTCTTAAGAGCGAAGCTCACGAGCGCCGCAATTCCCGACACGTAGCAAGCAGCGGAAACGGAATATTTGAGAACGGTCTCGATCAATGGGCACCGGCCCGGCAGGTACGAGGACGTAAAAGGTATTTTCTCGAACGTGAATAAGAGAACTTCGATCAAGAGAAATGATATGAGCAGGCAGAGGATCGCCGCCTCAAGACCGGTTCGCGCTCCTAGCATGCTGATTTCGATCGGAAGCGTCAAGACTGCGACAGGCAAGGTTCCCCAGGCCAAGAGGAATCGCTCGACACCCATCAATAGCGCGGGCGCATGACCCGGCTCTATCGTGCGGAACAGCCAGTTAGCTCGAAGTTCGACCGGAAGGCGAAACAGATAGCGCAAGCCTACCAGCAGAAAGAACGAGAACCCGAGCGGGATCGCGATTACCAGTTCGCGTACCCCTTCGGTGGACCCAGAGATGGTGCGGAAGTGGCCCCCGGCGAGAGAAAGATTTGCGAAGCTCTGAGAGATGAGCGCCAGCGAGAGCGCCGTGAATGCTGTCAAGAAAAGGCGATGTTGACGGCTCCGCCCAAGCATTTTGGTAACGAATGCGAAAACAGCAAGTGTGCGCGGGTCCGTCAGAAACCACGAGCCCGCCTCATTTGGCCAGAACCTGCCCACACCAACGCTTTCAACGGATGGCGATTCGAGAACACGAATGCGATGGCGACCGTAACTCCACACGTAGGTGAGAGTGGCGGCGGCCGCCGAAGCGAGGCTCGCGAGAACTGCGATACGAAAAAGGGAGTTAATCGTTGGTTCGCGATTCCCGAATATGATCTGATCAATCCCGAAAAACCAGAGCGGCGGCACATACACCGACCAACTCGGAAGCTGGTCCATTCTGGCGTACAAGCCGGGAATGGAAAAAACGAATGGCAATCCGGCAAGGAGCATGCCGAGCAACAGACCTTGTATCGCGAGCGAGATGCGCGGGAACAGGCGAATGGGCAGCACATTGAGAAGGACGCCTTGCAACGTGACCAGGGTGAAGAACACGAACAATCCTCCGAGCAACGACGCGATGAAAATGCCGGCAACATGCCGGCCAGTGCCGTTGCCGTAACGGCCGATCATCATCGCGGGGATCATCACGCTGGGAGGTAACGCTGCGCAGGTGATCATCACCAGGGTAACCGCGAGCAGCGCAGTGAATTTCGCGAGAAAAACTTCGCGCATGCGAACCGGCAGGGCGGCCAGAGCAAGGTAGTCGCGCCGGCCAGGAAATAGGGCGGGCCATTGAATCGTGGTGAAGAGCCCAGAGAAGGTCATGGTCAACGTCACCAGGAAGAGAACATCGGCGAGCACCGCTTGACGATAGAGGTCGGGCGTAGGTAGTTCGAGCAGCAGCCGGTACTTACGATAGTAAGCTTGACCGAATACCAGTGAGAGGGAAAGGAGAATGCCCAATGCGCCCCCTGCGACCACTTTTGCCTGCGACGAGTCCGAAACAAGTTCGCTGTCGAAGAACCGCAGTAAGAAATGCCGGCGGAGCTCGAACCCTGTCGAGTGAGTCTGTTCGAGCCAGTCGCGCAGCATCCTTCAGCTCCGGATCGCCGCGATAATTTCTTGGACGACGCGACCGGGATCTTCCTGCTGCGTCAGCTGAGTAAACACGGCTTCGAGCGAAGGCTGGCGCAGAAGGTCTCGAAGATGCTCGACTCTGTCGTGCGCAACGGCGCTTCCCTTTCGCAAAATCAGAACAGACGTGCAAACTTTCTCGACCGTTTCAAGCACGTGCGAACTGTAGAAAATCATTTTTCCTTCCTGGGACAGAGCACCGATGAGCGAGCGAAGAATCAAGGCAGTATTGACATCGAGCCCTGAAAATGGCTCGTCCAGCACTAGAAGCTCTGGATCGTGGAGCAGCGCAGCGGACAGCATGATTTTCTGGCGCATGCCTTTCGAATACGAAGACAGCAGAACGTGACGGTCCTCCCAAAGCGAAAACAGGCGCAGGAGGCGATCCATGCGGGCTTCCAGCGCCGCCCGCGCAAGCCCGCGCAATCGTCCTGTCAATTGCAGATATTCGCGGCCAGTAAGCTGTGAGTAGAGATTCGGCTCCTCCGGCACATAGCCGGCGACACGCAGGAAGCCAGGCCAATCCAGGCGGACGTCCTTGCCTTTGAATAGAATCTCACCGCGAGTCGGCTCGATCAGACCGATCAACACTTTGACGGTGGTGCTCTTGCCGGCGCCATTGGGCCCGAGAAATCCAAGCACTTCGCCGGGACGAATCGTAAAGCTGATTCCGTCGACGGCGACGATTCGCCTGTAGTGTTTGGTCAGATTGCGAACTTCCAGCATGACCGGGTCGAGTTTACCACCCTATGTAGATATACGCAATAGAGCTATAATATTTCGCAGCCCATGAAGGACGAAGTCAAGCTGACGCACACCTCCGCCCTGGTTCTCAAGGTGATCAGCGGGGGGTGCAACTACGGGTTCGACATCATGGAGCGGACCGGGCTGCCGAGTGGCACGGTTTATCCGATTCTACGCAGGTTAGAGGAGTCCGGACTGATTGTTGCGCGCTGGGAACCGGAAGCCGCGCGGGAACTGCAGCGCCCGCAGAGACGATACTACAGGCTAACTCGTGCGGGTGAACGCACCCTCGCGCAAGCATCGTTGCGATATCCGCTCCTCGAGAATCTAACGGCAGGCGGAGAGAAGCGATGAACCGGAGCAGTATTGGACCGTACCTGCTGGCGCGCTGCCTCGTTCGCGTGGCGTGCTGGATCATTCCGTCTCGCTCGCGCGCCGACTGGAAACGCGAATGGATGGCCGAACTACATTACGCACGGCTTACGCTTTGGGAGAGCGGCGGACAGAAGGGCTCCGGCACGAAGTTGATTGGCTATGCCCTGGGGGCGTTCCATGACGCCGCTTGGCATCGAATGCGCAAATGGGGTGGAGAACACCTTAAGCGAGCGGTCGCGCGTGGCGCAGAATCGCCCGCATTCTGCTTATGCGCGCTCAGCATATTATTGGCGATGATTGTAGTCACCAGCGGGCTTCTTCCGAGAACGCGCGAAGCATCGCTGCCGCTGCCGTACACCGATCCTGACAGCATTGCCACCGTATCGCAAGGCGACACAACGCTGGCAACCCGTTCGGCGGTTCGCGGCGAATGGGTGCGATGGTGGAGAACCGATAGCCGTCTCATTGCGGGAGCGGCGACATATTTCTGGTCCGAAAAGACGGTTGATCGAACATTGACGCTGATGGGCACCGTGAGCCCGGAATTTTTTCCCTTGCTCGGTGCACGAACCGCTGATGGACAGCGCTTTGCCAACCACAGCCTCGACAATTGCAAAGACTGCGTAGTGCTCAGTTACGATTTCTCGCACAAAACCTATGGCGGGAAAGCTCCAGCAACCGTGATGATCGACGGCAGGCGCCTTCACGTGATAGCCGTGCTGAACAGAGAGTTCTGGTTTCTGACGCGGCGCATTGGGGTTTGGGCGATTGTGGGCGATCCCGCAATTCATACCTCAAAGGCCGGAGTCGTGGTCCGACTTCTGCCTGAGGTCACGAATGCCCATGTAAGCGCGGAGCTGGGATCGATTTTGCGGGGGAGAGGCGTCCCCCCATGGTCGAGCGTTATTGTTGTTTCTTCTTTGAGCACGCGGGTCCGCGCGGTCTTCAGTTCTTTCGCGCTCGCCCTCATTCTGGCCATCGGGATGATTCCGGCGGCCCTTCGCGTGCACGCCGCGCCATACAGCGCGCGCGGTCTGGTCCGCGCGCTGTTCTTCTGTTCCAAGACAGGATTGATGCTGCTAGCAGTGCTGCTCGCCGGTTTGGAATTTACGCGAGCGCCATCGATCACGATGTTGGGCGGTACGGATCTGGCGACGGAGCCATGGTCGACATGCCTCTTTCTGATGGGTTGCATGGGGGCGCTCGCCTGGTCTATCTATGACCAACGCCATCGTTGCCGCGTCTGTCTGCGGCGTTTTGGGCTCGCGGCACAGGTTGGGTGCCCGGGATGCGTGTTCTTGAGCTGGGCCGGAACAGAAATGGTGTGCTTGGAGGGTCATGGGATGCTAAGGGTGCCCGAGAGGGTTTGCTCTTGGCAGAAACCGGCTCAGTGGATGTCTCTCGACGATTCTCTTGTCGACCTCTTCACGCAAGATCCGTAACCCACGCGTTCCCCCTAGAAGATTTTCCAACACCCGAAATCGCTAGCGTTGAACTGGTGGAATGTTCTTTGGCCCGAACCACTCGAAGGCAGTCCTCTGGCCAGCGCACCTCAACCACAGCGCTCACGACTACTGGATGCGCCACGATCCTACGTATCCAGATCGTTTCGATGAGACGGACGAGCATGCACCAGGATGCTCGAGGATGGCGCATTCCGAATAGCGCGCGACGGCGTTGCGAAGTTGGTGCTGCACGACGGCAAGCCGGTGATCATAGCCGGGAAAAAGCACTACGAGATCAAGTACGACACTTCGTTACCGATGAAGCTTTTATCCGCAGGTGACCGCGAGAAGTACGGCGAGACGAAAGTGATCGACCTCGACCTCAAGGATTGGGACGGCGACTACCGTAAGCTCAGCGAGAAGAGCGTACGCGGCTTGTTGGAAATGCTGCGCCGAAGCTGCATGCCAGGAAGCGGAAGAAGCGGTACGAGAAACTGCCCGGCAACCAGTCAGAGCGCTCCCGGCCGCCGTGAAGGAAAAGATTGTAAAGGAGATTACCGAGCCGGAGGAGAGGCCGCGAGATTGAGGCTCTCCACGCCTTCGCTTTCCTGTCGGGTCATGACGACTGAACGGACTGTTTAGCGATTCTCTTCGCCGGCAAGGTTGCTCAGTCGCGCATGATCTCCGCTTCGCCTTCTCGATCTCTTGGCGGGCACGTACGCATGCTGCTCCGGCGATATTGTACCGGTCTCCTTCCATAGGGTCCAAGCGAGTGAGTTTGTCACGGAGTGTCAGTTATTTTTCGGCGGCAAGCCAAGTAGCTTTGCGGCGGTCTCCCCGAGTATCGCCCGGCGTTGTTCATTCGTTACGCCGGGCGTAGAAAGAATGTGATCGACTGAAGTGGTCGTCCACGGGAACGGATAGTCCGTGCCCATCGCAATTTGTTCCGGACCGGTGGTTGCGATCAGATGCCGCAAAGCCTCCGGACTAAACACGATCGAATCGAAATACAATCGGCGCAGATATTCCGTCGGCTGCTTCTTCAGCGCTGGCTTGCCGCATTGTTGGGGAAATGCAAGGCAGCCGTGATCGGACCGGTCGGCGTAAGACGGCAGATAGCCGCCGCCATGCGCGGAGCAGAGTTTGAGTCCGGGGTAGCGGTCGAGAGTGCCTTCGAAGATCAAGTGCGAAAGCGCAATGGTGGTCTCCAGCGGATTGTTGATGACATTGTTCAGCACGCCGTTTCCTTCCAGGCGCTTGATGGGATCCGGCTGCGGGTGCATAAAAATCATCACCTTTAACTCTTCGGCCTTGGCCCAGAAGGGATCGAACTTCCGCGCGGACAGCTCCTCTCCATTCACACGAGCGCCGATCGAAACGCCGCGCAGTCCGAGCTTTTTTACGCCTTCGACCAGCTGGTCGGCCGCGAGCTCGGGGAATTGGAGTGCGACAGTGGCGAGGCCGGAAAATCGTTCGGGATTCGCCGCGCACACTTCGGCCAGCTTCTCGTTCTGGATCCGGATGAGACGTTCGGCTACGTCCCGTCCGGCCGCGTACCAGTAGGGATTGATGCTCAGGACCTGCATGTCGATTCCTTGCGCATCCATCTTTTGGAGCCGCACGGCGGCGATCTCCGGCTCCATCAGCAAGTCCTTCGCCGACGAAACCGGAGCAGCGGTGAGGGCACCAGCCGGCGCGAGATTCATCAGAGCCATGGCTTCGGGTATTGAACAGTGCGCATGCACGTCGATAGTTCTGACGCGCTTGCCGCCGACCAGGACCTGACGACGTTTGGGCGGGCTCGCGGCAGATTGCTGGGCGGTATCGAGCAGACTGCAACCTGTGAAAACGACCGCAGCAGCCGACTCGGCAGTGGCCTTGACGAACTCTCGTCGATTGAACATGGTGTCGACTCCAGTTCAGTCTACTCAATCAGGTTACAGGAAACGGAGCGGAGAAGAGCGTACGCGGCTTGTTGGAAATCCTGCGCGCCGAGGCCGCTCGTCAGGAAGCGGAAGAAGCAGCATGCGACGCTGCCCGGCAGCCAGTCAAAGCGCTGCCGGCGGCAGTGAAGCAAGAGCTTGTGGAACAGATCACGGCCGAGCCGGAGGACAGGCAGGGTGAGTAAGCGTGCTCCGCAGCCTTCGTTTTCGTGTCGGATTGAGTTCGCCACCGCAGGAACGCGTTGACTACACGCGGATCAGATGCAAGACTCTTCTAATGTTTGACGCCAAGCGCTTCTTTAATCCGGAAAAGCGGTAGCTGCGGTGCTCAGATCTGCTTTCGCAGGCCCGCGCTCACCGTTTTCGAACTCAACCAGCCGCGCGTTCAGACTTCCCCGCGCAACAATCCTGCACTGGCGACCGTACAAAGGAGATCCGCGTGGACCCCACAGCGCAGCCGGCCGCCAAGCGTGATAGAGCGGGAACTCTACGCTGCCTGCTGCTTGCGGTATCGTCTCCATCGCGCCTTCTGCGCTTCCGAAATCCTCGCTCGTGCCGCAGGGCTAAGCCTATCCAGGCGTGCCTTACTCCCAGTGGTGTCTCCGCGCAGGATGCGCAGTGCTTTATCGATACGGGCGCGCTCAGATTCGAGTGCGTCGATAATCTTACTCATGACAAACCTCCTTTTTTCAAAAATTCAAGCTGCGCCATATCCCAGTCTCTCGAGCGAGTATTTACGGCGAAGCTCGCGCTGCCGCTTGCAAGCCGCACGGACTCTCACCGCTTCTTTCCTCTGCTTTCCCGGAACTCCCGTCTCGCTAGGCTATTCGGCCCCGGAACCTCGCGCCAGTTGGCCGGGATTTTGTCCGGCGGCGTTGTGCCCCATGCGGCCGGAGCTTCATCGGTAACGATGACCTGGACGAATCCGGGGGGCGGTGGCGAGTGGGGGATTATCGATATTCACTGACAACGGAGCTTGTCACACGAAAAGGGCAGCGAAGCGGAAGGAGATGAATGCCCAGCTGCACCCCATGGGGTTCTCCCATTCGCTCGCCTCAAAGATGCTCAGCCGCAATTCCTGGATCTAGTTTTTTGCAATCAGGTCCGAAATCGCGTGCTTGCGGTTATAGGGATTGAGAAGGCCGTCAAGGAGCACGCCCAAGGTGCCTCGGCATAGGCGCTCGCACGAGCCAGTTTAAAGATCGAGATGGGCCGCCCATGGAGGCGAAATCCCAGCGAGTCACACTGAAAGCAATTCACGACGAACTCCAACGGCTCGGTCACGATTCGCGCTTGGAGAAAGGCGACGGGTACTTTTGGTCCGGCGAGGCGAACGATTGGCTCGACGAGACTGTAAAAGTACCGACGCTGAGCAGTCTCACGTTGGAGCAATGGGCGGAGGGTTCAATCGGTTGAAGAAGCTCAACCATGAAATCCTGCATGCACGGCCGAAAATGATCGAGGAATCGGGCTCCAACACGACGCGAAAGAGCCAGAGCTGATTTGTCTCCAACGCCGATCCGCTTGGACTCAGGCCAGTACTCTGAGAGCTTTTGGCAGACGTGCGTAAATCAGAGACAGTAGCCTTGCATTACCCAGTAATGCCAGTTGCCGATGGCTTCGGTGGTGGATTCGTCCACGTTGATGGGAGCCAGTTGGAACAGTGGCACCGCCAGAGCAACAGGCGCACGTCCATGGCACGTTTGCCCGTAGCAGCTAACCGATAGCGCCGCAGCCCCGTCTAACTTCTTCGGAGGGTTCCCGCCAAATGTTCCTGCGAGATCTGGGTTACGGCCTGCGCAGGCTCGCCAAATCCCCTGGGTTCGCGGTAGTGGCCATTCTGACACTCGCGCTCGGTATCGGCGCAAACACCGCCATTTTCTCGGTTGTGAACGGTGTGCTCATCAGCCCGCTGCCGTTCCGAAACGCAGACCGGATTGTCTCCGTGTTTCAGGACATGCCGGACTTTCCAGAGGGATCCATTTCCTATCCCAATTTTCTTGATTGGCAGCGCGACAATCGGTCCTTCGAGTCGATGGCCGCTTATCGCTGGGCAAATGGCACCATCACCGGCGTCGGTCAGCCGGAAAACGTCCCAGCACGGCGCATTTCCGCGACCTTCTTCCCGATCCTGCACGTGAATCCGATTCTCGGACGGAATTTCAATGTCGAGGACGACCGCCGTGGCGCAGACCCCACCGTCCTGATCTCCGAGGGCTTGTGGCAGAGAAAGTTTGGCCGCGATCCGGATGTAATCGGAAAGCGTCTGGTCGTTGGCGGCACGGGGCGCACTATCGTAGGCGTCATTCCGGCGTCATTCCGGTTGAAGATTTGGAATTTTCGCACCGGCGATCTCTATGTACCCATCGGTGAAGAGAATGACGAGCGATTCCTCAAGCGCGATGCGCACCCGGGAATGGACGCGATCGCGCTTCTGAAACCCGGCGTCACCTTGGACCAGGCGCGGGCCGACATGGCGCGAGTGAATGCAGGCTTGGCCGCGACTTATCCCGACATCAACACGGGGCTGAAATCCACCATCATGACGCTGAAAGAGGAAATCGTCGGCAAAATGCGTCCGGTTCTGCTGGTACTGCTGGGAGCGATCGGCTTTGTGCTCATGATGGCCTGCGTGAATGTCGCTAATCTGCTTCTGGCGCGTTCCGCATCGCGTCAACGCGAGTTCGCGATTCGCGCCGCGCTCGGCGCTTGGCAGGCGCGGATCACGATGCAACTCCTTACGGAGAGCGTCTTGCTCGCGGTATTAGGCGGCGGCCTTGGCTTGGTAATCGCCAAGTGGGGAACCGCAGCCGCGGTTGCCG
>Ga0126373_10002790_pt1 | contig 12923 bp, 11 predicted proteins | sample PanSoiMetPlot_11_FD_92545 | JGI IMG/M metagenome (GOLD analysis project Ga0126373, IMG submission 92545) | Tropical forest soil microbial communities from Panama - MetaG Plot_11 | ecosystem: Environmental > Terrestrial > Soil > Tropical forest > Bulk soil | place: Panama | collected 2016-02-17
GCATATGAGCGTTACAACTGTTTGGCAAGAGGCCTTATCCTACATCCAGGGCAAAGTCCCGAAGCAGGTCTATGACACGTGGTTCACGCCGGTTCACCTCGAGCGGATTGAGGAGTCTACAGCACAAATAGGCGTTCCAAATAAGTTTTTTGCCGATTGGCTTAACCAGCACTATGGCTCGCTCCTGGCGGAGGCTGTCTCCAATGCTAGGGGAGGTGGGGATCTTTCCGTGACGTTCGTGGTTTTTCAGCGGCAGCCAATCCGGCAAGCAGATGGGCCCCCTGCCTCCACCATGACCCGGACCGGGGCCCCCGTCCGGTCAAGACGTGGGGGCCAACTCAATCCGAAATACACCTTCAAGAACTTCGTGGTAGGCGCCGGGAATCAGTTTGCCCATGCCGCCTGTATGGCCGTGGCCGAATCGCCGGCCAAGGCCTACAACCCCCTCTTCATCTATGGCGGTGTCGGTTTAGGCAAAACGCACCTCTTGAACGCGATTGCCAATCACGTCGCTGAACGAACCGACCTCCGGATCGCCTACCTCACGACGGAGCAATTTACGAACGAAGTCATTAACTCAATCCGCTATGACAAGATGATGGATCTCCGCAAGCGGTATCGGCATATCGACATGTTGATGATCGACGACATTCAATTCTTGGCTGGCAAGGAACGCACACAGGAAGAATTCTTTCACACATTCAACGCGCTGTACGAGGCCCACAAGCAGATTGTTTTGTCGAGCGACCGGTTTCCCAAAGACATGCCCGACATCGAGGAGCGACTGCGGTCACGTTTTGAATGGGGACTGATTGCAGACCTGCAGCCGCCTGATGTGGAAACCCGAATCGCCATCCTCCGGAAAAAGTCCGAAGACGAGGGCGTCACGCTTCCGGAGGACGTGATCCAGTTTCTCTCGACGACCATGAAAAACAACATTCGCGAGCTCGAGGGATCGTTGGTACGACTAGGAGCCTACGCGTCGTTGACAGGACAGATCATCACACTCGACATGGCGAAAAACGTGCTCCGGGATCTCATCGGCGACAAGAAGAAGATCGTCTCCATGGAAGATATTCAAGAGGCCGTGAGCGCACGCTTTCACGTGAAGATCGCCGATCTCAAGTCACGGCGTCGCAGCAAGACGCTGGTGCATCCACGCCAAATCGCGATGTACCTCTGTCGCGAATTGACCGACGCCTCCTATCCCGAAATCGGTCGTCATTTCGGAGGCAAAGATCACACGACGATCATTCATGCCTGCCGGCAAATAACGAAGGCAAAAGACAGTGATACGACGCTGAACGCGACATTGGAGAGCCTCAGCGACGAGATCCTTAGAGGGTGAAGGGGCGCTGGAGGGAGAGACGATTATGAAGGTACGAATTGGGCGAGATGAGTTGTTGACCGGTCTCCAGCGCGTCCAAGGCGTCGTGGAAAAACGAAACACCATGCCTATCCTTTCCAACATACTCCTCGAGGCCAAGCAGGAGGGGGCGGAGATCGTCGCCACCGACCTCGAGCTCGGTATGCGCGGACTGTATAAGGCCACAGTACTGAAACCCGGAGGCATCACCGTCTCCGCACGGAAGCTATATGAGATCATCAAGGAGCTACCGACTGGAGATGTCGAGCTCATATCGGGGGACAATAATTGGACGACGATTCAAGCGGGGAAGAGCCAGTTCAAGATCGTGGGGCTCCCCAGCGCCGACTATCCTGCGCTCCCTGTCATCGAACGAGAAGGGCTCATTCCCCTTGCGGGCGCAGGCCTACTCGAATTGATTCGCAAGACCCTTTTCGCGGCCGGCGACAATGATGCCCGGTATATCCTCAACGGGCTCCTGGTCACATTGATCACGAGTGACAAGAAGACGATGTTGCGCTTGGTCGGGACAGATGGTCATCGATTGGCGGTTGCGGAGCAGGACGTCGGAAAGGCAGCGAGCAAGGGGGGACCGCAAGAAATAAAAGCGATCATTCCCAAGAAAGCGGCCCATGAAATGCAGCGTCTTCTTGAGGAGGGCGGTGACGGAGAGCCGTTGATCGGCTTTACGAAGAATCTCATGATCTTCCGAAAGAGCGGCCTCTTGTTGACCTCCCGGCTGATGGAAGGGAATTATCCGAACTACCAGCAGGTAATCCCCAAAGAAAGTCAGAAAAAGATCAGCGTCAATCGCGTCGAGTTCGAGAGCGCCCTCCGTCGCGTCTCGGTGCTCTCCCGGGACAAGGCGAATGCTGTGAAGGTGTCGTTTATGGCGGGGCGCATGACTCTATTCTCGAGCAATCCGGATTATGGAGAGGCGACTGAAGAACTGGCGGCACGATACGAAGGCGAGACCCTCAACACGGGGTTCAACGCCCGCTATCTCCTAGACGTCTTCGGGGTGATGGACGGAGAGGCGATCTCCCTCCAAATGGACAATCCGCTCAGTCCCTGTTTGATTCAGGAACCCGAGAGTCCAGGGTTCAAGTGCGTGGTGATGCCGATCAAGATCTAGGCATCAATAGTCACCGGTCATGAGTCGCGTGGGTGCTTGCCGTCAGGCATGACGCCCGTGGACTACATGACGAGTGACGTGTGACGGTAGATCGGTCAGCAGAGGAGTCGAATGTCCATCGACGAGCAGGCGGAACAACAGAAATCCGAGGGCTATAGCGCGGATCACATCAAGGTCCTGGAGGGCCTCGATGCCGTTCGTAAGCGACCGGCGATGTACATCGGTAGCACCGGGGTGGACGGTCTCCATCATCTCGTGTACGAGGTCGTCGACAACAGCGTCGACGAACATATGGCAGGGTTTGGCGAAACGATCGAGGTCGCCATCCATATCGACGGAAGTGTCACGGTTGTTGATAATGGCCGCGGCATTCCCACCGGCATGCACTCCACCCAGAAGAAATCGGCCGCCGAAGTGGCGCTCACGATGCTGCACGCGGGCGGCAAGTTCGAGCAAGGAGCCTACACCGTGTCAGGTGGCCTCCATGGCGTCGGCATCTCGGTCGTGAACGCGCTTTCGGAATGGCTCGAGTTGGAGATTTGGCAGGACGGACAAGTGTTCGAACAACGGTACGAACGGGGCAAACCAAATGCGTCGCTCCAGGTCACGGGCAAAACGAAGCGGCGCGGTACCAAAGTCACATTCAAACCCGACGCACAGGTGTTCGAGACGCTCGACTTCAGCTTCGACGTGCTCGCGCAGCGGCTCCGCGAACTGGCGTTCCTCAACAAAGGGCTGGAGATCTCGCTTAAAGATGAGCGGAAGGAACCGGTCAAGGAACAGGCATTTAAATACAAGGGTGGGATCGTTTCCTTTGTTGAACATCTCAACGAGGCGAAGACTCCCTTGCACAAACCGATCTATGTCCAGGTCGAAAAGGGAGAGATGGTCTTGGAAGTTGCCCTTCAATACAACGATGCCTATGCGGAGAACCTGTTCTCGTTCGCGAACAACATTAACACCAAGGAGGGCGGGACACACCTGGTCGGGTTCAAGGCTGCGCTGACCCGCACGATCAACAACTACGCCAACGCCAACGAGCTCCTGAAGAAAGAGACCGAATCCCTCACCGGGGACGACGTGCGCGAAGGCCTGACAGCCGTGGTTAGCGTCAAGGTCCGGAACCCGCAATTCGAGGGGCAGACCAAGGCGAAGCTCGGGAACAGCGAAGTCAAAGGGATCGTCGAAGCCGCGGTCAACGAGGCGCTGGGGACATACTTTGAGGAAAACCCGCTGGTTGCGCGGAAGATCATTGGTAAGGCGATCGACGCGGCCCGAGCACGCGAAGCGGCGCGAAAAGCGAAGGAACTGATCCGACGCAAGAGCGCGCTGGACGGCGGTTCACTCCCCGGCAAGCTGGCTGATTGTGCCGAGAAGAATCCGGCGTTGAGCGAACTGTACATCGTCGAGGGTGATTCCGCCGGCGGCTCAGCTAAGCAGGGGCGCGATCGGAAATTCCAGGCGATTCTGCCGCTGAAGGGCAAGATTCTGAATGTCGAAAAAGCGCGCTTCGACAAAATGCTCACCAGCGAGGAGATTCGCGTTTTGATCATGGCGCTCGGGACCGGTATCGGAAGGAAACGGGAAGAGGGCGATAAGGGCGACAAAGATACGTTTGATATTGCCAAAGCGCGCTACCACAAAATCATTCTGATGACCGATGCGGACGTGGACGGCAGTCATATCCGGACCTTGCTCCTTACGTTCTTCTTCCGCCAGATGCCGGAGCTGATCGAACGGGGCTACATCTATATCGCGCAGCCGCCGCTCTTCAAGGTGAAGAAAGGAAAAACCGAACGGTACTTGAAGGACGAAGGCGCCCTAAACGAACACCTTGCCGACTTGGCAGTTGAGGAAGTCGAAGTCTACGTTGAAGGGGCACAGGACTACGTCACGGGCCGACGTCTGCTGCCGATCTTGAAGAGGCTGATCGCATTCGAGACCCTGCTTGCCCACCTCAACAAGAAGCCGCATGAAGCGAGCCTCCTGCGGGCCTTCGTGGACGTACCGGGGCTCGATCGGGAATTGCTCAAGAACAAGACCGCCTTGAGGAATGTGGTGACGGAGGTAAAGAAGACCTTGGCCCTTGTCTATCCCAAGCTGACGCCGACCATCGAGATCATCGACGACGAGGAACATCAGTCGAGCAAGGTTACCTGCCGGCTACCCGTTAGCGGAATCATCCACTGCCTGGACGTGACGCATGACCTCGTCGGTTCTGCTGAGTTCCGCGAGCTTCAGAAGCTGGCGCCGTCGGCGATTGGGATCGGCCGTCCCCCATACAAGCTGAAGGCCAAGGGTCAGGTACAGCAGCAGACGGAAACCGGCGAATTGGTCAAAGCTATCTTGGATATGGGCAAACAAGGACTCAGCATCCAGCGGTACAAAGGTCTGGGCGAAATGAACCCCGAGCAGCTCTGGGAAACGACGATGAATCCAGAGGTCCGGACGCTGTTGAGGGTGCAATTGGAAGACGTCACCGGCGTCGATGAGATCTTCACGATTCTGATGGGCGATGAAGTCGAACCGCGGCGGAACTTCATTCAGGACCACGCGCGGGAAGTTAGGAATTTGGACGTGTAACTGAGAAAGCACCAGCTGTCAGCATTCCGCTTGCTGACGGCTGATTGCTGAGAGCTAAAGGGAACACCATGCCTCCCGATGAACGGCTCAGTCAGATCGCGATTGAAGACGAGATGCGCTCATCGTACTTGAGCTATGCGATGAGCGTCATTGTAGGCCGTGCATTGCCCGACGTACGCGACGGTCTGAAGCCTGTGCATCGCCGGATTCTCTTCGGCATGAATGAGATGGGGCTGGTGCACAACCGGCCCTATCGGAAGTCCGCGAAGATCGTTGGCGAAATCATGGGGAACTACCATCCCCACGGCGACACCGCCATCTACGATACGCTCGTTCGAATGGCGCAGGACTTCAACATGCGCCATCTCCTGGTGGACGGCCAGGGCAACTATGGCTCCGTCGACGGCGACCCACCGGCTGCCATGCGCTATACCGAGGCGCGGCTCACCAAGCTCGCCGAGGAAATGTTGGCGGACATCGACAAGGAGACGGTCGACTTTGGACCCAACTACGACGAATCCCGTGTTGAGCCGCTAGTTCTTCCTTCGAGAGTCCCGAATCTCTTGGTGAACGGAGCCGGTGGGATCGCGGTCGGCTATGCCACGAACATTCCTACCCACAACATTGGCGAAGTGGTGGACGGACTCCTGCTGGTGCTTGAAGAGCCGGACACGACAATCGCGCAGCTCATGAAGAAAATTCCTGGGCCCGATTTCCCGACCGCCGGCTTTATCTATGGCACGGCAGGAATCAAAGAAGCCTACGAGACGGGCCGCGGTTTGCTGACGCTGCGCGCGAAGGTCAATATCGAGTCCGACGAGCGCACGGATCGGGAGCGTCTGATCGTGACCGAAATTCCATATCAGGTGAACAAAGCGAAGCTGATCGAACGAATCGCGGAGTTGATCCAAGAAGATCGAATCAAGGGCGTCTCGGATCTGCGCGACGAATCCGATCGCGAGGGCGTGCGGATCGTGATTGAACTAAAGCGGAGTGAAATCCCGCTCGTCGTGCTGAACAATTTGTACAAGCACTCGCAACTGCAGACGACGTTCGGCGTCATCATGCTGGCGCTGGTGAACAACCGCCCGGAGGTGCTCAACCTCAAACAGATTCTCCACTATTTCATCGAGCATCGCCGTGAGGTGGTCGTACGTCGGACTGCCTTTGAGTTGCGCAAAGCAGAAGAGCGGGCCCACATCCTCGAAGGGCTCAAGATCGCGCTCGACAATCTCGACGCCGTCATCACGCTGATTCGGCGCGCCCAATCGCCCGAGGAAGCCCGAGTTGGCTTGGTGCGGCGGTTCTCACTGAGCGAGATTCAAGCCAATGCCATTCTCGACATGCGACTCCAACGCCTGACGCAATTGGAGCGGACCAAGCTCATCGAAGAGTACGCGGAAGTGCTGAAGCAGATCGAGTATCTGAAGTCAGTCCTGGGCAGCGAGGCCTTGGTCCGGAAGCTCGTCAAAGACGAACTGATCGAGGTCCGCGATGCCTATAAGGACGACCGTAAGACACAGATTGTGAAGGAAGAAGCGGAAATCAATGTCGAAGACCTGATCGCGGAAGAGGAGGTTGTGGTGACAATCTCCCACGCGGGCTACATCAAGCGCAACCCGGTGTCGCTTTATCGAGCTCAACGCCGCGGCGGCAAGGGCAAGATCGGCATGGGAATCAAGGACGAGGACTTTGTCGAGACGCTCTTCACGGCGTCGACACACGACTATCTGTTGTTTTTCACCGATGCGGGCAAAGTGTACTGGCTGAAGGTCCATGAAATTCCTGAGGCGGGACGCGCCGCAAAAGGCAAGGCGCTAGTGAATCTCTTGGCCCTCGCAGGGGATGAGAAAGTGACGGCCACCCTGCCAGTCAAAGAATTTCGGGAAGACCGATTCGTGGTAATGGCAACGAAACAGGGCATTATCAAAAAGACAGAGCTCTCGGCCTACGGCAATCCGAGGCAAGGGGGCATTATCGCCTTGGGACTCGAAGAGGGGGACAAGCTCATCAGTGTCCATGTCACAGACGGTCAGCGTGAAATTCTTCTGGGCACGAAGCAGGGTATTACCATTCGATTTAAGGAGGATGAAGTCCGACCCATGGGCCGCACCGCATATGGCGTCAAAGGGATCACGCTTGAAGAGGGAAACGTCGTCATCGGGATGGAAACGATCACTCCGGATTCCACAACCTCCATTCTGACGGTGACGGAAGGCGGCTATGGGAAACGGACGCCGGTGACCGAATATCGCGTACAGGGCCGTGGCGGCAAGGGCATCATCAGTGTGAAGACGACCGAGCGGAACGGTTTGGCCGTGGGCTTCCTCCAGGTCCGCGACGGCGACCAGATCATGCTAATGGCTGCGCAAGGCAAGGTCTTGCGGTGCAGTGTCGATGACATCAGAGAGATCGGCCGGAACACACAAGGGGTGCGCTTGCTCGAACTCGATGCGGACGACGATCGCGTGGTCGCGGCCGCAAGGCTGGCGGAAAGTACCGAGCGCGACGACACGGTAACTGACGAAGGCGTCAGCAGCTAGTCTCCATCCCGGGATTTCGATGTCTCCCTGATCGATCCGTTCCCACCCATGAATCATCCGATCGGTCAGCTCATGGCTTCCAAGAAAAAGAAACCGCTCGACACAGTTGTGAAGTTGGCAATCGGCGTCCTCGTCGGCTCCTTCGGCCTGATATGGGGAGGGATGTATCTCAGCCGGCCCGACCGATCGATTCCACCGTACAGTATCGGATCGCAAGAAGGATCGGCTGTTGCGGTCCATGTCCCGCCGTATACGAGCGACACGGAGATTGAGACACTCATCGAGCGCTTTCGGAAAGTTGGCCGAGAATCAAGGAACTTTGGGACCATGAAGATTCGGCCAACGACGCCCGACAATCCCCAGGGCAATTATCACCACATTACGATCTACATTTTCACCCACGACGCTTGGGCAGAGGCGCCCATTCTCCACCAGTATTTGAGCGGTGAAGACCGAGATGTGTGGGAAGGGTTTCGGAAGGCGTTGCGCGGTTTCTATGAGCTGACAGAGTCGCAGGAGGAAGGCCGGATCGGTCCCCTGGTCGAGGGCCCGGATACGGCGGCGACAGCGGCCTATTCCCGCCAGCTGTTTAAGGGACCTGTCGGTCAGCCCTTGAACGGTTCGAGCGAGCGAGCGAGTGTGCCATGAGGTGGGCGAGACGATCCCGAAGATCCGGATCCTGAACCGCGGCTGTGTGAGCGGTGGTTTCTGCGAGCAGATCGGCGTTCGGGGTGTATGCGTTGGTGCCTGGGTCTGCATGGGATGAGGTCCGTTCAGCCTCTGGAAGCTCCCCCACCCGGAACACGATGTCGGCGATAAGCTCGGTGCCGGCCGCACTGCTGATTTTCTTAACCAGTGTCGGCTTGAGAAAAGTAAGTTGGTGCAGCCAGACGGCGTTATGAACACGCACGTACAGTTTCTTGTATCGAATCTGATCGGGCCAGGTGTTGGAGGCGATGGACTCGCCGACGATCATGGCCCATTCCCGTCGAATGCGGCACTCAAGAAGTTTCGACTCGAGGCCCAAGCGGCGAGCTAGGCCGTTGAGCACCGTACCGATCGAATCAAGTGGGCGCACGCCGCGCATGAGTGCATGATAGGTAGTCCGCCTAAGCTGGTCAAGCGGGAAGGGTCACTCCCGTCGACACCGTAACATGACCAAAGCCTCAGACGATCGACAAAAAGTAGTGGCAACCAATCGGAAGGCCTACCACGACTATTTCATTGAAGAGAAATTTGAAGCTGGCATCGTGCTCCAGGGGACGGAAGTGAAGTCCCTCAGGGAAGGCCGCGTGAACCTGCAAGACAGCTACGCCTCAGTCCATCAAAACGAAATCTTTCTACACCAGTGCCATATCAGTCCCTACAGCCACGGCAACATTATGAACCATGATCCGACGAGAGCCCGAAAGTTGTTGTTGCATCGGAAAGAAATCAACAAACTGGTGGGCAAGACCCAGCAGAAGGGACTCACACTCGTTCCGCTCCGCATATACTTCTCCAAGCGCGGACATGCCAAGGTGGAGATTGGTCTCGCGAAGGGCAAGAAGCAGTACGACCGTCGAGAGTCTATCAAAGCCCGTGAGGCCGGCCGCGAAGTCGAACGCGCGATTAAGGCTAGACGCTGAACGAAATTCCTTCCGGCGTCCACTCCAACCTGCTGATCTCACAAAGAAAAGTACACCTCCACCCCCCAGCTCAACTTGCCTCTTGACTTAGTTCTAATTAGAACTATTATACTGTAGTCAGCCGAGGTCCTATGCGGTCTTCGACTGCAGCAGCGATTCGAACCACGTAGTGGGTCGTTCACTCAAAAGGGGGTGCCCATGAGGTCGCTCTTTCAAACGGATGAGAGTTGGCTTGGTCTGATTTTACGTCTCACACTGGGACTCGTGATGTTCCCACACGGAGCGCAGAAACTCCTCGGCTGGTATGGCGGGTTCGGATTCTCCGGGACATTGGGGTTCTTCACGGAGACCATGCATCTCCCGTGGCTCATCGCGTTTCTCGTGATCATCGGGGAATCCGGTGGGAGCGTCGCATTGCTGTTGGGGCTCCTGACGCGATTCACGGCGGCGAGTATGGCACTCATCATGCTGGGGGCTATTTCAATGGTTCATCTGCCCAACGGCTTCTTCATGAACTGGTTCGGGAAGCAAGCCGGCGAGGGATACGAGTACCACCTGCTCGTGATCGGAATCGCTCTGGCACTTTTGATCAGTGGCGCAGGTAAGTGGTCGGTTGATAAGGTGATAGCGGAACGGGTGCGGGCGTGATGTACGACCAAGACATGTCGAGGGATTCCCTATGCTCACCATAGACGCACTTCGATTCGTTGCGAGTGATGAACCAGTGAGGACTGGAAATATCCCCCGACATTCAGAGCCGCCCGATAGCGAGCTTCTGGATGCCTATTCTCAGGCTGTGATCACCGCCTCCGGGGAGGTCAGTCCGGCGGTCGTGAACATCGAGGTTCGGCATCGATTGGGGAGATTGGTCAGAGGCGAGGGGATGCCTCAGAGGGCCACGAGCAGCGGCTCCGGCTTCATCTTTACGCCGGACGGCTTTGCCCTCACAAATAGCCACGTTGTGCATGGTGCGGATCAGATCGATGTGACCCTCTCGGACGGCCGTCGGCATTCCGCTCAACTCATCGGTCAGGATCCGGACACAGATCTGGCGGTGATTCGGGTTGAGGCGCCGCTGCTCAACCACACAGAGCTCGGTGACTCGCACCGGATCCGCGTCGGGCAACTGGCCATCGCGGTCGGCAATCCTTATGGTTTCCAGTGTACGGTGACGGCCGGTGTGATCAGCGCCCTCGGGCGCTCGTTACGTTCGACCTCCGGCCGGCTGATTGACAATGTCATTCAGACGGATGCGGCGCTGAATCCTGGCAACTCGGGTGGGCCGCTCATCAACTCACGCGGCGAAGTCATCGGTGTCAACACGGCCATTATCCGGTCGGCCCAAGGTATCTGCTTCGCCATCGGCATCAATACGGCAAAGTTCATCGCGGGCCGGCTGATCAAAGACGGGAAAATCCGTCGCGGGTTCCTCGGAATCTCGGGCCAGAACGTGGAGTTGCCTCGGCGAGTGGTTCGATTCCATGGTCTCCAGGCCGAAAGCGGAATTCTCGTAGTGGCGATCGAGCCCGGCAGTCCTGCCCAGAGAGCGAGTCTCGCAGAAGGCGATGTGATCATCGGGTACGGCGACCAGACGGTGCGGGATATCGATGCCCTGCACAAGCTGCTCGTTGAGGAAAAAGTCGGGATACCGATGGCCTTGACCTTTCTGCGACGAGGCGAGAAGAGGACAATCTCGGTCATCGCGGAGGAATCACGAGTGCAGGATCGGACGACCGCCCCATAACAGGAGGGCGAACACGAAGCCCCCTTGTCAGGCGAGCGGGGTTCCGCATAACGAGTGGCGGAGAAAGAGAGGTCACAATGAGGGACACGATGCTCGCAACCAATGTGCAGAAGGTGGAACAGGTGAAGGTCTATCAACCGGGTTCTCGGCATGTCGTCGGAGACGGGTTTCACGTCCGCAATCTGCTTCCGAGCAACGATCTTGACCGCGAGCTGAGTCCGTTTATCATGCTGGATTACGCAGGCCCCACCGTCTATCCGGCGACCGACACCCCGCGAGGTGTCGGCGAACATCCGCACCGGGGCTTCGAAACCGTCACAGTTGTCTATCAGGGCATGCTGGCGCATCGGGATTCAGCCGGGAATTCCGGTGTGATCGGACCGGGAGATGTGCAGTGGATGACGGCGGCGTCAGGTGTTGTTCATGAAGAGAGGCACGAGCGCGAATGGGCCAAGCGCGGGGGAACGCTGCAGGCGATTCAGTTATGGGTGAACTTGCCCAAGGCGTTCAAGATGTCCCCGCCGGGCTATCAAACCATTCTGAACGATCACATACCGGTGCTACAGCTCGAGGCCGGAGCCGGCTCGCTTCGCGTGATTGCGGGATCAGTGCGGGGCGTCAGAGGCCCAGCGAAGACCTTCACCCCTATCGAACTGTACGATCTGCGGCTGCGCGCCGGACGTTCGATGCCGCTACAGATCCCGAAAGACTTCAACGTCGGTCTGTTCGTCTTAAGTGGTCGGGCATCTCTCGAGGGAACGCACAGGTTAACAGAGGCCGAACTGGCCGTCTTTGTCTCGAACGGAGAACCGGTGGTGATCACCGCAGAGGAGGATGCCACGATCTTGGTGATGGCGGGCGAAGCGATTCATGAGCCGGTGGCTCGCTATGGGCCGTTTGTAATGAATACGAAAGCAGAACTGGCTCAAGCCGTGAGCGATTATCAGGCTGGCAAGATGGGACATTTGGATTGAGGCGACGATCAAGCATGAAGGAAACCACAATGTTGATTGAGGTCTACTCCGACATTGTTTGTCCATGGTGTTTCATTGGAAAGAGACGATTGGAGCGGGCACTCGAGAGCGCCGGATGGACAAACAGGACGCACGTCGCATGGCGTCCGTTCGAGCTGAATCCTACTATGCCGAAGTCCGGCATGGATCGGCACGCCTATCTCAATGCGAAGTTCGGCGGCGTAGAGGCCCGACAAGCGATGGAAGAACGTGTCGCCAAGGCCGCTGAAGCAGAGGGGATCGCCTTTGCTTTCAGTCGGATCGAGCGAACGCCGAACACATTCGATGCCCATCGCTTGATTTGGTTCGGTCAGCAACAAGGGAAGCAAGATGATCTCGTTGAAAAACTTTTTCACGCCTACTTCTCGGAAGGCCGGGATATCGGGTCCCGCCAGACGCTCGTCGAAGTCGCCGATGAAGCCGGACTTGACCGTGAAGCTGCCCGGCAGTTTCTGGTGAATGGCCAGGGAGTTGAAGAAGTCCGAGCTGAAGAAGCGGCGGGCCGCCGTTTGGGCATTCGTGGAGTCCCCTATTTCGTGCTGAATGGAAGGCGTGCCATCTCCGGTGCGCAACCTCCGGACATCTTTGTCTCGTCCTTGCAGAAGGCAGAGGTTGAGAGTTCGGAACGAAAGGTAGGTCCGTGATGGCTGTTCAAGTCTATGGCTGCAACCATGTGGTAATCGAAGTGACCGATGCGAAGAAGGCGGTCAAATTCTATGCGGATGTCTTCGACCTGAAACTGCTCCGAGGAGGTGAAGGTGCCGCCTGGTGCAAACTCGGGGAGCATCAATTCATGGCGATCTTCGAGGTCGATGAAATTCAGCCGGACCGCACGAAACATTTCGGGTTGATGGTCCGCGACGAGCAACAGATTAAGGAAGTGCGGAGGAAGCTGATCCATAAATACAAGC